>Ga0068858_100002600_pt1 | contig 18179 bp, 10 predicted proteins | sample KBSSwiS12_FD_66589 | JGI IMG/M metagenome (GOLD analysis project Ga0068858, IMG submission 66589) | Switchgrass rhizosphere microbial communities from Kellogg Biological Station, Michigan, USA - KBS Switchgrass S1-2 | ecosystem: Host-associated > Plants > Roots > Rhizosphere > Soil ...
TCTGGCATATCGACGAAAGCAGCGCTACCCGTCGCTGTGAGCGATCACCGACGGGCTGGATCCCGCTCTCAGTTTGTTGACGTAGTCCGCCCAACGTCATCTGCCGCCGCTCCGCCAATCGTTGTGCTCGGTTGTAAGCGGACCGAACCGTATTTCTCTCCGCGTGAGCAAGCTGTAATTCGATGAGATCCGGGTGCACGCCCTGCTCGTTCAGCGGCGTGCTCGCCATGCTCCGAAACCCTTGCGAGGTCATCTCCTCGCCTGATACCCGAGCCGACGGATCGCACCATTCAGAGTGTTCTCGCTCAGCGGCCGCCCTCCCCTGCCAATCGCGGGAAACACATATTGCTGGCGTCCGGTAATGGGCTATAGCGCTCTCAGGATGTCAACGGACTGTCGAGATCGCGTTCAGCTTGACGCTTTGCGCTGGGGCCCGCCGTGCGTCGGCCGTAACCAACACCTTCGCAGCCGTCGCCGACGAATGGCTGTTGACAAAGAAAGCGTCGCTCACAGAGTCCACCTGGGAGCGGGACCGCCAGCAGGTTCATAAGTGGGTGATTCCCTATCTTGGCAACAAACCGATTGGGTCGCTCGAAGCAGTCGCGCTTCTCGCGCGCTCGTTTCAATGAGACGTCGGGGTATGCGCCGAGGGTGCGGACTTCGACGGAAGTCCGCGGATGGCTAAATGGTGGGCCGTGTACGAGTCGGGCCTACGACCAAGAGATTAAGAGTCTCCTGCTCATCAAGTCTGCGGATACAGGCGTGGGAACAAATCCTCCAGCACATGCACCGGAAAGCGCAGCGACACCTTCCCTTTCGGCGTATCCGAAGCGAGCATTCCGAGCGCGATGACATCGTTCAAAACACGGCGCGCCGACCTTTCCGGAAGGCCGGTGATCCTTTCGATCTCGCCGCGCTCGAATTCTCCGCGAATGAGCGCCTCCTCCAACAGCCCCACGGACTCGGGCTTCAGGGACGAGCTTTTTTGCACGTAGGTCCGCAGCCGCAACGAAAGGCGGTCGAGCTCGAACAGGCCACTCATGAAAGTGACTTGATCCAGACAGACTCGCAGGAACCAGAGCACGAACTCCTGAAGTGCTTTCTGCGATAGATTCCCACGGCCGTCCAGGTCGCCCTGCCGCGGCGTGTCGGCGTGGTCCATCATCCGCTTGTAGTCGGTGCGGCTCTCCAGTCCACGCGCGAGCCCACGCGATACGGACCACAACCCTCTCGCACCAATACCCGCAACGGCGCCCATCGCATGGCTCATTAGCCGGCCGACGCGTCCGTTGCCGTCAGGGAAGGGATGTATGTAGTTGAAACGATGATGGGCAGAAGCCATCGCCATGATCTGTGCCGCCCGACCCATCCTCTCGAGGTTAAATCTCTCCTCGAAATACCGCATGAAGTCTGCGACGCGGTCGCTCGAAGGCGGAATATGCCTACCAACAGCGACGTCGTGTTCAGGATCCGTGCGCCATTCGCCTGGAATCATCCGAACCACGCGTCCCTCGGTCTTGATGAGGAGCATGGATTCCGGCGCATCGCGATAAAACTCACGATGCAGCCAGCGCAGAAAGTCTGTGGAGGCAGGTGCGGGAATCACTCCGTCGTCCGCCATGCGATCCACTTGGCGCTGCACACTTACATGAGCGGCGGCTTCGAGCTGCAGGTCACGCCGACTTCCCTCCTTGTCTAAGTGTCCGGCGAGTGCGCGCTCGATGTCCCGGGGCCGAGTGTCATGACCCTCAATCAGGTTGCTGTAGTAGGTGTTCATGATGCGCACGAGGTCGGCCAGATGGGCTGCCGTGCGAGGATGCAGTGCCTTGCCCAACGTAGCTGCCGAGGCCGCCAGCTCTGCGATGACATCCGCTATGGGCCCGGTAGGCTCCTCCAGTCGGGCGGGCTCAATTCTGGAGACACTTTCCGGGCTCATATTGGCCGATCTTTATGCTACGGAGATTTGGCCTAATATGGCATTCCTGAAGGGTTTTCGATACTTCTGGCCAATCATTTGGCCGATCGCTTGGCCGATCTATGGCGCTCGGATCCGGGAGGGCTTCATCGGACGCTGGGGGAAATGGTGGGCCGTGTAGGAGTCGAACCTACGACCAAGAGATTAAGAGTCTCCTGCTCTACCAACTGAGCTAACGGCCCGGATATTGTCCTACCGGGAAGGTGGGGTGGACGATGGGACTCGAACCCACGACGGCCGGGATCACAACCCGGGGCTCTACCAACTGAGCTACGTCCACCATCGTCAAGAGCCCGTGCCGAATCAACGGCTTGCGCCTGCTTGAACCTTTCGGCAAGCCTTCAATGATACTGAAATCCGCGGGCTCACGCCAAGCACTCGAGGCCCCCTCGCCCTACGCGGGGCCCCGCCCCAGGGAGTGGCGAAGCCTCGCCCCCTTTACGGGGCGGCGAAGTATATACGAACTAAAGCCGGTGGGAATGGTGTGCACGCCATGCGGCTACCGAACCGGCGGTCACCGGCGCAAAGAACGGCCAGCCCGCCCGGTTATCCCCCGAAAAAATGGCGCGCCCGGCGGGACTCGAACCCACGACCACCGGCTTAGAAGGCCGGTGCTCTATCCAGCTGAGCTACGGGCGCACCCAGCCGTGCATTGTGATCGATAGCGCCGGTGCGCGGAAGATGAGCCGCGCTCGAGGCTGGGCTCTCGCCTGCTTGGGGCTGGCGAGCCAGTGCTCGGCAGCGCCTACCCGGTTATCAAAGCGCGCTGTAGCGGACGTTTCTGATGCGCACTTCGCCCGCGCCCGCAGCATAAATAGCCGGACGCAGGCTGAGAAAATCACCCGCAACATTCTGGTGATAGCCCGATACCTCGAACTGCACGCCATACTTCGTCCAACTCGCGCCATCGACGCTGTGATGCACCGTCACAATATGCCGATCATTCTTGATCTGGATCCGCAACCGCCGATTGATGCCCGCCGGTTTGGCGCCAGTTCGCTCGAGGCCATAGCGATGCAGCACGAAGTGCTCGTTGTCAAAGCCCAGGCCGCAATACATCCGGCGGCTATAGAACAGCAACAGTCCCGCGCGCGCGTGCTCATCGATCTCGAGATCTGCCTCAAACTGATAGGCCGGATCGCCGGCGATGAACGAGATGGGTGAGCTGTCTCGCGGCTCGGTTCCCTTGGCAGTCAGGAACAGCGTGTTTTCCGCGATTCGTACCCGCTGCATCTCATCGACACCAGGGTCATAGAAGCTCCATTGAACGCCGAACTTGTTGGTTGCAAAGTCATCTGACAGAGCCAGGCCGTGCGCAACGGATTTGCCGACGGCGTGCACCTTCGGTTTATGCAGAGGGTGCGACAGGTCCGCTCCCAGCGCCTTGAACCAACCGTCGGAAGTCCATTCCACCGGATCCAACAGCGTCTGGCGCCCAAGTGTCCAGAAGCCATTCTCATAGCCGTGATAGAGCATCCACCATGACGCGTCGGGCCCTTCGACCAGCGTCGCATGTCCGCGCGACCACCACTTCTCGCTGGCAGATTGCGTTCTCACCAACGGATTGTGCGGCGCATTCCCCCAAGGACCGTGAATCGAACGAGAACGTGCCGCGATGACCATGTGACCCGTAGGTGGCCCCGCAGTGCCTCCAACAGCCGTGATCAAGTAGAACCAATCCCCATGCCGCATGACCTTCGGGCCTTCCGGCGCAAACGCCTCGACATCCCACTCCTCGGGATATCGCCAGGGATCATAGACGTGCACAACCGGCCCATCCGTGGCGAGCCCATCGTCGGCGAGCCGCACCCGGTCACCACCGCTGAGGAATAGATAGCGCTTACCGTCCTCTCCGACCGCGTGTCCGGGATCGATGTGATTCGGCAATTTCAGGTCCACCGGCTCACTCCACGGTCCGGTAATCTCGTCTGCGTGAATCACGTAGTTGGAGCGGTAAGTCGGTGTGCGCGCGGGAATGTAGACGTAAAAGCGTCCGTCGTGCTTGACCAGTTCCGGTGCCCACACTGATCCAATCGGTGACCGCAGGGCGGCAGTCACCGGCTCCCAGTTGACCAGGTCATTCGACTTCCAGATCACGATGCCTGGATAGGCGTCAAAAGAAGAGAATGTCAGGTAGTAGTCGGCGCCATCCTTGAGGATGGACGGGTCCGGATGATCCCCCGCCATGATGGGATTCAAGAACGTACCGTTGCCCAAGTCGGCTTTGCGCTGCCCTTCGTGGCCTCGCCCCCAACGCAAGGGAGCGATCGGCGCACCATGGGACGGCGCAGAAGGCTGCGATGGCGCTGCGGTCGCATCGTTGTTCGGAGCAGCAGCGGTAGCGGTCGCTCCCAGCAACAACGACTTCAAGGTGTGACGACGTGAATATTCCATTGGCGGCGTTCAATCGGTACAAGAAATCGTCCCATAATCGTCGCTACAGTGGCTATTCGCCAGGCTTGGAGGCACTCCGGTGACTAAACCCCTCTCCCGCCGAGCCCTGCTTCAGGGCGGTTCCGCCAGTCTCGTCATGTCAGGAGCCCTGCCGCGGCTACTTCTCGCCGCGGACGTAATTACCCGCACCTTCGATCCAAAGCCAGGAACCTGGCGCAATTTCGAAGTTGTAACCACCGTCCGACTCAGTGATCCCCCGGCAGACGCGACGGTATGGGTACCGGTACCCATGATAAATACCCACTGGCAGCGATCACTCTCGAGCGAGACGAGTGGAAACGCCTCGCAAACTAGTGTCGAAACGGATCCCAAGAGTGGAGCTCGATTCGTAGTCGCTCAGTTCAAGGCAGATTCGCCCCCGCCCTCCGTGCAGGTCACCAGCCGCGTCCAAACTATGGACCGTGCCGTGGATTGGAAGAGCCCGCAAGCCAACCCTGAGAGTGCGGCGACGTTGCGTCGCTGGGTGCAACCATCCGCGCTTGTGCCGACGGATGGCATCGTGCGAAAGACTGCTTTACAGATCACAAAGGGTGCACATACCGATGTCGACAAGGTCCATCGGATCTATGACTGGATCATCGTCAGCACTTATCGAGAGCCGAAAGTGCGCGGGTGCGGGATCGGCGATATCAAGGCGTTGCTCGAAACCGGCGATCTGGGCGGGAAATGCGCCGATATCAACGGATTGTTCGTGGGGCTTTGCCGGGCCGCCGGCATACCGGCGCGGGATGCTTACGGTCTTCGGCTCGCCCCCAGCGCGTTTGGCTACAAAGAGCTGGGTGGTAACCCGGCCAGTCTCAAGGGCGCGCAACATTGTCGCGCGGAAGTGTATCTGCAGAAATACGGCTGGGTTGCAATGGACCCCGCGGATGTCGACAAGGTGATGCGCCAGGAAACCAGTGAGTGGATCAAGGACGCGGGTCATCCGCTGGTGGTGCCGGTGAGGCGGGCACTGTTTGGTGGCTGGGAGGGAAACTGGATGGCGTACAACACCGCAGCGGATGTCACCTTATCCGCAGCGGCGGGCAAAAGCCTGCCCTTTCTGATGTATCCCCAAGCCCAGAGTGGCACGAAACGCTACGACTCCTACGACCCCGATAACTTCAAGTACACGATCACTGCGCATGAGATCAAAACCACTTGACGTGTGGGCGCTGGGGCTGCGGCGGTGGCGGCGCTGTTGCTTGCAGGCCGCAGCCTCGATCCCTCATTCCTGAGTTATAGGCAGCCTTGCATGCCGCGAGCCCTGGTGACGCGCGCGATTCGGCGCCGGCCCCGTCGACTGCCGGAACATCAACGACGCCGGTAGTACGTGCTTGGAGTGGTCGGCAGGCTCACCACTCAGGGTACTCAACAACAGTTGGGCCGCCTCGGCCGCCATGTCCGGAATGGGCTGTCTGATTGTAGTCAGCGCCGGCCAGACCTGGCTCGCCAGCGGCGCATCGTCAAATCCAACAATAGAGATGTCTTCCGGCACCCCGAGCCCCATGCTGTGAGCCACCGTCAGGGCACCGGCCGCCATCTCGTCATTGCTGGCAAAAATTGCCGTCGGGCGCTTCGCAGGCGCCACGTTGAGGAGCTTGCGCGCCGACTGAACACCGGAGGCATGCGAGTTGTAACCCTGCACAACCAACGTCTTGTCCAACCGCAAGTTGCAGGACTGCAGCCCATCGATATAGCCGCGATATCGGTCCATCACCGCCGCGTGGTCCGGATTGCCGATGATGAATCCAATCCGCTGGTGCCCGAGAGCAGCCAGTTGCTCCGTCATGCTGGCGCAGCTTTCCCGGTCGTTCGTACAGACGCTGCGGTAGGTATCGGTGTGCTTGCCGGGAGCAATCTTGACGAACGGAATCTCGAGGCTCTCGATTGCTTCGGTCACCGCGCTCAGATCGGACAGCGGCGGCGTCAGAATGACGCCATCGGCGCGCGATTGCCGCACGCTTCGGCACACATCGTCAGCGAGAGAGTCCGCGTTGTAATCGCAGGGCTGCATCACGATCTGATACTTCGCCGCCCTGCTTCTCTCCATGGCGCCGGCCAATACGCTGGTGGCGTAATAGCCGCACGATATGTCGTAAAGCAATGCCAGCAGGTAAGAGCGGTTGCCACCCAACCCGCGCGCGGAAGGGTTGGGATGGTAGTCGAGCTTCTGAATCGCCCGCATCACCCGCTCACGGATCTGCGGTTTGACGGTCTTTACGTTGTTGATGACTCGCGAGACGGTCTTTATCGATACGCCCGCGTGTTTTGCGACATCGATGATCGTTGCATTCGCCATGGTTCCCAGGACGATGGCGCGTCTCAGTGCCGATTGCAACCCCCGAGCCCGTAACCGTAGGGGAACAGCGGGGTGTCGCTCGATCCGCCCCGGGGCCAGCCGTACGAGAGTTTACCGGTTATGGGGAAATTCACCTCGCCCGAGCTCCTGCGAAACAGGACATCGGCGATGCCGGCGCCCTCGGTACCGGGCCACCAAGCAACAGCGAACGCATTGGATGCTTCCAGCTCGGGGGTGACACCTCTGACCCGGCCAGTGAGAAACACCGCGACGACAGGAATGCCGTCCTGCCGCAATCGTTGCAGAAGAGACAGGTCGTCGTTGGCGTGCGTGGCTGACGCCTGCGTATGGTTCGCCTCCAATACCTTGGGATTTGCCTCATCAATCGCACTCACCTCGGGCGCCGGACGCTGCATGTCCACCTCGTGACCGTCATCCGACGGACCCTCGTAGTCGAGGGACTTGATGTCGCCATGCCATTCGGCATACGGATTCTCGCCAAACACCACGATCGCTACGTCCGGCTTCGTCTCGTAGCCGCCCTCCACGCTGAGGGTGGCCGTTCCACCGGCGGCCGCAACGGCCGACCGGATGCCCTCGAACAGGGAGGTGGCGCCTGGAAAGTCCGCATTGGTATTGCCGGTTCCCTGCCAGGAGATGCTCCATCCCCCTGCCTGCTTGCCGATGTTGTCCGCGCCATCGCCTGCAACCAATACGTTGGCTTTGGGGGATAAGGGCAGCAGGCATTTGTCATTCTTCAACAGCACGACCGATTTCCGCACCGCCTCGCGTGCCAGCGCCCGATCCTGCGGAGCGCCGATCTGCTCCGATTTGTTGGCCAAAGGACGCGACGAGGGCCGTCCCTTCTCAAACAACCCGGCGCGCAACTTCACCCGCAGAATTCGCGTGACGGCAGCGTCGATCCGCGTCATCGGGATATCGCCGGCACGAACCTGTGCAATGGTGTTTTGCAGGAACGCCTTCCACTGCTCGGGCACCATGATCATGTCGATGCCCGCGTTGATCGCCTGGGCACATCGGTCCTTGGAGCATCCCTGAACCTCATCGACGCCATCCCAGTCGCTCACGATGAGCCCATCGAATCCCATGCGAGTCTTGAGCACGTCTGTGAGCAAGTGGCGCTGGCCGTGCATCTTGACCCCCTGCCAGCTGTTGTAGGAGACCATGATGGTCTGCACACCAGACTGGATTGCGGCCACGTAGCCCTGTCCATGGATGGCCAGCAGCTCCTGTTCGGAGGAGCGGTTGTTGCCCCGATCGATGCCGTGATTCGTGCCGCCATCGCCAATGAAGTGTTTCGCGGTGGCGAGGATGTGATTGCCATCGAGAAACGACGGCGTATCGAGGGTTCCCTGAAGTCCCTGCACCATTCGGCCCGCGTACGCGCGAACCATTTCAGGCCGCTCGGAGTATCCCTCGTAGGATCGGCCCCAGCGGCTGTCACGAACTACCGCGACGGTCGGAGCGAAGGTCCAGTCGATTCCCGTCGCCGCAACCTCCCGCGCCGTAGCCTCGCCGATCCGTTGAACGAGATCCGGATCGTGCGCCGCCCCCAGCGCGACATTGTGCGGAAACAGAGTCGCACCAATAACATTGTTGTGACCGTGCACAGCATCCGTACCCCACATTACGGGTATCGCCGGCGCGCCTCCCGAAGTGTCCATGGAGGCATCGTAGAAGCGATCCGCGAGTGCCACCCAGTCAGACACCGCTGCGTGCTTCTCGTTACCCGGAAAGGCGCCGCCGCCATTCAGGATGGAGCCCAGACGATACGTTTTGACATCTTCAGGTGTCACGTACCGGATGTCCGCCTGGATCATCTGCGCAATCTTCTGCTCGAGCGTCAGCTTGCGCAGCAACTGGGAAATGCGCGCCTCGATCTGCGGGTTCCTGGGGACGGCACTCGATACAACAGGCGCAGCAGCCTGGTGCACTGGCTTGTCGGCAGCGCGCGGCACTGGTGGCGCCGCCTGCTGAACGCGCGCCGGATCCTGGGGCCGCACATTCGCAACTGCAACCAGGACGCCACAGCAGGCAGTAAAGGCAAATGAAATCAGCCAACGCAGTATGGCTGGCCTCGTGGAATGAATCATCTCAAGGACCTATCTGAAAGATGCAAGCAACAACTCCAAGCGGTCAGAAGTTGACCTGCATGCGCACTCCGTAGGTTCGCGGCGGATTGAATATAAACTCCTGCGTGCCCGTGTCGATGCCCGCTTGAGTGGCGTGAGCTTCGTCCGTCAGGTTGTTCACGTAGATCTCAACGCGGGCGGTGGAGGTACCACCGAGGTCGCGCGTATATCCGGTGCCCAGATCCATGTGGAAGTAACCGTCAACCCGGTCATACAGCCTGAGCTGTTCCGTGCCGTATGCCGTCGCGACGTTGTTGGCATCCACGGCAATGACATCACGCGCCCCGTTCTGCCCTGGCCCGCCGTTGAAGGCGGTCAGGTATTGCCGGCTCTTGTAAGTGCCGGAAATAACCCAGTCGGCCATTCCGCCGGGGACCGCAAAAGCCTGATTCAGGCGCAGGTTGAGTGTCACCGGCGGCGAGCGGGGCAACTCGTTGCCGCCCAGGTCTATCTGGGGGGCACCGCTCGGACCACCACGCCGTCCGTCTACCACGATGGACCCGTTCTCATACCGGGTGTTCTGGTAGAGCAACGTCCCGGCAAGCGCAAGCCCACGCCCCAGGTTATAGGCGCTGTCCAGCTGAAAACCGATATTCCGCGATTTGCCGACATTCTGATTGAGCGTAACCGTCGGGCAGGACGTGTTTGGATTGTTATCCAGGCAGGCAGCCTGGTTGGCAGTGTCGTTTGCCAGGAATGCGATACCCACCTGCGAGCTGAACACCTGGTCCGTGTATTTCACGTAATAGACCGAGCCGTTGAGCACCAGGGGATGGTCGAGGACCTGGAAAATGTTTTTGCTGCCGACTTCCACCACCATGCTCTTTTCAGGTCCGACCGGTGGAGTAATCAGCTTGGCGCCCGGATGGGTGGGATCCGCATCGACGGTGTCGTTGAAGCTCGGCGCCTTGTGACCGAGAGCCACGAACCCGTAGACCATGTTCTTGTCCGTGATGTCGAACTGAGTGCGGGCACGCCAGTCGACATACTTGTCGGAATTCGAACCGCGCTGCACCGTCGCACCCCCGAACGATGTCTTGAGGCCCGGGTAGTTGGCGCAGGTTCCACCGAATGCGCTCGCCTGCACGCAACCGCCCGCCAGGAACACGTTCGACGTATCGTTGATGCCGTAGGAAGTGATACCTGCTTGGTAGAGGGCGACGATGTCTGCCAATGAGTTCAGGACTCCATCGCCATTCGCATCCGGGTTCCGCAACGCACGCGCAAGCCCTGCCATGCTGAACCCCGGCGTGCCGGTCCGCATCGCCACGCCATTGGTATCGAGCCCGGCAATGAAGTTGAAGCCCTCGCGATCCTTGCTCTCATTGGAGTAGCGTGCACCGGCAGTAACTTTCCATCGATCCGTGAGCGCATAGGTCAAATCGCCATAACCGGACTTCGACTCGCCGTTGACGTTGCCCTGGTTGAATTCCAGGTACGGCAGGCTCGTCGAGTAGTCCTGGGGAATGCCGAGGAATACGTCCTGGTGTTCCTTGAAGTAGTAAAGACCTGCCGCCCACGTCAGCTTGCTGGCACTGTCCGGGGAAGTGAAGCGTAGCTCATGGGTATGCATCTTCGAGGTCGTATCCCAGATCAACGCACTGTAATTGCCGTAGACGCGCTCCAGCAGGTATTGCCGGGCCAGCGGATCGCCTGGCTTTACGAAGCCGCCGGCCGCGATCTGGGCGTCATCGTCACCCGGGAACGCATAGTCACGGCCGCCTGTTGGGTGATCTGACTGGTAGTGCAGGCTGCGGTAGGCCCCGATGTACTGGATATTCAGGTAATCGGTCTTGTAGGTCGTATTGAGCGACAGTCCATAGTGGCGGGTGTCCTGGGTCGGATTGAATCCGACCATGTTGGTCTTGCGCGGGTCGCTCACGTCGTTGAAGTTGATCCCGGCCCTCGAGGCGTTGAAGAAATCGACCCCGCGTGAGCCCGTACCACGCGATCGCAGATAATCGCCCGTAAAAAGGACGGACCACTGCTCCAGCGGCTGCACCAGCAGGTGCATGCGGCTTCCCAGATCGTCCTGTGATTCCCATCCGGTCAGGTTCGTCAGCCGCCCCACATTCTTCACGAACGGATCGTGCGTCGATGAGTAGACGGAGAAGCGCAGCGCCGCAAGATCATCGATGACCGGCAGGTTCAACGCACCACGGTATTCCTTCTCGTTGTAGTTGCCGACGCCCACCTGAGCGTAGCCGTCGAACTTGTTCATCTCCGGTTTCTTGGAGACGATATTGACGGTGCCGCCGAGTGCATTGCGTCCGCGTACGGTGCCCTGCGGGCCTACGTTCACTTCGACACGATCGATGTCGAAGAAGGCTACCTGCAGACCGCGAGGCCTCGGGACGTAGACATCGTCGAGATGCGGTGCTACGGCCGGATCTCCGAGCTCCGTATTGGCATCACTGCCAATGCCGCGCACGTAGATATTCGTGTTGTCTTCGTAATTCGATATTTCGACGCCCGGCAGGACGGACGGTATATCGACCAGGTTGGTGGCACCCAGCGAATCGAGCTCCGCTTGCGTGGCAGTCACCGCCGTACCGGCATAGCTCTGCAACGTTTGCGTCACGCGCTCGACCGAAACAACCACCTCCGCCAGATCGGCCGGCTTTTCGGGTTTGGATGCCTCATCCGCCGCGAGGGCACTCGCCGTGGCAAACAAGGCCGCACTTACAATCATTGCAACCGATCGGGCGGCGCCCACGCGCCGCGATTTCGACACTACAGCCGCCATCTTCCCCCTCCCGAACAGTTGGTTGACTGTGGGCGGAAGAAGTACACCCGCGATGACAACGTTGTCAAATAATCGTGACGGCTATTTGGACGACAAGTGCACAACTATTTGACTCAAAAGAGAATTGCCTGCTGTCTCAAAAAGACAACGTTGGTACTTTTTAGGTCAGCGGACCTTCTTGAGCGGCACCAGGACAGCCGCGCCGAGCACCGCGACGGCGCCGGCGACCGCGAACAGGAGCGTGTAGTCGCCATGACTGACCGCGAGTATCACCGGAGCGAACAGTGGCGCGATGACCTGCGGCAGCGTGTTGGCTATGTTGAGAAGGCCGAGGTCCTTGGCTGCATGCCGGTCACGATCGGGCAGCACATCGGTCACCAGCGCCAGATCGACACCCTCGTAGACACCATGTCCCATGCCGGTCAACGCCACGCCAAACAGCAACATTGTGTAGGAATCCGAGGTGGCGATGAGCCACAACCCGAGCCCCTGGATTACCGAGCCCGCCATGACGAATGGCTTGCGGCGTCCGGTCCGATCGGACAGGCGGCCTGCGATCAGGCTCCACACGACTACCGTGCCCGCTCCCACGAGCGTTGACCGGAAGATCAACCCGGGTACATCCGCAGGATCGACGCGGAGTTTCTCCAGCAGGAACAAAGGCTGATACGCCTGCAGAAAGCTCGAGCCCGTCGTGAAGAGCACACGGCTCAGCCATGCCCAGGAGAAGTCGCGGTGATCCGGTGGTTGCGCTGCTGCGACGGCGGCAGGGCGTTGCGTGCCAGCGGCGTAATGCGCCGCTGGCGCCCCCTCAGGCAGAACGAATACGAGCAGCAACACCCCGGCGATGCCGATCAAGCCGGGAACGACGAGCACCCAGGTCATGTTGAATGACAGGAGTTGGACCAGGTACGTTCCCGTGATCTGCCCTATCGGCATGCACACACCGAGAATGCCTACTACGGTGCCCCGTTGGGCCGGGGGGATCCGATCGGGAATGATCGCCACGAGGGATGCGAGCACCGCATTGTAGGCAAGCTGGGCGAGGCACCATCCGAGCAGCACTATGTTGATCGTGGGCGCGAGTCCAATCACGGCCAGGGCCGCGCATCCGCACAGCACGCCTCCCACCAGCCACGGCCGGCGCCTGCCGAACCGCGATCGTGTGCGGTCGCTCAACGCGCCAAACACCGGATTGCTGACGAGCGCCACCACCGCGCCGGTCATGAGAACCCACGAGATGGGTTCCGCGGGATTTTCCGGAGCCAGCTGCTGGATACGCAGCGACAGACTGATGATGGCGGGCGTCAGAAGTGCCAGCCACAGTGCGGCGTACGCAAAGGCGTAAATTGCGATAAAACGCGCGGAAGCCCTGCCTTCGGCCGCCGCAGGCATAGAAGTACTGTTCACGCCGGAATCTCGAGAACGACCCGTGCACGATGACGGAAGCCGCCATTCTAGTGCGTTCTGCCGAGCTTGGAATCGCTCAGCACGCCGGACAGGGTCGGCCACGACAGCGCGGACGAATTGACGTTCACACTGCGCTCCAGGATGACACGGTCCTGGTCGAAGCGGCAGACCACGGTGTCGCGAAACGCAGTTTCTACGAAGATCCAGGTCATCTCCAGCGTGTTGTCATCGAGCCAGCGGGCGCCCGCAACGACCGGGGTGGATTTGAAAGAATAACCGTGGTGCAACTCGCGGCCAGGAACGTCGGTTTTGGTTTCGATCCAATCACCCAGGCCGCACACCACGGTGTATTCGACGCTTGCGGCCGTCAGATGGAAAACACAACGCTCCGGGTCAAACTCGAACCGCAGGGCGGTCACTCCCACGGTATTGGGCTCGATGCGATAGGTTCTGCCGCTGATCTGCGCAGACCAAGTTGAGCTACCGCCGCGCTGAGCGGTGGTTGACGCTAACACGGGCTTGCGCGCAGCCGCGGCAAGTCTGACTCCCAGCCGCTCGTCGGCCAATGCTGCTTCATCCGCGGGTAGCATTTTCTCGAACGCGCGCGGAAAGTGCCGTTGCACGACGGGCAGGAACGCTTTGCTTCCCTCCTGCATGGCGCCGATGACGGCAAGAGTTGCCTGGTGGTGCGGGAAAATCATTACGAACTGCATGAATAACCCGATGGCGAGGTAGGTGCCGCCGGCAGCCGTGGCCCACTGGTAGCCGTAATTGTCCTCGCCGTGAGATCGCGTGGCTTCGCTGATCCACGCCTCCGACAGGAGGCGGCGGCCATGCCACAGGCCCCTTTGCGCATGCAATATACCCAGCTTGAGCAGATCGGCCGTTGTCATGGTCAGACCGTTGCCACCGGGGTTGATGTTGTCGGGCCCGATGTCCCACTGCTCGCCCGTAATACCCAGCGGCGCAAAGAAACGCGGCTTCAGATAGTCATGTAGTGTCTGACCGGTCACGCGGGTGAGGATCGCCGACAACATGTAACTGGCCGCGCTCGTATACATGTACACCGTACCGGGCGTGTACACGACCGGGATCCGGAAGAACTCGGCCGTCCAACTGCTCTGGATTCCCCGCCAGAGGGCGCCCGAAGTCTCGGCTGCATGCCCCGTGCGCATGGTGAGCAGGTCTTCGATCGTCATTGCGGCGAGCTTGTCGTCCACCACCGCCGGCAGGTACTCGGGAAAGAAGGCGACGACCTTGTCCTGAAGCTTGAATCGTCCTTCATCCAGCGCCATGCCAATGGCACTCGCCATGACACTCTTGGTCGCAGAATGCATGATGCGGGGACGGTCGGCGCGATAGGGCCACCACCATCCTTCAGCGGCAACGCGGCCACTGCGGTGAAGCATCAATCCATGTATTTCGAGGCCGGTGGCTGCCGCATCATCGAGAAACGCCTCCACGGCTGCGGCGTCGATGGCGACTTCACGAGGCTCAGCTCGTTCCAGGCCATCCGCAAATTTCGGAACACTCATCTGGGCTGCGGTCATGCCAATCCTCTCATGCCTATCTTGTATTTCTAAGATATATAATGCAAACGGCATACAGCCCGCCGGCAGCTACCGCCGGGATATTTATTGAGAGAGAATGCGTGCCATGCACACCGCCAAAACCCAGCGCGGCACCGTCAAACCGCGCAAATCCGCCGATCCGAGTCCGCTGCAGGCCGAGCTGGCCGGACGTATCCTGAAGGCGCTGAACGAGCAAGGCGCCGGCACCGGCCATCACCTCGTCGAACAGGATCTGTGCCGGCAGTTCGGTGTCTCCCGAACGCCAATCCGCGGAGCTCTCAAGCTGCTGGCCGATCAGGGCCGTGTCGAGGCGCGGGCCAACCGGGGGTTCGTACTGCTCAAGCCAGTTACCAACGTCCCGGACATCGACCCCGTTGACCCGCAGGATGAAGAAGACAAGCTGTTGTTCGTAGAGATCGCGCGAGGCCGTAACTCCGGCAAGCTGCCGGTGGAGGTCGCGCAACAGGAGCTCGTCCGGCTGTTCAACGTCAAGCTGCCAACGGTGTTGCGCGTGTTGCGCCAGATGGCCGACCTCGGCCTGGTGGAGCGCAAACCCGGCAACGGCTGGTCCTTCATGGCCTCGATCGATTCGAGCCGCACGCGCTCGGAGAGTTATGCCTTTCGCCGCGCCATCGAGCCTGCGGCGCTGCTGCAGCCGGATTTTCAACTCGATCGGCCATGGGCCAGGCAGTCGCGCGAGCTGCACCTGGCCTTTCGTCGCAAGCCCTGGCGCGATGTGCTCGCAATCAAGTTCTACGAGATGAACTCGGACTTCCACGAACAGCTCGCGCGCTGCTCCGGCAACCGCTACATCCTGAGCGCGGTGCAACGCCAGAACCAACTGCGAACCTTCATGAACTACCAGTGGGTGTATGGCGTGGCACGCGTGCAGGCCTCGATCGACGAGCATCTCGCCATACTCTCGGCGCTGGAGGCCGGCCGGCATCACGATGCCGCTGTGCTGATGGAAGGTCACCTGCTCGCAAGCCGCAGAACGAACGAATTGGTGGCCCAGGTTCCGGAGTAATTCACTTTCCCGGGCCCTTCGAGGGTGGGATCAACCCGCCCTGCTCGCACGCTGGGGCGCCGGCGCCTCACGCAATAGCCCGAACAGATCCTTTGGATCTTCGAGCGCCGGCACGAGATCGATCTCGCGGTGCAGATCTATGGTGCTCGACAGGTCGCTCAGGTACCTCAGCAGCGAAAAGTCTTCGATCGCGAACCCCACCGAGTCGAAGATGGTCACATCGGCCGCAGACAGGCGGCCCGGGCGGCTCCCGGCCAGCACTTCCCACAGCTCCGTAATACCGGAATGCACCGGCAGCTGTTGGATCTCGCCCTCGACGCGCGATTGCGGCAGATACTCCACGAAAATGCGGGCGCGTTGCAGCAAGGCGCGATCCAACTCGGTTTTTCCCGGACAGTCGCCACCAATGGCGTTGATGTGCACGCCCGAGCCTATCATGTCGCTGGTCAATATCACCGCATTGCGCTTTGCGGCCGTAGCCGTAGTGACTATATCGGCACCCTTCACGGCCTCGACGATCGAGCTTGCCGAGATGACTTCCATGCCGTGTCCACGCATGTTGCTGCCGAATTTCATTACTGCGGCCGGATCTACATCGAACACCTGCAGCTTCCTGATTCCGAGCGCCGCCTTGAAGGCTAACGCCTGAAACTCAGCCTGCGCGCCCAGACCGATCAGCGCCATCACGGCACTACCACCGCGCGCCAGGCAACTCGCCGCCAGGGCCGAGGTCGCCGCTGTGCGCAGAGCCGTGGAGATGGTCATCTCGCTCACCAGAAGAGGATAGCCTGACCGAACATCGGCCAGAACGCCGAAGGCGGTCACAGTAAGCTTGCGGGATAGTGTATTGCCGGGATGCCCGTTGACGTATTTGAACGTATATAACTCGCCGTCCGAGATCGGCATGAGCTCGATGACGCCGTTGGGTGAATGGCTGGCCACGCGCGCACTCTTTTCAAACTGCGGCCAGCGCAGAAAATCATCCCGGGTATAGCGGATCAGGTTCGAAAGGAACTCCTCCACGCCGAGGATCCTGAGCAGCTCAACCAGCTCGCGCACGCCGAAGAATTTCACCATGATTGTCCGTCAGTACTTCCATGCGACCGAGAATTTGACATCGCCCGGCGGCCCTTCGGAGAGGACGAGCCCTCCGGTCGATGCCCAGTAGCGTCTGCGGGTGATGTTCTCACCGTTCACCCGGAACAGCAGGTTGTGGCCACCCCACAGGGTGGAATAGGAGGCGCCCGCGTCGAGTAGCGTGTAGCCGGGCACGAATGCGCTGTTCAACTGATTGATGGCCCGTGGCCCGGTGTAGTAAGCGCCCGCGGTGACGCTGAGACCGGTAAGCAAGCGGCTCAGCCGATACTCTCCCGCAATGGAGAACTGCCGCTTGGGCACGTTTTCAATCTGCCTGCCGTTGGAAGTCGGTGTTACGGTTGTCACACCTTTGCCCGTCACCACGGTTGTGGGTGCTCCATTGACCTGCTCGGCCTGCAGGAACAGCGCACTGCCGTAGATTGAAAGCTCGTGCGTGATCTCGCCGGTCACACTGAGCTCTTCGCCCTTGTACTCGGCACGGCCATCCTGGACGTAGTAGTTCTGGGCGTTCGTGTACGTGGAGGCGCGATTGATCGCAAAATAGGCCGCCTGGACCAGCAGCCCCTTGCGGGGCTCGACTTTGATACCCGCCTCGCGCTGCGTACTTTCGGTGGCCGGTAACTGTTCACCGTTGTAGTTGTTCGCCGTTATGGGAGCAGCTGGCGTGGTTTCGAGTCCTTGGATGAACGTCCCATAGAGGCTGGCCCAGGGGCGCGGCTTGAGGACAAACCCATACGAGTAGGACAATGGCGTCGCGGCGAATGTGTTCGTATTGGTGGTCACATCCGATTCGGTGTAGTCCGAATAGCGCACGCCCCCGAGCAGATCGAGCCAGTCGAGCACCTTGAGCCGGTCGAACCCGTAGTAGCCGACGTCCTTGATCCGGGTGGTGTGCGCAACAAATGACGACGGCAGTGGCGTGTACGGGATGGGCACAGGATTGTAGAAGTTCTGCGCGCAAGTCGCCGTCGCTCCCGGACACAAAGCCGCAACTGAAGCCGGCGAGAACTGGTTCTTCACGTTCTCTGAAAATCCGAAAATGACCTCGTGCACCAGCGGCCCGGTGTAGAAAGTGCCGGCAATTTCAGCTCGGGCGTTCTTGTTCTCATAGTGCTGCTCCTGCAGGCCGATGCTCAGTTGGCCATCGCCGGTCGCGTAGTTGGTCGGATTCAGCGTGTTGAAGCGCCGGTCGCGCAACAGATACGAGTCGCCAACGTCCACCGTTGCACTCCAGGCCTGCGTTATCCGGTAGTTGGTGTGCAGCAGAACGTTGCTTTCCCGGGCGTGATTCACAGCCCAGTCGGGGCCGAAATTGGTGGCTGGATCCAGCAATGGCGGCAACTGGATTGCCGGGTACAGATTGTTCACGGTCGGTTTCGGCGGCGTCAGGAATCTGAATACGCCGGGCTCCACGACGTTCTTGTACAGGTACTCGGCATCCAGGCTGATCGTCAGACCGTCGAT
>Ga0068858_100002601_pt1 | contig 18179 bp, 20 predicted proteins | sample KBSSwiS12_FD_66589 | JGI IMG/M metagenome (GOLD analysis project Ga0068858, IMG submission 66589) | Switchgrass rhizosphere microbial communities from Kellogg Biological Station, Michigan, USA - KBS Switchgrass S1-2 | ecosystem: Host-associated > Plants > Roots > Rhizosphere > Soil ...
CTATTACGACACCGCCGGCGCGCTCCGCGACATGGTCGCGAACCATATCCTGCAGCTCGTCGCACTGATCGCGATGGAGCCCCCTGCCCGTTTCGACGGGACCGCGATCCGCGACGAAAAGGCGAAGGTGTTCCGGTCGCTCCGCAAGATGCAGCCCGAGGATGTTCCGCACGTCACCGTGACCGGCCAATATACCCAGGGCGCGGTCAATGGCGAGATCGTGAAAGGCTATATCGAGGAGCTGGGCAAGCCCTCGACGACCGAGACCTTCGTCGCGATCAAGGCGCATGTCGATAACTGGCGCTGGCAGGGCGTGCCCTTCTATCTGCGCACCGGCAAGCGCATGCCGAACCGCCATTCCGAGATCGCGATCCAGTTCAAGGCGGTGCCGCATTCGATGTTCGCGAGCCGCGGCGGATTGCTCCAGCCCAACATGCTGATCATCCGCCTTCAGCCGGAGGAATATGTCCAGCTGCTGGTGATGGCCAAGGAGCCCGGCCTCGACCGCGAAGGCATCCGCCTGCGCGAGGTGCCGCTGAACCTGAGCCTCGACGCCGAATTCGCCGGCACAAGGCGGCGCATCGCCTATGAGCGGCTGTTGCTCGATCTGATAGAGGGTGATCCGACCCTGTTCGTGCGTCGCGACGAGGTCGAGGCGCAATGGGAATGGATCGATGCGATCCGCGCCGGCTGGATCGCCAATGACGTGAAGCCGAAAAATTATGGTGCGGGCACCTGGGGTCCATCGGCCGCGATCGCGCTGACCGAGCGCGACGGGGTGACCTGGCAGGACGATTAAGCCGTCCGTCACCCCGGACGTGTTCCGGAGTCCATCGTGCCTCACGCGCGGCGGTACTGATGGACAGATGGATGCCGGAACAAGTCCGGCACGACGAGTAAAGGTGAGTATATGAGCGACGAAATCGAATGGTGGGATTATGACGACGCTGCCGAAATGGCGGCGGCTGTCGCTGGCGATATCGGCTTCGTGATCGAAAGCGCGATCGATGCGCGCGGCGGCTGCGTGATCGCGCTGCCGGGCGGCAAGACCCCCTTGCCGATCTATGAAAAGCTCGCAGCGACCAAGCTCGACTGGAAGCGCGTCACCATCATCCCGACCGACGAGCGCATCGTGCCCCTCGGCGATCCGCTCTCGAACATCACCGCGATCGGCAAGACCTTCCTGTCGAAGGGCGCCCGCGTCATCCCGATCGTGAGCGAGGCCGCCAAGGATTATCGCGCCGCTGGCAAGGCCGCCGATGCGCGGCTCGGCGATCTTCACTGGCCGCTCGACCTGTGCCTGCTCGGGGTCGGCGCTGACGGCCATACCGCCTCGATCTTCCCTGGCCCCGATTATGACGAGGCGATCAACGGCCCGCGCGAGCGGCGCGCGCTTGGTGTGATGCCGGAGCCGCTACCGCCCGAGGCGCCGGTCGCAAGGATCACGCTCAGCCGCGCCGCGATCGTTTCCGCCAAGGCGCTGATGATCGCCGTCACCGGCGACGCCAAGCGCAAGGTGATCGAGGCCGCGATCAAGCAGGGCCCGTCCTCATCCTATCCGATCGGCCGTGTCCTCGCCGATGCCGAATTGCCGGTCGATATCCATTGGAGCCCCGCATGAGCCTTCACGCCGATGTGAGCGCGGTCACAGACCGGATCATCGCCCGGTCGAAACCGACCCGTGACGCCTATCTGGCGTTGATCCGGCGCGAGCGCGACCAGCATATCGAGCGGCCGACGCTCGGCTGCGCCAACCTCGCGCATGGCTATGCCGGCACCGAGGAGGATCGCGACGCGATGAAGGCCGGCCGCGGCATGAACATCGGCATCGTCACCTCGTATAACGACATGCTCTCGGCGCACGCGACCTATTACCGCTATCCGGAACAGATGAAGGTCTGGGCGCGCGAGGCCGGCGCCACCGCTCAGGTTGCAGGCGGAGTGCCGGCGATGTGCGACGGCGTGACGCAGGGCTATCCGGGCATGGAGCTCTCGTTGTTCAGCCGCGATACGATCGCACTCTCGACCGCCGTCGCGCTCAGCCACGGCATGTTCGAGGGCGCGGCACTGCTCGGCATCTGCGACAAGATCGTACCAGGCCTGCTGATGGGCGCGCTGCGCTTCGGCCATCTGCCGATGATTCTGATCCCCGGCGGCCCGATGCGCTCCGGCCTGCCGAACAAGGAAAAGGCCGCGGTCCGCGAGCAGTTCGCCGAAGGCAAGGCCAGCCGCGACGATCTGCTCGACGCCGAGATCGCCGCCTATCACTCGAAGGGCACGTGCACATTTTACGGCACCGCCAATTCGAACCAGATGATGATGGAGATCATGGGTCTCCACATGCCCGGCGCCGCTTTCGCCAATCCGGGTACCAAGCTGCGCCAGGAACTCACCCGTTCGGCCGTCCATCGGCTCGCGGAAATCGGCTGGCATGGCGACAATTATCGCCCCCTGGGCGAGTGCGTCGACGAGAAAGCGATCGTCAACGCGGCGATCGGCCTGCTCGCGACCGGCGGTTCGACCAACCATCTGATTCACCTCCCCGCGATTGCCGCCGCCGCCGGCGTGGTGATCGACTGGGAGGATTTCGACCGCCTTTCCAGAGCCGTGCCGCTGATCGCGCGCGTCTATCCCAATGGCGCCGCCGATGTGAACGCATTCGAGGATGCGGGCGGCATGGCATATGTGATTCGTGAGCTTCTTGATGCAGGGCTCCTTCATCGGGACTTGAAGACTGTCGCCGGGAATGACATGACAACGTATGCCAAACGCCCCTCGGTCGAGGGCGATGGGCTGATATGGGGGGATCCGGGTGCCAGTGGCGACGATAGTATTTTGCGTGCGCCGTCAGCGCCTTTCGCGGCGGAGGGCGGATTCCGCATCCTCACCGGCAATCTCGGCCGGGCCTGCATCAAGGTGAGCGCCGTCGACCGTGACCGCTGGACGATCGAAGCGCCGTGCCGCGTCTTCTCCGATCAGGCCGCCGTGCAGACCGCCTTCAAGGCCGGCGAGCTTGACCGCGACGTTGTCGTTGTGATGCGCTTCCAGGGCCCCCGCGCCAATGGCATGCCCGAACTGCACAAACTGACCCCGCCGCTCGGCGTGCTGCAGAATCGCGGTTACCGTGTCGCGCTCGTCACGGACGGCCGCATGTCAGGCGCGAGTGGGAAGGTGCCATGCGCTATCCATTGCTCGCCCGAAGCGCTTGGCAATGGTCCACTCGCCAGGCTGCGCGATGGCGACGTCATCCGCATGTCGGCCGACAGCGGCGAGCTCGTTGCCCTGATCGATCAGGCGGAATGGGAGGCCCGCCCCTTTGCGGAGGCACCGCCCGCCGCTTCGGGCATGGGTCGCGAGATGTTCGGTCTGTTCCGCGCGAATGCGAACGAGGCGGAAAAAGGCGCCTCGGCGGTGCTGTCTGCGATGGGATGGTGAGCATGGAAGTCGTTGCCGTCGATATCGGCGGAACTCATGCGCGCTTCGCCATTGCCGAGATCGCGGGCGGACGAGTCATCTCCCTCGGCGAAACCTCGATGCAGAAGACAGCCGATCACGCCAGCCTGCAGACCGCATGGCAGGCCTTCGCCGCCTCGCTCGATCGCCCATTGCCACGCGCCGCCGCGATCGCTGTCGCGTCGCCGATCGGCGGCGAGGTGATCAAGCTAACCAACAATCCGTGGATCATCCGCCCGGCCCTGATCAAGGAACGGCTCGAGGTCGATGAGTTCGTCCTGGTCAATGATTTCGGCGCGATCGGCCATGCCGCGGCACAGCTGCCCGACGATTATTTCCTCCATCTCTGCGGCCCCGACACGCCGTTCGTAAAGAACAGCATGTTGACGGTGTGCGGCCCCGGCACCGGGCTCGGCGTGGCGCAGATAATGTGCACGCCCGATAGCTATCATGTCATCGAGACCGAGGGCGGCCATGTCGATTTCGCGCCGCTCGACGCGATCGAGGATATGTTGCTCAATCGGCTGCGCAAGACCTACAACCGCGTCTCGACCGAGCGGATCGTCGCCGGTCCCGCCATCGTCGCGATCTACGAGATGCTGGCTGAAATCGAGGGCCGCGCGGTGCAACGGCTCGACGACAAGTCGATCTGGCTGATGGCGCTTGAAGGCAATGACAGCCTGGCGCTCGCCGCGCTCGATCGCTTCTGCCTCAGCCTCGGCGCGGTGGCCGGCGATCTCGCGCTGGCGCAGGGCGCAAAGGGCGTCATCATCGCTGGCGGGCTCGGGCTCAGGCTCAAGGACCATTTGCTACGTTCAGGCTTTTCCGAGCGATTCGCGGCGAAAGGGCGTTTCCGTACGATGATGGAAGCGATACCGGTGAAGCTCATCACCCATCCCCAGCCCGGCCTGTTCGGCGCTGCGGCCGCCTATGCGCAGGAGCACACCAGATGAGCGGTATCGAAGCGATCATGCGGACCAGCGCCGTCATCCCGGTGCTCGTGATCGACGATGTGTCACAGGCGCGGCCACTTGCCGAGGCGCTGGTCGCCGGCGGGCTGAAGGTGCTCGAAGTGACGATGCGCACGCCCTGCGCGCTCGACGCGATCCGCGAGATGAAACAGGTGCCGGGCGCGATCGTCGGCGCCGGCACTGTGGTCTCGACCGAGCAGTTCGAGCAGGTGATGGACGCCGGTGCCGAATTCATCGTCTCGCCGGGCCTGAGCGACCGGCTGGCCGGACCGATCATCGCGAGCGGCGTTCCCTTCCTGCCCGGCATCGCGACCGCCGGCGACATCATGCGCGGCCTCGATCTCGGCCTTGAGCACTTCAAATTCTTCCCGGCCGAAACCTCGGGCGGCCTGAAGGCGCTGAAGGCGCTCGCCGCGCCCTTCTACCAGTGCCAGTTCTGCCCGACCGGCGGCATCACCGAGGCAAGCGCACCCGACTGGCTGGCGTTCGGTCCTGTACTATGCGTCGGCGGAAGCTGGGTGACTGGCGGGACGATGGCTGAGGTCGAGGCCAAGGCGCGGGCTGCGGCGGGGTTGCGGCGTTAAAAAGCCCCTCTCCTTCAGGGGAGGGGCTTAAGAAGAATCACATCTGCCCGCGAGCCCGCCTGATCGCATACCATTTCTGCACATTCACATTGTGCTGCTCAAGCGTGTCGGCAAACACATGCCCGCCGGTGCCGTCCGCCACGAAATACAGCGCGTTGGATTGCGCCGGATCAAGCACGGCGTCGATCGAAGCACGACCCGGATTGCAGATCGGCCCAGCCGGCAGCCCTGCCATGGCATAGGTGTTATACGCGTTCACCGCATGCACCTCTGAGGCGAGGATACGCCGCCCGAGCGGCTTGCCCCTGGTGATCGGATAGATGATCGTCGGATCGGCCTGAAGCATCATGCCGCGCTTCAACCGGTTGGAATAGACCGCCGCGACCATCCGCCGCTCGCTCGGCTTGCCGGTTTCCTTTTCGACGATCGAGGCGAGGATCAGCGCCTGACGCGGCGTAGTCACCGCCAGGCCGGGTTTACGCTTGTCCCAGGCGTCGGCGAGATATTGCACCATCGCGCGCTGCATGCGATCGACGATGAACTGCTTGGTGTTACCGCGCTGGAAGCTGTAACTGTCAGGCAGGATGCTGCCCTCGACCGGCACCTCCACCGTTCCCGTCAGCCCCGGCGTCTTGTCGAGCGCTTCCTTGACCATCACGGAAGGCCAGCCCTCGGGGATGGTGACGAAGCGCTGCAGCGTCTTGCTGCCCTGCAGGACCTTTAGAATATCCGATTGCGGGATATGCGCCGGAAGCCGATATTCGCCCGCCTTGATCGGCGCGTCGGAGCCCAGGACTTTGGCAAACAGCCGGAATTGCTGCGCCGAACTGATCGCCCCGGCCTTTTCAAGCTGAGTCGAGGCGCTGGCCAGGCTGGTGCCGGGCGCGATCTCGATCGTGATATTGTGCGCAAGCGGCCCCTTCCCCGCCCAATATTGCAGTCCGACGAACCCCAGCGCGATCGCTGCCAGCACCAGCAGCAGGGCGAAGCAGCCGAGCTTGCGCACTTTTGCTAGATCGCCCGCATCACGAGGCTGGCATTGGTCCCGCCAAAGCCGAAGCTGTTGTTCAGTACCGCCTTGACCTGCCGCTTCTTGGCGACATGAGGCACCAGATCGACGCCGGCGCAATTCTCGCTCGGATTGTCGAGGTTGAGCGTCGGCGGCACGATCTGGTCACGCAGCGCGAGGATGCAGAAGATGCTCTCCACCGCGCCGGCGCCACCGAGCAGATGTCCGATCGCCGACTTGGTCGAGCTCATCGACAGCGTGCCGATATTGTTGCCGAACAGCCGGCGCACCGCGTTCAGCTCGAGCTCGTCGCCGAGCGGCGTCGAAGTGCCGTGCGCGTTGATATAGTCGATGTCGGAGAGCGCGAGCCCCGACTTCCGCATTGCCATTTCCATCGAGCGGAACGCGCCCGAGCCTTCGGGATGCGGCGCCGTCACATGATAGGCATCGCCCGACAGACCATAGCCGATCACCTCGGCATAGATTTTCGCGCCGCGCGCCTTGGCCCGCTCATATTCCTCGAGCACGACCACGCCGGCACCCTCGCCCATCACGAAGCCGTCGCGGTCCTTGTCATAAGGCCGGCTGCCCTTTTCGGGCGTATCGTTGAAGCCGGTCGACAGCGCGCGCGCCTGAGCGAACCCGGCGATACCGAGCGGGCAGATCGCACCCTCGGCGCCCCCCGCGAGCATGACATCGGCATCGTCCATCGCGATCATCCGCGCGGCATCGCCAATCGAATGCGCGCCGGTCGAGCAAGCGGTGACGACCGCATGGTTCGGCCCCATCAGGCCATATTTGATCTGAACCTGGCCGGTGATCAGGTTGATCAGACGGCCATGGACGAAATGCGGTGAAACCCGGCGCGGCCCCTTTTCGTGGAGCACGATCGATTCGCTGGCGATGCCCGGCAGGCCGCCAATGCCGGCGCCGATCGAGCAGCCGGTGCGAAAGCGCTCAGCCTCGGTCATCTCTGTCAGGCCGGCATCCTCGAGCGCCTGGCCGGCGGCGTCGATGCCATAGATGATGAACGGATCGACCTGGCGCTGCACCTTGTGGTCGACGCGCTTGCCGGGGTCGAAGCCATATTCATGCTCGGGCGGCTTCACTTCGCAGGCGATGCGGCAGGCATAATCGGTCGCGTCGAAACGCGTGATCGTCCCCGCGCCCGATTTGGCGGCAATGATGTTGGCCCAGGCGGTTTCGACATCGGCGCCCAGCGGCGTCACGAGCCCCAGCCCGGTTACGACAACACGGCGCATGGCCATCTCCGTTCTTCAGTTTCTTCTGTTCTTCAAAATGAAAAACGGCTCCCCGACCCACATGGTTGCCCGGGGACGGGGAGCCGATCGTCAGTGCCGGCCCGCTTGCGGGCTTGGTCTGGCGCGGTGTGCGCCGTGCCCAATGGTCAGCTCTTGTGCTCGTCGATAAAGGTTATCGCGTCCTTGACGGTCGTGATCTTCTCGGCGGCGTCATCGGGGATCTCGACTTCGAATTCCTCTTCGAACGCCATCACCAGCTCGACGATGTCGAGGCTGTCCGCGCCCAGATCGTCGATGAAGCTCGCGTCTTCGGTCACCTTGTCGGCCTCGACGCCGAGATGCTCGACGACAATCTTCTTCACCCGGTCTGCGGTCTCGCTCATTGTATCGTCCCTCTATCGCTGGGGGTTTTGAATTCCTGAACGCACGTAGAACGCGTCTGTGGCCCTTGCAAGGGGGGCACGTTCAGATCATCGCCATCCCGCCATTCACATGCAAGGTCTGGCCGGTGACATAACCCGCCTCCTTGCTGGCGAGATAGACCACCGCCGCACCGATATCGGCGCCCTCGCCCATCTTCCCCGCCGGGATGCGCGCGTTGAGCGCTTCCTTCTGCGCATCTGGCAGCACCTCCGTCATCGGCGAGGCGATGAAGCCCGGAGCGACGCAGTTCACCGTGATGCCGCGCGACGCCAGCTCCTGCGCCAGCGCCTTGGACATGCCGACCAGACCGGCCTTGGAGGCGGCATAATTCGCCTGCCCCGGATTGCCGGTTGTCCCGACAACCGACGTCACCGAGATGATTCGCCCGAACCGAGCCTTCATCATCGGCCGCGCGGCGGCACGGGCGAGGCGGAACGCGGCTTCCAGGTTCACCCGGATCACCATATCCCATTCCTCGTCCTTCATCCGCATGACGAGATTGTCGCGCGTGACGCCCGCATTGTTGACCAGGATATCAAGCTTCCCGAGCGCCTCGACCGCCTGCGGGACCAGCGCGTCGACTGACGCGCTATCGGAGAGATCGCACGGCAAAGCGACATGATCACCACCCAGGCCTGCCTTGAACGCCTCCAGCTTGGCCACATTGGACCCGGAAACCGCAAGCCGGGCGCCCTGCCCCGCGAGCGCCTCGGCAATCGCCGAGCCGAGCCCTCCGGAAGCGCCGGTCACCAGCGCGGTCATGCCTGTCAGATCGAACATCATTCTTTCCCTAGATTTTGGTTCACGCGAAGACGCGAAGACGCGAAGGATGTATGGCCATTGACGACCCGCTGCAGCCCTTCCTTGAGCGTGGCCCCACCAAAATTGATGAGTAGCCCAAGAGGTTGATTCGTGAGCCTGAGATACGTGAGTAGTTGCTTGGCGTGAACCGCATTCAGGCGCTCGACCGATTTGATTTCCACGAGAAGTTGCCCATCGATGATCAGGTCGATCCTGAACGCGGCATCGAACTGAAGATCCTCATACTGAATATCGATCGCTTGCTGACGACGTACCTCATAGCCAAGCTTTGCGAGTTTTCCGGCTAAAATCGTTTCGTAGACGCTTTCCAGCAATCCGGGCCCGAGGTGGCGATGCAGGCGCAGCGCCTGGTCGACGACGTCAGCTGCAATCACCTCCAGATCCACGCTCACCTTCCCCCCAAGCCTCAGAATGGATTCACGCGAAGACGCGAAGACGCGAAGAGAATTTGATGCGCGCAACACCTCCCAAAAATCTTCGCGCCTTCGCGTCTTCGCGTGAAAACCTCTTCTTCCCCCACAGAAACTGAGCGTGACTACAGGCTCTTCGCCAATGCCTCGATATCATCCATCGTGATCACGCTTACCGCGTCCACATCAGCAACGATCCGCCGAACCATCGGCGCCAGCACCTTGCCGCCGAACTCGACGAACCGCTCCACCCCAGTCTCGGCCATCACCAGCACCGATTCGCGCCAGCGCACCATGCCCGTCACCTGTTCCACCAGCAGCCGGCGGATCGTGTCGGGATCACCGACCGGCTGTGCGGTGACATTGGCGAACACCGGCACCAGCGGCGCATCGATCCGCGCCTCGGCCAGCGCCTTTTCCATCGCGTCCGCGGCAGGCTGCATCAACGGGCAATGGAACGGCGCCGAGACCGGCAACAGCATCGCCCGCTTGGCGCCATATTCCTTGGCGATCGCAACCGCCCGCTCGATCGCCTCGCGCGCGCCCGAGATCACGACCTGCGACGGATCATTGTCATTGGCGACGGTGCATACCGCGCCCTCGGCCGCCGCATTGGCGATGACCCGCGCCTTTTCGACATCCACGCCGAGCAGAACCGCCATCGCGCCCTCGCCGACCGGCACCGCGGCCTGCATCGCCAGTCCGCGATGCTTGAGCAGCAGCGCCGTGGTCCCGAGATCCAGCGCCCCGGCCGCGCACAAGGCGCTATATTCGCCGAGCGAATGGCCCGCGACGTAATCCGCCTTGTCGGCAAGCCGGATACCGCCCTCTTTCTCGAGTACCCGCAAGGTCGCAATGGCATTGGCCATGATCGCCGGCTGCGCATTCTCGGTCAGGGTGAGCTGATCCTCGGGCCCCTCGCACATCAGCCTGAAGAGATGCTGCCCCAGCGCCTCATCGACTTCCTGGAATACAGCGCGCGCCACCGGGCTCGCCTCAGCCAGGGCCTTGCCCATCCCAACAGTCTGGCTCCCCTGCCCTGGAAAGATGAATGCGCGCATAGTTCGGTCCCTTCAATTCAGGGTGGCGGACTAGAAAGCTGAACGAAGTTAGGCAAGCCGCGACAAATGGCGACCATTTCGCCGCACCTTTGGGACGGGCCTGCGACAACCGCCTCCTATCTGGGTCTGGACGCCGAACGAGGCGCCGAACCGAGGAGTGTTATCATGAAGAAGTTCATCCTGAGCGCGATCGCCGCGTCGATGATCGCCAGCCCGATGGTTGCGAGCGAGGCGTCAGCGCAGGGCTATCCGCAACAGCGCCACGAGACCGTCGTCCGTCATCAGCCGGGCCGAACCGTAGTCGTCGACCGCACCGTGATCCGCAACGATGGCCGGCATTACCGGACCGACTGGCGCCGCGGCGAGCGCTTCGATTATCGCCGGGCGCGCAACTACCGCGTGATCACCGACTATCGCGGCTATCGCCTGCGGACTCCGCCGCGCGGCTATCATTATGTCCGCTCGGGCAATGATGCGGTATTGGTCGGCATCACCAGCGGCGTGATCGCCGGGATCATCGCGGGCGCGTTCCGGTAAACCACCCGGCGATCAGCCGGAATTCCAGGACGGCGGGGCGGCAATGCCCCGCCGTTTCTGCGCGCACGCCGCACGTCGAAGCCGCCCCGCGGGAGAGGCGCTTGAGGCACAACCCATCCACCGTCACCCCAGGCTTGTCGCGGGGTCCATCGTCCCGCACACGCAACATATGAAGCGCGTGCGCAACCATGGACGCCGGAACAAGTCCGGCATGACGGGAATCGCTGCGCACCCTTGCCTTTCCGCTATATTCCGCTAAGGGACCAGCCATCGGGGTGGAGAGCGCACGCTTTTCGCCCCGGTTTCTATTGAAGACGATAGCCGGAGGGGCGGTGCGCATGGTGCGCTCGTCAGCGATCGGCCAAGATGAGAGAAAGCAGCATGGCTCTGTACGAGCACGTGTTCCTTGCGCGCCAGGATCTGGCACAGGCGCAGGTGGACACGCTGGCGGAAACCGCCACCAAGATCATCGAAGATAACAAGGGCAAGGTCGTCAAGACCGAGAATTGGGGCCTGCGCAGCCTCGCCTACAAGATCGCGAAGAACCGCAAGGCGCATTACGTCATGCTCGAAATCGACGCCCCCGCTGGTGTCGTCGCCGAGCTCGAGCGCCAGACGCAGATCAACGAAGACATCATCCGTTACATGACCGTCAAGGTCGATGGGCTGGAAGAAGGTCCGTCAGTGATGATGCGCAAGAGCGATCGTGATCGTGAGCGCCGCAGCGACCGCGAAGGCCGTGGCGACCGTCCGGACCGTGGTGACAGGGGCGACCGCCCCCGTCGCGACTTCGACGGCGAATAAGGAGCATATAGACCATGGCACGCCCATTTTTCCGCCGCCGCAAGAGCTGCCCTTTCTCCGCGAAAGACGCTCCCCGGATCGATTACAAAGACGTTCGTCTGCTCCAGGGCTTCGTGTCCGAGCGTGGCAAGATCGTCCCGAGCCGCATCACCTCGGTGAGCGGCAAGAAGCAGCGCGAGCTCGCTCAGGCGATCAAGCGCGCCCGTCATCTGGGGCTCCTGCCCTATATCGTTAAGTAAGGAGCGGTCGCATGGATGTGATCCTGCTGGAACGCGTCGAGAAGCTTGGGCAGATCGGCGACGTGGTGAAGGTCAAGGACGGGTTCGCCCGCAACTTCCTTCTGCCGAACAAGAAGGCGCTTCGCTCGAACGAAGCCAATCGCAAGGTTTTCGAGAAGAACCGCGAGAAGATCGTGGCCGACAATGCGGCGCGCCGCGGCGAGGCCGAGATCGAAGCCAAGACGATCGACGGTATCACGCTGACGCTGATCCGCCAGTCGTCGAACACCGGCCAGCTTTACGGCTCGGTCGCGGTTCGCGATCTGCTCGAGGCGCTCGAGACGGAAGGCCATAAGGTCTCCAAGTCGGCGATCGTGCTCAACAAGCCGATCAAGGCGATCGGCGTCTATGAGGTCAAGGTCGCGCTGCACCCCGAAGTGTCGGTGACGATCAAGGTCAATGTCGCGCGTTCGCCTGAAGAGGCCGAGATGCAGGCAAAGGGCGTCGACGTGATGACCGCGATGTTCGAGAAGGACGAAGCGGGCTTTGTCGAGGATTATGATCCGAACGCCGAGCCGGGCGCGACCGCTGAGGTTGCGGCTCCGGAAGCGGAAGAAGCCAGCGAAGGCTGAACTTCTGCCTGACGGAACCAAAGAAAGGGCCGCCCCGAGCAATCGGGGCGGCCTTTTTCTTGCTTCTTCCCCTCTCCCGCTCGCGGGAGGGGTTGGGGGTGGGCTCTCGCTTTCCGCGAGCGACCTGCTTGGGTAGGTCGGCAGCCCACCCCCGGCCCCTCCCGCAAGCGAGAGGGGGAAGAAAGTTACGGCACCGCCACACAGGCGCCCACAACAGCGACCAGTGGAATCAGCGCAAGAAACAGCGGAACAACGTTTTTCATGAAACCGGTCACTTCGCGTGCGAGGATCTTGCACTAACTACGAGCGGCCGCGCCGAAGGTTGCACGAACCTGAACGGGAATATTTCTGCGACGACCGGGAACTCTTCCGGGACAAGCTGCTTTCGCGGCGCATTCCTTCCTATCCCCGCCCCTCGCTGATGCTGCATTCAGCCCCGTCGCCGTCGCGAAACCGGGCCAGCAACACACCATGCTCGCGCTTGGGCGGCATTGTGAAATCCAGCCCGTTGATCGCGCGCGCCGCGTATAAGGCAGCCAGGTCATCGCAACCAAAGCCGAGCTGAACGGTCCCCGCCGGATTCTCGTCCGAGGCGGCGTGCAGCGCGAGCCGCGTCTCGCCGGTCGCGAACTCGCGCGACTGGAAGCTCAGCGTCAGCCCGAGCGTATCGCGGTGGAAAGCCACCGCGCGCTCCATGTCCGCCACATATTTGATCGCATAGGTCAGCCGCATTCCGCCCTCCCCTGAATATTCGCCGCCAAGGCTACGCTTTCCGGCGCGCTACCGCCACCACCCGGCGCATCGGCATGGTTAACGCCCCTTCAGCCGATTGTGTTGTTCCCGCGATACGCTAGAATCCATAACCTGTTGAAATACGTCGCAATCACGCGGCGTCCTGGCCCGGGGGGGGCCGTCAGACGATGGGTTTGGGTCGTTGCGCCGCGGCGCTGGGGATCTCATGGCTGGCGCTCGTCGCCGCCGATGCGCCGCCCCCGCTTGAGGACGGTGTCCTTACCGAAATCAATTATGTCCGCACCCACCCGCATGAATATGCCGATGAGCTGCGCCACTACCGCGACCTGTTCGACGGCCGCGTCCTCCATATGCCCGGGGACGAAGTCGGCGTGATGACCCGCGAAGGCACTGTCGCGGTCGACGAGGCCATCAGCTTCCTCGACCGGCAGGCGCCGCTCCAGCCGCTCAGCTTTGGCGAAGTGCTTGCGCGTGCCGCGCACGATCTGGCCGATGAGCAGGGGGAAACCGGCAACACCGGCCACCGTTCCGCCAATGGCGAATCTCCCGGCCAGCGCGTGAGGCGGCGCGGCGGCGACATCTTCGTCGGCGAGACCATTTCCTATGGCTATGACGATCCCGGCGCGGTTGTCCGCCAGCTGGTGATCGACGACGGCGTGCCCGGACGCGGCCATCGCAGCCTCGTCTTCGCGTCCGACAGCCGTTATGCCGGCGTCGGCTGCGGCAGGCACCCACGCGACGGCTTCCTGTGCGTTATCGACTACAGCACGACGCCGAACGGCGCGCCCGCAGTGCCGAAGTTCGTCGCGTCCGGGCGATAAACCCAGCTCCCTTTCATCGTCGCCACGGACCTGTTCCGGGGGCCACCGCGCCGCGGGGTGGATGTCAGAACGAATCCGGTATGATGGCTTGGGCAAAGATCATCCGAAGCTGACCGTAGGCCCCAATATCATGGCGAACCCAAGGCTGACGACAATCCCGATCGCGAGGATCACCCAGCTCCGCTCGATCGTGAAAGACCGCGCCGTGCTCCCCCGCTGCACGGCATAGCCCATGGAAATAAAGCCGGCATTGCCCCCGAAGGACGAAGCCGCGGCCGACATGATTGTGATGAAGATGCCGATCGGATTGAGCAGCCCGACCAGCACCGCATCGAGCCCGAGCGTCAGATAGAAGAGATGCGCAATCCGCCGCCGCGCGGGTGCCGTATCCACCGTATCGCCAAGCATTGCATTCAACGCCCGGATCGCCGCCCGTACCAGCCGAAAATAGACGAACCCACCGATCGCGATGAACGCCGCGCGCCAGACCCACGGATAGCCAAGCCCGGCAAGCCCGCCACCCGGCGTTGGCCCAAGATCGCCGACACCGCTGAACCCCGAGAACAGGAAATAGCCGGCGGCGACAAAGCCCTTTCCGATCATCACATAGAAAAGCACCAGCCGCGCGAGATCACCTGTCGCTCGCCGCCACAATTGCCAGGCGACCAGCGCCAGCAACGTATCCACCGTGACGCCCGCACAGGCCACCAGCCGCCTCGAAACCACGCCCGCGCTTTCGCAATCGACATAAAAGGCGCCAATAGAAACCAGCTTCCCGCCCAGCGCGACACAGGTCGCGGCATGGCCGCCAATCTCGTGCCACATCGTCAGGACAGGCAGCAGGATCAGGCCGAGCCCGACGATGGTGATCGGGTCGATACGGTTTTCGGTGTCGGCCATGTGATTTCCCCCTGACGCTTGTTCCTGGTCACGCGAATCTGACGTTCGCTCCATTACATCCATCGTCACCTCGGACGTGTTCCCGGGTCCACTGCGCCGCAAACCAAGGTGTCGATGGTGTGCGGCATGGTGGATGCCGGAACAAGCCCGGCACGACAAAATGGAAAGCTGAAGACAGGAACTACTGATCGACCAGGCTAGCCTCAGTTTGGAGGCGCCGGAAGATGCCGCGCCATTCGCGCTTCAAGCAGGCTGACAAGTCCCGGCTCCATGAATTCATAATCGTCCGGAATATCGAGGCAGATCACCCGCTTCCCGCCCAGCACCGCGCGAAACCGCCTCTGCACCTTGGTGCGATGCGTCTTCTCCATCACCACGATGACATCCGCCCAGCGCACCAGCTCAACCGACAGCGGCGTCTCGGCATCATGGTTGGTCCCGGCGGACGCGACCTCGATGTCGGTCCGGTACGCGAAGATCTGCTCCGCGGTTGGGCTGCGCAGCCGGTTCTGGCTGCAGACGAACAGAACTGTCTTCACACCAGAAACTCCATTTAATCATTTATAATCAATATATAATGAGAATTCATACAAGTCCGGCAGATCTGATTTTCAGCCTTTCTTAGCGCTTCGGGGCGTAGCTTCGATGATCCGGCGAGGCCCTTTCATGATCGAAGTACGATACAGCAAGAGAGAGATCTGGGGACGTTTCATCGTCATGATCCCTCTCGTCCTGGTATCGCTTTGGCTGGGGCATTTCATCAAAGACCCGCGGCTGTTTTCGCCGACGACATTGATGGTGGTCGCCGCGATCTTCCTCATTGCCGCCGTCAGGATAATCTTGAGCGATGGCGTGGCATTTCGGGCTGAGCGGAGCGCTCTGACCGTCTCCGGCGTCTGGCGCAAACGCCGATTTGCGTGGTCGGCCGTAGCGGATATCGACCTCATAGAGGTGACTGCGACGTCGCACGGCAAAACCAGCTCGGGCGGCGGGACTGTCTATCTGCGCTTCAAAATCACCCGCAGGCTACGAAAAGAAAAGGAAATTCGTCTCAATTACGGGCTGTTCGACCTGCCGCTCGAAAACGCCGCCGATCTGATCGAGGCCATCCGACAATTGAAGCACGCCGCCGCTCCAGGCCCGGCCGGCTATTATGCCGACGCACCGCGCTCCGATGGCTTCGATGCGGATGCAACCATGGCAAGATATATGCGGAATCGGGACAAGGCCGGGCCAGCCGCGTCCATTCCGGCCGCGAAACCTTTGTTCGGCCGAAAAGGCACCTGAGCGCACTTTACGGATGTCTCAATTTTCATCGTCGGGAACACTAGCGGGGAGTAGCTTCAGGCGCTGATACTCGTTGTTCACGGCCTGCACTTCGGATGCGGTGAGCGTCACCGGACCGGCGCTTGAACGATATTCCATTTTCGCGCCGTCGCCGTTGCCAAGACTGCCGCCGCTGCGAGCGCGGACGATATCGAGCGCCGTCTGCATGGCGGGATCGTCCAGCGGCGCGGCCAGGCTTGAAGAGACAAGCGCCTGGGTGGGGACCCTAAAATGACCGCCGGAGCCGTCCCCCATATCGACCGTCGGCATCTCGGTCTTGGGATGCGCCGGAGAAAACAGGCCGCCGACAAGGCGAATGGTGACGGCCAGGATCAGGATGAAGCCCAGGCGCGCGAATAGCCCTTTGAAAAAATACATGGGATCGTCCCCCGCAAGGATCACCACGCTGATAAAATGGTAGAATTAAGATGGGGTTTTTGCGTGGCCAGGGCTTGAAGCGCACCGTTCGGCGGCGCCATCAGATCATCTTCATGCGACGGCGGCACTGATTCAACTGCGCGACAATAGCTGCCATTCTCAGCGCATGACTCGATCAGACTCCTGCCGGCTGCAAGCCTGTCTTTGCCAACAATCCGGGTCCTCGGGGCCGGCGGAGCGCGCCGATCGAGCCTCCCTGTTATTTCCAACATGCTTCCCTGTTATGTCCAACAGGCCTCCCTGTTATCTCCAACACGCTTCCCTGTTCCGGAATAACAGGGAGAATGGCCTACAACCAACTCAGAACAAGGGATATTATTTCCAACAAATCGCCCAAAATCGGCCCGAAAATAAAATTCCTCCCTGTTATCGCGCCATAACAGGGAGAAACAGGCGCCGGTTGGCCCCTCACTTCCGCCCGAACAGCTTCTCGATATCGCCATGCGCCAGCTTCACCCAGGTCGGGCGGCCATGGTTGCATTGGCCCGAATGCGGCGTGATCTCCATCTCGCGGAGCAGCGCGTTCATCTCGGCGACCGACAGCACGCGCCCGGCGCGGACCGAGCCGTGGCAGGCCATGGTCGCCGCCACATGGTCCAGGCGCTCCCGCAAGCTCAGCGCCTCGTCGAACGCGGCGAGCTCGTCTGCGAGGTCCGTCACAAGCCCCACCACATCGCCCTGCCCCAGCATCGCCGGCACACTGCGCACCAGCATCGCGCGCGGGCCGAAGCGTTCCAGGTCGAGGCCGAACTCGGTGAGTTCGGCAGCACGGGCTTCGAGCCGGTCGCAGGCGGGTTCGTCGAGTTCGATCACCTCGGCGAGCAGCAGCGCCTGCGACGACACGCCGCCATCGGCCATCGCCTTGCGCATCCGTTCGAGCACCAGCCGCTCATGCGCCGCATGCTGATCGACCAACACCAGTCCGTCCTCGGCCTCGGCGACGATATAGGTCTTGGCGACCTGGCCCCGCGCCACGCCGAGTGGGAAGCTGATCGTGTGGGGCGGCGGCGCATACGCCGGCTCAGCACGCGCCATAGGCGGCGCGACGAAGCTTTCTCGGCGATCATGGACGGCGTGTGCGCCGGTCGGGCGCGGAGTGTCCCATTGCCTCTCTGCGCCGCTATCCTCCCACAGGCGGGGAGAGGGAGAAGGAAGCGGCTCCTGCTGCCACGCCGCCAGCGCACTCTCGGCGGGCCGCTGCACGCTGCGATGCCCGGCCTCATCCAGCGCCCGTCGCAACCCGCTGACGATCATCCCGCGCACCATCGCCGGTTCGCGGAAGCGCACCTCGGTCTTGGCAGGGTGGACGTTCACATCGACCGCATCCGTCGGCACGTCGAGGAACAGCGCCACCATCGCATGCCGGTCGCGCGGCATCATCTCGGCATAGGCGCCGCGTACCGCGCCCACGAGCAGCCGGTCCTTCACCGGCCGGCCGTTGACGAACAGATATTGGTGATCAGCCACCCCGCGATTGAAGGTCGGCAAGCCGGCGATCCCGCCCAGCCGCAACCCCTCGCGTTCGAGCGCAATGACAATGCCGTTTTCGCTCAACCCCCGATCGGTCAGTGCGGCAACGCGGTCCGGCAGGCTCTCGTCCGCCGAAACCGACAGGGCCCTGCGCCCGTCATGCTCGACGCTGAAGGCGATGTCCGGCCGCGCCATCGCCAGCCGGCGCACCGCATCGAGGCTCGCCGCATATTCGGATCGCGCCGATCGCAGGAACTTCCGCCGCGCCGGCACCCGCTCGAACAA
>Ga0068858_100002603_pt1 | contig 18175 bp, 15 predicted proteins | sample KBSSwiS12_FD_66589 | JGI IMG/M metagenome (GOLD analysis project Ga0068858, IMG submission 66589) | Switchgrass rhizosphere microbial communities from Kellogg Biological Station, Michigan, USA - KBS Switchgrass S1-2 | ecosystem: Host-associated > Plants > Roots > Rhizosphere > Soil ...
TGACGCTGACTGCGGGTGCTGACGAGGTCGTGGCCATGCGATTTTCAGAACCGGTCAGCGGACCCTTCCGGACGCCCATTTCCGCGCGACTGCCCATGCAATTGCGGCCCGGCGGAAAGTCTGGGACGGGTGGAGCGTATGGAATTTTCGGTCAATCGCAATTGAAGTTCTGGATAGCTTTCGAGGCATGTTACCCTGAATTGAAAAGTGGCTCGGCATCCTATCTCTTACATGTTAGTATGCCGATCCTACCCTCCGGTGCTGGGTGGTTCCGAGATCGAGGCCCAGCGAGTCTCTGACGAGTTACAAAAGCGCGGCTACCGGCCCCGAATCGTATGTGCGGGCGGTGATCCCATGCCAGCGGTGAGCGAATGGGTCGATCCTTGCGGGCTCAGGGTGCGGATTTACGGCCAGAAAGGCTCGCAGCGGCGCATCGATCTGGTCTACGCCCTGGGAGTCGCCTGGACTCTTTTCAAAGAACGCAGGGATTACGATGTGGTCTATTTCCTGATGCAGGGATTGCACTTAGCGACTGGATTACCGGTTGCTCGACTGCTCGGAAAGCCCATCGTGATGAAATTCTCGTGCAGCAGCCTGGTTCTGGAGATGCGGAAGTCTTGGGCGGGCCGCCTGGAGCTATGCTTTCTGCGCTGGTGGGCAAACCGAATTCTGGTTCTGAACCCCGGAATGATTGAGGAGGCCCTGGAAGTCGGGATTGACAAAGAACGATTGGGCTGGATGCCGAATCCAGTGGATACCGACTATTTCAAACCCTGCTCTGCGCAGGAGCGCGGCCAGCGGCGCCAGGAGCTGGGGATTGAACCGGAGGCGCCGCTGGTCGTATTCGTAGGGAGGCTGGACCACCAAAAGAAACTGCCCTGGATGCTGGGCGCCTTCGCGCGGGTTGCGCGTCAGCGGCCCACCGCGAAACTGGCGCTGATCGGTGACGGCCCGCTGCGGGCCGAAATCGAAGCTCTGGTGGCGAAGCTGCACTGCGAGCAGAATGTCATTCTCACCGGCAGGCTGGATACGAACGGTGTTCTGCGGTGGCTGCAAGCTGCCGACGTGTTCACGATGGTTTCCGAGATCGAAGGATTGCCATGCGCTTTGATCGAAGCGATGGCGGCAGGCGTAACGCCGGTACTCAGCGATATTCCGGCGCACACACAACTTGTGGAACATGAGGTGCACGGGTTGATCACGGCCTTGGGAGACGAGGAATCCATTGCCGCGGGTTTGCTGCGGGCGCTGGATGATTCGGCCCTCCGCCAGCGGCTGGGAGCCGCCGCGCGGTCCAGGATGGTGCAGGAATTTTCAACGGCCCGGGTGATCGACTGCTACGAGAGCCTGTTTGCCGAATGTCAGGAAGGCGCCTCTCCGTAAATAAAGATCCAGCGCGGCGCCCGCCTGGAGTGCGACCCGCGGACGAAGCTAAGACCGCCTTTGCGGGCTGGTTTAAGTCTGAGGACAAGCCCCACAGCAAACGATCCTTCCCACGCCGGCCAGCTCCTTATGGGACCAATCAATATTGCACTTCAACAAGATTGCTTCGTGTGCAGCCACGATAGAATGAGGTACTAGTGCCGTCGCCCTTACGCCCAAAAATCCTTTTAGTTCCCACCGTGGCTGCCTGGATTATCGGCGAAATGGGAATGCATATTAAGAACTGCTTCCGCGGCGAATTCGACTTTTTCTTTATCCCAGAAACTCTGATGTGGCGCCGAAAAGATCTTTGCCGGGCGCTGTGGCCGCATCTGAGCCTGATCCACTGCCTGAACGAATCTTCGGCCGGCCTGGTTCGCGAATTCGACGGGGCGGACCGCGTCCCGGTCGTTAGCTGGATTCACCACATTACCCAGTGGTCGCCTTACCACGAACGGGCCGTTCAGGAGAGCTCCGCGCTGATCGCCTGTACACCCGCCTGGAAATCCACTATCGAAGAATTCAGTTCCCATCGGCTTCCGGTCCAAGTGATCCGCCACGGCGTCGATTCCACGTTCTTCCATCCGGAAGCCAAGTGCCGTTTGCAACTGCCCGGGAATGCTTTCTTAATCGGGTTCTTCGCCGGGAAGGGCAGCGACTTGGACGGAAATCGCAAAGGCATACCGGTTCTCATTGAAGTGCTGAAGGCGGCGATGCCGCGGATTCCCAACGCGCATGTGGTGTTTGCCGGTCCCGGCTGGGAATCCGTGGTGGCGGATCTGCGTTCGCTGGGTCTCTCGGCAACCTGCCTGGGATACGTTCGGCGTTCCGACATGCCCGGCCTGTTCGCGTCGCTGGATGCGTATTTGATGACCTCCAGCGTGGAAGGAGGCCCGGTGACGGTTCTAGAGGCCATGGCCTGCGGCACGCCGGCAGTTGCAACCCGCGTAGGCCTGGTCCCGGATGTTGTCAGCGATGGTGTGGACGGCTTTACTACTCCGGTGGGCGACGTGGCTGGACTGACCGCGGGACTGATCCGGCTGGCGTCGGATCCCGATCTGGCGGCGCGAATGGGCGCCGCGGCCCGCAACACCGCACGGTTGCAATCATGGGAGCGCAATCTCCAGCCGCTGCGCGAGATTTACCAGCGATATGGGCGCACCCCAACGCCCACAGTCCCCGCACCCACCTGGACCAGTGACCCCGAGCGCTTCTGTGAGGTCGTCTACGCAGCAGATGGCGTTGGCCGCACCATAGATGCGCTGCGCCATCACCGGCCGCTGGGAGCTTCGTTCAGGGACATGCGCGAGATGCTGGCGGGAACTTCTTTCGCCGACCGCTTGCGCGGCGCGGCCATGGTGCGGAAGCTCTATTTTCGCGTGTGATGTTGGAATAGGGCGCGGCCGTCGACGGCATCTGGCGGAACGCAGCGGATTGGCCCAGGTACAATAGTCCAAACGCAGCATCCCGAAGACGCTTACCCTGGGCTCAAAGAACGGAGCTAATGCCAAAGCGGTTTCTAAAACCAGATCTGATTTCAGCTTCTGCGCCGGTTCCCTCCGAAAAAGGTCTGGGCACATCCGATGTTGCGATTGTCCTGCTTCTCCTTGTTCTTGGCGCTTTTCAGGTCCTTACGGTCCAGAGAGCAGAGAGCTTGGGGGCCGATAGCTCGGTGTACATGGTGCTTGCGCACAACATCCGAGAGACAGGACGTTACGAGTTCAACTACCGGCCACATACTGTGTACCCTCCTGGTTTTCCATTCCTGCTGGCGGGTCTTTCCATGGTGACCGGCCGCGAGGGCTATGACATCTTCGTTCGTTTCATGCCGGTGTTCAGCACGCTCGCCCTGGTCGCCTGGTACTTCGTCTTGCGGCGGGACGGGGGGCGTCAGGCCGCGGGCGCCGCGTGCCTGCTGGTGGCTACATCTGTTCCGCTTTACGAAATGGCCACCAGAACCGTGCTTTCAGATATTCCTTTTTTCCTTGGGTCCGGCCTGGCATTTTTGTTTCTAAGCGGCCTTGAACAGCAAGACGCAGGATGGCGGCCAAGCGGCGTTCTTCTTCTGACTGGCTTGGGTCTGGCCACAGCGGCAACTGTTCTGCTTCGGTCTGCTGGTATCGCCCTGCCTGCCGCTCTGCTTGCGTGGGTGAGTTCCGAGACGATCAGCCGCCGCGGGGCGGCGCGATTTATCCCTTCGCGAACTGCTGTCATCTTCGCGGCGGTATTCGCTTTTCTGGCATTCTTCGGGTGGATCGGGTGGACCAAATATTCAACACCGCGAGAACACCCAGCGGAACATGGGGAGAGTTATTCCAGCCAATTCATGGAAAAGGATCCGCACCGGCCTGAACTGGGTACGGCTTCCGCGAGCGACCTGTTCCTTCGTGCGGTATCCAACGTGCCGGTCCAGGTGGCGAACATCGTCGTTCTGCTCGCGCGGATCAGCTATGTGATGCCGACCTGGTATTCCCCACCGATCGTGATTACTGTTGGGCTGCTCCTATGCGGCTTGGTGTCCTGCATTTTCGATGGCCGGGGAAGCCTGCTGGCGTGGTATTTTCTTGCCTACTTCACGATTTACCTGCTTTGGCCCTATGACGAAGGACCACGATTCATGCTGCCGGTCGCACCATTGGCGGTCGTCCTTATCTGGCGGGGTCTGATCGTGGCCGCACATCTGCTGCGTACCGGGCCCACCGCTGCCCTGGTTTCCATTGCGGCGTTGGGGGGAGTGCTCGCAGTTGCAACGAGCGCAACCGAACGCTTGCCGGGATTGCAGTCTCGAGTTGCCGTGGTGTTTTGGCCTCTTGCCACTGCAGTACCAATCTTCTTGTTCCTAATGGCGAAGCGTGCCGGCCAGACTAGAGCCATAGCGGCGCTGGATTCAGCCTTTGCCTCTTTCACTTCGTGGCGCATCGGCACGGGCATCGTCGGGATACTGTTCGCAGTTGGAGTGTTCCAGCAGGCCAGCAGCGCGCGGACGAATCTGGCTCCGGATTCGTCACAGTATCGCCACTCTGGTTCGGCCGATTGTGCGGCGTGGCTGCGAACTGCCGGAGACGGCGGCATTATGGCTCAACAATCTTCGATTATCCACCGTCTCAGCGGCCGTAGAATCGAGGATTTTCCCGTCACTAGCGATCCGCAGGCCATCGTGGATGCCGTGGCACGGGAGAAGGTTCGCTATTTAGTCATCAACGATCAAGTAGAGTATGAGTACTTCTACCCAACTGAGGAGGAACGATGGCGGCAGATCGAGCGCGCGTATCCCTCCATGTTCCGCCTGGTTCATAAAGGTCCAGGCTATCGGGTCTTCGAAGTCAAATAATTGAGGGGCGAGTGTCTTTCGCCCTGAACCCAGCGGAAAATTTAGCGGGCTGGAAAACGCAGCGCAATTTCATCAATGATGCGCTGATAGAGTTCCGGCTCAGCACCGGCCTGGAGTGCAAAGCAGCGGCCCGCGGCGGCCGTAGTGCGGCGCAATGCGGGGTCTTCCCAAACGCGGCGGATGGTTTCGGCCATCCGCTGCGGATCCTCGGGCGGGAACGTGAGGACTTCGGACGTAAATATGTCCGACATGCCCGGGCCCTCCGAGCCAATCACGCACTTTTCCAAAAACATGGCGTTCAAGCAGGTGCTGATTCCGCTCGCGACCAGGTTCTTTGCCAGAATCGGCAGCACCACCAACTTCGCGTTCTGCAGAATACGGATCTCCGATTCTTCCGTGCGGTTATCGTCCAGAATGCGAACGTTCGACGGGAGTGCGGAAATCGGCCTCGTGAAACGCGCTTGATGCGCCGCGAACCCGCGGGGGTCGGGGCGGGTAATGGCGCCGGGAACATCCGGCAGCCGTTCCATGGCTGCCAGAAAACTGTCGAAATCCCGCATAGAACGCCCGAAGCACAGCACATATTCGCCCTCGGGATCAGGCGCCAGCGCGTGGCGGTCAGCCAGGTTCACTTTGAACGATAGATAGGAGCTGTGTTCCGGGCGGATGCCGTAAACTCGCGTCAAGCCCCGCAGGTCGCGGAAATAATGAATAAAGCGATCCACCCGGCTGAGCAGGGCTTTCTTGAGGGGCAACGCCAGCCGGCCCGCTAGATTTTCGGGCTCGCGCAGAACCAGGTCCACGGCAATGAGCGGCCGGCGCGCTCCTACAAACATCCGCGCCGCGAGTTCCATGACCAGTGGCACGTTCCCGTTGACCACCAGCACCGCTTGCGGATTCCGGCGATGCCGCAGGAACGCGCCCGCGGTCTGTCCCGCGTGAATGCTGGTTCCCTGCAGGCCGGACGCAGCTTTCCACTTCTCCGGAAACGCCCGGAAGTTATGAACGATCAACATGCGCTGCCGGGGCTCACGATTTGGCTACCGGCCCGGCCGCGGCGCTGGGAACCAGCGTGCGTACCTGCCGTGCCGGATTTCCCGCCACCATCGTGTTCCCGGGAACATCGGTCATCACCACCGACCCCATTGCCACGATACTGCCGTCGCCGATCGTAACGCCTGGAAAGATAACCGCGCCGGTGCCGATCCACACGTTATCGCCGATGGCGACCGGGCGCACTTCGCCGTCGGCGGAGGGAAGTCCCGCCAATCGCGCCGCTGGGTCGGCCGGATGCCCCGGGGCGTCGAACACCACTACGGCGGAGCCGAGACGGCAATGGCTTCCGATGCGAATTTCCTTGCCCACCGTGAACGAGCAGTTATGCCCGATGCCGGTGTAGTCGCCAATCAGCATGCGCGGCCTTTCGCTATAGCGCGCGGCAAAAAAGAAGGAACACTTTCCCTGGATAGAAACATCGTCGCCGATCACCAGTTCGCCTTTGCCCTGCACCCAATGGACGTTAATCCCGGTATGCAGATGGCGGCCATAGCGAGTGCAGTAGACTTTGAACAAAGGTTCCGCGATGAAGACGCGCCGCAGGAAGTAATACGTTGTCCGGACCACAATCATCAGCGCCAGCACGGGCGCCGTTACCACGCGCGGAGCGGGCACGCTGAATCCGTCGACGCCCCGGTACAGCTTGCGCAGCAGCCGCGCGAACCAGTGGTCTGAGAGCGCGACAAACCGGTAGAAGCGCTGCATTAGCTCCTATTATCGCCAAAAACGCCGCTCGGCAGCAGCCAATTGATAAAAAAAATCCCGTCCGGACGGATGGCGCGATCCGGCTTGTCGATTGCAGCCCATAGCCTGGCAGAGCACGGACGGGCGCGGGAATTTCGAGTCCCGCCGCCATCCCTTTTCTCCGGCTGTGGGGCGGCGTTAACCAGTGGATAGGTCCATTGCGCCCGCCCGCCGCGGATAGATGCGATCACGAAGCCGTAAGGTTGGAAACTCGACCAGCTTTGCCATCGCTACGCCGGCGAGAACGGCCAGCGCCACGTAAACCGCGGTCCCGGCGATCCAGGTGAGGGTGCTCGACCGAAAGCCCCATCCGTTTCGCAACGCCGCGCCGAGCGGCCAATCGAGATCCACATGCCACAGGTAAATGGAATACGAGTAGAAGCCCACGAAACCCAGCGCGCGGGCTGGCGCTGAGCGGAAGGTGCGTGCGATCAGGCTCGAAGGCTCGGTCGCGCTCACGCACGCGACCAGCAGAGCTCCGTATCCCAGATACAACAATGTCAGTCCGGCGGACAATTCGAACGCGCTGTCAGGAGGCAGCACGCCCGACGGCGCCACCGCCAGAAGCCCGCCTGCGATCAGCCATCGGCGATGCTGAGCAATGCGATTCCAGTCATCGCGCCGTGTGTAGTAGACGTATGCGAGAAGGAAGCCGAAGGCGAGGCTGTCGAGCCGAAGATGCGTGTAGTAGAGATAAGCGTCAGATGGCGGTTGCGTGAGCGCTACCCATCCGCGCAGCGAGAGGCTTGCCACGAACACGCCTCCCAGTACCCGGGGCAGCGTCAGCCTGCGCAGCGCCACGGGGTTAGGCGCTAGCCATTTCACCACCAGCGGCAACGTCAGATAGAAGTGCTCCTCGACGGCCAGGCTCCAAAGGTGTAAGCGCGGCGTGTCGAAGTAGTTCTGTATATTCGCCAGGCACGGCCAGAGCTTGGGCCACAGCGAAGCTAACGCCTGGCCGGCCGGCTGCGGCGAGGTGATCACGGTCTTGATCACCACCCACATCAGAAACACGTAATAGGATGGCCATATTTTAAATTCGCGCCGTACCCAGAAACGCGGTACGTGCAGTTCGCCCCGCTCCAGGGTTTCCTTCAGCAGCAGTCCGCCGACCAGGAAGCCGCTCAACACGAAGAACAAGTCGACACCCGTCCACCCGTAGCGCTGCCACACGGCGGCGGGAACATATAACAGGCCCGCATCGCGCGGATCGATGAAATGATGACGCCCAATCACCAGTAGAATCGCGATGCCGCGCAAGACGTCTAGCGATAACACGCGGCCGGTTTTAGTACCCACCCGCTGAGCGGCAACCGTGATGGGCACTTGCATACCAAGCCAGTCTCTCATAGAAGCCGCCCATCTAAGCATCTATGAACGCAGCCGCACCCGCGCTGCGTGCGCCAGCTATTGCGGATTACAGAACATGCGCTTTTCGCCTTTGTCGAAACTCACGTCATACGCGTGAAATCTCAACACAATGTCCCGAAGCACTGCGGGATCATCCGGATAATGATAACTGGAGACGGCCATCCGGGGCGCATAGGAAGACAAGACGTGCGCAGCGCCAAGCAGAGCGTTGCGCTCGGCCCCTTCGATGTCGGTCTTGATGAAGTCCACCCTAGGCAGGTCCAGTTGACGGACCACGTCGTCAATCGTAACCGCCTCTTTGGCGTCTCCCTCATCCGCTATTTGCCCGACTAAACCTTGCCCGGCGAAATGTACCGTGCAGGGCTCGCTCCAGACCGGGGATTCGATCAGCACAACTTTACCGCGAGCAATCTCATCCTGAAAAGTTGTGCGAAAGCAATTCGCATTGGTGGCATTCGCTTCAAACGCGACCACCAGCTTCGCGCCGGCGTTCAACGCCACCCGCGTAAAGGTTCCGAGGTGACCACCCAGGTCGACGACCACGTCGCCCGGACGCACCGCCACCGGCGGCCGCTCGTAGACCCGGCAGATTTCTTCCACGATGACGCCGCCGATCGAATCCCGATCCTCCGCGCGGCCGTAGAACCGTCCGACGGCGGTGTCATAGAGCACCATCCCGGGAACACCGCGGTCATTGACGCCAGTGGGGAGGCCGGTTGCGAAATATTGGTAATCCCACTTCTCAAAAGGCTGCGTCATCATGGCAGCCATCTGGCCCCACGGCAGGGCCGGAAGTTTACCGGTCGCCTTACTCTGAAGGACTCTGAACCTCCAGCTAAATGTGTCGAGATTCATTGCCGTCCTTGTGGTTTCCGCGTCATGGTACTTTCCCGGTTATTGAAGCTGCTTCAGGCGCGATAATTCTTCTCGAGAGGGCGAATCTCGTTAATCTCCGGGGGGGAAGGAGCCGGCCGGGGGGTGGTCCAATAGCGCATTGTCAATACGCCGGGAGAACGCTCCACCAGCGGACGCAATCCCGAAAGCCATCCGCGATAGTGACTTTCCGTGTGCTTCTGTTTATCCAGCCAGCGCGGAATGGTATAGCGATGCCCCTTCCGGGTAGCGAGCGCGCGCTCGCAGGTAGTCGCCGAGCGAAAGCCTTCCTGCTCCAGGAGCGGAAAATAATTCGAGTTGAAGACTCCGCTGGGATAGCAGAAATGCACGGGCCGGCGGCCGGTAATTTGCTGGATGCGCGTGATATTGTCGCGCAGCTCTCGAGTCATAAGATCGAGATCGTCGGGTGTCCGGTGACGATGGGTATGGGCTTCGATGTCGATACCGGCGCGGGATGCATCTCCCACCTGACCCGGCGTCAGCAGGCACAGCATCCGCCGCCGGCGCCAATCATCGTAATCATGGCCCAGGAAACCCGCCAGTTCACGCGCACGCGCGTCCTTTTCCGCGGTGGAAAGGCCCTCGGCGATGGCATCCCGCACCATGGTTTGAGCCGCCAATTCGGCTTCAATATGATTGCCGATGGGAGTACCGTCGGGGAGGCGGCGTCCGGGCCCCTGGGATTTCCATAACATGTACGAGACTGTCAGATTGTAAAGCGGGTGCTGATCGTCGACGTGGTAGGTGGTCAGGTACAAGCTGGCAGGAAATCCAAACTCTTTCAAGATGGGAACGGCATAAGCGCTAAAGTCGTGGAAGCCGTCGTCGAACGTAATGACTACGCTACGCGGGGGGAGATCTCCGGCCCATAGCCGGGTCAGAGCGTCATCCAAAGACAACACCGAACAGCCAAGCTCGGCCAGGATTTGAAGACGCCGGCGAAATAACTGAGGAGTGATATAAAGACCTGGACGCCATAAGTGCTCGTCCTGGTTTGAGATGCCGTGCCAGCACAGCACTAAGAGCCGCTGGGTTCGCCAGGAACTGTTGCCGACCAACGTTTCCGCCCCTAGAGCTGCCAGGGTAGAGAACACTGCGTCTGCTGCCAGCGAAGACATGCTGGCTTAATACTATCAGCCCCCGGCCCGATGGTCGAATAGACCAGAAGGGGCTATAATACCGGAAGGCCGATTAGTACTTTGGCAGCGTTTCGTATGATGCATCGCGATTTTGCAGTCCACGGCACGTCCGTGGAACGCCGCGATCGGGCGGACCTGGAGTAATGTCCCCGATGAAACGGGCGTTCGGGAAGAGCGCCGGCACGGGAAACGCGCCCAACGCGATCGCCTTGATCGGACCCTTCTCAACCGCCCGGGACACTAAACCTCGGCACCGCCCGTGAATCCCCTGCGAGTGCTAGTACTGGTGGAAGCCGCCACTGTCACCGGACCGGCCAAGAATCTGATTCGCTTCTGCGAAACGGTTCAGGGCGACCCAGGGGCGGGACTTGCGATTTCGATTGCGGCGTTTCAGCGCCGGACTGCCGCGGGATCGGAGTCGAACGCGTTCTTAGACGCGGTGCGCGCGGCGGGAATTGAACTGGACGTGATTCCCGAGCGCGGGCGCTTCGATTCTTCGGTGCTGGCTGCACTGCGTGAAATCGTTGCGCGCCGGCGGCCGGACATCATTCAGAGCCACGCTCCGAAATCGCATTTTCTGGTCCGTTGGGCCGGACTCCAGCGGGGGCGCGGCTGGATCGCATTCCATCATGGCGATACCGCGGAGGATCTCAAAATGCGTTTGTACACGCAGCTCGACCGCTGGTCGCTGCGCGCCGCGCATCGAACCGTCACTGTATGCGAGCCGTTCGCGGACCTGTTGGCCGCCAGAGGCGTGCGGCGGGACCGCATCGAGATTGTTCCCAACGCCATGGCCGCCGCCCCTTTGGTGGCGCAGCAGGATGTCGGCGCCTTACGCGAGCGGCTGACGCTTCCGGCGGACGCGCGCGTCGTTCTCACGGTAGGGCGCTTGTCGACTGAAAAAGGACATGCGGATTTGCTCGCTGCAGTGCGGCTCCTGCTGCGCGATCGCCCTCATCTCGCGATCAGACTGATCCTGGTTGGAGACGGCATCGAGCGATCCGCGCTGGAGCGCGCTGCCGCCGCGCCCGATCTGGCATCCTCCGTAATCTTCGCCGGCCAATGCTCGAACGTGTGGCCGTATTATGCGCTGGCGGATGTTTTTGCTCTTCCCTCACTTAGCGAAGGTTCTCCAAATGCTCTGCTGGAGGCGATGGCGGCGGGCGTGCCTATCGTGGCCTGTAAGGTCGGTGGCGTCCCGGAAACCGTTGAAGACGACTCCAGCGCGCTGCTGGTTCCGCCGTCGAAGCCCGCCGCGATGGCGAGCGCACTGGCTCGGGTCCTGGAAGATCCCGCGCTGGCCGCGCGCCTTTCATCCAACGCCTCGGAGCGCCTGGTGACTCGTTTCTCGCCGGAAGCGCGCTATCAGGCACTGCTGCAAATATACCGATCTGTTCAAGAGAGCGCGCAGAACCTCGACTCGTAATGCGTATCCTTTATTTTTCGCCGCGTCAGTGTTGGCCCCGGGATACCGGAGCGAAGCTGCGCGACTATTACCTCGCGAGCCAACTGGCTTCCCGCTGCCCGGTGACCTATCTCGGGCTTCGCGATCCCGCGGAAGCGTCTTCCGAACCTCCGCCCGTGGAATCCGGATTCGCGGCTTATCACGGCGTCGCGCGGGAATCCACGTACACGGTTTCGAAGCTCGTCCGCGGATTGATTGGGCCCACTCCGCTCACAGTTTTGAATTATTCTTCGGCGCGCGTGTCCCGCATGCTGGCGGAAATCCTGCAGGCCGGCGCCTTCGACGCCGTGCAGATGGAAGGCGTGCACTTAAGCGCTTATTTGCCGGTGATCCGCGCTGCCGCAAGCTGTCCGGTGATTCTTGCGGATTGGCACAACATAGAATCGGAAATTCTGCATCGCTACAGTCAGGTGAATCCCAGCCCCCTGCGCCGCGTGTATGCCTGGCGCACAGCGAAGCTGCTGGAACCAGCCGAGACGCGGTTTCTGGCGGCCTGCGACGTGCACACCGTCACCAGCGAGCGCGAGCGCGTCCGGCTGCAGGCGCGCGACCCCGCCGCGGAAATTCACGTGATCCCCAACGGCGTTGATGTGCAATACTTCGGCGCTCACGAACCGGACCCCGGCGCCCCTCGAACCAGTCTGGTGTTTGCCGGTTCCATGGATTACAGCGCCAATGTCGACGCAGTGGTGTGGTTCGTGAACAATATATGGCCCGAACTGCGCAGGCAGCATCCGGCGTTGTCATTCACAATCGTAGGGCGCGACCCCACGCCTGAGGTCCGCGCGCTGGCCGGCGATCAAGTGAGTGTCACGGGAACCGTTCCGGATGTCCGGCCATATTATTCCGGCGCCCTAGCCGCGGTTGTGCCGCTGCGCTTCGGCAGTGGAACCCGGCTCAAGATCCTGGAGGCGATGGCCACCGGCATTCCCGTGATATCGACTCGCCTCGGCGCGGAGGGGCTTGACCTTGAAGACGGGACGCATCTGCTGCTCGCCGATTCCGCCAGTGAATTGATTGCCGCCGTCAGCCGGTTAGCGAGCTCTCCGGAATTGTGGATGCGGTTATCCCGGTCCGGGCGCGAGGTGGTGTCGCGATGCTACGATTGGCGCGCGCTAACTGAAAATCTGTACCGCATCCATTGCGCCGCGGTCGAGCGGGCGCGGCGGCGCGCGACTTAAGATCTTGCGCCATCTCACTGCACGACCAATATCATCGGGTCCGCGCTCGCCAAAGTTTGGCCGCCGGCCGACAGATAAACCAGTTGCGCGACATGATTGCCCTGCCGCGCGTCGGCCTGCACGGCGCATGGCGAGGCGGAGCAAGTCTGCGTGACGATGATGCCGGACGGCTGGGTCAGTGTGATCCTTGCCTGGGTCGCCTGCGGCACGCCGGCCGCGCTGAAGCTCACCCACAGGGTCCGGTTCACGGCCGGAGCCAGCCCACCCAGACGCCATGCTAGATGGTTGTCGATTCCGGGCGCTCCGAACGCTTCGCCGAAATTCTTGCCCAGGTTGAAAAACACATAGCTGCCCGGGGTGCACGGTGCGGTGTTGCCCGCATTGCAGTCTCGCGCGCCCGCAACTACATCGGTGATGTAACCGTCGCATAACGGGCCGGCGCAACCGGCGGCGAACGCGCCTATGCCGCTGCTGCTGTCGGGACCACTCGGCGGTCCACCCAACGTGGAGGAGTAGCATTCATCTCCCCAATCCTTATACATCGTTATGCCGGTGGTGTTGTAAAGCCAGCCCATGGATCCGCACCCCGTGCGAGTCAAGTTGCGATCCCCGGTGTCGCTGAAACAATAAGTAGCCAGGGAATTGCAAATGGCCGTCGCGGCGGGAGCCACAGAGTACGCGCTGCCGCTCACGTTCGCGGTCTCGCCGTAGAGGCCGAAAGCCAGCGAAAGAGTGGCGGACGTATCGCTGGTGCAGGACGTGATCTTATACACAGTTCGTGTCGTTTGAATGCCCACGAAGTGGGCTCCGTCACAATATCCTGCAGTCAGCCAGTGAGTACCGATCCCGCCCAGCGTCGTCGATCCTATATTAATCGCTACCGTTCCGGCGGGATTATAGACCGTTGCCTGGTCGCTGGACTGGCTGTTCACTTCGTAGTATTCGCCACGATTGACCGAGTCTCTGCCATAGTTGACGACCCACGCCTGGGCCTTCTTGATCGCCGTTAACACCGCAGCGGCAAGGCTGGTGTTGTTGCAACCCTGCGAACCGGTATCGTTCAGTGATTCGTACGCTGCCTCCATGGCCTTGAGGTTAATGGCTTCGCGCCACGGCGCTCCCTCATAGGTGAAGGGCGGGGTGAAGGATTTGGGAGCGGAAACGAAGCTTGGGTTCAGCATATATTCGTTCTCGCCCCAGCTTCCATCCGCCGATTGCTTCGCGTTCCAGGTGGACGTATAAGTGGAAAGCCAGGAACAGTATTGAGCGTGCCGCGTGGGATCGGCATCTGTCTTTGCCCCCAGAGCGACGTCCCACAGCGTGTACCCCGCTTCCCGGTTATCAATGGAGGGGCTGGGGGAGGGGTCGCCAAAAGACTGCGCAAGTTTTGTGACCTCGACGTATAGGCCGGGGAACCGTTCGCCATGCCCGTCGAGTGCCCGAAAAAATTGGCTGATCATGGACGCGGCGCGAGGATAAGGATAGTTGTAGCCGTGATCCAGCGTCCATTGCCAGTGAATATCGGCGAATTGCCTGGCTTGCGTCAGAAAAGCGTTGTCGCCAGTGCGGTAATACAGTCTGTAGAGCGCGATGCCGACGTCGTAGTAATTCCAGATGGTTGCAGGACTCCCATTCTGCCACGCCAGGAAGTTGAGTCCGTTCGAATCCGTTCCGGGCATGAGGTAAGCGTTCCTTCCGCTGCCGCCCGGCGCGAAGATGTTCACCTCGCACGTCACCTGCGTCGCCGAAACGCTACTGATCGGACAGATGGCGCGGCCCGTTCCAGGACCGTCTGCGCTGTCCCAGGTGACTGCCATGTAGGATTGCCCGCTCAACGGCGTCCGCAGGTCCGACGTGGTCGCGATGATATTCCCCAGCGCCCACGAAACCGTTCCCGGCAGTTGCGTACTCAGTTGCGGCGGCGCGGAGAGCGCCGTGGCGGCAATGTTGGCGCCCACGCCGATTTCAGCCAAGTCTCCATAGGGCCAGGGGTTCGCCGTGGCATTGGCGAGCACCAGCGGGCCCAGCAGATTGTCCATTGCAGGAGACAACCCCGTGACCACCACAGCCTTGGAGTCGGTTGCGACCGCGCCCGCCTTAGCTGCCACCGGAGTAGCGCATTGTCCGGTGGAATCACACACTGAAAGCTGGATGGTGTAGGTCCCTGCCAGCGGCGCCGCAAAAGCCGGGCTAGCCGCCGTGCGGCTCGAAAAGGCACCTGTGATCGGACCCGCCAGCTGCTGCCAGAAGTAAGAGATGGATGCGTTGTCTGTCGAGCTGAAAGAGGAGCTGGACAACGGCAGCGATCCAGCCCCTGCTCGAGTGGTGCTGAGCACCGGCCAAACGTTGAAGCGCGCCACGGGCGCCAGGTTGGGCGTGGCGGTGTAGTTGGCGCCCGCCATTATCAGATGCAGGCCGCGGCCTGAACAGTCATTCCCATTGCCTTCGAGCTCGAAATCCAGCAGGTCTCCGGAGCACGTAGTATTTCCAGGCGGGGTGCCCGGCGCAACCGTGGCCTGAAACCCGCGGATATAGGAAATGTCACCGTCGAAGCTGCCCACCGTGACAGTAGCCCCACCATCGTTGGGAGTGCCAGGCGAGGAGGGGGTGCAACGGCTGGAACCCAGGTTTGCCCCGGTAATGTTGTCGAAGGCTTCCGCCGTCATTTGCGCGCTGCTCAGGCGTTGCAACCGAATGGTCACGTCGGCGCCGGCGGCCGGACTAACAGTGCATACGCTGGAACCGTCGTTCCAGGAGGTCAGCGTAAATCCGCCAAACACGGTTCGCACCGAGAAGGCGGCGCTGCCATAGATAGTTTGAATTGTGGATAGGGTCCACGGCCCGTGTACTCGAAATTCGATGCGGAAGCTCGACAGATTGGTGAAGGGCGCACTATTGGGATGGGTTCCGGCGCCCGATCCGGCGCTCAGCGACTGCGATGCCTGCGCCAAGGCTCCCGCGAGCAGCGCCAGAAGGCTCAGCTTGTGATGGCGTCGCATTAGTAGATCGACCTCCAGGCGTAAGCGTCGCTCGCGTCTTTCGCGCACACCGTGACTGCGTCTTTCACACCCGTCCCGCCTAGCGTTTGCCAGAAGCGCCCGCGCTGCGAAACATTGCACGCCGGCTGCGTGGCGGCGCTGGCTGCGCTGACCGCGGGTGTCATCAGCCGGAACACGGCGCCATCGTGCCAGAGGTGGTACAAGCGTCCCGCCACGATGTCGGCGCCGACAGGGTCGGTGACGCCGTCGGCTTGCTTCACGGTGACGGCTCCCAGCGTGTCCACGTTCAGAGTCGTGGCGCCGCCTGCTCCGTTCACATTGGGCTTCCAGTCCAGCACCATGCCGGCCGTATAGGATTGCAAAGTCGGCGACAGCCCGCAGGTGTAGGCGCTGGACGAGCCGGCGGAACTACACAGCCACATCGCGCCACTTTGCGCGCTGGCCTTACTGGGGATGACGCTGGTGTCGACGCTCTGTTGAACATTGATCTGCGTGCCGGTGTCGGAGATGGTGTTCACTACACCCAGGCCGCCAATCAGGTTCATCACGTTTCGCGAGCCCACCAGTGTCCCGTTGTTATCGATGGCGAGCGATCCGCCTCCGCCCCCCGACTGCATCGTCCAGGTGTTGGCGCTGGTGCACCCGTACAGATTCGAGCCTGCTGACGCGTTGGTCTGAAAGAACAGGTCTCCTACCACGCAAGTGGACGGCAGGATGGTTCCGGTCTTCACTGGCCGGGTGAACGCGGCCTTGGTGAAATCTACATTCTTGGTCTGCGAGTCTAAACTTAACAGGGTCTGGCCGTCAGCCGCGGCCGCCAGCAGCGCGGCGAATAGGATTCGGTACATAATCTCTCCTGCCCCAGTAGATGCTCGCCAGTGCGCTGGCCGGCCTCGGTTCAAGCTGCGAGTCACTCGAAACAAGCGGGATATCCTACTGGGAACGCGTGTGAATGCCGATATTGTTGAGGTAACATCGTAGTTGTGCCCGCCACCAACAATGTCAGACCATCTCGATAGCCTGGATGCGGTTCTCAACACTATCCGGGAGGTCACTGGTGTCAGCCAGGTGCTGCCGGATCAAGACTTTTATGACGCGGGCGTGACCAGCGTGCAGGCCCTTCCCTTGCTCCTGGAGTTGGAGGAGCGCTTCCACGTGACCATCCCGGACGATCAATTCGTCGCTGCGCGCAGCGCGCGCCGCTTGTCGGAAATGATTCAGAACATCGGCAAGAGTGAGTGCGCATGACGCGCTGTACCGTTCGTTTGAACGCTGCAGCCGGAGAAATGGCGCGCGAGGAAATCGGCAAGCAGGCCGCCTTCTTGTCGAAGTCGATCGGAAAAGTTTCGTTTTCCGAGGACGGTTTTACTATAGAATTCGACGCAGCCGATGAAGAAGCTGCCGATCTGCAAACCGCCCTGGAGCGCACCGCCAATCGGATTGTTCGATCGCTGCGTTCGTTGGAGCGCAAGGTGGTCTTCGCCAGCACGGCCAGTCCGGCCTTCCCGGCGAACGTCCCGATGGATGGGGTTCACTTTTTGGGGACTGGGCAAGTGGCGCTCTCCGGCGTGCCGCTGCGGCTGTTCAATTATTTCGACCGGGTGTTTGAAGACTTCGGCAAACCCTGGCGCGCCGAGCCTTTGCGCACGCCCACGCTGATCCCTTCGCCGGTGCTCTCGCGCTGCGATTATTTCCGGTCCTTTCCGCACAATGTCACCTTTGCGGCGCATCTGCGCGAGGAATCCAAACTCATCGACGCGTTTCGGGCGCGGCATCAGGATGCCACCGACGTCGACGAGCTGGCGCTGGCCGATATGGATAAGCCGGAAGCTTGCCTGTCGCCCGCGGTGTGCTATCACGTCTATCACCTACATGAGAACCGGTCTGTTCCCGCTGCGGGTCTGGTGTATAGCATCTGCGGAAAATGTTTCCGCTATGAAAGCTCCAATCTGACCGATCTACGAAGGCTGTGGGATTTCACCATGCGAGAGGTGGTGTTCCTGGGCGACCGCGAATACGTGCTGGCGCAACGCGAGAAATCCATTGCCATGATGTCGGAGTTTTTCGTCGAGCACCATTTGGCGGGTGAGATCCGTACCGCTAGCGACCCCTTCTTTGTCGCTCCCGACGCTATTTCGAAGACCTATTTTCAATTGAGCTCGGACTCCAAGTACGAGATTTCGCTGATTCTGCCGGAGGGCGAGCGGCTCGCCGTGGGATCGCACAACTACCATTCGGACTTCTTCGGCCGGGCTTTCTCCACACCAGTAGAAGGAAGCGGTCCGATGCATAGCGTGTGCGTCGCGTTTGGGCTGGAGCGGTGGGTGTACGCCTTTCTGCAGCAGCATGGCGCCGACCCCTCGGCCTGGCCGGACGCGATGCGGCGGGCTCCTGAGTTTCAGGGTGTCTAGCGTTCGTGGCCATTGAATTCCAACTGGTATCGGGCCCGGAGTTTGCGCCTTCGGCCGGCGCAATCCTGACGGCCGCGTGGCCCGCGCCAGCCCTACATTACACTTCGGAATATCTGCGGTGGCAGATGTCCTTTCCGGGCCCTGTTGCGGCGCCGGCGGTGG
>Ga0068858_100002605_pt1 | contig 18173 bp, 11 predicted proteins | sample KBSSwiS12_FD_66589 | JGI IMG/M metagenome (GOLD analysis project Ga0068858, IMG submission 66589) | Switchgrass rhizosphere microbial communities from Kellogg Biological Station, Michigan, USA - KBS Switchgrass S1-2 | ecosystem: Host-associated > Plants > Roots > Rhizosphere > Soil ...
TGTGGTCAGTGAAGCGCACCTTGTAGCCGACGGCGGCGCCGACCGCCGTCCCCATTTCCTGCGCAATGCGCGTCGCGACGGCACGCGCAGCGATCCGCCGCGGCTGCGTATGGCCGATGAGCCCGCGCTGTCCGCGCCCCGCGGCGAGACAGATCTTCGGAAGCTGGGTCGTCTTGCCCGAGCCCGTCTCGCCGCAGACGATGACGACCGAATGGGCGCGAATGGCGGCAGCGATCTCGTCGGCGCGCTCGCCGACGGGCAGTCCCGGCGGATAGGCGATGCGCGGCAGCGCCGCCGCGCGCGCGGCGCGCTTGGCAATCGAGCGCTCGAGGTCGGCGGCGACGCGCGCCTCGGCACCGGCGTCGCGCCGGCCGCGCAACGCGTCGAGACGGCGCGCGAGGCGCAGCGCGTCGGCCGCCATGGCGTCGGGCAGGCGGGCGCGCAGCGTGGCGGCGGGGTCGTGCGGTGCGGGCATTGGCGTGGAGGAACAGCGAAGGCCGCGGATTCTACCGCTTGCCTCCACCGTCCGTTATGATCGCCGCGTCGCCCTTTGCGCGCAGGAGACGTCATGACCGTCCCGCCCCGCTCGTTCCCGCTGCGCCTTGCCCTGGCGCTTATCGTGACGCTCCTCGCCGTCGCGGGCGTGGAGGCGAAGACGCTGCGCTGGGCCAATCGCGGCGACCTGCAGACCACCGATCCGCACTCGCAGAACGAGGGGCTGACGAACAACGTCAACAGCCTGATCTACGAGTTCCTGGTCGACCGCGACAAGAAGCTCGACATCCGTCCGAGCCTCGCCGAATCGTGGCAGCAGGTCGGCGACACGACGTGGCGCGTCAAGCTTCGCGCCGGCGTCAAGTTCCACGACGGCACGCCGTTCACGGCCGACGACGTCGTGTTCAGCTACGACCGCGCACGCGCCGACACGTCGCAGCTGCGCGTCTATGCCAACCGCACCGGCACGCCGAAGAAGATCGACGACCTCACCGTCGAGTTCGTCACGCCGGCGCCCAATCCCACGCAGCTCGAGGACATGGCGACGATCAACATCATGTCGAAGGCCTGGTCCGAGAAGAACCGCGCCACCAAGCCGCAGAACTATTCGGCGAAGGAGGACATGATCACCGCGCGCGAGGCGAACGGCACGGGACCCTACATGCTGAAGTCGCGCCAGCCCGACGTGAAGACGGTGCTTGCGAAGAACCCGAACTGGTGGGGCATCAAGGCCGGCCTTTTCGACGGCAACGTCGACGAGGTCGTGTTCACGCCGATCGGCTCGGACGCGACGCGCCTCGCGGCGCTCATCTCCGGCGAGATCGACCTCATCAACGACCCGCCGCCGCAGGATGTGCCGCGGCTGTCGCAGACGCCGAACATCAAGGTGATCGAGGGCGTCGAGAACCGCATCGTGTTCATCGGCATGGACCAGGCGCGCGACGAGCTCCTGTACTCGAGCGTCAAGGGGAAGAACCCGTTCAAGGACAAGCGCGTGCGCCAGGCAATGTACGAGGCGATCGACATCGAAGCGATTCATCGCACGACGATGCGCAACCTGTCGAAGCCGACGGGCGCGTTGCTGCCCGCGCCGAAGCAGTCGAATCCCGCCATCGAGGCGCGGCTGCCGTTCGACAAGGCGAAGGCGAAGCAGCTGCTCTCGGACGCGGGCTATCCGGATGGTTTCGAAGTGACGCTCGACTGTCCGAACAACCGCTATGTCAACGACGAGAAGATCTGCCAGGCGCTGGCGGCGATGTGGAGCCAGATCGGCGTGATGACCAAGGTCAACGCCATGCCGCGCGCCACCTATTTCCCCAAGCTCGAGAAGACCGACACCAGCCTCTACATGCTGGGCTGGGGTGGCGCCGCGACCGACGCGATGTTCGTTCTGCAGCCGGTGCTCGCGACCAACAACGGCAAGGGCGACGGCGACTACAACTACGGGCGCTACACCAATCCCAAGCTCGACGCGCTGACGCTCAAGGCACGCACGGAAATGAATTCCGACGCGCGGCTCAAGTACATCCAGGAAGCGCTGCTTGCGCACAACGCCGAGATCAACCACCTGCCGCTGCACCGGCAGGTGATCCCGTGGGCGGCACGGGGCGGCATCGTCGTGACGCACCGCGCCGACAACTTCGTCACGCCGTACTGGGTGAAGATGCCCTAGGCTCGGCGGCCACGGCCGAAGGCGCGGGCGGCGACGCGATGTAGCGCGTGACTGCCCAGGCCATCGCCGCGGTGACGGCGGCCGCCAGCGCGGCCGCCGCGTAAGCGTCGGTCGTGCCGTCCTGCACGGCGCGTGCGGCGAGCGCGAAGAGCGTGCCCGCGGCAAGATAGGCCGGCACGAGACGAGCGTCGTAGCGCAGCAGCAGCCACAGCACCGCGGCCACGGTGAGGCCGCCGGCGACGCCCGCGGCTAGCGCTGCGGCAAGGCTCGTCCCGCCCTGCGACAGCGCGACGGCGCCCTGCAGCACGACGACGAGTGCCACGCCGACCCACTTGTGGCGCGTCCAGTCGCGCGTGAGGCGCGCGACCGCGTAGAGCACGTACAGGCCGATGGCCGCCGACGATGCGAAGGCGAGCCCGCCCAGCACGGCGCCGGCCAGCGGCGACCACGACGATGCGCCGGCGAGCGGCGGCCACAGCGGCGCCTGCCGCGCGCCGAGGTTGCCGATGACCGCCTGGACGCCTGCCACCAGCGCTGCCGCGGCCACGGCCGCGAGCCATGGCGGCAAACGCCCGGCGATCGGCGCGCGCGGCGCGCTGCGCGCATACCAGGCGCCGATGCCCGCGACGACGCCGAACACGAGCGCCCCGACGAGGCCGCCGACTACGGCGCCGACGGCGAGCATCGCGTATTGCGAGGCTACCGGCTCGGTCGTCGATAATCCGAAGAGCGTCTGCGGCCACCCGTTCGCGAGGCCGAGGAGCGACAGCACGAACGCGAGCGCGGCGACGATTTTCACCGCGCGCGTGTCGCAGCGTCCGCGGGTCCACGCCATGATGCCGAGCACCATTGCGACGAACGCGGCGATCATGAACAGGATGCCGGCGCTCATCCGCACGACCTGGCGCCGGTTGTCGCGCTCGCGCTCGGCGCGGAGCCACGCCTCGGGCACGTGCACGATGCGCCCTGAACCCGTGACCTCGTCGCCCGCAAGCGTCACGACGTAGCGGAGCTCCGCGTCGGGGCCCACGTCGACGGCGGGATCGGTGAACATGAAGCTCCAGTCGGTGCGCGCGGGCTTTTTTTCCTCGTCGGCGCCGACTTCCTTCAGCTTGGCCGGGTCGAGACCGAACCGCGTGACGAGCTCGCGCTGCGCGAGCGCCAGCGCCGCCTCGCGCGTCGGCTGCGCGCCCGGCCGGGCCTGCGGCAGCACGTGGCGCAGCGTCCGCGTGCTGCCGTCGGCGGCGATGGTCACGCGCCACTCCTCGGCCCGCTCGGCGACGTCGCCGTCGAACGTCGCGTAGCGGACCTCCCACAGCGGCGGCGGCAGCGCGTTGCCGATCAGCGCGCGGTACGCGTCCGGTCCTTTTTCGCGCCAGATGAATTTGTGCCAGCTCCACTGGCCGCCTTCGTCGCTCGCCAGCTTGACGACGGCCGTCCGCCGCCATTCCGGACCGGGCTTGACGCCGCGCGCGGCCAACGCTGCGTCGGCGCGCGCGACGGCGTCCTCGCGCGAAAGCGCCAGCCCCGGCGCGTCGGCGTGGAACGGCGTGAAAGCGAGCCAGGCCGCGAAGCCGGCGACACCGAAGAGCGGCAGCGCGCGCTGGAACGCCGCGGCAAGGCGATCGTCGACCACCGGCGCGTGCGCGTGCGCCACGTCGTCGGCCGCCGGCGCCGTGTCCGGTCGCCACCCGCCGTTGCGCAACGCGTCCGCGAGTTCGGTCCATGCCCCGGCCTGCAGTCGCCGCACGAGGACGATGCCGAGCGGGACGAGCGCCGCCGCAATGATCAGCGCCTGCTGCAGCCGCGCGCCCGGCGCGTCGACCAGGAAGACCGGGATCGAGAACAATACGAGGTCGAACGTCGCGTGCAGCAGGATCGTCGGCAGGAGGCCGAAGCGCAGGAAGATGAGCGCCCACACCATCGACGGCAGTATCAGCTCGACGAGGCGCGAATACGACGGCAGACCCGGATAGTTCGCGTGCGCGCCGCCGAACACGACCGCCTGCAGCACGAACGCGATCGCGATGCCGAGGCCGCGGCGACCAAAGCGCGCGCCGATCAGCGCCCCGAGCGCAAGCGGGATCGCGCGGAACACGCATTCCTCCATGAAGCCCGCCTGCAGCGAAATCGCGATCGACGACGCGGCCGGCACGGCCGAGCCGAGGATGTTGGGATCGGACAGGTATTCGGACGGCTGCCACCAGCCGAGCCAGCGGTTGGTGGCGTAGTAAAAGAGCGCGATCAGCGCGAGCTCGATCGGCACGAACAGGTAGCCGCCCGCGGTGCGGCCCAGCACCTGCAGCGTCGGCCCCGCGTCGCGCGACCACAATCGCCACAGCTGCGGATGCGACGGAAACGCGCGCCGCGTGAGCGACTCGGCAGCCATGAACGCGAGCGTGTAGCCGAGCGCGCCGCCGCACAGCACGAACAGGAACGCACCGCCCTGCTTCAGCCAGAACGTCGTCGGCGTCTCCGTCGTGTCCGCGCCGAACCAGCCCGCGGAGGCGCCGGCGAGCTGTGCGATCGCCAGCAACGACGCGACGACGAGGCCCGCGACGAACGCGGGCCGCCACAGCAGCCAGTGCCGCCGCAGCAACCACAGCGAGCCGAAGATGCAGCCGACGACGCCATACAGGAGACCGGCCGACGCGCTGGCGACGGCGGCGATCAGGTTGTTGGCGCTCCGCAACTCCTGGAAGCGCCGCTCGAAGGCTTCGGGAACGAACACGAACGGCGCCACGGCGACGAGCTCGTCGCCGGCGACGTTGAGGCGCAGGCGAATGCGCGCGTCGCCGAGCCTTTCCGGACGCTCGTAGACGAACGTGTGATCGACGCGACCGCTGGGCTTGGTCCCGCGCGACTGGTCGAGCAGCGTGTAGTGCGCGAAGTCGATGCCCCAGTCCGCGCGGGCTTGCGTCTCCGCCAGCGTCCGGGCGGCGGAGGCGTCGATCGCTTTCGCCGCCGGGTCGCGGACGTACGCCTCGGCGACGCGGCGCACGAAACCCGCCGGCGTGCCGTCCGGCTTGAAGCGCACGACGGCTTCCTCGATGACGCCCGGGAGGAAAAGCCGCACTTCCCACCAGTACGGCGCATAGACGTCGCCACGGGTCAACGCAGCGAATGCAGCGCGCCCGCCCCCTTCGAGCTCGATGTAGTTCTGCGCAGTGCCATCGTGATCGAAGCGCGCCGCACTGCGGGCGCCCTCGGGGACAAGCTTCAGTCGGTCGGCGAGCGCCTCGGCGCCCGCGATCGCCTCGGTCCGGCTCATCCTGACGTCGAGGTTGACGAGCGGGATCGCGATCGGAAAGACGCGCAGCGCAAACGCGGCGGCGACGACCGACAGCGATGCATACGCGATCCAGAACAGCGGCTTGCGGGTGACGGCGGCCAAGGGTCCTCTTGCGCTCCAGACGGGAAAGGTGGCCGGCGCAAACGCGAGGGTCTGCCGGCCGGAGGGACGCGCAATCCGGTGCCCGCGCGCGTTGGCCCGGGGATTCTATGCCATCGCCTCGACGTGACCGGTCGCGATGCGTCGACCCCGCAGCATCGGGCCGGCCGTTTTGCGCGCGGCGCGGACCCGTCGCGCGTCGTGGCGAGACGAACTCCCATATGCGCGGCCGCTGCTCCTGCGCGTGTTGCCGTGCTTAATCCCCTGTTCGCGCGGGGTTATTCGCGAAACAGGGGCCGGAGCACGCTCCCGCGCGGCGCTGCAGGTCGCGTTGGCATCCGTCTTGCAACAGTGTCCAACCCGTATCGAATCAACAAGAAGGCAGAAGGGCAATGCTCGATTTCCGCACCGTCACCGGCAAGACGCCAACCGATGCTCTTTCCCACCCCGACGCTGCCGAGCGTTTCTGGGCGGCGTTGCCGCGCGAGCCGCTCGCGATGCAGCGGCAGCTCTGCGAAGCGCTGGCGAGCGGCGCCGGGTGGGACCGCCCGGACATCCAGCGGTTGCGCGCGCTCCGTCAGATCGACCGGCGAATGGACCGCGTGCTGGACGCCTTGCTGTCCGAATACGCCGCGCTCGGCGGCCAGTCGCCCGCACTCGAGCGGCAGCTCGGTCAGGCGGCACTGGAGTTGAGTCGCGCGTTCGCACAGGAATTCGAGCGCTACTTCCGCTTCGCCTCGATGACTGGCGCGAGCGCGGCATGGCAGGAGCGCCTGCCCGAGCTCGCCGTGCGGATGTTCCGGCACCGCGAGATCGATCTCGTGCTGTCGCTCTGCCGTTACGAGCGCTGGCCGCGCGGGCGCTGGAAACCGCTGCACGATGCCTACAAGTGCCTGCTGTCGCGCTCGGCGGTCGCGCAGCCATTGCCGATGCGCCAGCGGACCGACGGCTCGATCGTCACGGTCACGCCCGAGAAGGCCTACCTGCGAATCCTGCTGCTGCACCTGATGGACGGCGGCCGCTTCCGCCCCGACGAGATCGTCGCGACACGGCGGATTATCGTCCACTGGTGCGAGGCGCCGGAGTTCCGCGGCATGGCGACGGGCCCAGGCGGCGACGCCGGCAGCGGATTCGTCGTCGACCTCGCCGGCACCGACGGTCCGGCGCGCGGCGCGAAGGACGTGGCACTCTCCGACGATCACCTGCACATCGACACGAGCTCGCTCGCCGTCGCGCTCGACGCGATGATCGCCGAACGCAACGACGCGTCATCGTCCAACTCGACCGGGATACCCGTCGATCGCAAGCGCGATCTCCTGCGCAAGCTGCGCGACCTCTATGCGGCGCGGCCGAAGGCGTTCAAGCGCCGCGGCGAGCGAATCGCCGTCGCGCTGATGTCGGTCGAGGCGACGCTCGGGAACATGCAAGCCATTTTCCGCATGCTGCGCGATGAAGGCCGGCGCGGCGCGGAGGCCGGCACGGACAGCGCCCCTTACGCCGACGAGATCACGATCGGCGACGTCGGGGCCGCGCCCGCGGCCCCCGAAGCGACGGCGACGGCCGAGACGGCCACCGCCGCCAACGCCGCGTACTCCGCGTGGCAGATCCGCGACCGCAGCGAATCCGGCTGCCGGCTGCGCGGGCGAGCGTCCGAAGCGCAACTGCTGCTTCCCGGACTGCTGATGGCCTTCCGCGACCAGAAGAACGCTCCCTGGACGCTCGGCGTGGTCCGCCGGCTGAATCGCGTGATCGGCAACAACGTGGAGCTCGGCATCGAGCATCTAGGCCGCAACCCGCAGCGCGTGCTGCTCCTTCCCGCGGCGGGCGCCGAAGCGACGGCTGGCGAAGGGCGGTCGGAGCGAATTCTTGCGCTCTACCTGCCCGAGAGCGACGGCTTTCCGCGCATGCCCATCAAATCGCTGATCGTTCCGGCGTGCGAGTACGCGCACGGCCGCATCGTCGGCATGGTGACCGCGCAACGCGACGTCGCCATCCGCTTCAAGGCACCGCTGGAGCAGCAGGCCGACTTCGTCTGGACCTCGTTCGAGCCGGTCGATGCGGCCGGCGAGCGTGCCGACGACGACGCGAGTTAGCTGCCCGCGTCCGGCGCGCCCCGCACGCCGACGATCCCTCGGGCCGCAAGCGCGGCGAGAGCATCGGCAGTGATCGAGAGCCGTGTGGCCAGCACTTCCGCCGTGTGTTCGCCGAGGAGCGGCGGCGGCCGGTCGCCGGCGAGCGGCGTCGCGCCGAACACGAGCGGCGCGCGCACCTGCGGAACGACACCGCCGAGCGGATGCGGCAGATCGAAGCGCAGGCCGCGCGCAATCGCCTGCGGATCGGCAAAGACCTGGTCGAGCGTGTTGATTGGCCCGCACGGAACGCCGACCGCCTCCAGCGACTCGAGCCACTCGTGCTGCGTCCGCTCGCGCATCACGGCGGCCACGCGCGGCACGATCTCCTCGCGGCGTCGCACGCGCTCGGCGTTGGTCGCATAGCGCGAGTCGCGCGACCACTCCGCGCGACCGGCGACTTCACAGAACTTCGCGAACTGGCTGTCGTTGCCGACGGCGAGGATCACGTGCCCGTCGGACGTCGCGAACACCTCGTACGGCACGATGCTCTGATGCGCGTTGCCGGCGCGCGTCGGCGCCTTGCCGGTGGCCAGGTAGTTCAGATTGAGTGTGCCCATCATCGCGACTGCGGAGTCGTACAGGCACGCGTCGATCCACTGGCCTTCGCCAGTGCGGTCGCGATGGGCGAGCGCGGCCTGGATCGCCACGGTCGCGTACATGCCGGTCATCAGGTCGGAGATGGCAATGCCGGCCTTCTGCGGGCCGCCGCCGGGCCGGTCGTCGCGCTCGCCGGTGACGCTCATGAAGCCGGACATGCCCTGGATGATGAAGTCGTAGCCGGCGCGGTCCGCGTACGGTCCGTCCTGGCCGAAGCCGGTGATCGAGCAATACACGATGCGCGGATTGACGGCGGCGATGCCGGCGTAGTCGAGGCCGTATTTCGCGAGCCCGCCGACCTTGTAGTTCTCGACGAGCACGTCCGCCTGCTGCGCGAGATCGCGCACGATCGCGCGGCCTTCGTCGCGCGTGAAATCGACGGCGACCGACAGCTTGCCGCGATTGCAGGCGAGGTAGTACGCCGATTCGGTGGTGTCGCGGCCGTCGGCGTCCTTGAGATAGGGCGGCCCCCACGCGCGCGTGTCGTCGCCGGTGCCCGGACGCTCGATCTTGATCACCGTCGCGCCCAGATCCGCCAGCAGTTGCGTGCACCACGGCCCGGCGAGCACGCGGGTGAGGTCGAGCACCGTCAGGTGGCTTAGCGGCGCGGGCATTCGAGTTGTGCGTTGGCGCTCCGCATTGGCGGGGGCGCGAGACTCTTCAGGTTTCCGGCGTCGAGTTTGTTGATGCGGTGGCGCTTCGCACCGGCAGGGGCGCGAGGGCTTCAGTGTTCAGGCGCCCTCGCACCCCTGCCGGTACGAAGCGCCGAGGCGGCGTGTGTTCCAGCGCCCCGCGTACCGACATTCTGACGGCGTCTCGCTGCCGGGGCCCTGACGAGGGCGCCTGAACACTGAAGCCCTCGGCAGGGCACCGGCGGCGGGACGTCGGCGCGTACTCCACCAATTGCAGGGCCGCCGCAGCGGGACGCCGACGCGCGCGCCGCCGATTCGCAGCGCCACGGACCTCAGGCCTTCAGCGCCGTCAGCACCTCGTCCAGCATCTTTTTCGCGTCGCCGAAGAGCATGCGGTTGTTGTCCTTGTAGAACAGCGGATTGTCGACGCCCGCATAGCCGGAGGCCATGCTGCGCTTCATCACGATCGAGTTCTTCGCTTTCCACACTTCGAGCACCGGCATGCCGGCGATCGGGCTCGTCGGATCTTCCTGCGCGGCCGGGTTCACGATGTCGTTGGCGCCGATGACCATCGCCACGTCCGTAGCAGGAAAGTCGTCGTTCAGCTCGTCCATCTCGAACACGATGTCGTAGGGCACTTTCGCTTCGGCGAGCAGCACGTTCATGTGGCCCGGCATCCGTCCGGCCACCGGATGGATGCCGAAGCGGACGTTGACGCCCTTCTCGCGCAGTACCTTCGTGATCTCGTAGACCGTGTGCTGCGCCTGCGCGACCGCCATTCCGTAGCCGGGGACGATGATGACGTTCTTGGCGTCGCGCAGAAGCTCCGCGGCCTCGGGGGCGAGGATCGGCGTCACTTCGCCGGCCGGCTGGACCGCGCCGGCGGCGGCCGGCGCGCTGCTGTCGGTGCCGAAGCCGCCGGCGATCACGGAGATGAAGTTGCGGTTCATCGCGTTGCACATGATGTACGAAAGAATCGCGCCGCTGCTGCCGACCAGCGCGCCGGTGACGATCAGCAGGTCGTTGCTCAGCATGAAGCCGGTGGCCGCGGCCGCCCAGCCGGAGTAGCTGTTCAGCATCGACACGACGACCGGCATGTCGGCGCCGCCGATGGCCATGACCATGTGAACGCCGAAGAGCAGCGCGATGATGGTCATCGCGATCATCGGCATCATCGCGTCGCTCACGCCGTGCGCATGGACGAACGCGTAGCCGAAGTAGATGACGAGGACGAGGCCCGCGAGGTTGAGCCAGTGCCGGCCCGGCAGCAGGAGCGGCTTGCCGCTGATCTTGGCCGACAGCTTGCCGAAGGCGATCACCGATCCCGAGAACGTCACCGCTCCGATCAGCACGCCGAGATACATCTCGACCTCGTGAATCGTGTTCTCGGCCGGCGTGAGGTTGGCCGACACTGCGGGATCGATGAAGTTGGCGTAGCCGACCAGCATCGCCGCGAGGCCGACGAGGCTGTGCATCAGCGCGACGAGCTCGGGCATCTGCGTCATCTGCACGATGCGCGCCGCGTAGAGGCCGATCGTCGCGCCGACGGCCATTGCGGCGAGGATGTACGGCAGGCCCGCGGGCGTGACCTGCGTGCCGAATACGGTGGCGATCACGGCGATCGCCATGCCGACCATGCCGTACAGGTTGCCGCGCCGCGACGTTTCCTGGTTGGAGAGCCCTCCCAGGCAGAGGATGAAGAGGATCGTGGCGCCGATGTAGGCAACCGTCGAGAGACTCGCGCTCATGTTCTGTCGTCCCTTACTTGCGGAACATGGCGAGCATCCGCCGGGTGACGGCGAAGCCGCCGAACATGTTGATCGTCGCGAGGCCGATGGCAGCAACCGAAAGCCAGCGAATCCATTCGTTCGGCCGCGCCAGGTCGGCCGAGATCTTGGTCAGGTCCGGCGCCACCTGCACCAGTGCGCCGATGGCAATGATGCTGGACACCGCATTGGTGACGCTCATCAGCGGCGTGTGCAGCGCGGGCTTCACGTTCCAGACGACCATGTAGCCGATGAAGCAGGCCAGCACGAACACCGTGAAGTGGCCGAGAAAGTTCGCCGGTGCGAAGCGGCCGATCAGCAGGAATACGAGCGCGCCGGCGCCGAACAGCACCGCAGTCTTGGTGCCGGACATCGGTCCGCTGGCCTCGCCGTGGCCCTTCGGCTTCGGCGGCATCGCAACGGCAGGCTTGGCGGCCGCCGCGGGCGGCGCCGCCGACAGCTTCGGCGGCGGCGGCGGCCAGGTGACCTCGCCCTTGTCGATCACCGTGGTGCCGCGCAGCACCTCGTCCTGCATGTCGATGTCGATCTTGTCGCCATCGATACTCTTCGTCTTGACGAGATCCTCGGTGAGGCGGAGCAGGTTCGTCGCGTAGAGCGTGGACGCCTGCTTGGGCAGGCGGCTCGGCAGGTCCTTGTAGCCGATGATCGTGACGCCGTGACGCGTCACGATTTCACCCGGCACCGTCAGTTCGCAGTTGCCCCCCTGCTCGGACGCCATGTCGACGATGACGCTGCCCTGCTTCATCGACTTGACCATGTCCTCGGTGATGAGCTTGGGCGCCGGCTTGCCGGGGATGAGCGCCGTGGTGATGATGATGTCGACGTCCTTCGCCTGCCTCGCGAAGACGTCGCGCTGCGCTTTCTGGAAGCCCTCGCTCATCACCTTGGCGTAGCCGCCGACGCCGCTGCCCTCTTCCACGTAGTCGACGGGCACGTACTCGCCGCCGAGCGACTTGATCTGGTCAGCGACCTCGGGCCGCGTGTCGTTCGCGCGCACGATGGCGCCCAGGCCCGACGCCGTGCCGATCGCCGCGAGCCCCGCAACGCCCGCGCCGATCACGAACACCTTGGCCGGCGGCACTTTGCCCGCCGCCGTGATCGAGCCGGTGAAGAAGCGCCCGAACGCATGTGCGGCCTCGATGACGGCGCGGTAGCCGCCGATGTTGGCCATCGACGAGAGCGCGTCGAGCTTCTGCGCGCGCGAAATGCGCGGCACGCTGTCCATCGCCAGCACCGTCGCCCCGCGGGCGGCCAGCGCCTTCAGGAGATCGGGGTTCTGCGCCGGCCAGATGAAGCTGACCAGCACGCCGCCTTCGCGGAGCAAGGCTACTTCCTCGGCGTCCGGGCCGCGCACTTTGAAAATGATGTCGGCCGTCGCCCACAGCCCGGCGCGGTCGTCGACGATCTCGGCACCGGCCGCGCGGTAGGCATCATCGGCGATCTGCGCGGCGTCCCCCGCGTGCGCCTCGACAGCGACGCGAAAGCCCTGCTTGATCAGCTTCTCGACGACTTCGGGAACGGTGGCGACGCGCTTCTCGCCCGGAAAGACTTCGCGCGGCACTCCGATCAGCAAAGACATTCGGTTCCCCCTGGTAAATCGCGTGCGGAGATCGCGCGAGTGTCGTTCCGCATTCTCGGGAAACGGCCGCGATGGCCGCTCCGGTGGACGCGCCGGATCATAGCAGCGCCGCGATGGCGGTGCCGAGCGCCGCCGTGGCGGCACGGCCGCCGAGATCGGGCGTGCGCGGCGCCTTCGGGTCTTCGAGCAGGCGCACGATCGCCGCGACGATGGCGTCCGCCGCCTCCTTGTGCCCGAGGAAATCGAGCATCAGCGCCCCTGACCAGATCTGGCCGATGGGATTGGCGATGCCCTTGCCCGCGATATCCGGCGCCGAGCCGTGCACCGGTTCGAACAGCGACGGAAATTCGCGCTCGGGATTGATGTTCGCCGACGGCGCGATGCCGATCGTGCCGCACACGGCGGGGCCGAGGTCCGACAGGATGTCGCCGAAGAGATTCGAGGCGACGACCACGTCGAAGACCTGCGGCCGCCCGACGAAGTGCGCGCACAGGATGTCGATGTGGTACTGGTCGGTGCGGATGCCGGGGTACTGCGCCGCCATCGCCTTGAAGCGCTCGTCCCAGTAAGGCATCGTGATCGAGATGCCGTTCGACTTGGTGGCCGACGTCACGTGCTTCGCCGCGCGCGTTTGCGCCAGCTCGAACGCGAATTTCATGATGCGATCGGTGCCCTTGCGCGAGAACACGCTCTCCTGAAACACGACTTCGCGCGCCGTGCCTTCCCACATGCGGCCGCCCACCGACGAATACTCTCCTTCGGTGTTCTCACGAACGACGACGAAATCGATGTCGCCGGCCTTGCGGTTGGCGAGCGGCGTCGCGATGCCCGACATCAACCGGCAGGGGCGCATGTTGACGTACTGGTCGAACTGGCGCCGGAACGGAATCAGCGAACCCCAGAGCGAAATGTGGTCGGGCACCGTCGCCGGCCAGCCGACCGCGCCGTAGAAGATCGCCTCGAAGCCCTTCAACTGGTCGAACCAGTCCTCGGGCATCATCCGGCCGTGCTTCGCGTAGTAGTCGCAGCTCCAATCGAAATGCGTGAACGCGAGATCGACGCCGAAGCGGCGCGCCGCCGCCTCGAGCACGCGCAGTCCTTCGGGAACCGTCTCCTTGCCGATGCCGTCGCCGGGCATCACCGCGATGCGATGCGTTGCCATGATCCCCTCGTGAGCCGCGTCCTGCGCAGGAGCCTGCGATTGTAGCGTCATCCGTTCGGCCGATGATCGCGGCGCCACGGCGGCGCTACGATGCCGCACATCCACGCAAAGGAGCGGCCACGATGAACGCAACGCGCTACTGGATCGGTGTCGTCTCGCGCGACCATGTTGCGCAGGCGGTCGCCGGGGGCTTCGTTCAGCTCAACCACGGCAAGGCCGGCCCGCTCGAGCGCCTGCACGAAGGCGACGGCTTCATCTTCTACTCGCCGCGCGAGTCGCACCCGGATGGCGCGCCTGTCCAGGCGTTCACTGCGCTCGCACGGGTGAGCGCCGGCGCGATGTTCCGCGTCGAGGCCGCCGACGGCTTCGCGCCCTTCCGGCGCGCGGTCCAATTCCTGCCCGTGCGCGACGCTCCGGTCAAGCCGCTGATCGACGAGCTGTCGTTCATCCGCAACAAGGCGCATTGGGGCGCCGCGTTCCGCTTCGGCTTCCTGCGCGTGCCGGACGAGGATTTCGTCCGCATTGCCGCGGCGATGGGCCGCGACGCGACGGTCGACTTCCCGGCGCCACCGGACGCGCCGTGAGCCGGGAGTGGCTCGGGCCGGATGGCGCTGGCGTGTCTGCTAAAATGCCTTCCTGTCGCCGGCCTCTGCCGGCGTCGCCTTTTTCAGGGCGTGCAAGGCCACGCCGTTCGTTTCATGACCACCGCCGCCCTCCGCCATCGCCGCGCGATCCTGTTCATGACCGTCGCGGCCGTCTGCTGGTCGTCCGGCGGCTTTCTCGTTCGCCAGCTTTCGATCACGGACGCCTGGGAAATCGTCTTCTGGCGCTCGCTCTTCATGGCCCTGTTCGTCGCCGGCGTGCTGACGGTCATTCATGGCCGCGCCATGCCGCGGGCGGTCACCGCCGTCGGCTTGCCCGGGCTGATGGCCGGCGCGTTCCTCGCCGGAACGTTCTTCTTCTTCATCGGCTCGCTGACGCGCACGACCGTTGCCAACACCAACGTGCTGATGAGCGTGTCGCCGTTCCTGGCCGCGCTCGGCGGGCGGTTCCTGCTCAGGGAACCCGTGCCGCTGCGCACATGGCTGGCGATGACCGTGGCCTTTGGCGGGATCATCGTCATGTTCGCCGACTCGCTCGACGCCGGCCGCGTCACCGGCAACCTGCTGGCGCTCGGCGTATCGGTGTGCTTCGCCGCGCAGGTCACGCTGCTGCGCAAATTCCACGCGACCGTCGACATGCTGCCGCAGGTGATGATCGCCGGCGTGATCTCGCTCGTGATCGCATTCGCGCTCGCGCCGCCGTTCGGCGCGTCGGGACGCGACCTCGCGATCCTCGCGCTGATGGGCTGCGTGCAGCTCGGTACCGGCTGCCTGCTCGCGACCGCCGCGTCGAAGCACCTGTCGGCCACCGAGCTTGGGCTGCTGGCGCTGCTCGAACCGATCCTCGGCCCGGTGTGGGTCTGGCTGCTGATGGGCGAGGACCCGGGCGCCGCCACGCTCGCCGGCGGCGCGATCGTGCTGGCGGCGGTACTGGCCAACGAGGCGTTTGCCGCCTGGCGCGGCCGCGCGGTCGCCGCAGTGCCGCCCGCCCGGGGCTAGCCGCGGCGCGGCGCGTCTGCGCTATGATGCGGGCCATCGCGCGCGCCGCATCCCCGCCATGAAGCAGACCTTCCTCGAATTCGAGCAGCCGATCGCCGAGCTGCAGCAGAAGATCGACGAGCTGCGGTTCGTGCACGAAGACTCCGCGGTCGACATCTCCGACGAGATCGCGCGGCTGACGAAGAAGAGCCAGCAGCTCGCCAAGGAAATCTACGGCAAGCTCACCGCCTGGCAGATCGCGCAGGTCGCGCGCCATCCGCAACGGCCCTACACGCTCGATTACGTCGGCGCACTCTTCACGGACTTCCGCGAGCTCCACGGCGATCGCAGCTACGCCGACGACCCCGCGATCGTCGGTGGCCTGGCCCGCTTCAACGCCAAGCCCTGCATGGTGATCGGGCACCAGAAGGGCCGCGACACCAAGGAAAAAATCCACCGCAACTTCGGCATGCCGCGGCCCGAAGGCTATCGCAAGGCGTTGCGCTTCATGAAGCTCGCCGAGAAGTTCGAGCTGCCGCTCTTCACGTTCGTGGACACGCCGGGCGCGTATCCGGGCATCGGTGCGGAGGAGCGCGGCCAGTCCGAGGCGATCGGCCGCAACCTGTACGAGATGGCCGGGCTGCGCACGCCGATCATCGTCACGGTGATCGGTGAAGGCGGCTCGGGCGGCGCGCTGGCGATCGCCATCGGCGACGTGACGCTGATGCTGCAATACGCGACGTATTCGGTGATCTCGCCGGAGGGCTGCGCGTCCATCCTGTGGAAGTCCGCCGAATACGCGCCTGTCGCGGCGGAGACGCTCGGCATCACCGCGGTACGCTTGAAGCAGCTGGGCCTCATCGACAAGATCATCAACGAGCCGCTGGGTGGCGCCCATCGGGACCATGCGGCGATGATGGCAACGCTCAAGAAGGCGCTGGTCGAGGCACTGCGCCAGGCGCAGGAGCAGCCGCTCGAAACGCTGCTCGAGACGCGCGAAGACAAGATCCTCGGTTATGGCAAGTTCAAGGAGATTGTCTCCCCCTGATGTTTCCCCCTGATGTTTCCCCCTGACGCCGCGCGCGTCGTCGCCGCGGTCGCCACCGCGCTCGACGACTGCCGCGACGCGTCCGGCGCCATCGCGATCGCGCTGTCGGGCGGACGCGATTCCGCGGCGCTCCTCGATGCCGCCGCGAATGCCGCGCCGTCGCGCGGGCTCGCCCTCGTCGCACTGCACGTCCATCACGGCCTGTCGCCGCATGCCGACGCGTGGGCGGAAGCGTGCGTGGCGATGTGCGCTCCGCACGGCATTCGCTGTCGGGTATTGCCGGTGCACGTGCCGCGCGGCCCGCGCACCAGTGTCGAGGCGGAAGCGCGGCGCGCACGCTACGCGGCCCTCGCGGCGGCGGCACGCGTGGAGGGCGCCACCACCGTGTTCCTCGCCCACCATCTGGACGACCAGGCCGAGACGCTGCTGCTCCAGTTGCTGCGCGGCGCAGGCCCGCAGGGGCTGGCCGCCATGCCGGCGCTACGCATCGATGCCGGCGGAATCGCCTGGCGGCGGCCGCTGCTCGACGTGCCGCGCGCCGCGATCGACGCCTACGTCGCGGCGCGCGGCCTGCGCACCGTCGACGACGAAAGCAACGCCGACGTCCGTCGTGCGCGCAATGCGCTGCGGCATCGCGTCGCCCCCGTGCTGGCGACACTGGTCCCGGGCTATCCCGCCACGCTGGGTCGCGCCGCCGCGTTGCAGGCGGAGGCGGCGCTGCTCGCCGACGAACTCGCCGCCATCGACGCCTGCCGCGCGGTCGCGGGCGCGACGCTCGACCGTACCGCGCTGGCCGCACTGCCCGCCCATCGCGCGCGCAATCTCCTCCGGTGGTTCCTGCGCGGCTGCGGGCTGCCGGCGCCCTCGCAGGCGCGTCTCGAGGCGATGCTGGCCCAGCTCACCCGCGCGCGTCCCGACGCCCGCGTGCGGCTCGCGCACGCCGGCATGGAAATCGGCGTCCATCGCGATCGCATCGTCGTCCATGGGCCGGCGCCCGCGGACTTCACCACGCCGTGGCACGGCGAGCCGGAGCTCATGCTGCCGCACGGCCGGCTCGCGTTCGTCGCCGCAACGCGCGACGCACTCGATCCCGCCCTTTGCGCCGGCGGTCCGCTCGTCGTGCGCGCCCGCCGCGGCGGCGAGCGCGTAGCGCTCGGGAACGGGCGTCCGCAGCGCGCGTTGACGCGTTTCCTCCAGGAACTCGGGCTCGCAGAATGGGAACGCGAATCGCTGCCGCTTCTTTTCTGCGGCGACGCGCTCGCGGCGGTTCCGGGCGTCGGCGTCGCCGTCGCGTACCAGGCGCCGCCGGGCGGCGCCGGCCTCGCCCTTACGTGGACGCCCGCTGGCGCCCCGGCGGCGCACCGCTAGCCCCTCCGGTTCCTCCGGACCGCGGTTGCCGCCGGCCCGGCCATCGGTTAGGCTTGAACGAAGAAGGTGGCGCGGGAAGCGCAGTGCGACCACTCGGCCTTTCCACTTCGGAGGATCACGCATGAAGTTTCGCCTGTTCGCCACTGCCGCGATTGCGGCGGCGCTCGCGTTCCCGACCGCCGCGCAGCAACCGATCGTCATCAAGTTCAGCCACGTCGTCGCCGTCAACACGCCGAAGGGCAAGGGCGCCGAGTATTTCAAGAAGCTCGCCGAGGAACGTACCGGCGGCAAGGTCAAGGTCGAGGTTTATCCGAACAGCCAGCTCTTCAAGGACGGCGAGGAGATGGAGGCGCTGCAGCTCGGCTCCGTGCAGATGCTGGCGCCGTCGGTGTCGAAGTTCGGGCCGCTCGGCGCGCGCGAGTTCGAGATCTTCGACCTGCCGTACATCTTCGACAGCTACGACGACCTGCACAAGGTCACCGACGGCCCCGTCGGCAAGGCGCTGTTCAAGAAGCTCGAGTCGAAGGGCATCGTCGGCCTCGCGTACTGGGTGAACGGCTTCAAGGACATGAGCGCCAACAAGCCGCTGCGCAAGCCCGAGGACATGAAGGGCCTCAAGATGCGCATCCAGTCGTCGAAGGTGCTGGAGAGCGAGATGCGCGCGTTCGGGGCGCTGCCGCAGGTGATGGCGTTCTCCGAGGTCTACCAGGCGATGCAGACGGGCGTGGTC
>Ga0068858_100002606_pt1 | contig 18168 bp, 16 predicted proteins | sample KBSSwiS12_FD_66589 | JGI IMG/M metagenome (GOLD analysis project Ga0068858, IMG submission 66589) | Switchgrass rhizosphere microbial communities from Kellogg Biological Station, Michigan, USA - KBS Switchgrass S1-2 | ecosystem: Host-associated > Plants > Roots > Rhizosphere > Soil ...
GCGGTCCTGCGCCGCTGCATGCGATACGCCGCGGCGAATCTGCGGCGCAGCCAATGCGGACGGCGCATGCGCCGCAGCCAAGTGCGCGCCTGGCGGTACGCCGGCTGCAGCTCGAGCCACGCGTGCAGCGCGCGCCGCACGCGCAGGAATACGCCTTGCGCACGCAACACCCAGCCGATTCGCGTGATCGCGGGCTCGGTCAACTGATAGAGCGCGGCGAAGATTGCCGAGAAGATCAGCTTTTCCAGAATCAGCATGACGATGCCCAGCACGTGGCGACCGTGCACGAATGCGAGAACGATCACGCCTTTCAGCGGCAGCAGCGACAGGATCGGCAGCACGAACAGCGCCAATGCCTGATACGGCGAGCGTCGCCTGATCCAGTCTTCGCACGCCGCCACCGGCGGCAGCCGCGCCAGGCTGCGCAGGAACTTTGCCGTGCCGCGCCACAGCCATTCCTCGACCAGCAGTATCAATGCCGCGCAGAACAGCAGCGACCGCGAAAGCCAGCGGCGAAGCCGGGGTCGCCTCGGCGACGCATCGTGAGGTTGGGTGTCCAGGGCGTTTCGCTTAAGGAGATTTATCGACGACGAGTGGGCTCGGCGCGCGAGCGCCCGCCGGCTAGCCGATGTGCTGCCGCAGAAAAGCGAGCGTCCGTTCGTGCGCGAGCGTGGCCGATGCCGGATCGTGCGAGCCGCGCTGCTCGCAATTGAAGCCGTGATCGGCCGGATAGATGAACACCTGCGCCGAAGGATGCGCGGCCGCCAGCGCTTTTACGCCGGTCACGGGAATCATGGAATCGCGTTCGCCGAAATGCGCCATGACCGGACACTTCGGCTGTTCCGCGATTGCATCGGTCATGCCGCCGCCGTAATACGGAACGGCGCAGGCGAGGCCTTCAACCCGCGCGGCGGCCATCCAGGCGACGTAGCCACCCCAGCAGTACCCAAGAATGCCGACCTTGCCGGCGCCTGCCACCGCGTCACGCGCTGCCGCCACGTCCTGCAGCGCGGCATCGGTCTTGGCCAGCGCCTTCAGTTCCCTGCCGCGCGCGATGTCCGTCGGCGTGTAGCCGATGTCGACGCCGCGCTCGTAGCGGTCGAACAGTGCCGGAGCAATCGCCACGTAACCGTCGCGCGCATAGCCGTCGCACACGCCGCGGATGTGCCCGTTGACGCCGAAGATTTCCTGCGCGACGACGAGCGCGCCGCGCGGCGCACCCTCGGGATCCGCGCGATACGCCGACAACCGAAAACCGTCGGCGGCGGTCAAGTCGACCCAGTGGCCCATACCTTTCCTTTCGTCAATTCGCCAGCAGCGGCGCGAAGATCCACCACGCCAGCAGCAGCAGGATCACCCATTTCACCACGTAGTACAGAGCGCGGAAGCGGTGCTTCAAAGCCTTGCCGGGCACGCGCAGGTAATAGACGAGGCTGAACACGCGATTCAGCCAGCCGACCTTGTCGCCGGTGACGTTTTCGGTCTGACTCGCGCTGATGATGTGTTTCTTGTACCACTTGTTCACTCGCGTCATTACTCGGCTGGTCAGCGGCCGCTCGACGTCGCAGAACAAAATGACGCGCTGGACATCTGTCTTGTTCTCGGCCCAGTGGATGAACGTCTCGTCGAACATCACCGCCTCGCCATCGCGCCAGAAATACAGCTGGCCGTCGACGTGGATGTTGCACTCTGCCGAGTTGGGCGTCACCAATCCGAGGTGATAGCGCAACGAGCCGGCGAATGGATCGCGATGCTTGCCCAGCTTGCCGCCGGGCGGGAGCATCGCGAACATCGCGCCGTTGATGCTCGGGATGGACTGGACCAGCGCGACCGTCTTCGGACACAACGCCTGCGCCGACGGCAGCGGCTGGTCGTACCACTTGACGTAGAAGCGCTTCCAGCCGCGTCGGAAGAACGAATTGAAGCCGAGGTCGTTGTACCCGGCAGCCGCCTTGATGTAGCCCTCGTCGAACAATTGCAGCGCCTCGTCGCGGATCATCTGCCAGTTGTCGGTCACCTTCCTCATTTCTGGAAAGGCGTCGGCGTCGATGAACGGCTTGTTCGGGACCGCGGAAAACAAGTACATGAGCGCGTTGTAGGGCGCCATGAACGTCGAGTGGTCGGTGATTTGCCGATAGAACCTGATCCGGTCGTGACCGCGGAAATGCACGAACAGCGCCGACGCCAGAAACGCATAGATGATCGCGGCCTGCCACGACAGAAGCATGTTCAGCATGGCGGCCATGTTACGACATCGCGGCGACGACGGGCCGGCGGCGACGGAACGCGTGACGCGAATTGATGATGCGATGGGTCATGGCCTGCCCTTGCCCGGGCGCGCCCTGAGCGCAGCGGTTTTCCAGCGCCGGTGAACCCAGTACCACTGCTCCGGGCGGCGGAGGATGATTCTTTCCAGGACGGCATTGTAGGCGCGCGTGTTGAGGCGGATGGCCTCGTTGGTATTTTCGCATTCGATCGGCGTCATGGGCTCCTCGAAACGCAACACGTGGCGCCCGTCCGATTCGCGCCAGCTGCAGGCCGGCAACACCGGTGCGCCCGTAGCCAGCGCGATGATCGCCAGACTCTTGAACGTCCACGCTGGCGCGCCGAAGAACTCGACCTCGATGCCATCGGGCGGGCGCGCGTGCTGATCGAACGGAAACACGATCGCATCGCCCGCGGCGAGCGCGTCGAGCATTGCGTCGAGCGAGCCACGCTTGGGAAAGACGCCGAATCCCGCAGCATTGAAACGGCGCGTCACCAACCGATCCAGCCACACCGGCTTGATCGCGCGCCGCACGAAATGAAACCGGCCGCGCATTTGCGGATAGTGATTCAGGCCGGCGATGGTCGACACTTCCCAGTTGCCGAAGTGGCCGGTGAGGAGCAGAACGCCTTTTTCCTGCGCGAGCGCGGCGGCGAACGCCTCGACGTTTTCGATGCGCACCAGCGCCATCTTGCGTTGATGCGACAGCCAGCGAAAGCGCAGGAATTCGCGGAACAGCAACCACAGGTGCCCGTAGTGCGCCTGCGCAAGGTGGACAATTTCATCCTCCGCCACCCTGCCGCCGTAGACGCGGCGAAGGTTGTCGAGAATCACGTCGCGCCGAAACGGCAGGAACCGGTATAGAAATTTCCCCGACGACGGCACAGCGATGACGTCATCCTCCGCCACCGCCACGGCGGATGCGCTGACACGGTCGTGCGACAGCGACAGCGCGATGTGCCTGATCCGATAGCGTCCGAGCAGCGCAGCGGCGGCCGGAGCGCACAGCAAAAGCGGCGCGCCATAATTGTCGCGCGCGACCGAGAAGTCGTGGGCCTCGATCTGCCCGAGCGCCGTCTCGCGCGGAAAGAGCTTGAGGCAGGCCTCCTTGGCCGCAAAGCGCGCAGCGAGGCTTGCCGCGCGGCCGGGGCCTTCACCGCTGTCGGCCAATTCCTGCGCCGAGAACAACCTGTTGAGATCGGGCACCGGCGTTTGCGCGAGCAAGCGCTCGATGCGTGCGATCTCGACGGTATCTATCCCGCAGCGGCGGTTGGAGCCGAACGGGGTGCCGAGTGACGAGCCAGCTGAGTTGCCAACTGAGTTGCCAACTGAGGTGCCGTCTGACGTGGCAGCCGGATTGCACGCGCCTTCCGTAGTCACGGCCTCGCTCCCGCGAGAGTGCTCAGACGGCACGAACCAGCAGCGCGGCGTCGGTGCCGCCGAAGCCGCGGCACAGGATCAGCGCGACCTTGCTGCGCGCCGCCTGCGGCTTGGCACTTGCGGGCACGCCGGCACAATCCGGATCGAGTTCGCGCAGCGTGGCAATACCCGGCACCACGCCTTCCGCCAGCGCGGCCAATGCCACCGTCGTCTCCAGAATGCCGGCCGCCGCGATCAAGTGACCGATAGCCCATTTGAAACCCGTCACCGGAGGCGCGTCCTTGCCAAAAGCCGTGCGAATGGCGGCAGCTTCCGAGGCATCCGATGGCCGAGTGCCATTGCCGTGCGCGACGATCATGCCGACGTCGCGCGCGGCGATCTTTGCGTCGTCCAGCGCCATCGCGATGGCGCGGGCCAACCCATCGCCGTCGTCGCGGATCGCCAGCAACCCCGTGGCCTCAGAGGTATAGCCGCCACCCAATACCTCGCCCAGGACCTTTGCGTTGCGCTCGGCGGCCGACGCTTCCGTTTCCAGAACCAGCGCACCGGCACCTTCGCCGAACACGCTGCCATCGCGCGCGGCGTCGAACGGACGCAGCGTCTCGCTCGCGATCAGTCCGAGCCGGTAGTAGTAAAGCACCATTTGCGGCTCGATCGGCGCGTCGTGGCCCACGGCGACGACGCGATCGGCCTCGCCGTTGCGCAGCGCTTCCATCCCCTCGATCACCGCCAGCGAGCCGCTGCAGCTGTGGCTGGTGATGCACGCGTTGCTGCCCTTCAGGCCATACTTGATGCCGATATGGCCCAGCACGTTGTTGGGCAGCGAGCGCAGCAGCCACATCGGATTGACCGTGTTGGCCAGTTCGCGCCCGAACTCAGGCAGGCTGCCATTGGCGGCGGCCAACAGGGGAAAGTAATCGTACTGGTTCTCGAAGTTGCCGCTGCCCGAACCCACGTAGACGCCGGTGCGGTCGCTGAATGCCGCCGCCGCATCGGGCGCCAGCGTGTCGCGATGCGCGGCCACGCCCGCGTCGCCGATCGCCTTACCCGCCGCGTACAGGCCGAGCAGGTCGGTGCGGCGGATCAGCTTGTGCAGCTTGCGGTCGTCGACCATCTCGCGCGCGTTGAAATTCGCAATCTCGCCGGCCATCGTCGTCGGCCAACCCGTGGTATCCCACTGCTGGATCGGCGCGATCGTCGACCTGCCTTCGCGCACTCCGACCAGGATGTCGCGCGGCGTCTTGCCGCCGGAACAAACCGCGCCGGTGGCGGTAATGACGATACGCGGTACGCTCATTGGACACCCACGAGCGCGTCGGTCTCGTCCGGATGGCGCAGCGCGATGCAGCTGTTGGAGCCGCCGAAGCCGAAGGAATTGGACAGCGCCATGCGCACGCGCTGCCGGCGCGGCGTGTCACGCACGAAGTTCAGGTCACAGTCCGGGTCGACTTCGCGCAGGTTCGCGTTGACCGGCATCATGCCATCGCGAATGGCCAGCGCGCACACCGCTACTTCCACGGCGCCGGCGGCCGCGATCAGGTGTCCCATCGTGCTCTTGGTGGAACTGACCGAAAGGCGCGGGACATCCGCACCGAAGACCGCCTTGATCGCCGCGCTCTCGCTGCGATCGTTCATGCCGGTGGACGTACCGTGCGCGTTCAGGTAGTCGATGTCGGCGGGCGTGGCGCCCGCGCTCCACAGCGCCTGGCGCATTGCCTGGATGGGGCCGTCGCCGTCAGGTGGCGAATCGGTAATGCGGTAGCTGGACAGCGAATTGCCGTCGCCGGCCAGTTCCGCATAGATGTGCGCGCCGCGCTTTCTCGCGGCGTGCCATTCCTCGAGCACGAGGAACCCCGCGCCCTCGCCCAGCAGGAAGCCGTTGCGCGTCACGTCGAAAGGTCGGCTCGCGCGCTGCGGCGTGTCGTTGTCCGGAGAGAGTGCCGACAGCAGGCAGAAGCCGGCGATGCCCACCGGACTGATCATCGAATCGAAGCCGCCGGCCAAGACTTTGTCGACGACTCCGCGGCGAATGAGCTTCAGCGCCCGCCCGAGCGCCTGCCCTCCGGATGCGCAGGCCGTGTGCTCGGCCGACGCAAAACCGCGAATACTGTGCTGGCGCGTGATCAGTGACAGTCCCTCCGCGCAATTGCTGCGACAGAATGCGAGCGGATCGTTGGCCGGGCCATCGGACAGCAGCAGGTCGGGGTGCAGCACGCCATCTGCGGCAGAATGCGCCTGCGTGCCGGCCAGGTCCTGAAATTCCACGCCCATCATCCCGGCGCCGAGCGTGCAGCCCCAGCGCGTCGCATCGGCATCGGTCGGACGGATGCCCGCGTCGCGCAGCGCCTGCTCCGCCGCGGCGAGCGCGAAGCGATGCGAACGGTTGGTGAGCTTCAGCAGCTTGCGGTCGCCGATCTGCTCGAGCGCGTCGAAGTTCTTCACCTCGGCCGCGATGTGCACGGGAAAGCCGCTGGCATCGAAGCTCTGGATTCCAGCGCCGCCGCTCTTGCCGTGCAGGACCGCGTCCCACGTCGTCGCGACGTCGTTGCCGACCGGCGTGACCAGGCCCAATCCCGTGATGGCTACCCGCTTGCGTGGAGTCATGGCGTCATGCTCCGGCCGCGGCGAACTCGACGCGCGCCGTGGCGATGGTCTTGCCGTCGCGATCGCGCGCGCTCAGCGCGACGCGCGTCACTCCGTCCTGCGTGCCCGTGACTTCACCGCGGGAATCGACCTCCTGGCCGGGCACGATGAACGCGCGCATCTTCACGTGCGTCATTCGCGACGCGACCAGTTCCGCGGAGGTGCTCCCGGCATTCGCCTCGCGCGCGAGCGCGCTCGCCAGGCCAATCTGCGCATTGAGCAGCAACGTTGCCGGAAACACCGGCCGGCGCGGAAAATGGTCGGCGAAAAACGGCGCCGACGTCGGAATCTGCATGGCGGTGCGCATCGACTCCCCCGGCACGTGTTCGACCACCTTCACGTCGGGATCGACCACTCCGTGAAAGCGGTCGGGGCGTGCCCCCGCGCCGCGCAGCAGAGCGAAGCGCTCGCGCAATGCTTCGGGGGCATCGAACTCGGCGACCGGCAACATCGGCCCGAGACAGTCGTTCAATTCGATCACGCGCGTTCCGTTCACGTCGGCCCAGCCGCGATACGACACGGCGGCGTCGTCGACGTCGTCGATCTCGACGTTGAGTTGCAGCTCATCGCCCGGCGCCACGGCATGCAAAAAGCGCGTCTCGAAGGCCAGCGCCGCGACCGGCCGGCCGCGATATTCGATGTGCTCCATCGACACCCACGCGGCAAGCTGACCGACCGCTTCGGCGACCAGGCACGAAGGAAACACGGCAAGGGCGGCGGGAACATGAAACGTGCCCCGCGCGCTTTTTCCCGGGACGAATTCCACGATGCGGTCGACAAACGAAAACGCGGCAAAATGAGCGGCACTCTCCGTCATGAGGCGAAGCCGCCCTTCAGGCCGCCGCCTTGGCTTCGCGTTGCGCCTGCACGACCAGCTTGCAGAACGTCTCCGGCGTGAAGAGGCGCGGAATGTCCTTGACCTTCATCGGGTCGGCAAACCGGTCCGCCGGAATCTCCGACAGGTAGGAGCGCAGCTGCGCCAGACCCGTGGGAGTCAGCACACCCTTCTGCTCGAACTCCGCCTCGCTCAGCGCGCCGCGCGCATTGTCGATGATCTTGCCGCGCGGGATCTTGATCTTGAATGCGCGCTCCAGGCGGAACACCATGTCGAGGAAGTCGATCGACTCGGCGTCGAGCCCTTCGATCAGCGACACGTCGAGCTTGATGTCGTCGACGTCGCAGCCAAGCGCATCGGCCATCGTCTCCGCCACGGTCGGGAACACCGCGTTGATTTCATCCTTGGTGATTTCGGTTGCCATCGTTGCCTCACTCCATTTTGAAGCCGCCATCGATATTGATGATCTGGCCGGTGACGTAATCGGCAAAGCGCGAGGCCAGGAACCATACCGCGTAGGCCACTTCCTCCGGCTTGCCATACCGCTTGAGCAGGATGCGGGCTTTGACCGCGTCGCCCGCCATCTCGCGCACTTCCTGCGACATTTCCGTTTCGATCACGCCGGGCGCCACCGCGTTGACCGTGATCTTGCGCGCCGCCAGTTCCACCGCGAGCGCGCGTGTGAACGCGTTGATCGCACCTTTGCTCGCCGCGTAGTTGGTCTGGCCGCGCCCGCCTTTCTCGCCCGCGACGGAACTCAGGTTGATGATCTTGCCGCCACGCTGGACGATCATGTGCGGCGCCACGGCGCGCACCACGTTGAAGACACCGCCGACATTGGTGTCGAGCACCAGCTTCACGTCGTCGTCGTCCATCGCCGCCAGCTGGTTGTCGCGAATCATTCCGGCGTTATTGACAAGGATGTCGACGCGGCCGCAGCGTTCCACCACGCGGTCGACGGCAGCTGCGCAGGCCGCCGAATCGCGTATATCTACCTGTTCTGCCGCAACCCGACCCTCGTTGCTCACCTTGCCCTCGGCCACGACTTCTGCCGCGGCGGCCGCATTGTCGCGATAGAAGAACGTGACGTCGACGCCTTCGCTGGCCAGCAGCGAGACGATGGCGCGGCCGATCCCGCGGCTACCGCCGGTCACGATGGCCACCTTGCCGGAAAGGCCGGAATCCATGGTCATGTCGGCATCGTCCTCGGTTCGTTTTTGACATTAACCCGAAATCGCAAAACCGCCGTCGACGACCAGCGTGTGGCCGTTGATCATGCCGGCCTCCGGCAGGCAGAGCAGGAACACGGCGCCGGCGACGTCCTGCGGCGTGAGCTCGGGACCCGCGGGGTTCCGCCGCGAGAAGTCGGCGATCAATTCCTCCCGGTTGGGGAAGTACTTGAGCGCATCCGTGTCCACCACGCCGGCGCTGACGGTGTTGACGCGGATGCCGCGCGGTCCCAACTCCTGCGCAAGCGCGCGCACCAGCGCTTCCAACGCCGCCTTGGATGCGCCGATGAAGCCGTAGCCGGGCATGGCACGCTGCGCGCCCAGACTCGACATCGCGATGATCCGCGCGCCGGGGGCCATCAGCGGCAGCGCGCGTTGCGTGAGCAGATTCAATGCAAGGGCATTGGTCTCCATGCACCAGCGCCAATGCTTCAGCGTCATGTCCACCGTAGGTTTGAGCACGCCGCTGGCGGCGTTGCTGACCAGGATGTCGAGACGGTCGAAATGCTTGCCGAATTCCACGAATATCTCGTCGACGCTGTCCGGTATGCCCACGCTGCCGGCAATCGCGCACGCGCGCCGTCCCAGAGCGCGAATCTCCATGCACAGGGCCTCGGCCTCCTCGGCGCTGTTGTAGTAGTTGGCGGCAACGTCGCAGCCTTCGCGCGCGAGCTTCAGCGCTATCGCGCGCCCGATGCCCCGCGCCGCGCCGCTGACGAGCGCCACTTTGCCGGTCAATGCGCCTGCCATGATGTCGGTACGTTTGCCCCGCCCGCCTCCGCCTCCGGCAACCGCTGCCGGCCAAGGACAGGCAAAACCGCTATTCTACCGTGCCGACCCCCGCTGATTGCCCCAGTGCGATCAGAGACTCGCGCGCCTCGACGGCAATCCGATCCGCGATCCCTTCCGCGAACGCGCCGGTGCGATAGGAAATGCCGGCCTCCAGCGCGCCTCCCGCTGTGGTGACGGCGACGACCATCGGCGCAAGCGGGCCAGTTGATACGCCTCGCGCATAGGCGGGCGCCGGCCCGGTGGCACCCCCTTCCCGCCACAACGCATCTACGTTGAGCATGGTGACGCCGACCCACACCGGCCAGTTCTTGACGTGGAAGCGCTGCCGCTGCGAAAGCCCGAGGAAGCGCCACACGATGCTGCTGTAGAACATGACGACCAGCGTCTGCAGGTAAAGACGGCGGCGCTTCCAGTCGGCGGATTGAAGGTGAATGTCCTGCGCCAGCTCGCGCAACCCGATGCCGGGAGGCACCCGGTGCGAGACGCGGAAGGAACTCAAGAACTGGCCGAACCAGTCGCGCACACCGGCCCCCACCTCGCCGCGAATGTTGATGATCGACGCTGCGGCCAGGTACACGCGCCGACGCGCCGTCTGACGCTTTTCGGCCAACGGAGAAAGTGTCTGCAGCATGACCGCGATGAGCAGGTCGTTGAGCGTCACGTTCCACGCCTTGGCCGTGCGCAGTATCGCGGCGAATTCCGGAGGCGACAGGTGGAAGCCGGTGAAGCCATTGCTGGGATCGGGCCAGCGCAGATAACGCGGCCGGTGCGAGTGCCGGCAGTTAAGCGCCAATCGCGGCAAAGTCGGCAGGCCGCGCACAACGGCAAGCGCATGCCGTCGCAGCAGTCGAAAGAACGTGTCTGGATACAGGCCGGGCACGGCGCCGGCCGTCGGCGCACCCTCTCGGACCTCGTAGCGGGCGACGATCGCCTGCAGCAGCAGCACGATCGAGTCGCCGCCGGCAACGAAATGGTCGTAGGCCAGCCCGAACTCGAACGTCCCGTCGGCGTCGACGGCAAAGAATCGGAACGGATCGATGTCGCCGTCCGCGGGAAACGGCTGGTTCAGTTGACGCGCGAACTCTGCGCGAAGGACCGCGCGCGGATCGGCGGCGCCGGGCAGCACGGCTGGCACCGCGAGCGATTCGCCACCGCCATAGTCGAAACGGCCATGCGCGGCATCCAGCGTCAGGTTCGTCAGGCCCCGCGCTTCCAATTCCTGCCGGATCGCCGCTTCGAGGCGCCGCGCATCGAGCGGCATCGCAACGTGGACGGCATGCACCGCGCTGTAAGGATGCAGTTCGCGCCAGCGCAGCATCGTCGCCTGGAACAGGTTGAGCCTGCCGCGCATCAGTGAACCTCGGGCGCCAGCGCCTGTTGCGCGGATTGGCACCAGTGCTGCTTCACGCTGAACCAGATGTCGGCGGCGTGCACGATGTTCGTGGTGTCGACACCGGGTCCCTCCGGCGCCGGGGCCGCGCTCTCCGGCGTCCACTCGTCGATCCAACGGTGCGTGACTTCGCTCGTGGCCAGATGCAGCGTCTCCGGAATACGCACGTGGCCCGTGCCTGCAGGCAGCGTCACATTGCGCACGCGCGCGGTGCCGACGGCCACATAAGGTTCGGGTTCGCCCAGCGTCCCCGCGATGACGTCCCACGGTATCGAGAAGCCGGTGAAGTCTTCGGCGGTGTCAGGAATTCTGCGCAGCTTCGAGATCATGTCCCATTGGCCGAGAAAGACGCGCGGCAGCTTGCCTGTCGCGATCGCAGCCGCGTAACCCACCTTGAGGCCTTGCACCGGCCTCGTTTCGCCCGTGCGTGGGTCGCGGATCGTCGTGCGGGAAAGTGCGACCCCCGCTACCGGGTCCCAGACCGGAATGGCATCGTGGAAGGCCCCGTCAAGTTCATAGAGAATGCGAATCACCATCATTCCGCCCTGGCTATGGCCGACCAGCATCGGCATCGTTCCCTCGGTCTCGTAGTACCACGCCAGCGTGCCCGCCCACCGCTGGCTGCCTTCGAAACTCGGCTGCGACGTGCGGCCGTCGCGCGGGTCGCGCAGCCGCTGCGCCGGATAACCCATGGCGACCAGGAAGTCCGCGAACGATTCCATGTTCAACGGGGCGAGGCTGCCCTGCAGCAGGATGATCCGCGGTGTCACGCCCGCCGCCCGCAGTCGCGACACGCCGTTGGCATCGACACGCCGGCAGTCGAGGGCGAGGACGGCGCGAGCCAGTTCCCGATCGACGCCACGCGCCGCCGTCGGTGCCGTCGACCGCGCGCCCGATTCGCCGCTCTGCGCAGGGGCAGCAAGCGGCGCGCAGAGGATCGCCGCGCAAAGCAAGGCAGGCAACGCATGACGTTGCCGCAAGCGCGGATTGCAACGTCGGGGACTGTCGCGAAGCGCGGGGAATCGCCGGCTGACCACAGTCGATATCAGCGGGGAAAGAACCTTCCGGTGCGCTGCACGTACTGCGAATAATCGTCGGGCTGCGTCTGCAGCAGGTAGCGCTCTTCGCTGCGCGCCTTGACGTTCATCACGGTGAAGTGCACCAGGGCGATCAGCAGCATCGGTAGCGTGGGAACCACGATCAGCGTGCAGATCATGAGCAGGATCTGGAAGGCGTAGATCGGATGCCGGATGCGGCTGAATGGGCCGTCGGTGATGACGTTGGTTTTCTCGCCGACGGCGATGGCCATCCTCCAATCCTTGCCCATGCGCGCCCAGCAACGTGACGTCACGACCAGGCAAAGGACGGCGACCAGAGCGGCCAGCCAGCGGCATGAGGCATACGCCGGCGACGCACGCGCGAACTCGGGCACCGCCAGCAGCGACTGGCTGCTTGTCTGCGCAACCCAGGGGAGGATGATCCACAGCGCCACCATCGGAACGAAGACCACGCCCATGACACGCTCCAGCGGCAGCTTTGGGGACAGGATGGGTATCGCACGCGAATGCCGCTTTACCCTGACGATCATGACGCCGACGCCGAACCAGTAGGCGCAGATGGTCGCGGTGGTGATGATTGCGGGCAAGTCGACCATGGGGTATTCGCAACGGATTTACGGCAAGGAATGAATCGAGTGCCTCGCAGGGTACGTCAGTGCAAGGCAGGAGAGCAACTTGCCAGGTTCGCGCATCTGTGCCATGGCGGGCCGCCGGAGTCGCAGGGTTATGCTTGGGGTCATGCGCCTTTCGTGGATATTCCTGGCCTTGTCGCTTGCTCTCCTGCTGGGAGGCTGCGACGCCGTGACGTCGACCGCAGCCAAATACAACCCGTTTCCGTCGTTCGAGACGCGATGCGAGCAATTGCCTGCCTCGCGCGTGGAAGTCCGGCAGCAGGCCATCCGGCCGGTGACCAACGATACGCTCCCCTATCGCGAACTGACCCGGCTGGGAGAGGAAAACCTGGCGACGCACCGGATACTGGGTCTGACCAAGACCGAGTTCCGGCAGGAGGTTGCGCTCGAAGTGAGGGGAATTGCCGATTCGGGCGGCGAGCGATCCTGCTCGCGGCCCCACATCGTGGTCGACCTGACGATGACGCCCATGACAGTCTATGTCGCAAGCGAACTCGCCAACGACGCCTGCGGTCACGCGGCCGTGCTCGCGCACGAGATGAAGCACGTTGCCGCCTTTCGGGAACACATGACCGACACGGCCAGGGCACTTGAGGCGGAATTGCCACAAGTCTTCGCCCAGCGGATCGTCAAGGCTCGCGATGCCGACGGCGGAGAGGCGCAGGTCCGGAGGGCGCTGCGGGCGTTCCTCGAGGAATTCATCACCCTCAATACGGCGGAGTTGAAGGAGCGCAATGCCGCCGTCGATTCCGCGGAAGAATACGCGCGGGTCAGCGGCGCCTGTGGAGGCATCGTGGTCGACCAGGTACCGCCGGCATCGTGACGGGCGCGGAATCCTACCGCGCGGGCTGCAGGCAGTAGAATTGCCGCGACATGCCTCTGCCCGCCGTTTCCAGCACCTTCGATTCCGACAGCCCGTCGCCGCTGCGCCCGGCGGACGCGCAGGCGCTGCTGCGCGTTGGCTTCGAGCGCTTCCAGAAGAAGCTGCAGGAGCAGGTCACCACGGCCATCGAGGGCGCGGACGACCTGTTCGAGGCCTCGAGCCACATCCCTGACGGTGAAGTCACCGCATTTCGGAAGAAGCATGGCGAATGGCTGGCCCGGTTCCAAACGACGCTGGCTGAACTGTTCGAGAAGCGGCTGGCCGGCCAACGCCGGAAAGGCCTGCGCCCCGACACGGACGCCACCGCTGCCGCGCTGCGCGTTCTCACTCCCTTCGACCACGACAAGCAGGCGGCGCTGACCCATGCTGCGCGCTTCCTGACGCGATTCACACAGCGGGAGCTGGCCGCGCTGGATCTGCGCGTGGGTGTGCTGCTCGACGACGGCTCGAAGCGAGATCTCGACAATCCGTTCGCCATTCCCTACATTCTCGACGCGCTCGGCTCCACGTCGCGTGCGGTGCACCCGGATCCCCGCGTGTGGCGGCCGTTGATGGAACGGCTGCTGGGCGATCTCACGCCCAACTTCAACGGCCTCTACATCGCGCTCAACCGGCTGCTGGCCGATCACGGCGTGCTGCCGGAGATCAAGGCCGCGCTGCGTGCGCGCAGCGAACATCGCCCCGCCGACGACCGCGACTTGCTCGCGACGTTCACGCAAATGCTGCACGCCGCTGATCAGCCGATCCCGGCGAACGTCGTCGTACCGGAATTCTCGGCGCCAGCGGGCGCGCCGCCGGTATTGAATTTCGACCGCAGCGAGCGCGCCGCCGTCGCCGCGCAGGATGCCGCCGTTGCACCGGCGCAACCGCAGATGATCCCGGGGGACATTCTCAAGGGACTGGCGGCGCTGGCGGCGATCGGAAACCGCGCCGCCGCGACCGACGCGCAAGGCACGTCGGGCAGCGAATCCGCAAGCGGCGATGCCGACTTCCCTAGCCTCGATCCGTTGATGGCGCTGGGCACATCGTCGCCGCTGTTCGCCACGCTGGCGTCATGGCAGAAGCTCGACCTTCGCGAAGCGATCGCGCGCATGGCAAATCAGCCCGGCGAGGGCGACGCGGCGACGGTGGTCGTTCCGCAGAACCTGGTGCCGCACATCCGCGCGGCGGTTGCCGCGCAAATTTCCAACCCCGCCGACGCCATATCGGTGGACGTGATCGGACTGCTGTTCGATTACATCTTCCGCGACCCGACCATTCCCGAGTCCACGCGCGCGCTGTTCGGGCGGCTGCAGGTGCCGATCGTGAAGGCAGCGTTGCTCGACCGCGCGTTCTTCGCGGACAAGAAGCATCCGGCTCGGATGCTGCTCGACCACCTGGCAGAAGCTGCGGTCGGTGCGGCGCACGACGACGCCTATCGCGCGGAATTCGAGGCGATCGCGCGCAAAGCGATCGATCAGGTCTGTGCGGATTTCGACATCGACGTGACGGTGTTCCGCGAGGCGGACCGCTCGCTGCAGGCATTCTCCGAGCAGGAGCGCCAGCATTCGGCGACTGCGCTGGAAGGCGAAGTCGCCGAGGCGCTGCACGCTGAAGAGGACGAAGAGGACCGCGCTGTCGTGCGCGCGCTGCTGCGCGACCGGCTCGCCGGTCTCGACATCCCGTTCGAGGTGCGTTCCTTCATCGAGACCATCTGGGCCGATTACCTGGCCGGCCTGCGCCGCGAGCATGGCGTCGACAGTCCCCCGTGGAACGCGGCGCTGGTCACGCTCGACGACATGCTGTGGTCGATTGCCGCCAAGGAGCGCACATCGCAAAAGGCGCGCCTGTCGAAGATGATCCCTTCGCTGATCGGCGGCCTTCGCGCCGGATGCAGGTACGTGAACGTCCCGCCGGAACGCTCGAAGGCATTCTTCGAGGCGCTTTACGAGCTGCACATGGCCGCGATCAAGCCCGCGCCGGCGGCGCCCACGCCGCTGCCCGCGGACTCCGGTGCCGATGAAACGGACGCCGACGAGGCCCTCGGTGCCACGCCGCTGCCGCAGGTGAACGTCCACGACTACGTCGGCGAGATGGTCGTTGGCACGTGGGTGCGCTTCGAGCGCGCGGAAGGCGTGATCGACGCGCGTCTCACATGGGTGAGCCCGCTGCGCGCGAAATACATCTTCACCAGCCGCTCGCGTTCGCACGCGTTCATCCTGACGCCGGAAGAGCTTGCGTGGCAGTTGGGCAGCGGCACGGCCAGGCTGGTGGCGGAGCCCGTGCCGCTGTGGGACCGCGCGGTCAGTTCCGCGCTCGACATTCTCGCCGCACGCGCGCCCGCCGGCGGAGCCAGCACCGGGTCGCCCGCTCCCGTCCCTGCGTGAGCGGGTCGCCGCACGTGCCGGAGCCTCTGGCACCGCAAGCGGACCTCGCATGCCGCTGCTGACGCTGTCGCGCGCGCGCCTGGCGTTCGGCCACCATCCACTGCTCGAAGCTGCGGATTTCCAGCTCGATGCGCGCGAACGCATCGGCCTCATCGGCCGCAACGGCACCGGAAAGTCGTCGCTGCTGCGCGTCCTGGCGGGAGTCAACGATCTGGATGCCGGCGACGCCTGGTTCGCGCCCGGCACGCGCGTCGCATGCGTCGTGCAGGAGCCGGCGTTCGATGCGGATCTCTCGGTCTTCGATGCCGTGGCGCTCGGCCTTGGCGACGAGGGCCGGCTGCTCACGGACTACCATCACGCATTGACATTGCTCGCCGACGGCGACGGCGCGGCGCGCCTTGCCCGCGTGGATGCGCTGCAAAACCGGCTCGACGAGAGCGGCGGCTGGGCGCTGTCGCACCGCGTCGACACCGTGCTGGGAAAGCTCGGATTGCCGCCGGACCGGCCGGTGGCCGACTTGTCCGGGGGCTGGCAAAAGCGCGTGGCGCTGGCCCAGGCGCTGGTCGGCGCGCCCGACGTGCTGCTGTTGGACGAGCCCACCAACCATCTCGACTTCGCCGCCATCGGATGGCTCGAGCAGCTGCTGCAGAATTTCGATGGCGCCGTCGTGTGCATCAGCCACGATCGGCGCTTCCTCGACACGGTCGCCACGCGCATCGTCGAGCTCGATCGCGGCCGCCTGCTCTCCTATCCGGGCAATTTCGGGGCGTACCAGGAGCGAAAGGCCCGCCAACTGGAAGACGAGGCCGTGGTCAACGCCAAGGCCGACAAGGTGCTGGCGCAGGAAGAGGCGTGGATTCGCCAGGGTGTCGAGGCACGACGTACGCGCAACGAAGGCCGCGTGCTGCGGCTTGAAGCGCTGCGGCGCGAACGGGCGGCGCGGCGGGAACGGCTGGGCCGCGTCAACCTGCAACTGGCCGCCGGCGAGCGCTCGGGACAGTTGGTGGCCGAACTTCTTGCGGTCAGCAAGGACTACGGCGACGGCCCGCTGATCCGCGATTTCTCGACACGCGTGATCCGCGGCGACAGGATAGGTCTCATCGGACCCAACGGCGCGGGCAAAAGTACGCTCCTGAAGCTCATCCTGGGCGAAATCGAGCCGGACGCCGGAACCGTGCGTCGGGGCGTCAACCTCACCGTCGCGTACTTCGACCAGCTGCGCGCGCAGCTCGACCCACTGGCGACGCTTATCGACACGATCAATCCCGGCGCCGAATTCGTGGAGATCGGCGGCAAGCGCACGCACGTGATCACCTACCTGGGTGACTTCCTGTTCCCTCCGGAGCGCGCGCGCTCGCCGGTTGCGTCGCTTTCCGGTGGCGAGCGTAACCGGCTGCTGCTCGCCCGATTATTCGCGCAACCGGCGAACGTGCTGGTTCTGGACGAACCGACCAACGACCTCGACATCGATACGCTGGAACTGCTCGAGGCAAGGTTGCAGGACTATGCCGGCACGCTGTTCCTGGTGAGCCACGATCGCATGTTCCTGGACAATGTCGTCACGCAGACGATCGCGTTCGAGGGCAACGGGTTGCTGCGCGAATACGCGGGCGGCTTCAGCGACTGGGCGGACTACCACGCGCGGCGGAATGCGCAACTCGCCGAGGCAACGCAGCGGCAGGCGCGTGATGTGGCGGCTCCGCCTCCCGCCCGGCCAGCACGGACCAACGCGCTCCGACTCAACTTCAACGAGAAGCGCGAACTCGCCGCATTGCCGGGGCAGATCGAGTCGCTCGAGGTCACGGCTGCGGGCTTGCGCAATCGATTCGCCGAGGGCACCGTCTACCGCGAAGGCGCTGCGGCAGTGAAGACATTGCAGGACCAGCTCGCGCAGCGAGAAGCCGAACTCGCCGCGGCCTACGCCCGATGGGAAGCGCTCGAGACACGCGACAGCGCCTCCGCTGCGTCCGGCGAACGTTGAAGGACATGCCATGCAGGAACTTGAAATCACGCCAACCGGCGAATTCATCGAACTGCACCAGCTTCTCAAGGTTTCCGGGCTTTGCGACAGCGGCGGCGCAGGCAAGGCACTGGTCGCCTCCGGGCAGGTAAAAGTCGATGGCCGGCAGGAACTGCGCAAGACGGCCAAGATCCGCCCTGGACAATCCGTGACGTTGGGCGACGTGCGCATCCGCGTGATACGCTGACCATCCTCTTCGCCGTCGTCTCCGCACCGCTTCCCGATTGAATTCGCTCCCGACGCCCGACACCGAGAGGCTGTCGCAGCATCGTCCGTTCATCTATTTCTGGTTTACCCGGGTCGCCACGATCATCGGGTACCAGATGCTGACCGTGGCGGTCGGCTGGCAGGTGTATGCATTGACCGGGAGCGCGTTCAACTTAGGACTCGTCGGACTCGTGCAGTTCCTGCCTGCGGTGTTGCTGCTGTTGCTGGCCGGACATGTCGCGGACCGGCACGACCGCCGGCGCATCGCAAGCCTGTGCCAATCCGTGGAAGCGCTGGTCGTGCTGCTGTTGGCGGCCGGCAGCCTCATGGGCTGGATCACGCAGTACGCGATCCTGGCCCTTGTATTCGTCATCGGCGGCGTGCGTGCCTTCGAGACGCCGTCGCTGCAGGCCATGCTGCCGGCGCTGGTTCCGCCGCGCATGCTGCCCCGGGCCGTGGCATCGAGC
>Ga0068858_100002610_pt1 | contig 18162 bp, 18 predicted proteins | sample KBSSwiS12_FD_66589 | JGI IMG/M metagenome (GOLD analysis project Ga0068858, IMG submission 66589) | Switchgrass rhizosphere microbial communities from Kellogg Biological Station, Michigan, USA - KBS Switchgrass S1-2 | ecosystem: Host-associated > Plants > Roots > Rhizosphere > Soil ...
GTGATGGAAGACTATAGCTGGCCCGGCAACATCCGCCAGCTCCAGCACATGATGGAGCGCCTCACCATCCTCGCGCCCGCCGGCCGCATCGACAGCGCTGTAGTCCAGAACGCAATTGAGCAGATGGACTCCCGCGATCACGGCAGCGAATCGCTAGCCGACACCGAGACCGACCAAATCCGCCGCGTGCTCACCGCCACCAGCGGCAACAAGAGCCGCGCTGCCAAGATCCTGGGTATCGAGCGCAAGACGCTCTACCGCAAGCTGGAGCGCATGGGATTGTGAAATGGTTCGATCGCAAATTCGAATTCACGTTCCCCGTAGAGCAACTCCCCAACCTCATCGTCCGCCTGCAAGGCACGCCCACGCGCCTCGAAGAGATGTTACACAGCGTATCGCCCGACGTGCTGCGGACGAAACCCGAAGGCAAGTGGTCAGCCCAGGAGCACGCCGGCCATCTGCTCGATCTCGAGTCCCTATGGCAAGCGCGCGTCGACGACTTTCTAGCGGACCGCCAAACCCTCACAGCAGCCGACTTGACCAATCGTAAGACGAATGAAGCCGCCCACAACACCCGCGCGCTGCCAGAAATTCTAGCCGAGTTCCGCGCAGCCCGCGGTCATCTCCTAAACAACGTCGACAATTTGCCGCCCGCCGCTTTTACACGCACCATTCCGCATCCACGCCTGAAACAACCCATGCGGCTTGTCGATCACTTGTATTTCGCCGCCGAGCACGACGACCATCACCTAGCAAGAATCCGCGAGATGATCGCCACCTAGAGTGTTAGGATCGAAGAATGCAAGGGGTTGACCGCCGCTTGTTCCTCGTCTCGTTAGCCGCCGCCACGTACGCCGCGGAAACCACTGCGAAGGGCCGTGTCTTCCCCTCCGTCGCCGTGCGCTACGCCGACCCCGCCACCGAGTTCACCGTCCTGCGCCTCACCGATCCGCAATTCACCAGCTCCCTCCCCGCCCCCGGCAATCGCGGAGCCACCGCGCGCCAGTTGTTATACGCCTCCGATTTCACCGGCACCTGGCAAGCCTTCCGCATGGATCTGAAGAGCAAGGAGTCCCGCCAACTCAGCGAAGCCGAGCATCTCGATCCCGCCTCCATCGCGCTGCTCCAAAACGAAAAAGGCTTCTGGCACTTCGACGGCCCCAAACTCATCGAGACAACTTTCTCAGGTTTTAAAACCCGCGAGGTTCACCGAATTCCCGAGGGCTTCGAAAAGCTCCCCGGCGCCAGCTATAGTGACGACGGCCAGTACGCGGCCTGGGTCGAGAAGGGCGCGTCCAGCCACCGCCTGCAACTGCTCCACATCCAGCACGGCACAGCCCAAACCTTGATCGAATCGCCCGAAGAACTGAGCAACCCCCTGCTGCGCCCGCACGGCACGTCACTCATCTATCGCAACCGCGGCGAGCTGTGGAGCATTCATTTCGACGGCCAGCACAACGCCCGCCTCCCGCTAGCCGAAGGCGACACGCCACAAGCGCTGTGGGCCGCCGACGGCCACGCTCTCGATTACTTGAACCGCCCCCAGGACCCCAAAAAGTTGACCGGCGTGCGTGAATGGACCCCCGAAAGCGGCGCCCAGCCCGGACGCGACGCCGCTGTAGCCGCCACCAGCCAGTTCGTCCGCTTCCAGGCCAACGCCGACGCCAGCGTCTACGTAGGCGCCAGCGGCAGCAAAGCCTCGCCCTACTTGCTCTTGCTGATCCGCGCCGCCCGCCGCGAGCTGACCCTGGCCGAGCACCGCGCCAGTGACCCCGCCCTGGTCGCCCCCGCCTTTGCCCCCAACAGCCAATTCGTGGTATTTATCAGCGATCGCCATGGAAAACCAGCGATTTACTGGATTGCTGTGGACAAATTGGTATCTGAGACCGATGGTAGTTAGAGAGGGTCCGATCAGGCCCTGGGAGGAACCATTGAAAAACCGAGGTATGCGATTCCTGACCGCTGTATTGCTGATGGCCGGCGCTGTGCCGCTGGCTCAAGCCGCCCCCAAGCGCAATTGCGGAGACCGTTGTTCGAACGATTACAGCGCCTGCCTGGCGCGCGCGCGCAACGGCGCCGCCAAGAAGTCCTGCAAGGTGACGCACAAGCATTGCAAGCAAACCTGCATCTAAATTACATCCGCTCGCTTCGCTCGCGGTTCTGGGCCGCTAGCTCTAGTTGCCAGCCGGTGGCCGCACAGAACCGCGAGCGAAGCAAGCGGATTCGGTAAAGATTAGGGTTCCGGCAGTCGATTCTTATTAAGATGAGGCTGCTCGAAATCCTGATCATGAACCTTGCCGGCGTGTGGCAAGGCGTGCGCCAGGATTTCAATTTGCTCGAAGTGGCGCTGGTTGCCGCAGGATGGTGGGCCTGGCACAAGGGTTGGCGTCCGCATGGGCCGCGCCTTTCGCCCGCATGGACAAGCAAGCCCGCGCTGACAGCCTTAGCGCTAGTGTGCGCAGTCATCGCGTTGCGCCTGGCGCTGATTCCCGTCCTTCCCGTCCCCGCCCCGTTGGTCACCGATGAGTTCAGCCACCTGTTGCTAGCCGACACGTTAGCGCACGGCCGCCTGGCGAATCCCACGCCACCCTTCTGGCAACATTTCGAAAGCCTGCACATCATCCAGCGCCCGCATTACGCCTCCAACTATTTTCCCGGCCAGGCGCTGTTCCTAGCCGCCGGAATGGTAGCGCTTCACAGCGCCTGGGCCGGAGTGCTGGCGGGAGCGGCGTTTTTCCTGCTAACGCTCTACTGGGCGCTACGCGGCTGGATGCCCGCGCGTTGGGCGCTCTTCGGAGTCTTACTTGCCGCTCTCCGTTTCAGCATCGCCAGCTATTGGGTGAACGCCTACCACGGTGGCTTCGTCCCGGCAGCCGGCGGCGCACTCGTGTTCGGCGCCTACGCCAGACTGCACCGCCGCGCGTCCCTCGTCGATGGCGCAGCGCTAGGCGTAGGTCTGGCGATTCTCGCAACTACTCGACCGTTCGAAGGCGTTGCCTTCGCGCTGCCTCTCCTGGCAGCGTTAACTTGGCACTACCGGGCGCGCTTCGTGCCACTCGTAAAACTCGCAGCCCCCGCACTAGCCCTCAGCGGACTCGCCCTATTCGGATTAGGCGTCTATCTCAAACACGTAACCGGCAGCCCCTTCGTCACCGCGTATCAAATTAGCCAAAAAACCTACGGATGGCCCGTAGCATTGGCGTGGACCCCGCCCCCCCACATCGAAAATCGCCACCTCGAAATGGCCAACTACTACGCCTACGAAGTCGGCGAACACTCAAAAGTAGCGGACCCCATCAACTTCATCGAGTACTTCGTAATGCATGTCGCGGAATACTGGCGCTTCTTCTTCGGCCCCGTGCTGACCATCCCGCTGCTCATGCTCGGCCCCGTTTGGCGGCGCAAGAAAATGCTGTTCGCGGGCGCGGCCGGTGCCATCGCCGCCATCATGCTGGAAGGCGCAGCATCCCCGCATTACCTAGCCCCCGCCGCGGTCGCGTTGATCGCCATCCTCGTCGAGTGCTGCCGCCATCTGCAAGCCGCCCGCATCCGCATTCTGCCCCTGCTGCCCGCGACCATGCTCCTAGTGCTTACGTTACGCATCGGAGCCCAACAAGCCGGACTCCCCTACACCCAGAAACTGAATTTCCAAACCTGGTGCTGCCGCGTAGAAGGTGACCAGAACAAACCGCGCATTACCGTCGAGCTCGCGAAGACTCCCGGCAACCATCTGGTCTTCGTGAAACCCAAAACCGATCCCAATAATTTATATCAATGGATCTATAACGGCGCCGACCTCGCGAGCTCGCGCTTCGTATGGGCTCGCGATTTAGGCGACACCGAAAACGCGCAGCTCGCCGCATCCATGACAGGACGCACCGTGTGGATGGTAGACCCCAACGTCAACCCCGCCAAAGTGACACCCTACGATCCCGCTACGCCGAAAACAGCTTTGCAATCGAGAACGCAGCCCCTGCCGCCAAGCCCCCGATAAGCGTCGTGCGAAACGCGCTCTTCCACGGAGATACTCCCGTGAAGCGCCCCTTCACAAATCCGAAAATCGCCAGCGCAAGAATCGTCGCCACCACCGAATACCGCAGCGCCACCAGCGACTGCGGCGTGATCAGATAAGGAGCCAGCGGAATCATCCCGCCAGCAATGTAAGAAAGAGCAATCGTCCCCGCGCTGCGAACAGCCCTGCCCGGCTGCGGCTTTTCGAGCCCCAGCTCAAAGCGCATCATCCAATCGACCCAAGTCGCCGGGTTCCGCTCGAAAGCCGCCAGCACATGCTCGCGCGATGCCCGCTCCAGCCCGTACGATTCCAGAATCTCGTGGACCTCGTGGCGTTCGTCTTCCAGCCGCTCCACAATCTCCCGCTCCTCGCGCTTATGCTCGCTAGCGTAATGATCCTCATCGCTGCGCGCCGCCAGGTACCCGCCCAGCCCCATCGCAATCGACCCCGCCGCAATCTCCGCCAGCCCCGCGACGATGATAATGTGCGATGCATCGACAGCCCCCGTGAGCCCCGCCGCCAGCGCGAACGGCACCGTGAGCCCGTCCGCCATGCCGATCACGATATCGCGAACTACCTCCGAAGACTGGAAATGTTTTTCAACGTGGGGTGTGAGAGGCAATCAGCTCCGCCTTAAGATATCTGCCAGTATAAGACTCCGCCACTTCCGCAACCTGTTCCGGAGTTCCCTCCGCCACAATGCGCCCGCCGCGTTCCCCGCCCTCAGGACCCAAATCGATCACCCAATCCGCGCGCCGGATCACTTCGAGGTTATGTTCGATGATCAAAATGCTTCCGCCCAGCCGCAGCAGCCGCTCAAACGCATCCAGCAGCTTCGCGATGTCGTCGAAATGCAGTCCAGTAGTAGGCTCGTCAAAAATATACAACGTCCCTTCACTAGTCGCTTGCGACAAATGCGCCGCCAGCTTCACACGCTGCGCCTCGCCCCCCGACAGCGTAGTAGCTGACTGCCCCAGCCGCAAATACCCGAGCCCGACATCGTCCAGCACCTGCAGCTTCTGCACCAGCCGCGGCGTAGCCGCAAAAAACGAAATCGCTTCCTTAACCGTCAACTGCAATACTTCGTGAACGTTCAGCCCGCGATACTTCACGTCCAGCACAGTCTGCTTGAAGCGCGTCCCCTTGCAATCGTCACAGACCAGTTCCACGTCCGCCAGAAACTGCATCTCGACGGTTACCGTGCCGTCCCCCTGGCAAGTCTCGCAGCGCCCGCCGGGAATATTGAAGGAGAAATGTCCCGCCGTGTACCCGCGCCGGTCCGCCTCCGGCGTCTTCGCAAACAGATCGCGAATCAAATCAAATGCCTTGATATAAGTCACCGGATTCGACCGCGGCGTCCGCCCGATCGGCGTTTGATCCACTAGCACCACCGCCGTCAGCAGTTCCGCATTCTCCACCTTCTGGCAAGTAAGCTTCTCCGGCGCCAGCCCCCAAGCCTCGGCTTCATCCGCCGACACCGGAGACTCCCGATTCATCCGCTTCACCAGATTCTGATAAATCACCTCATGCATCAACGTAGACTTGCCGGACCCGGAAACCCCCGTCACCGCCACCATCATGTTCAGCGGAATAGTCACGTCGATGCCCTTCAAGTTGTGCGCCTGCGCCCCCAGAAACCGAATCACGCGCTTAGGGTGCGGCACCCGCCGGTTCATAAAATGCGAAGTCTGCAAATCCCCCCGCAGATACTTCGAAGTCAGCGACGCATTACCGGGGGTCATCAACTCCTTATATGTCCCCTCGAAAATAATGCGCCCCCCGTTCTCGCCAGCCCCCGGCCCCATATCGATGATGTGATCCGCCGCCCGCATCACCTCCGGATCATGCTCCACCACCACAATGGTGTTCCCCAAATCCCGCAGTTCGTGAAGAATCTTAATCAGCCGCCCCGTATCGCGGCTATGCAATCCAATCGACGGTTCGTCGAGCACATAGCAAGCTCCCACCAACCGCGACCCCAAACACGTGGCCAGTTGAATACGCTGCGCCTCACCGCCCGAAAGCGTCGACGACAGCCGGTCCAGCGTCAAATATTCCAACCCGACGTCATTCAAGAACTTCAACCGCTGCCGGATCTCCACCAATATCTTGTCAGCAATAGCAGCTTCCTCAGTCGACAATTCCGCGCCGAGAAAAAACTCCTCCGCCTCAGCAATATTCAGCTTGACGACCTCCGCCATCGTCTTCCCGCCCACGCGAACGTACAGCGCCTCCGGCCGCAATCGCGACCCGCCGCAATCCGGACATCGCGTATACCCGCGATACCGGCTCATAAACACCCGCACATGCACTTTATATTTCTTGGTATCCAGCCACTTGAAGAAGCGCCGTACATGCTCATAAACCAGCGCCTTCTCTTCCTCCCGCAACTCGCGAAACGGCACGTTGAACCGCACCTTCCCGCGCACCGCCTTGCGGAAGTCCGGCATGTACCCCGAATATTGCGGCTTGGTCCAAGGATCCACCGCACCGTCATCGAGCGACAGCATGCGATCCGGAATCACCAGATCCATGTCGTAGTCGATGGTGTTTCCAAACCCCTGGCACCGCTTGCAAGCCCCAAAAGGACTGTTAAAACTAAACAGACTAGGCTCCGCTTCGACGAACTCCGTCCCGCACAGCTTGCACTGAAATTTCTCATTGAAGCGCAGCGATTCCACTTCCCCCGGCTCCCCAGCCTTGAGAAAAATCACTTCCCCCGCCTCGCGATAGCAAATCTCAACGGTATCGACCAACCGCTGCCGCACTCCAGGAGAGATCGCCAGCCGATCCACCAGCGCATACACCGCCTGCGAAAAATCGACATCCAACAGCGATTCCGGTGTAGAAAACTCAAATACCTTCCCGCCCTGAAACAGCCGCGTGAAACCCTTCTTACGCAAATCGAATAACTTGTCGCGCAGCTTCTCCGTATCCGTCTCCGCGGGAATCAAAAACAGCGCATACCACCGCGAACTCTCCGCCTGCGCCAACATTTTCGCCGCGACATGATCGACGGAATCCCGCTCCACCAGGACTCCGTCAATCGGACAATAAGTCCGCCCCGCCCGCGCCCACAGCAGTCGCAGAAAATCGTACAACTCCGTCGACGTAGCGACGGTAGACCGGGGGTTCCGCGTGGTATTCTTCTGCCGGATCGCCACCGGTGGCGCAATCCCCTCGATCTCATCCACGTCCGGCTTCTCCATGCGCTCTAAAAACTGCCGCGCATACGCCGACAGCGATTCCACATACCGACGCTGCCCCTCCGCGTAGATGGTGTCGAAAGCGAGCGAGGATTTCCCGGAGCCTGACACGCCCGTCATCACAGTGAGCTGGTCGTGCGGAATATCCAGCGAAACGTTCTTCAAGTTATGAACGCGCGCGCCACGGATGGAGATAAAGTCGTTCAAGCAGAGAAGGCCATCTTTTATTATAGAAGTTTGGATCCGCTCACCATCCGTTCGCTGCGCCGCAAACTCACACGCTGGTACGATCAAGCCAAGCGCGATCTCCCCTGGCGCAAAACCCGCGACCCCTACAAGATCTGGATTTCAGAAGTGATGCTCCAGCAGACCCGCGTAGCCGCGGTGATCCCCTACTACGAACGCTTCCTACAGCGTTTCCCCACCGCCGCGTCTCTTGCGATAGCCCCGGAGTCAGACCTATTAACGATGTGGGCCGGCCTAGGCTACTACTCCCGCGCCCGCAACTTGCAAAAGGCGGCGCAGCAAATCGCGGCATCAGGAACCTTCCCCAAAGAGTACGAATCGATTCTGGCCCTATCAGGCGTAGGCGCCTACACCGCCGCCGCCATCGCCAGCATTTCCTTCGGACTCCCCCACGCCGTCGTCGATGGAAACGTGAAGCGCGTACTCGCGCGCTGGACCAACAACGCCCACGTCGAGTCCCAACCCGCAGCTGACCGCCTGCTCGACCCCGTCGATCCCGCCCGTTGGAATCAAGCCGTGATGGAATTAGGCGCCACCCTCTGTGTGCCTCGCGAACCAAGGTGCGCAGAATGCCCGGTAGTGTCCCACTGTGCAGCCCACCAAGCCGGCACGCAAAACGACCTGCCATTAAAACGCGTGAAGCCCACCCCAGAACAATTAGAACGTACCCTACTAGTGATCCGCCGCAACGGCAGCATCCTCCTGACGCCCAGCCCACGCGTCGCAGGATTCTGGGATCTTCCCGAGCACTTCCCCCAAGCCCGCGAAGGAGCCAGGCTAGGCGAGTTCCGCCATACCATCACCCACCGCCACTACCGCTTCACAGTGAAAGAAGCCACCACCCGCACCACTCCCGTCGATTCCCGCTGGCACACAATCGACGAGCTCAAACAAATCCCCCTGAGCACAACCGCAAAAAAAGCGTTGCGGATCTACAACGCACTGTAGGACGCCTTCAGGCCGGAACACGACCGTTGTAGCATAAGCACAGAATGTTCCCGGCGCTTCGGGCGGTTTTCTTCGCTACCGTGGCCTTGCTGCCAGTCGGTGTCCCTGGGCAGGCGACGGCGGCTAAGGTGACACTAGTTGAGCCTGTCAAACTCACGCCTTATAGCAGTGCTCATAAAGGCGGCCGCCGAATCATCTCAAACTTCGAAATTCTGGAGTTCCATTTACCACGTTTCGCCCACATTACGAAAGTCAGCGATGTCGACTACGTGGAGTATTACGTGCGATACGGACCAGCCCCGCCCAAAGTGTGGCTCAAGTTTATGTTCGGTCTCAGCGTCGGCGGATATTCGCCTGATGATCTTGAGAATACCTCAATCAAATGGACCGCTCGAAAACAGATTTGCAATGGCTCAGAGGTGGGAACCGATTGGCGTAGTGCAACGTTTAATGGCCGGCGATGGCGTCACGTCAGTGTCCTCTTTGGGTTTGCTGAATACCGGGATGTTCCAGCAAAAGCCGCCGATTACTTCGACAAGATTCTTGATACTGTGTCTTGCGGCAGAGACCCCTCCCGCAAGCCCTAAAGCAAATGCCCTAAGCACCACGGCAAAGAAGGCACTGCGGATATACAATGCGCTGTAGGAGGCCAACCCATGCCTAACCCGATTCCCAAAGGCTTTGGAACCGTCACACCGTTCCTATGCGTCACCGACGCCGTTAAGCTGATCGATTTTCTGAAACAAGCATTTGCCGCCGAGGTCACCTTCCGCATGGACGGTCCGGACGGCTCCGTCGCCCACGCTGAAGTGAACATCGGAAATTCCAAGGTCATGATCGGCCAGGTGCCCGCCGACCGGGCGCTGCGCGCCATGCTACATCTCTACGTAACCGACACGGATGCGGCGTACAGCCGTGCCATCGCCGCCGGCGCGACGTCGGTCCGTGAGCCCGCAGATCAATTCTACGGCGATCGCAGCGGAGGCGTGCGTGATATGTGGGGCAACGAGTGGTGGATGGCCACCCACATCGAAGACGTCTCCCAAGAAGAAATGGAACGCCGCATGAAAGCGATGTCCGCCAAAGCCTAAGTGGGGCGGGCCTCCGGCCCGCAGCCGACCTCCAGGTCGGCAAGCCTTTAAGCCGCCCCGCGCTCGATCCCCAGTTGATCCGCCACCCGTTCCAGCGTCGTAACCAACCGTTCCACATGCGCCTCGGAATGCGCCGCGGTACAAGAAATCCGCAATAGGTTCTGCGCCGCCGCCGGCCGCAGCACAGGGTTGATATAAATCCCCTCCGCCAGCAGCGCCTTACACAAGCGGCACAAACTAACCTCGTCCTGAATCACCACCGGAACAATCGCCGTCTCGCCTTCCAGCACCACAAACCCGCGCGACCGCAGTTCAGTCCGCAGCAGTTGTGCAATCCGCAGCAGATGTTCCCTTCGTTCCGGCTCACTACGAATGATCTCCAGCGCCGCCGCCGCCGCCGCCACCGAAGCCGCCGGCAAACTAGCCGAGAACACAAACGGCCGAGCAGTATGCTTCAAGTAATCCACCACCGCCCGCTCGCCCGCAATAAATCCGCCGACCGACGCCAGAGACTTGCTAAACGTCCCCATCACAATATCCACGTCATCCAGCACGCCCAAATGCTCGGCCGCCCCAGCCCCTGTCGGTCCCAGCACCCCAATCCCGTGCGCTTCATCTACGTAAATCCGCGCGCCATAATACTTGGCTAGCTTGGAAATTCCCCGCAGGTCGGCGATGTCGCCTTCCATGCTGAAGACGCCCTCGGTGATGATCAGAATCCGCTCGTCCGGCGGGCAGTTCTCCAGGCACCTTTCAAAGTGCTCCAGATCGTTATGCCGGAACCGCGCCGTCCGCGCCGGGGACCGCAGCGCGCCCTCCACCAAGCTAGCGTGCAAGTTGTGATCGCAAATCATAGCGTCGCCCTTTTCGGTCAATGCCGAAAGCGCCGCATAATTCGCCTGAAAGCCGGTACCGAAAATGATGGCCGCTTCCTTCTTCGTGAAGGCCGCCAGCTCATGCTCCAGGCTGACGTGCAGGTCCAAAGTGCCGTTCAGCAGTCGCGACCCGCTACATCCGCTGCCATACTTGTTGATCGCCGAAACAGCGGCTTCGATAACCTTGGGATGCGTAATCAGGTCCAGATAGTCGTTGGACCCGAACATCAGCACCCGCCGGTTGCCCAGGCGCACTTCCCCCGGCTCGCAGCCCTTCCGTTCTTCAAAAACCTCGAAGTACATGTACAGGCCCGCGTCCTGCAAATCGTTGGGACGCGTGAAGTTCCTGCACTTCTCAAAAATATCGTTTGACCCGCTAGTCTTTTTCCGGGTAGCACTGCCGGTAGCCGATGCACGCATAGATCTCAATTCCATTCGTAGATTCGGTACGTCTTATACCGCTTTACGCCCATCAGTTCTGCCGACCGATTCATCAAAGTGTTATCTTCCAGTATCCACGACATTTCACACTCGCCGTCATATCCCAGTTTCAATGCGTTACGTACTAGCGTAGCGTAAAACCCCGCAGCCACCCCCGTAGTGCGGTACTCCTCGGTAACCCCTAGGGCGATTACCCGGACATCCTTGACCAATCGTTGATGGTACAAGATTTTGAGGAGTCCTGTGGGAAGCAGGCTCCCCTCGGCCTTTTTGAGGGCATGATTGACGTTGGGCAGCGCCAGCGCAAACCCCACCACCTGCCCCTTTACTTCCCCTAGCAAAACCAGTTCCGGCTTCAGGATCTGCTTCATTTCCTTGCCCATGAGAACGAATTCTTCGCGGCTCATGGGGACGAAGCCCCAGTTGACGCTCCAAGCAGAATTGTAAATTTCCCAAACTCGCATCACGTCCGCATCGAAATTCTTCAAATCGATCGGCCGGATGCGAAACTCATGCTTCGCCATGGCCTTGTTCGCCACGCGCTCGATCTTCTTGACGTCCACCTGCGGAGCCAACCCTCCGTAAGCGTACAAGTCTTTCGCTTTGCGCAGCCCCGCCCGTTCCAACAGATCCGGATAGTAGGTAGGATTGTAGGTCATCATGACCTTCGGATCTGCGTCAAACCCGTCCACCAAAATCCCGCATTCGTAATTCGTGGAAGGGTTTACAGGCCCGCGCAAGAGCTGAGCCCCACGTTGCGAAGTCCATTGGCGCGCCGTTGCCAGCAGCCCCTGCGCCACCGCCAAATCATTCTCGCACTCGAAAAAACCAAAGAAACCAGCGCTTTCGCCGTGAAACTTGTTGTGGTTCCGGTCGATGATCGCCGCGATCCGCCCCACCACCTTCCCGTCCCGACGCGCCAGAAAAAACTCCGCGTCGGCATTTCTATAGAACGGATGCTTTTTGCGATCGAGCAGATCCTTCACCGCAATGCGCAGCGGTGCCACCCAATTCGCATTCCCGCGATACAGCGCAAAAGGAAATTCGATGAATTCCTTCAGTGCCTTCTTACCCTCTACCGCAACGATGTCAATCCCTTGCGAGTCCGCCATTCGTCAGGACAACCTTCGGTACAAAGGCGGCGTCACAAGTATCAGAACCCAGGCCAGGAGCATTCCCGCGGCAATATCCACTGTGTAATGATACCGAAGATAAACCGTAGAAAAAATAATGCAGACCGCGTAAACGAAATATAGCTTCCCCCAAGTTTTCGAAAGCCTCCGGCTCCCCCACCAAGCCAGAATCACAAGTTCCGTGTGCCCGCTAGGGAAACAATCGTAAGCCGCCGATTCCAGGCGATCCAGTGACGATTGCAGCATGCCGAACACAAACATTCCCTGCAAAGGCACGTGCTGCAGATTCCGCAACTCAAACCGCGGCCCCCGCGCCGGAACCAGGAAGTACCCGATGTAAGACGCCAGAAATCCCGTAGCAATCACAAACGCATAGAACCGAAACGCCTCGTAATCCCGCCGCGCCCAGAACCGCCACGCCACAAACAGCACCGCCGGTATAAACAAGGTGTAAACAATCTGCAGAAATTCCGTGAAAGGCCGGTCCTGTATGCGCTCCAGCCAAACTGTGGGATGGGCGTGCCAGATGTCGAAATCCAAGTGGGCTAGCCACGCATCCGCATCCGTCCCCCGAATCGCCGGAATCAGAATCGACATCTCGCGATAGCAGATGGAAACATACAGCAGCGGATACCAGTGGTGGAACACACGGCTCACGCGACCCGGCCGCTTCACCGCGATCACCACCACAACCGCACAAACCACGTGCACAGCAAACCAGAACCCCGCGTCCGGCACGCGATTCCAGAAGCCGACAATGAGCGCCCCCGTAAGCGCCAGGTAAGCCAGCACGACTTTATCGACGGCCCAAAATCGCTGGGAAGACGGATTCAGTATTTCAGCCAACCCGCCTCCCGATACCACGCAAGCGTCAGCGCCAGCCCCGCGTCGAGCGATGTTCCCGCCTCAAACCCCATCTCCGCAGCCGCCCGCCGCGTATCGCAAGTCCAGTTGGTACATTGCGCCTCCGTTACCTTCTCCCGCGAAATAATCCCCGGCTTGCCAGTGAGCCGCGCCCACATTTCCGCCCCAAACCCAGCAGCGTAAGCGAGAGAACTCGGAACCCGCAGCACTCTAGCGTTCCGCCCCACGATCCGTGCCGTCACCTCGCACAGACCGCTCCAAGAGACCGGCGTCCCGTTTGCCAGAAAATAAGTCCCGCCCGAAGCGGACGATGCCGCAATCAACCCCTCGACCAGATCCCCAACATAGATCGCGCTGAACCACCGCTCCCCGCCACCGATCTGAAGCGCGATCCCCTGCGTAAGCGGCTTGAGAATCCGCAACACGTCGGTATCGCGAGGCCCATAAACCACCGGCGGACGCACAATCACCGCATCCGGAACCAGCCTCCGAACAATCCGCTCTCCCTCCAGTTTCGATTTCCCGTAATGCGTAACCGGCCGCGGCTCGTCATCTTCCCCTACCGGCGTCCCATCCAGACTAGGCCCCACCGCCGCCAGCGAACTGACATGCACCAGCCGAATTCCTCGCCCAGCCACCGCTGACGCCAGCGTTTCGGTAGCACGAACATTCCCCGCATAATAGTCATCCACCGCGAGCGCCTTTGTTGTCCCCGCCAGATGAATCACCGTATCGACGCCCTCGAGAGCCTCCTCCACACCTGCCCTGCTAACCAAATCCCCAAAAACCACTTCAGCTTGCGTCGCCAATTTCCGCCGCAGCAGACACCTTACCCGCTCCCCGCGAGAACACAGCGCCTCCACCAGGTGCCCCCCGATAAATCCGCTTCCCCCCGTAATTAGGATCATCGAAAAAGGTACGTCGGACCTCCAGGTCCGACCCTCACATCATCACCTCAAACCCCACGCTGATTCCCAAACAAATCGATATGCAGCCGCGGCCCATAGCGAAACCGCTCCCGCTTGCAAATCTCCACCAGCCACTGCGACTTCGCGTAAATCGCCTCCGGACTAGTCCCCTCCGGCATCAACACCACCCGCCTCCGGTCCGCATCGACGTCCCGAAGAATCCCCTCGATCTCCACCATGTCCTCAGGTTCAGAAACCACAAACTTAAGCTGGTATTCAAACTCCGCCATCAATTGCTTAAGCACCTCCGGCTGATACCGCAACCGGTCATGCTGCTGAGCCCACTTCCCGCCCTCACGGCGCGTCGGCGTGGAATTCGCGAGTTTCGGACTAATACTCATCAAATCGCAAGTAACCGCCTGATATACCGTGCCCGCCGTCTCAACAGTAATATGCAACCCGAAATCCTTAAGCCGCTGCGTAAGCCGCACGATGTCGGGCTGAATCATCGGTTCGCCGCCCGTAACCACCACATGCTTCGCCCAGCGCTTCCGCACGTCCGCCAGAATTGCCCCCAGCGGCAAATCATCCCCTTCAGGTTTCCAGGATGTGTATGGCGTGTCGCACCAGGTACAGCGCAAATTACACCCGCTCGTCCGTAAAAACACGCTAGGGACCCCAGCCAGCATCCCCTCGCCCTGAATCGAATAAAAAATCTCCGAAATCTTCATTGCGATACCACCAGCGGATCAGACACCCCCGCCTCCGCAAAACCTTTCGCACGCAGCAGACAGGAGTCACACTCGCCACAAGCCCGCCCGTCCAGCCCCGGATCATAACAGCTATGGGTCAGGCCAAAATCCAACCCCACTTCCGCCCCCAACCGCACAATATCAGCCTTGCTAAGCGCTATCAGCGGAGTATGAATCTCAATCCGCGTGCGCCCCTCCACCCCGCTCTTCGTAGCCAAATTCGCCATGTGTTCGTAAGCGTGAATAAACTCCGGCCGGCAATCCGGATACCCCGAATAGTCCAGCGCATTCACACCAATGAAAATATCGGAAGCCTCCAGCACCTCAGCCCAAGCCAGCGCATAAGACAGAAAAATCGTGTTGCGCGCCGGAACGTAAGTAATCGGAATCCCGGCCCCCATTTCCGTGACTGACCGGCTCTTAGGCACGTCAATATCCGCCGTCAAAGCGCTGCCGCCAAAAGCTCGCAAATCGATCACCGCCGTCCGCTGCTCACGCACCCCCAGAGCAGCCGCCACCCGCGCAGCAGCCTCCAGTTCCACCCGATGCCGCTGCCCGTAATCGAACGACAACGCATAGCACTCATACCCCTCCCGCCGCGCCAAAGCCAAGCAGGTGGAAGAATCGAGCCCACCACTCAACAAACACACAGCTCTTGGGGAAGTCATACGAAACCTAATTGTAACCACCACGCCCGAACCACGTCGGATGCTATTATCGTGCGATCGAGCCCCTTATGAGCCTTCCCGCGCCCCCGCAGCACCGCCCCTTCGTACCCGAAGGCACAGTAATGAAGGAGTTCACACTCCGCGCCGTGCTCCTGGGCTTAGTGATGTCCGTGGTCCTGGGAGCCGCTAACGCTTACCTCGGACTCCACGCCGGCCAGACTATCGCCGCCACTTATCCAGCAGCCGTAATCGGCATGGCGTTCCTGCGCGCTTTCAAAGGTACCGTCCTCGAAGAAAACATCGCGCGTACCGCCGGCTCGATCGGCGAGTCCGTAGCAGCCGGCGCCATCTTTACCATCCCCGCGTTCGTCATGTCCGGCTCCTGGACGTCCTTCGATCCCGCCCACGCCTACTGGAAATCCACATCACTGATGTTAGTAGGCAGCGTACTCGGAGTTCTCTTCGTCTCACTAGTGCGCCGCGCCTTAGTAGAAGACCCCACACTCCCCTTCCCCGAATCTGTAGCCGCCGCCGAAATTCACAAAGCCGGCCAGCGCGGCGCCGACGCAGCCCGCTACCTCTTCTACAGCATCGGCTTCGGTACTCTCATTCAAGCCCTCGGCGAATTCAAAGCCTACGCCGTCGACCAGGACTTCGTCGTACGCATCGGACAAATCGGCAAAAGCTTCCTCCGCCTGGGCCCCCTTGGCAGCCAAAACATTTTGCAAACCGGAGCCATCTCGACCGTAGCCGCCCCCACCATAAGCCCCGCGCTCATCGGAGTCGGCTACGTAATCGGCCCCGAACTAGCGTCCCTCAGTTTTTCCGGCAGCCTGCTAGCCTGGGGCCTGCTAGTGCCTCTGATGATGTACTTCATGGGCCCCGATCTCCAAAAATTCCTCCCGCCCGGCTCGGGCGACGCAGGCTGGGCCGGCATGGCCGCCGCCGTCTGGCGCTACATCATCCGCCCTGTAGCAGTCGGAGGAATGATGGTTGGCGCCGCTTACACGCTCATCCGTATGGGCAAAAAATTAACCTCGAGCCTAGGCCGCGCCCTAGCCGAAGTCCGCCACGGCGCCCCACCCATGGAGTCCCTGGTTCGCACCGAACGCTACATGGGCTCAAAAACCGTGCTTTCGCTCATTGGCCTGGTATTCCTACTGATGATCGCCCTCTACTTCTACATCTCAGGTCAAATCATAGCCGCTCTAGTAGCAGCGGTGGTCATGCTAATCGTAGGCTTCTTCTTCGCCACCGTATCCGGCAATCTAGTTGGAGTCATCGGCTCCTCCAACAACCCCGTCTCCGGCCTGACACTTTCCACCCTGATCATTGCCGCGCTCCTGATGGTCTCACTAGGCATCTCCGGACCCGGCGGCGTAGCAGTCGTACTCGGAGTAGCCGCCGTAGTCTGCGTCTCATCCGCAGTAGCCGGCGAACTCATGCAGGATTTCAAGGCGGGATACATCCTCGGAGGCACCCCGCGCAACATCCAGATCGTAGAACTGATCTCAGTCGTGGTCTCTTGCCTGGTAATGTACTTCCCCCTCTACATTCTGCAAATCGGCAACATCAAAAGCGGAGGCACCGGCTTCGGGGATCCCAAACTAGCCGCCCCCCAAGCCGGCCTAATGGCCGCCCTGGCGCAAGGCATTGTCGGAGGCGAAATGGCGTGGCCCCTGGTCGTCACCGGAGCCATCTTCGGAGTAGTGCTGATCATGTTCAAAGTCCGCAGCCCCATGTTGGTAGCGGTCGGGATGTACCTCCCCTTCGCCACCACCGGAGCCATTTTCGTAGGCGGCGTCCTCCGCTGGCTAACCGACAACCGCAGCCGCGCCGCGAACCACAACGCCGCCCAAACCACCCGCGTAGAAAACGTAGGCATCCTAATTGCCAGCGGCCTGATCGCCGGCGAAGCCCTGACCGGTTTGCTGTTCGCCTATTTCAAATTCAAAGACATCGCCGTCCTGGAATTCTTCAAAGACCCGTCCTACGCCGTAGGCTTCGTCGTGCTCCTCATCATGGGATTCGCCATGATCCGCGTCCCCCTAGCCAACGCCGGCCGCCCCGAAGACCCCGCTCCCCCATCGGCGATGGTGTAGCGGAGGACAGTACACTCTGTCCCCCTGCACTTCGGGGGACAGAGTGTACTGTCCCTCCCGCGCTGCTCACCCAGCCGACAGGAATGATGTAGCGTGAAGACATGGAAGTCCATGACTCCAGACCAGAAGGCCTTTATCCAAAAAGCCATCTGCAGCGGTCGGTTCGCACGCGAAGTAGATGCAGTCCGCGAAGCCCTGGCTTTATGGGAAGAGCGGGAGCGCAAGCGCGCCGAGTTTCTGGCAGCACTCGATGATGCCGCCACGTCTCTCGACCGCGGCGAAGGAATTCCAATAACACAAGAGTCCATGCGCGAGCTGGCCGGAGAGGTGAAGCGTCGCGGCCTCGCGCGCTTGACCGCCGAACAGCCGCCGCGCTGATGGCCCATCGCCTCGCGCCACAGGCCGTAGAAGACCTAGACAGTATCTGGTTCTACGTCGCCACGGAAAGCGGAAGCATCGATGCCGCCAACCGTTTAGTCGATTCACTCACACGAAGGTTCCTGCTGCTGCCCAACATCCCTACATGGGACGCGTGCGTCCAGGAACCAAACGTCCTGATCCTCCGGGTAGTGCACGGCCACCGTGACCTGGCAGCCTGGTTCTCGGAATCCTGATCCCAGTAATCCGCGAGTGCTATTTTTGAAAAAGCCCCGTGACCGCTAACCCCACCCTCATGCAAGCCGCGGTTCTCAATCGCCCAAAGCACCTGCAGGTACGCGCCATCGCCCGCCCGTTGCTCCAACCCAATCACGTTCTCCTGAAAGTTCGCGCCTGCGGAGTCTGCCGCACCGACCTCCACATCGTAGAAGGCGAACTCCCCGCCCTAAAACCCAACGTAATCCCCGGGCACCAAATCGTCGGCGACGTCGTCGATGGCGCAACTCCAGAGTTACCCATCGGCACCCGCGTCGGCGTC
>Ga0068858_100002615_pt1 | contig 18138 bp, 17 predicted proteins | sample KBSSwiS12_FD_66589 | JGI IMG/M metagenome (GOLD analysis project Ga0068858, IMG submission 66589) | Switchgrass rhizosphere microbial communities from Kellogg Biological Station, Michigan, USA - KBS Switchgrass S1-2 | ecosystem: Host-associated > Plants > Roots > Rhizosphere > Soil ...
GCGAGCACTCCGAGCGCTTCCATCTTCTGGGCCTGGCGCAGCTGCTCCTCGCTGACCCGGAGCGCCTCCTCGGAGTCGCGCAGCGCCTGCTCCGCATTCTGTCGCTGGGTCACGTCGGTCGCGACGCCGATCACGCCCTGGATCGCTCCCCTCTCGTCCTTGAGCGGCGCGTAGCGGACGTCGAAGTGGATGCCTCCCAGATCGACGCTCGCCTCGATCTCGTCCCCGGCCAGCGCGCGCCTCACGTGCTCGAGAACGTCCGCGTAATCCTTGTAGAGCACGTACACGGACTTCCCCACCACCTCGCCGGGCTTCAGCCCCAGCACTCCGAGGCCGTGGCCCTCGGATACCGTGAAGATTCCCTCGCGGTCGATCGCGAACAGGACGATCGGCGCGGACGCGATCACGGCACGCAGGCGCTCCTCCACCCGCTCGAGGGCCCGTTGCGCGCGACGCATCTCGGTGACGTCGCGGAAGCTCACGAGGAGAACGTCCTCGTCCTCGTGCCGGAACCGGTTGGCCGCCACTTGCGCCGTGCGCTCTTCGCCGAATCGCGTCTGAAGGGTGCACTCGAGCGCGATGGGCGATCCGCCGGCGAGGCAGGCGTCGTAGGTCGCGCTCAGCCGGTCCCACTCGTCCGGCGCGTGGAGGTCCGCGAGGACGCGCTCCTGGATCTCCGCGGGCGTGAAGCCGAGGATCGCACACGCCGCGGGATTGGCCAGCGTGATGCCGAACGTGCCGGGGCGCACCATCAAGATTCCGTCCACGTTGCGCTCGTAGAGGAGCCGGTAACGCATCTCCGAGCGGCGCAGGCCCTCGAGCCCGGTCAGGTCCTGGATCATGACCATGATCTCGTCGGGGGTTCCATTCGGTCCGCAGATCGGAAGCGCGGTGAGGTAGAGGAGCCCTTCGCCGGCGTTCCCGACCTTCCCGCGAAGCTCCTGATGGCTGACCACGGCCTCGCTCGACGTGCGCGCGACCGGGCACTCGGCGCATGGGCCCCCGAGGCGCGCGCACACCGATGCGCAGCTCGAACCGATCCAGGATCCGCCGCCCTCCGGCGGAAAGAGGTCGCACATCGCGCGGTTCGCCCAGCCGATCTTGGCGTCGCGGTTGGTCACGAAGACGAACGTGTCGGTCTGGCCGACGAACGCGGCGAACTTCTGCCGCTCCCGATCGAGCAGGCGAAGATGGCTGTCGAGCGTCTTGAACCAGCGCTCGTCGCGCGAGCGCTGGCCCTGGTAGCGCGCGATCTCGTCGTGGAAATGGACCTTGGCGGCGAGGATCGCCGCGAGCGTCTCGATTCGTCCCTCGCGCTCGGGGTCGTCCCCGTCCTCCCACGGCAGGCAGATGGCGCCGAGCACGTGCTCGCCGACGGACAGCGGGAACGCGCGAAGCGGGCAGGTCTCACCGCTCGCCTCACGTTGGGCCCTCGCTCCGGTCCGGGCGGCCTCGAGCGCGGCGCTCTTGAACCCGGGCCGATGACGCTCGCGCCCTTCGGGCGAGCCGTGCCAGAAATCGCGCAGCGGCTGGCTGCCGTCCGCGAGAAAGATCGCGGCCGCGCCGACGCCGGCTTCCTCGGCGAGGAGTCCGGCCCCTTCGACGAGCGCGTCGTCGAGGCTCTCGAGGCTCAGCAGGCGCGCGAGCCTGGCGGTGGCGGAGTGCTCGGTGCTCACGATGCTCCGTGGCCGCGCGCGTCGTAGGCGCGGGCGAGCCAGTCGGCCACGCGCTCGACCTTGGCCACCGAGGCCTCGTCGAAGGCACCGACCTGGTGGCTGTCGATGTCGATCTGTCCGTGGATGACGTCGCCGGAGCGAATCAGGACCACCAGCTCGGAGCGCGTGGAAACACTGCATGCGAGGTAGTTCGTGATCTCGCGGACGTCGGGGATGTTCATGTTCCGCCGCTCGGCGACCGCGGTGCCGCACACGCCGTTCCCGACGCCGATGAACACGTGATCGGTGGGCGCGCCGACGAACGGGCCGAGGCGGAGCATGTTATCGGAGAAGAGCTCGTACACGCCGGTCCAGTCGAAGCGCGGGTCGGAGCGGCTCAGGCCCTCAACGGCGGTCTCGAGAAGGCGTTGAAGCCCCGCTCCGCTCGCGGCCATCTCGTCCAGGTGGGCGATCAGATCGTCGATTTCCATTCAGCTAAAGATCGGTAGGTTGGGGAGCGCTCTTTAGCGTCCTGCGGAGGGCTGCCAAGCGGGCAAGTCGTTGGGAGCATGCGTGCAAGGGGCCCTGACGAGCCGGACGGCCGGTCACGGAACCGCGGAGGGCCCGTACGGGTGGATGACGTTGCGGCAGGACGGATGTAGTTTACGTTCGCCCGTCGACCCATTCGCCCACGACAACCTCGGAGGAACCCTCGATGCTGCGCCGCGTCTCCCTCGCGCTCGCCATCGCCGCCCTGTCGGCGGCCCCCGCTCAAGCTCAGCACGACCACCACACCGCACCCTCATCCGGCTCGGCCGCACCCCTCCTCGAGGGACTGGGCTCGGTGCATCGCGAGATCAAGACGAGCGCGCCGCTCGCGCAGAAGTACTTCGATCAGGGGCTGAGGCTTGCGTACGGCTTCAACCACGAGGAGGCGAAGCGGGCGTTCCTCGAAGCCGCGCGACTCGACTCCACGTGCGCGATGGCGTGGTGGGGCGCTGCGGTCGTGCTCGGTCCGAACATCAACCTGCCGATGAGCCCGGAGGCGGAGACGGAAGCGTACCGCTACGCGCAGCGCGCGCTCGCCTGCAAGGACGCGCCGCCGCTCGAGCGCGCCATGGTCGAGGCGGTCGCCAAGCGCTACGACGCGACGGCCGGGATGAACCGCGCCGCGCACGACTCCGCCTACGCGGACGCCATGCGCGCGATCCACAAGGAGCACCCGGCGGATCCCGACATCGCGACCCTCACGGCGGAGTCGCTCATGGATCTTCGCCCGTGGGACTACTGGGCCATGGACGGGAAGGCGCAGCCGGGCACGATGGAGATCGTCTCGATTCTCGAGGGCGTGCTGAAGGCGCACCCGGATCACATCGGCGCGATCCACCTCTATATCCACGCGGTCGAGGAATCGCCCGAGCCGGGACGCGCCGAGAAGTACGCCGACAAGCTGGCCAAGCTCGCTCCGAACGCGGGACACCTGGTTCACATGCCGAGCCACATCCATCTGCGCGTGGGACGCTACGCGGACGCCGTCGACTACAACGCCAAGGCGATCGCGGCGGATCGCGCCTACATCGGCAAGTACAACCCGCCCGGCGTCTATCCGATCATGTATTACCCCCACAACATCCACATGCGGTGGTCGGCGCTCCTCTCGTCCGGGCGCCGGGCCGACGCGCTCCAGGCGGCGCGCGATCTCGCGACCGCGGTTCCGGACTCGATCGTGGTGGCGATGCCGATGGCGGAGTTCTTCCGCGTCGCGCCGTATCTGACCCAGGCGAGGTTCGGGCTCTGGGAGGAAGCGCTGAACGAGCCGGCGCCGAAGACGGGTATGCCCTTCCAGCGCGGCGCCTGGCACTACGCGCGCGGGATGGCCTACGCCGCGGGAGGCAAGTACGCGGAGGCCCAGGCAGAGCGGGACAGCGTCGCCGCGGTCGCCGGCTCGCTGACACCGGACGTCTACTTCGGATTGAATCCGGCCGCTCCGGTCTTCCGCTTCGCCGCGGCACACCTCGCGGGAGAGATCGCGCTCCGGCGTGGCAACAACGACGAGGCGATCCAGCTCTTGAGTACCGCTGCGGGTCTCCAAGATTCGCTCCATTACGACGAGCCGCCGGCCTGGCAGCAGACCGCGCGCCAGTCGCTCGGCGCGGCGCTCCTCGCGGCCGGACGCTCGGCTGACGCGGAAGCGGTGTATCGTGAAGATCTCGCGCGCTACCCCGAGACGGGCTGGTCGCTCTACGGACTCACGCAGGCGCTCCGCGCCGAGGGGAAGACGAAGGAAGCCGCGGAGGCTGAGAAGCGCTTCCGGCGCGCGTGGGCGAAGTCGGACACGAAGCTCGTGGCCTCGCGGTTCTAAGGGGCCCGCGTTCAGCGCGGGAATCGCCATGGATCGGCCCAGCCTCCTCACGTTCGATATCTTCGGCACGGTCCTCGACTGGCGTCGGGGCCTTGTCGACGCGGCCGCGGCGCACGGCGTCGACATAGACGACCGGCGCTTCCAGGCGGTGATCGATCATCAGGCGCGCGCCGAGGCCGGTCCCTACCGGTCGTACGCGGACATCGCGGCGGAGAGCCTGGTCGCCGTGCTCCGCATGCCGAAGAAGGCCGCGCGCGCGATCGCCGAGGACGCGGGCGAATGGCCTCTCTATCCCGACGCGGCCGACGGGCTGCGCGCGCTCATGCGCATCGCTCCCTGCGTCGCGATGACGAACAGCGATCAGAGCCACGGCAAGCAGGTGCAGGACCAGCTCGGATTCCGGCTCAACGGCTGGATCTGCGCGGAGGACGTGCGCTGCTACAAGCCGGCCCCCGAGTTCTGGACCGCGGTGTCCTCGAGGCGGGGCGTGCCCTTTGGGAGCGCTTGGTGGCACGTGTCGGCGTACGCCGATTACGACATGCAGACCGCGGCGCGGCTCGGACTCACGACGGTCTTCATCGAGCGGGACCACAACGTTTGGGGGCCGTCATCTCTGACGGCCCCCGATCTGCGTGCGCTCGCAGGGATGCTCGCGGGCTAGACCGGCGCACCGTCCGGCCCGCGCTCGATTACCAGCGCGCGCGCTTCCCCCTCGTGTCCACGTGCACGAACGGTCCGTGCGCCACCGTGGCCGGATAGGCGGAGAGTCCGCCGATCAGCTCGGGGTGGCTCGCTTCCACGCTCTCGGCCACCTGGAACAGAACCCGCGCGTCCGCGATCGTCACCTTCCCGTCGCCGTTCAGATCATCCATCTCGCCGTTCCCGTCCGCGTCGACGAACACGTCCGACGCGTCGCCGTACATGTGGCGGCTCAGACGAGCGCGGCCCCCCGGATGCACTTCGAGCGCGTTGTACTGCGGCGTGCGGAACCCGGACATCACGTGGAGCTTGTTCGGCAGTCCGCGCTTGGCGAGCTCCTGCGAGATCAGCTCGAGCTTGTCGACGAGCTTGGGCTTGATGACGAGAGCCTTCGGCCACACCGCCCCCTGATCGTGCGTCAGGAAGTCGCGCATCTGGAAGTGCTCGGACAGCGGCGTGCCCTCGTTGTCCGGCGTGACCTCGATCACGCCCGCGGGCAGGTTGTAGATCGGGTTCCCCGTCGGAGCCGGCCAGGACCCGACGTGATACGTACCGATCACCGCGCCGCGCTCCGGATCGTAGGGATGCATCGAGACCACGTAGAAGGAGTCGCCGTCCGGAGTCGAGAGACCGGTCTTGTGTACGCCGGGATCCAACGCCTGGGCGTCAGGGTCGAGCAGCGTGAACGCAGCGTCGGAGCGGAGCGCCGCCGGCGTCTCGACCATGGCGCGGAGACTTCCGGAAAGGCCTAGCCAGGCAGCCGGAATCGGCGGCCGCTCGGGCGACGGCGTCACGGTCGTTCCCGTCATGGGAGGCGTCGTGAGCGGAGACACTGGCGTGGCGGGGTCGGCGGGGGAGGCGAGGGAGATACCGTAGCTCACGCCCCAGGCCAGAGCGGCCACGAGAACGAAGAGGACCGCGACGTGCACCGCGATCCCGGCGATGGAATTTCGATGCTGATGGAGGAGTTGCTTCATGGGACACCGGCCTTCCGAGGAACCGCTTGTCGACGGGGCCCGCCCGGGGGGAGTGGGCGGGGGCGATCAGCCACCAAATACTTGGACGGCTTTTCGGGCCTCCAGATTCAGCGAATTGAGCCCTCGGGGGCCGTCCTATCTCCTTTGAGGAGAGCCTTTAACACGAAGCCTACGTTGGCCGGGCGCTCCGCGAGCCGCCGCATGAAGTAGGGCATCCATTGTGTCCCGAAGGACACGTAGACACGCATTTGTACCCCGTCCCGGACCAGCTGCTCCTGAAGGTCCCGCCGGATCCCGTAGAGCATCTGGACCTCCCACTGGTCCGGGCGGAAATGGCTCTCCCGAGCCAGCTCTCTGGCACGGGCGATCATCACATCGTCGTGGCTCGCGACCGCGGGATAGAAGCCGTTGGCGAACAGGGTGCCGAGCAGGTCCAAATAGGACCGGTCCACCTCGCTCTTCTCCTGGAACGCGACCTCCGCGGGCTCGTTGTAGGCCCCCTTCACGAGGCGGATCTTGGGGTGGTACGGCTCGAGCCGCATCAGGTCCGATTCCGTGCGCCGGAGATAGGACTGCACCGCGAGCCCAACATTCGGGTACGCGCTCCGCACGTGCTCGAACAGATCGACGGTCGCGCCGGCCACGGCCGAGTGCTCCATGTCGATCTCGACCACGGTGCCCATGACCTGCGCCTGCGCGGCGAGCTTGCATGCGAGCTCCCGGCAGAGATCGGGCGCGAGCTCGAGCCCGAGCTGGGTCGGCTTGACCGTGATGGTGCCCACGATCTTCCGGGCCGCCATCTCGCGGAGGAGCCGCTCGTACGAGGCGTACGTCGCCTCGACCTCCTCGCGGCTCTTCACGTACTCGCCGAGCTGGTTCATCACGACGAGAAGGCCGCGCGCGTTGAGATCCTGGGCCACCTGGAGCGCCTCCTCGACGGTCTCGCCCGCGATGAACCGGCGCGCGAACCCGAGGCGCATTCCCGTCGTGGCGATGGGGCGCGTCAGGGCAGGTTTGGTGGAGAGCCAGATCAGGAAATCCCGTGCGATCGCCATCGCGGCGTACTCTACCCGATCGGGACGGTCGCCGCGACGGGCCTTACCGCGGCGAGAGAGGCAGCGGCCGACCCAAGCTCGCCGGCTTCGGCGCGGGCAGCGGATGCCGCGCGATACGGAGAAGTGCGCGCCGTCCCCAGAGGATCCAGGCCAGGATCCACAAGAGCCCCGCGACCCCATAGAGCGGGATCTTCGCCGGAGCGATCTCCGCAGCAAGGCGCACAGTGATGGCCCCAACGATGAGCGCGGGCGAATCCCACCGAAGCACGCGCGGCTCGTCCGCCCGCGGCCAAGGACCGTGCGTCACCACGACTCGCGTCGCGACGCCCAGGATGAGAAGCCCGAATCCACCGAGAAACAGGACGTGATCCCCGGCCAGGCTCCTGGGCGCCGCGGCTGCGAGCACGAGCCCCGTCGCGAGGCACCATCCCGCCGCACGGAGCACGCTCGAGACGCGATCGCTCCGCTCCAGGGGACGCGCGATCTTCCACACGAGGAAGAGAACCGGCACGCCCACGATCGCGCGGAGCCAGGCGGCCAGCGCAACGGCGCCGCGCGTTTCCAGCACGGACGCCGCGAGGAAGAGCGCGAGAAGCGCGCCATAGAGAATGCGGCGCGGTCGCCGCTCGCCGGGGCGCGCGATGCCCGGAATCTCCAGCGGACTGCGCATGGCGCTGAACGTGGGCACGAGCAGCCCGCCCATTCCGAGCACGATCGAGAGCATCATGCCGTGCGTCAGGAGCCGGAGCGCCGCGCGCGGCGCGGGCTCCGGAGCGAGCCCCAGCCCGACGAGCAGAGCCCACGCGCTTCCGACGATGCCGAAGAGAAATCCGGCCAGAACGAAGAGGAACTCCTCCGGAGGCGCCCCACCGCGGCGTTCCGGAATGCGACGCAGGACCGAGGCGATGAGAAACACGAGCGCCGCCAGGAATCCGGCCTGGGGCACGATCGCGTTTCCGAAGGCCGCCGACACGGCCACTGCCAGGAGAAGCGCGACCACAACGATCGTCTCCCATGGCTCCGTCTTCCGCGTGTGATGGAACTGAGGGTAGGCCGTGAGCATGAAGCCGAGCACGAAGGACGCGAGAAATCCTTGGACCATGAGGGTCCAGTGGAGCGGCGCCGGATACGCGATCCAGCCCGCCGCGTGAAGCGGCCAGACGAGCGCGGCGGCGAGCGCTTCGAGAATGCCGAGCGTGAAGAGGGGCCGGTAGGGCTCCGCGACGAAGCGCGCGAGCGAGGCCATCACCAGTCTCTCGCGTGAATGATGCGCCCAGCCATCCAGAGTGGCGTGGCGGTTTCGACGAGGAGGACCGCGAGGCCGAGGGCCGCACCGCCCGCCGTTCCGAAGAAGCCGACCAGCACGGCGGACGTCGGACCCAGGAGCGCGCCCGATCCCACGGCGAGCGTGGTCAGAACGCGCACGAGGTCGACCGGATTGACGAGGAGTGCCGGCAGGAGCACAGCCTGGAGCGGCACGCCGTGGAGGAGCGCGGTCGCGCCCAGGATCACGAGATCGTAGGCCACCACCATCAGGAGCCAGAGTGTGAGCGCGGCCGACATCGCCTTCAGCCGATCGGGCCAGATCGCGGCGACGAGGAGCGCGGCGGACACGGACAGCCACCCGAGCGCGATCGACAGAAGCGTGAGGACGAGGAACGCGGGGGCCTGCGCGGCGCCTGCGTTCCACGCCACGACGAGGCCTCCCCCTCCGAATCCGACCGCCTGCGCCACCGTGAGGGCCGCGCCGAGCCCCAGGAACTTCCCCGCCAGCACTTCCCCGCGCGCGACCGGCTGCGCGAGCAGGAGCGACAGGGATTCCGCGCCACCGCTGAGACTGGTCACACCGAGAAGCAGCGCCGCGAGCGGAACGAGGAGGAGCGAGAGATTGAGGAGGCTCAGCGTGACCCGCGCGAATCCCTGGAAGCCCACTTCCTGGCTCTGCGCGAGGCCGAAGAACGAGAGCGCCAGCACGACGAGCGCGAACAGGATGGAGAAGAGGAAGAGCCAGCGCGATTCGATCGTGCGCCGGTACTCCTCGCGCGCGATGACGGCAATTCGATGCATGGGGGCGTTCATCAGCGGTGTCCCTCGATGAGATGGGAGCCCGCGACCCGGAGCCGGCCCGCGGGGCGGCCGTCCACCAGCCACGCGAAATCCTCGCCCGGGCGATCGGCCGTGAACTCGCCGCGCGCCGCCGCGATTCCCACCACGTGCAGCGCGGGGAGGCGGCCCTCGTAGCCGGCGAGCGTGACATCCACATTGTGGTGACCGTCGTTCACGACCTCGAGCGCGACGCGCGAGCCGAGCGGCACGACCGACTCGCTCGGCGTGATCGCACCGTCACGCACGTGAATCGACACGGGCACGCGCGGCGCAGGAGCGTTCACGGGCGTCGGCGCCTGGCTCGACGGCAACCGGCCCGAGCGCGCGATCAAGCTGAGCGCCAGCCCCACCACGAGCACGGCGGCCAGGAGAACGAGGTAGCGGCGCGTCATGACCTGGCCTTTCCCACGAATTCGTGGAGACGACCGACGCGTCCGTTCGTGCGCACGCCGACGTCGCGGGCGGATGCCTCGGCCGCGAACGCGGCGAGGCCGCCGCCCATGGGCGTGGGGAACGAGCCCTGCACCACCCAGACCGTGTCGGCGAGGCAGAGCCGCCCCTCGTCGTAGTCCGGGAGGTAGATCGATTCTCCGGAGCGCGCCGGACCGTCCCGGAGCAGGCACTCGATCGAATCGAACTGGCGGTAGTGTCCATCGCTCCCGCGCACGCACGCGAAGTGGGTGTCCTGGATCGCCATGCCGCAGGAAGCGCACGGCGAACCGATGCGCACGCGCGGACCTTCGTTGCGCGCACAGCCGATGGCGACGAGGAGCGCCGCCGCGGCGAGCCACACCGTGAGCGCCCGGCAACCGCTACACATCGCGACGCCCTCCCCGGACCACCGACAGGAACGTTTCCTCCAGCGTCGGGCCCTGCATGTGGAACGAGCGCAGCTCGACGCCGGCGCCGCGGAGGGCATCGAGGACCTCGAGGCTCCGTCCGTTGGTCGCCCCGATGAGCAGCTCGCGCGCTCCCGATCGCTCGAAAGAGACCTCGAGTCTCCGGAGCACCGGCTCCGCCACCGCGGCCTCACCTTTGGTCTCGATCTTGAGCCGGCTCGCGCGGAGCTGGCGCTGGCGCAGGTCGTCGATGCGCTCGATCTGGAGAGCGCGGCCCTCGAGAAGGATCAGCACGCGATCCGCGATCCGCTCGACCTCAGTCAGGAGGTGCGAGCTCAGCACGATCGTCTTCCCTTCCTCGCCGAGCCGCTCGACGAGGGAGCGAAATTCCCAGGTCGCCTCCGGATCGAGGCTCCCCGTCGGCTCGTCGAGGATGAGAAGCGACGGATCGCCGAGGAGCGCCTGCGCGAGGGAGAGGCGCTGCGTGTACCCGCCCGACAGCTCGCCCGCGCGCCGCGCCGCGTGGCTCTCCAGCCCGACGCGCTCGAGCGCTTGTCCCACCGCGGCCGCGTCGAGCCCCTTCAGGTCCGCGAAGAAGCGGAGCACCTCGAGCACCGTGCGCGCGGGGGCGAACTCGACCCGCTGCGGCACGTAGCCGAGCGCGCGGCGCGCGCGCGGGTCGTGCGGCGGAAGGCGGTCCGGTCCGATGAGAACGCGACCCGCATCGGGACGGGTGAGTCCGAGGAGCATCTTGAGCGTGGTGGTCTTGCCCGCGCCGTTCGGACCGATGAGCGCGAAGGTCTCGCCCGGCTCCACGGCGAAGTCTAGCCCGTCCACCGCCACGATCGCGCCGAAGCGCTTGCGAATTCCCTCGACCTGGATCATGCGCGCCCCCGCACCGCGAGGCCCGCGACTCCGGCGGCCAGAAGGCCGCCAAACGCGACCGCCGACGCCCACGACGGACCCGCCCCGCGGGCGGCCGTGCCCTTTACCTTCGCTTCGGCCGCGGGACGGATCAGCGGATGCTCGTCGACGATGTCGCTCGGCCGGAGGCTCGGGAACACCCGCTCCGCCACGGCGATCGCGGCGACCGCGGGGCTCTTGGCGAGAAGCGAGAGATCCGGATATTGCTTCGACAGGAACGCGAACGCGCTCACCGGCGAATACGGGACGTCGCTCAGGCCGTCGCCGTTCAGGTCGTAGGCTTCGTTCTCACCCCAGTAGTTCCCGGACCGTCCGTCATCGAAGCGATTGTCCGAGTGCCGCATGTCGAGCGCGACCGGATAGTCGTTGTTCAGGAACGTGTTTCCCGCGGTGACGTTCCCGGCGCACGACGAGTAGAGGAGCATCCCCCATCCGTTGTCCTGGAAGAGATTGTCGACGAGCCGGTTCCGGTTCGAGTTGTCGAGGAACATGGCGATCGTGTTGTCGACGAGCCGGTTCTTCCGGAAGGTGCCCGCGGAGCAGTCACGGAGGAGGAGGCCGTAAGTGCGGGGGCCGCGATTGGACACGATGTCGTTCCCCACGACCACGAGATCGTTCGAGAACATGATCGCGCAGCCCGCCACGTTGTGCGTGAAGAGGTTCCCCGTGAGCCGGGTCCCCTGGCAGTACATCGTGTGAAGGCCGTAGCGCCCGTTCCACTGGAGGCGATTGCCGGCGACGCCGGTGCGATCCGCGAACGAGAGGTAGACCGCGTCGGCGAAGTGCTCGACGGTGTTCCGAGCGAGCGTCGCGTCGTGGGCGTACCAGAGGTGGATGCCGTTGCCGGAACCCGCATCGTCCATGGGGCGCACGGAGCCCTCGAGGCGGCAGCCCTCGACGCGCAAGCGATCCGCGCGCTCGGCATACACGCCGTAGAGCACGTTGTCGAGCGTGAGGCGGCGCAGGATGACGTCGGTGGCCTGGAGGATGCGGACGCCGGCGTCGGCGGTGATGACCCGCCGCCCGCTCCTCCGGACGGCGAGATCCTCCACCACCGTGCCTGACGCGATGACCTCGAGCACGCTTCCGGTGCCCGAGCCTTCGAGGACGACACCCGGTCCTCCCCGGAGAACCAGCGCGCGATCGACACGCACGGGCCCGCGGTGAATGCCAGGAAGGAGGGTCACGGTGTCTCCCTCATGGGCGCGGGCGAGTGCGCCGGCGAGCGCGCCGGCACGGGCCGGAACGGTGATCTCGGAAGCCATGGCCCGTTCCGGCGCCGCGATCAGGCTGAGCACGACGAGCGCGGCCGCGATTGCCGCCTCGGCGTGTTTCTTCTCCCGCCACTCGAGCCAGATCGCGATGGGTCCCAGGAGCCAGGCCAGCCCGAGGAGCCATGTTCCAGGGCCCGGCAGGCTCCAGACCTTGAAGTTGGCCATCTTCGAGTAGCCGATCAGGGGCGGCGTGAACGTATCCAGCTTGATCGCGGCGCGCGGATTCAGGTCATGGCCGTAGTGCCAGAGCCAGTACGCGTAGTCGCGGAACATGTAGATGGCGAAGCCCGTGAACGCGAGCCAGCCGAGGAGCGCGATGATGCGCCGGTTCACGAGCGCCGCGACGAGCGCCATGAACCCGAACAGCGTGAGGAGCTGGGGCAGGTACGTGAACTCGCGAAAGTCCGACGCGGTGATGGGGTGCATCCCCACGTAATGGTTCAGGGTATTGATCTTCTGGAGATCGCCCCGGATGGCGTTCGTGTAGATGGTGAGCGTGAGCCCCTCGGGATACTGCGGCGCCCGGAGCTTCATCACCCAGATCGGAAGCACCGGCAGGAAGAACACGGGGATGAGGACCAGAGCCGCGATCAGGATGAGCCGGCGCTCGGCCTTCGGAAACGATCCCCACCAGTACGCAACCATGACTTCCTCCGATGATGAAGGCGGGGCCGCCCAAGCGGCCCCGCGCCTCTCCTACTTAGCGGCCGATGGCCGCCGCGACCTCTTCGACCTGCTTCTTGGTAGGACGCTCTACGGCGGCGATGTGGGTGCCCGCCGGAGCGACCTCGATGTAGCCCTGCATCTCCTGGTGGCCCGCGCTGCAGAAGTTGGAGCAGTAGAAGGGGGTGATCCCCGCCCTCGTCGCGACCCAGCGCGCGGTCTTCGTCTCGCCCGGCTCGACCTGCATGTCCATGTTCGAGTTCAGGATTCCGAATCCGTGCGTGATGTCGTCGTCCTGCTCCACGTTCGTCAGGTGGAAATAGACGGTGTCTCCTTGAGCGACGTGGAGCACGTCGGGCGTGAAGTGAGTACGCACCGCCAGCATGTAGGCGTCGACGCGGCTCCCCTTCCGCTCCACGCGCGCCTCATCGGCCGTCTTGACGGCGGTCGGGTCCGAGTTCTCGGCGAGCGGGTAGATCTTCTCGGATTTCACCTTCGACACCGCGATGATCTGGCCGTAGTGCGGCTCAGGGTACGTCGGGAAGTCGTAGAGGAGCTCCATCTTCGGTCCGCGCAGGTCGATCAGCTGCGCTCCCTCGGGATGCGACGGCCCGACCGACACGTAGCGGTCCTTCGAGAGCTTGTCGAGCGCCAGCAGGTACTCGCCGGTCGGGTGCATGGTGCAGCCTTCCGCCGCGACGAGGTGGCCGATCGAGTAGTAGACGTCGATCTTGTCGATGACCTTCCACGAGCCGATCTTCCACTTCGCTACCTGCGAGTCGAGGAAAAGCGAGGTGTAGGCGTTGCCCTTACCGTCGAACTCGGTGTGGAGCGGGCCGAGGCCCACGGGAACCTTCGCCTCGAGCACGTCCTCGTAGCGGAGCACCGGGATTCCGGCGGCGTCGCCGTCGAACTTCTTCGCGTCGATCGCGGCCGCCATCTTCTTGAAGCTGAACACCGAAACCTCGGCCTGGAGCTTGCCCGAGGCGCAGATGTACTCGCCCGTCGGGGTCACGTCACAGCCGTGCGGGCTCTTCGGCGTCGGGATCAGGTACACGATTCCCGGGACCTCCTTGGGATCGAGCACCGGAGCGCCCGCGATCATGTGCGCCTTGCCGGCGTCCACGGCCTTCTGGGCTTCCTTCCAGTTCACCGCCGCGAGGTAGTCCATCTCGTTTTGCGACGCCTTGACCTCGAGCGAGTCGTAGGCCTCTTCGCTGTTGTAGCAGGTGAAGAACTGCCAGCCCATGCTCGGGCCCTTGCCCGCGTCGGAAAGATCCCAGTCGAACGGCGGCATCAGGATCTCGAAGCCCATCGACATGTGCCCCTTCGGATCGACCTTGATTCCCGCGATGATGCCGTTGAAGTCCTTCTTGTAGTCGGCGACCTTCGCTACCTTCGTCGTGGGCACGGGAGCCGAGAAGCGGGAGGCCGCGAACACGTACTCCGTGTTCGGCGTCGGGTACGGGCACGCGTGCGCCGCCGAGATGTTGGGGATGGGCCCGTAGATCTCGTGCGTGGTGAAGTCTTTGAGATCGATCCGCGCGATGCGCGCGTGCGGCATGTCGTTGATGAAGAGCCAACGGCCGTCATAGTCTCCGTTCGTCTCGGAGAGGCCGGGGTGGTGCGCGTCCCCCCAGGTGAATCCGCCCAGCATGGCCTTCGACTCCTCGTCGAAGCCGTAGCCCCTCGCGGGCTCGGGGGTGAACACGGGAATCGTGGTGATATGCCGGCACGACGGAAGGCCGTATACGAAGACCTGGCCGGAGTGGCCGCCGGAGAGGAAGGCGTAGTGCGTGTCGTACTCGCCCGGCTTCACGTACACCTTCTGCGCGGCCGTGCCGCCTCCCTTCCCCGCACACCCGACCGCGAGAACCGCCGCGATCAGGGCCAGACCCAGAAGAACCGAACCGAGCGAGCGTTTCATGGCACTACCTCCCTTGCGTGTTGGCCGCCGTCAGCTTGCCGGCCGCTTCGAGCTCCTTGTCCTTGTGCTTCGCATATTCGATCAATGCCTTGGCCTCTTCGGGCTTCAGCATCAGGTTGGGCATCTGCACGGCGTACTTGCCCAGGAGCTCGCGGGAGATGGGATCCTCCTTCGTCATCACGTCCGGATGGAGCATCTGCTGCTCCATCCATTCAGCCGAGCGGCGGTGCGTGACGCCGGCCAGGTCCGGTCCCGTGATGCGGATACCGAACGCGTGGCACGTGGAGCACGTCTTCGACTTGAAGAGCGCCTCTCCCTGCTGGGCGAGGGCTTCGTCCACCGGCGTCTCGGCGGCGCGGGGGCCCGTGTCGTGGGGCGAGGTCGCGCTCGCGGCCGGACCTTCGCCATCCTTCGCGCCGCCGCCGCATCCCGCCAGCGAGAGCGCGACAGCTACGCCGATCGTCAACGTCACCCATCCCCTCATGACTGCACTCCTTTCGAAGGCCCGTGACGCAGGCCCAGCCCGCAGGACGGAGCCGAGCCGCGGTTCATTCGAGCCGCCAGAGCTTCCACCTCGGCCGGCCGAAGCACTCGCTCCGCCATGCCGATCACCAGCGCTTCCTCCTTCCGAATGTGAATCCGGAGGAGGTCCACCAGGTCGCGAACCTGGACCGTCATCTGCTCACGATCGTCTCCCGGCAGGGAGATGGTTTCCTCGAGGTCGGAGAGCATCATCCGGAGCGCGCCGTGATCCGCGCACAACGGCTCGATGCTCGCGCGCGTTTCAGGGAGCGCGTTCATCAATGCCGGATACAGCACTTCGTCCTCGGCCGCCATGTGACTTCCGAACTGCCGCCCGAGGAGCGCCACGAGGCCCCTCACGGCCGGCACCGAATCCGCGCCGCCCGCAACGGCCTGCTCCATCGCCGCGACCTCGTCGAGCACCCGGCGGTGGTCCTCCCTCATTCGCTCGAAGATCGATTCCATCGTTCCTCCCGTGTGGATCACGAGATGAATTGTCGGAGATTGGAGGCGGATCGCCCATGATGGCGGTCATGGAGCGATGCGATTTCCGGACTCCCCGGCGACGTGGCAATTGTTGGCAGGACCACAGGTTGAGGGCAGGAGGCCAGGAACGGTATGATGCCCGTCATATGCTCCTCCCAGAGCCCCGATGGCCATAACGCAGCCCGAGCGCGTGCTCCAGGCGGTGCGCTCGACGCCCCTCTTTCGCGGCCTGTCGCCCGACGACCAGGGGCGCATCGCCTCCGTCGCCACGATTCGCGAATACACGCGCGGCGACCGGCTCTGGAGCGAGGGGGATCCGTCCGAGTCCCTGACGGTGATCGTGCGCGGGCGGGTGAAGATCGTGAAGGAGGGGGAGTCGTCCGACGTGATCCTCGAGATCTTCGGCGAGGGAGAGCCGGTCGGCGCGATCGCCGTCTACAACTACATGCCCTACCCGGCCGGGGCGATCGCCATGGAGCCGGTGACGCTCCTCGTCGTTCCGCGGCGCGATTATTTCGAGCTGCTCGACCGTCATCCCGATTTCGCCCGGGCCTGCATCCGCGAGCTGACCAAGCTCGTGGTCGCGCTCACGCGGAAGCTCGAGGAGATGCGCGGGCAGAAGGTCGAGGTGCGGATCGCGCAGCTCTTCCTCAGCCTCGCCGAGCGCATGGGGACCGAAACCAAGAAGGGGATCGAAGTGCCGCTGCATCTATCGCGGCAGGAGATCGCGGATTTGACCGGAACGACGGTGGAGACCGCCATCCGCACGCTCTCGCGCTGGGGGCACGAAAAGATCGTGATCACCGGTGAGAAGAGCTTCCTGATCCCGTCCCGCGAGCGGCTCGAGCACGTGGTCGAGGGGCGCGAGAAGTAGAGTCTATTCCGGAACGTCGAAGAGGAAGGCGCGGCGCCACCGGGGCGGACGGCGCTCCGGATCGAAGCCCGAGAGGAGCCACGCGCGCCAGCTCGCCACGTCCTCGTCGGTGGTCTGCTCCGGGCGGAACTCCACCCCGCCGTAGCTGAACCGGTCCCGACTCCAGGCGAGATTGCTGCGCTTGTAGAAGAACGCGCAGAGCCGCTCCTTTCCTTCCCTGGGCCTGAAAAGCTTGAGCCGGCAGCGGCCAGGCTTGCCCCGCTCGAGCGGAGCGATCTCGAGACCTCCGGGACTGATCTCCAGCTCGAAGGGCTCGAGACCTTCCTCGAACGCGCCCATCACGCGCTCCAGGAACGGCAGCGCGTCGAGATCGGCGAGCGCGACGTTGGGCGCCCCCCAGCGGATCAGCACGGGGACACCGGTACGAGCGGAGTCATCCGCTTCCGGAACAGGGGCTGCGCGACATGGCGCATGCCGGCGAGCCAGGCCTCGTACATCCAGGTCGTGAGTCCCGGCTTCGCGAGATAGCGGGTGTCGTCCGGCTGGCAGACCAGACTCACTTCCAGATTGGGGGCGAGCCCCATCGGGATCCGATGGCGCCGGCATGCTTCGTACACGTGCTCGAACACCACCCGCATCTCCTCGTACCGCGGGGACGGGTGACGCTCCATGTCGGAGCCGATCACCGGGCGGAAGATGCACACCGTCGGAAAGGCGCCCACGCTCGTGATGTAGTCGATGGCGCGGAGCGTGTCCTCGAGCGGCTCGACGCCGGCGATGATCTCCCCCGAGACCGCACCCTTCCCCAGCTTCCGCGCGGTGTACTCCAGCGCGTCGAAAAACGCCTGCTGTCCCAGCGCCGTCTCCTTGCCCGGGAGATACCGGGCGAAATAGTCGGGGTTGTGGAACTCGTAGCACAGGGAGAAGTGATCCACGCCGAGGTCGATCAGCCGGTCGTAGACGGAGAGATCCCGGCTCGGCATGAGCTGGAGCCCGACGAGGCCGCCCACGCGCTCCTTCACGGCTTTCACGAAAGGCATCGCCTCCTCGTGGCAGCGCTTCGAGTAGCCGCTGTTGAAATGGAAGAAGGTGACTCCGCTCTCCTCCTTCGCCGCGCGGCACACCTCGACCACGTCCTCGAGCCCCTTGAGCGCGACCTCGTTCACGCCGACATTGGCGCCGGTGGTGCAGAACCGGCAGTGCATGGAAGGGTCTGAATACCAGAACAGGCAGCCGTTCGAGATGTAGATGCCGAGGTAGGTCCCCTGGAGCACGCCGACGCGCCGCATGGGCGTCCCCGCCGACGTGCGGCGCCCGTACCACGCGGGCTCCGCAGGGACCCGCACCGGGTAGCGAAGGCCGGAGCGATCGTCCTCGATCCGGTACTCCCCGCGCGCCTTGACGAGGCGATAGGGAGACGCGCGCACGAAGTCCTCCTCCACGGGGACGTTCACCCAGATGTCCTTGAGCGGGCCTGGGAGCGTCAGCTCGAGTCCCGATCCGAGGCCCGCGCGGGTCCGCGAGACGCCGCGTCCGTCCTCGAGAAGCGCGCACGAGGAATCGATGCGGACGCCCCTGCAGAAGAGATCGATCTCGAGCTCGCAGGGATTGAGAGCGGCGCGCACGGGCGGGCCTAGGGTGTGGCGGCGGCCGGCTTCGAGACGAGCGTCGCGCGCGACACCTCGATGACGTGGACGCCGTTCTTCGTCGACGCGAGCCCTCTCACCTCGACGACATACGAGGGCCAGTCCTTGCATTGAACGAAGGGGTCGGGC
>Ga0068858_100002618_pt1 | contig 18123 bp, 15 predicted proteins | sample KBSSwiS12_FD_66589 | JGI IMG/M metagenome (GOLD analysis project Ga0068858, IMG submission 66589) | Switchgrass rhizosphere microbial communities from Kellogg Biological Station, Michigan, USA - KBS Switchgrass S1-2 | ecosystem: Host-associated > Plants > Roots > Rhizosphere > Soil ...
GCGCGCACGCTCGCGGCCGCGGACCCGCTCACGCGCGCGACGATCGACCTGCAGCTCGCGCGCCTGGCGGACGGCAACGAACGCGTTGCCCTCGTGGAGTCCGCGTCGAAGTCGCTCGACGCCGCGCGCAGCGTCCCGGCCCGTCAGCACCTGGCGCTGGGCGCCCGCGCCCTGGAGCAAGGCTCGCTCGCCCTCGAGATCGCCGATCGCCACCTGGCGCTCGCGCACGACGCGGCGCTCGCCTCCGGCGACGTGGCGCTCCTGGTCGAGGTCGACGACGTGCTGTCGCAACGGTATGAGGATGCCGACCGCTTCGACGAGGCGTCGCGGTTCGTCGCCGAAGGACTCGGTCGATCCGCCGAGGCGACCCCGGGCCTCGCGCACGTGCACCTGCTGTGGCGGCAGGGGCGCCTCGCCTCGCGCGAGCACCGCTACGAGCTTGCGCGTGCGTCGTACCTGCGCGCCGTTGCGGAAGTCGAAGCGTTGCGTCCCGACATTCCCATCGAATACGAGGACGGGAACTCGTCGTTCCGCAGGACGCTTGCCCCGATCTACCTCGGTCTCGCGGAGCAGCTGCTTCGCCAGGCGCCGTCGCAATCGGCCGCCGAGCAGCAGGGCACGCTGCAGCGCGTGCGCAACGTGGTCGAGCTCCTCAAGCAGACGGAGCTGCAGGATTACCTCGGCGACCGTTGCATCGTCGCCGCGGAGACGGCCGCGGGCGTCGTCGAGGGCACCGCGATCCTCTATCCGATCATCTTCGCGGACCGGCTGGAGATGCTGGTCGAGACGCGCCGCGGCATAACGCGCTTCAGCACCGCGGTCACGGCACGCACGCTCACTCGCACCGCCAACGAGATGGCGAGCACGTTCCGCGCGGCGCCGCGGGGCGGGATGGGTGCGGCGCGCGAGCTCTACGACTGGCTCGTCCGCCCCCTCGAGCCGATCCTGCAGGGCGAGTCCATCGACACGCTGGTGATCGTCCCCGACGGCGTCCTGCGCCTCGTCCCGTTCGCGGCGCTGCACGACGGCAAGGGCTATCTCGTCGAGAAGCTCGCGGTGGCGACGGTGCCGGGCCTGTCGATGACCAACGTGGCCCCCAGCGCGCCGGGCCCGGCCACGGCGCTGGTCGCGGGGCTCTCGGAGCCCGGGCCCGTGGTGGACAAGCTGCCCGCGGGCGTCGCGCAGACGATCCTCGGGCCGGGCACGTCGCGCTCGCCCACGAAGCTGCGCGAGGCGCTGAGCCTGCCCGGCGTGAAGCGCGAGGTCGACGGCGTGGCGCGCACGCTCTCCGGCGAGACCCTGATGGACAGCGCGTTCACGGCGAAGCAGTTCGAGCGGCGCTTCACCGAGGGGCGCTATCGGGTGGTGCACATCGCCTCGCACGGCGTCTTCGGCGGCAGCGCCTCGGCGAGCTTCATCATGACCTACGACGAGCTGCTCACGATGGACCGCCTGCAGGGGATGCTGGGCGAGAGCGCGGGACGCAACGCCGCCATCGACCTGCTCACCCTCTCGGCGTGCGAGACCGCGGAAGGCGATGACCGCTCGCCGCTCGGCATCTCCGGCGCGGCGCTCAAGGCGCACGCGAAGAGCGCGGTGGGCACGCTGTGGCCGGTCGAGGACACCGCGGCCGAGAAGGTGATGCAGTCGTTCTACGAGGGCCTGCGCGCCGGCAAGCAGACCAAGGCGCGGGCGCTGCGCGACGCGCAGCTCAAGCTCCTGCGCGATCCGCGCTACGAGCACCCGTTCTTCTGGGCGCCGTTCATCGTCGTCGGCAACTGGCTGTGAAGCGCTACCAGTCGTAGACGCCGAAGCGGTCCTGCCCCAGCAGGGTGTAGAAGATCCCGACCGTCTGGCGCCGCTGCGTGCGGTCGCCGTCCGGGTACGAGGCGTCGCGCCGGTTGCCGAGGTACTTGATCGAGATGCCGTGGCGCTTGTGCACGCGCCAGGTGAGCGCCGCGTCGAGCCGCACGATGTTCTCGTGGCCGCCGCGCGATGCCGCGGCGAGCTTGCTCACGTAGTACTCGCGCCCCGTGACGTCGAGCGCCACGCGGTCGGTGAACACCGCGCGCAAAGCCAACAGGGCCATCGGCGCCGCCCCGTAGTGGAAATCGTCGGTGGTGCCGCTGTCGACGGTGCCGGCCGCCGCATATCCGACACCCAGGTTGGCCGAGCCCTGCAGCGCCAGCCAGTCCTTCGGCCGGTATTCCGCCGTCGTGCCGAGCGACACCGCGGTGCTCGACACGCGGAAGGTCTGCGGCGCGATGTAGTCGTAGTGCCCGTACAGGCCGTAGATGCCGCGCAGGTTATCCGAATGCTCGTAAGTCCTGCCGATGAGCATGCCGCGCACGAGCGCGTTCTCGAACGCGTTGGCGCTGGACGCCGTCGCCTGGAAGTTGAAGTAGTCGAATGGCCGGTCGTAGTCGTAGTCGCGCTTCCCGGGCAGGCCGTAGTCCATGTAGAAATCCATCAACGCCTCGTTGCGCGACAGGTGCGTCGTGGAGATGCCCGGCGAGTTCTGCGCGGTGCCGCTGAAGCCCAGCTGCAGGCGCGTGAAGTACACCGGGTCGCGGCTCGGGAAGGGCCGGGCGAAGCGCTCGCCGAACGCCGCGCGGTTGAACCCCACCGGCGGCGAGACCGCGGTCGCGGCGATCTCGCGCCACCAGCTCGCCTTCGGCTCGTGCTCGAGGATGAGGTTCGACATGCGGAAGAGCGCCTCGCCGAGGAAGCTGCCGCCGATGCCGGTGTTGATCTGGTCGTTGCGCGAGGGCGGCGTGGTCTCGCCCGCGATCTCCCAGAAGGCGCTGCCGAGGAACGTGTAGCCGAGGCCTTCCCAGTAGTTCAGTCCCGAGGCGCGCGCGAAGCCGTGGTACATCGAGCCCTGGTACGGGTGGCCGAGCTGGTTCACCAGGAACGGGTCGCGATCGACGACCCAGCTCGAGCGCAGGTTGGTGCGGACCGTGTGGATGTTGCTGTCGAAGTCGCAGCAGCCGAAGTGGTGCCGGTCCCACAGGTTGAGCAGCGTGTCGAAGCCGACGATCTCGGCGGCGGGAATCCAGTAGCTGCGGGCCGCGCGGATGTCCTCGGTGAAGTCGGGACGCGGCGGGCGAGGGGTCGGGGGTTCGTCGGGCGGGAGCGACGGGAGCGCGAGACCCAGTACGACCGCGGGAAGGGACATCATGGTCCCTTCTGGACCGCCGTCAGCTGCGCGCGGTTCCGAATCTCTTCAGGGAGAAATTGCCCAGGTCGAGGGAACTTCGACCGATGAGCGCCAGCTCCGCCACGCTCTCGCCCACCGCCGCCGAATGCTTGAAGCCGTGGCCCGAGCAGGGCGACACGAGGATCACGTCGTCGCGGGCGGGATGGCGGTCGATCACGAAGTGGAAGTCGGGCGTGGCGGTATAGAGGCAGGAGACGGCCTTCGCGCAACGCGGGCCGAGCGCGGGCAGGTACGGCGCCACGAGCTGCGCGTGCATCGCGCGGATCTCCGCGTCGCTCACCGGCAATCGCGGCTCGACCGGATCGGGATTCGTCGTGCGCGAGTACTGCTCGGTGGCGATCTTGACCGTCCTGCCGTCGAGGGACGGGAATCCGTAGATCACGTGCTTCACGTCCTGCAGCTCCCAGATCCACACCGGGAAGTTCGGGTGCATGAAGCGCTCCGGCGCGCCGGTCACCTCGAACCAGTAGAGCACCTGGCGGGTGACGGTGAAGAGCTTCGCCGTCTCGGCTGGCACGAAGTCGCGCACCCACGAGCCGACGGTGAGGATGATGGTGCGCGCGGCGGGGAGGTCCTCCAGCGATCGCACCGGCGAGTTGAAGCGGATCTCGGCTCCGTGGCGGCGCGCGGCAGCGAGCTGCGCGCGGATGCAGGCCTCGGGCCGGAGGTAGCCCGCATCGGGCTCGTAGTAGCCGGCCTCGTTGTCGCGCACCGCGAATTGCGGGAAGCGGCGGCGGATTTCCGCCGGCGGCAGCATCTCGTGGCCGATCCCGAACTTGCGCGCCGCCGCGAGCGTGTTGTCGAAGAAGTTGGCGACGTGCGTCTCGGCCTGGCGCCCGGGGCTCGAGATCCACAGCCCGCCGGTCACCTTGAGCAACGGCTCGCCCGCCTCGCGCTCGAGCTCGCGGAAGAGGTCGTACGAGCGCAACGCGAGCGGCACGTACATGTCCCCCTCGCCGATCGCCTTGCGGGTGATGCGCGTCTCGCCGGCGGAGGAGCCGAACGCGTGCGGCGGCTCGAAGCGGTCGATGCCGAGGACGCGCGCGCCGCGAAGCGCCAGCTGGTGCAGCGTGGCGCTGCCTACGGCTCCCAGCCCAACAACGATCGCGTCGTAATTAATGGGGTCAGACTCCAATTACGCCAATTCGATATTTATCTCTAGAAAATGGGGCAATTAGCTTAATTGGAGTCTGACCCCATTAATCCGCCTTGGCGCCCGAGTCCTTCGCCACCTTCGTCCATTTCGTGATCTCGCTCCTCACGAACTTGTTGAAGTCCGCGCGCGAGTCGCCCACCGGCGTGAAGGCGAGCTGGTCGAGCTTCTCCTTCACCGCCGGGTCCTGCAGCATCGTGTGGATCTCGGCGTTGAGGCGGTCGAGGATCGCCGTGGGCGTCTTCGCCGGCGCCGCGAGCCCGATCCAGCCGACCGACTCGAAGCCGGGATAGCCCTGCTCGGCGATCGTCGGCACGTCGGGGAGGTACGGCGAGCGCTTCGGGATCGCGACGCCGAGGGCGCGCAGCTTCCCGGCCTTCACCTGCGTGAGCACGCCGGGCACGGTGTCCGACATCACCGGCACGTTGCCGCCGATGATCGAGGTCTGCGCCTCGGCGCTGCCCTTGAACGGGATGTGGTTGAGCCTGATGCCGGCCGCGGCCTGGAAGGCCTCCATCGTGAGGTGCGAGGTCGAGCCGTTGCCGAGAGAGGCGAACGCGACGTCGCCGGGCCTGGCCTTCGCGGCGGCGACGAAGTCCTTGAGGTTCCGGTACGGGGTCTGCGCGCCGACGACGATCGTCTGCGGCGTGAGCACGATGTTGCCGATGAGCTCGAAATCCCTGACCGGGTCGTACGGCAGCTTCGAGTACACGCCGGGATTGATGCCGAACGGTCCGCTGCCGGCGGCGACGAGGGTGTACCCGTCGGGCGCCGCGGCCTTCGCCTGTTCCGTGCCGACGATGCCGCCGGCGCCCGGCTTGTTCTCCACCACGAAGGGCTGGCCCATCGACTTCGAGAGCTGGTCGGCCAGCACGCGCGCGATGATGTCGGTGGCGGATCCCGCCGTGAACGGGACGATGATCTTGACGGGCTTCGACGGATACGCCTGCGCGAAAGCCGATCCGGTCAAGGCGAGAAGCGCGGCGGCGAGAAACGGTCGAAACGCGGGCATCGGGAACTCCTCCTTTCGCCCGATTCTAGCGCCACATCCTCCACGCCTCCCAGAACACCATCACGAACAGGACCAGCACCACGATCAGGACCACGCGCACGGACTGGCCGGCGTCGGGCATCACCTCATGTTCGTCGCCGACCAGCTCGCGCAGCATGCGCGCCTTGCGGGGATCGTTCACGGCGCCTCCTCGATGGCGGCGTAGTGCACCGGCACGCCGGCGGCGTTCGCGCCCGACGGATCGACATCGACCACGAATACGCCGGCGAGGGACGCGAGCAGCATCGCCCCCAGCACCGTTGCCGACGCGACCGCGTCCTGCCGCGTCCTTCCCGCGGGTTCCACGAATTGCAGCGAGTTCGCTTTCATGTCGTTCTCCTTGTTGTCGGGGAAAAGGGGGGCGCGAACCGTCGTGCGGCCCGCGCCCGTTTCTCCCTTAGTCCGCATCGACCGTGGACTCCGCGAACAGGTCGGGCTTGCAGTACGGCTCTTCGCCCTTGGGGGCGACGTCGCCGTCCGTCCGCGCCAGCTCGTGGTTGAACCACGCCGCGTTGCGAAGCTCCTTGCACGAGACCGGGTCCGAGCCGTTGGCATCGTTGCCGGTGACGAGCGCCGTCGGGACCATGTAGTCCTCGGCACCGCCGTCGTCGGCACGGGCGAGGCCCGAGAACGCGACGAAGGCACAGAGGGCGGCCAGGGCGGCTTTCTTGCTGGTGTTCTTCAACATGTCAGTTCTCCTGTGGTTGGGGTGGGTTGCACGGAGTCGATCTCCGTGAACCGAACTCTCGGCTCGGCCACCCCAAACGTCCTTTAGCCGTCCTTAAACGTTCTGAAACCGGGGCGCCCGGAGTAACATCGGCTGCGACTCCCGGTTTTTCCCCGCGCAACGGAAAGGCGATTGGCGACCACCTACCGATTCGGCACCGTCGAGGTGCGCCCGTCGGAACGCCAGCTGCTGGTCGAGGGCCAGCCGGCGGCCGTCGGCGCCCGCGCCTTCGACCTGCTCATCGCGCTCATCGACCACCGCGACCGGGTGGTGAGCAAGAACGAGCTGCTGGACCTCGTCTGGCCGGGCCTCGTGGTCGAGGAAAACAACCTCCAGGTGCAGGTCTCGACGCTGCGCAAGCTCCTCGGGGCGAACTCGGTCGCCACCATCCCCGGGCGCGGCTACCGCTTCACGCTGGTGCCCGAGGGCAGCGACAGCGCGCCCTCGTGTCCCCTTCCCCGCCGCCACAACCTGCCGGCGCCGCTCAACAGCTTCGTGGGGCGCGAGCAGGAGATCACCGAGGTGAAGACGCTCCTCGGCACGTCGCGGCTGGTGACGCTGGCGAGCGTCGGCGGCACCGGCAAGACGCGGCTGTCGCTTCAGGTCGCGGGCGAGGTGGTGGACGAATACCCGGACGGCGTGTGGTTCGTGGAGCTCGCACCCCTGTCGGACGAGCGGCGCGTCCCCCAGGTGGTGGCCTTCGTCCTCGAGATGACCGAGGAGGCGGGCAAGCCCGCGATCGACTCGCTCGCGCGGTTCGTGCGCGACAAGCGGCTGCTCCTCGTCCTCGACAACTGCGAGCACCTGCTGCACGGCAGCGCCGACCTCGCCAAGCGCCTGCTGCAGGCGGCACCCCACATCAAGATCCTCGCCTCGAGCCGCGAGCCGCTGCACGTCGCGGGCGAGATGGTCTACCAGGTCCCGGCGATGGCGACCGCACAGGCGATCCGGCTCTTCGTGGACCGCGCGCGCGCCGCGAATACCGCCTTCGAGGTGGCGCCCGGCATCGCCGAGCGCGTGGTGGAGATCTGCAACCGCCTCGACGGGATCCCGCTCGCCATCGAGCTCGCCGCCGCGCGCGTGCGCGCGCTGTCGGTCGACAAGATCGCGGCGCGCCTGGACGATCGCTTCCGCCTGCTCACCGGCGGCGACCAGACGGCGCTGCCGCGCCAGCAGACCCTGCGCGCCTCCATGGACTGGAGCTACGAGCTCCTTTCGGCGCCCGAACGCATCCTGCTGCGCCGCCTCGGCGTGTTCGCCGGCGGCTGGACGCTCGAGGCCGCCGAGGCGGTCGCGGGCGACGGCGAGGTCGAGCAGGCCGGCTCGGTGCTGGAGCTCCTCACGGGGCTGGTGGAGAAGTCGCTGGTGTCGCCGGACTTCGGCGGCGAGCGCTACCACCTGCTCGAGACCGTGAGGCAGTACGCGCTCGAGCAGCTCGCCGAGTCGGGCGAGCAGCCGGCGGTGCGCAACCGGCACCTCGCGTGCTACATGGACCTCGCGAGCAAGGCGCGGCCGGAGCTCGTCGGCCCCGCGCAGGCGACCTGGCTCGCGCGACTCGACCTGGAGCGCGAGAACCTGCTCGCCGCGCACGCGTTCTGCGACGAGGCGGACAACGGCGAGGAGCTGGGCCTGCGCCTCGTCTCGACGCTCAAGGCGTACTGGGTGAGCCGGGGGATGTTGGGACTGGCCTACGGCGTGATGGTGGAGGCGCTCGCACGCGCGCCCTCGCGCAGCCGCTCGCGCTGCCGCACGCTCTTCGACGCGGGCCAGCTCGGCTACTTCATGGGCCTCTATGCGGAAGCGCGCCGGCACCTCGAGGAGAGCATCTCGATCGGGCGCGAGATCGGCGAGAAGCTCGTGACCACCTCCGCGCTGCAGCCGCTCGGCATGGCGTGCCTCGGCCAGGGCGACCTCGTCGCGGCGCGCCGGCACCTCGAGGAAGCGCTGGTGCGCGCGCGTGAGCTCGAGGATCCGCGCAACATCGCCGCCGCGGTCAACGCGATGGCGCAACTGCATCGCGTCGACGGCAACCTCGACGCCGCCGAGCCGCTCTACCTCCACGTGCTCGACCTTGCGCGCGAGCTCGAGGATCGCGAGAGCGTCACCATAGGACTGCTCAACCTCGCGATGACCGCGGCCGAGCGTGGCCGGTGGGAGACCGGTCGCGACTACCTGCGCGAGGCGCTCTCGATCGTCGAGGTCACTCGTTCGAAACCCGCGGGACAAAGCGTGGTCGAGGTGAGCGCGGGGCTCGCGGCCGCGCGGCGGCAGTGGTCCGCCGCGGCGAGGTTCTACGGCATGGCCGAGGAGCAGGCGGCGCAGACCGGAATCCGGCGCGACCCCGCCGACGAGGCGTTCCTGATGCCGCGCGTGGGCGAGGCGCGCAGCGCGCTCGGCGACGAGGCCTTCCTCGCCGCGGAGCGGGAAGGGCGCGCGCTGCCGTTCGATTCCGCCCTGAAGGTCGCGCGCGCCTGGCTCGACGAAGCCGCTACTTGTTGAGGATCGTCGGGTCTTCCGTGCACGTGAGGGTGCCGTCGGTCACCGTCACGTTGTAGAAGTGCGTGCCCTGCCTCGAGTGGTTGTTGTGGTAGCGGAACGTCGTCCCTCCCGCGCCACCGACGGGAGAGAAGCCGGCACCGGACCCGTTCTTGAACTCGATGCCGTTGCGCACGAACGTCCAGCCGGGGGTGATGATCGTCCAGGTGATGTCGTTGGTGTTGCCGACGGGAATGTCGAGCTGGTTGGGGTTCGTGCGCGGCATGCAGCGCCCCCCCTGCACGCTCACGCTCACCGTTGCAGGACAGGGGTTGGCGGTGCACGTCGCGAGCCTCTCGAAGCCGCCGCCACCCGAATCGCCCATGGCAGCGCAGCCGCCCACCGCGAGGAGCGTCAACCCGCAAGCAATGCCTGCGATCTTCATGTCGTCGCCTCCGTCAGTAGTTGAGGATGGTGGGATCGAGGGTGCAGGTCGTCTTCGCGGCGTCGTTGGCAAGGACGATGTCGTACTTGTACGAGCCCTTGTTCGCCGCCTTGTTGCCGATCTTCGCCTGGCTCTTTTCCTTCGAGACCGTGGGGGCGGCGTCGAACTCGCCGTTCGGAATGTTGATGACGATGCCCTTGCCTGCGAAAGTCCACGGCGCCGTCACGTTCCATTCGATGGTGACGGGCTTTCCGTGCGCGACGGTGATGGGATCGGGGCTCACGGCGATGCCGCCGCCGCAGCCCGCGCCTGAAACCGTGATCTGCACCTTGCAGCTATCGGGGGTGCAGTTCGGCTTGGAAAAATCGACTGCTGCGACTGCATTCGCGGAAAGCGCAAGCGCCGCAAACGCGCCGAGGTGCGCGAGCTTCTTCATGGTGCCTCCCTGATCGGCTTGTTGGTGGTTTTGTTGCCCACGGTGCGCGCATGGCGCCCGCGAACTATCGTAAACCTGTACCCGGCTACGCGGATAGGGGCGCGCGCCCGCGGGCGAGCGCCGCCACCAGCGAGATGAGGACGCCCGGCTCGAGCGGCTTGGGCGCGTGCAGCTGGAAGCCCGCCGCCATCGCCTTGGCGATGTCCTCGCCGCGGGCATAGGCGGTGAGCGCGATCGCGGGGACGGCGCCGTTGCCGCCGGGATCCTGGGTGCGGATGCGCCGGATCAGCGCGTGCCCATCCTCGTGAGGCATGCCGATGTCGCTCACCACCACGTCGTAGTGATTGGCGGCGAGGTGCGCGAGCGCCGCCGTGGCGGACTCGGCAACGTCGACCGTGGCCCCGCACTCGCCCAACAGCTGGCGCACCAGGTCGCGCGCATCGGGCTCGTCGTCGACCACCAGGATCCGCCTCCCCTCCACGGCTTCGCGGTCCTCCTCGCGAACCCGGAAGGGCGCGCTCGGGTGGGTGCCGAAGGGGCCGTCCTGCAATGCCGCCTCGACTCGCGCCCCGGCGATCGGCAGCGTCACGATGAAGGTAGCGCCCTTGCCGGCGCCGAGGCTCTCGGCGCGGATGTCGCCGCCGTGGAGCTCCACCAGCTGCTTCACGATCGCCAGGCCGAGGCCCAGGCCGCCGTGGCGCCGGGTGCTCGACGAATCGGCCTGGCGAAAACGCTCGAACACGTAGGGCAGGAAATCCGGCGCGATGCCCTCGCCGTTGTCGGCGACGACGATCTCGGCGCGCTGCCCCTCGCGCCGCAGCGTCACCTGGATGCGCCCGCCGGACGGCGTGAACTTCATCGCGTTGGTGAGCAGGTTCCACATCACCTGCTGCAGCCGGTTCGCGTCGCCGCGAATGTCCGAGCCGCGCAGCGCGTCCGCGTCGAGCAGGATGCGCACGTCCTTCGCGTCCGCCGACGGCCGCGCCGTCTCGACGGCGGTGCGCACGATCGCGAGGAGGTCCACCTCCCTCACGTCGATGCGCGCCTTGCCCGAGATGATGGCGCTCATGTCGAGCAGGTCCTCGATGATGGTGGCCTGCGCGCGCGCGTTGCGCTCGATCACGTCCGCGCCGCGCTCGAGCTCCTTGGGGATCGACTTGTAGTTGCGGATGATGTGCGCCCAGCCGAGGATCGCGTTCAAGGGCGTGCGCAGCTCGTGCGAGAGGGTCGCGAGGAACTCGTCCTTCATGCGGCTCGCCAGCTCCGCCTCGCCGCGCGCCTGCTGCTCCGAGCGCAGTGCCGCGGCGAGCTCGCCCTCCATGCGCTCGCGCGAGCGCTCGGCGAGGACGCGCTGCGTCTCCTCGGTGACGGCGCAGAAAAGTCCGCCGATGCCACCCATGCCATCGGGGATCGGGCTGTACGACCAGGTGAACCACGTCTCCTCGGAGTAGCCGTGGCGCTCCATCACCAGCAGCACGCGGTCGTTCCACGTCGCCTCGCCGCGCTGGATCACCGCCTCGCCCTGCGGTCCCACGATGTGCCAGATGTCGTCCCAGCTGTCGCGCGCCTTGCGGCCCAGCGCCGCGGGATGGCGCTTGCCCAGCATCGGGATGTACGCGTCGTTGTAGATGTTGATGTGGTCCGGACCCCACCAGACGAACATCGGGAAGCGCGAGTTGAGGCAGATGCCCACCGCGATCCGCAGGCTCTGCGGCCAGGTCTGCATGGGACCCAGCGGCGTCGCCGCCCAGTCGAAGTCGGCGACCCTCGTGGCCATCTCGCTCGGGTGGGCGCTCAGGTGTTGCGGCAGCGTGGTCTTGTTGTCCATCTTCCGCGTTGGTCCACGGGGACAGTAAAAGATTCAGAACCCGTAGAGGAGCCGTGGGTTCTCCACCAGGATGCGGTGGCGGGCCGCCTCGTCCCGGGCCCATTCCTGCAGCAGGTCCATCAGCACGGCGTCGTCGGGCTTGGCGGACTCGGTGGGATGGGGCCAGTCGCTGCCCCAGACGCAGCGTTCGGGCGCCGCCTTCACGTACTCGCGGGCGACCTTCGTGGCGTCGAGGTAGCGCGGGGCCCCGACCTTCGTGTCGAGGTAGGCGCCGGAAAGTTTTACCCATCCGCGCCCGCTGTCGAGCAGGCCGCGGACCACGGCGAACGCGGGATGGGCAATCCCCTCCGGCTGGGGCAGCCGCCCCATGTGGTCGATCACGATCGTGCCCGGCAGCCGCCCGATGAGGTCGCGCATCGCCGCGATCTGGTCGCCGCGCAGGTGCAGCTGCGTGTGCCAGCCGCGCTCGGCGATGCGCCGGGCGAGCGGCTCGATCATGTCGGGCGAGGTCACGGCGGTCGTGGGGTCGTGCTGCGTGAAGCGCAGGCCGCGCATGCCGGCCGCGTGCAGCTCGTCCAGCTCGGCGTCGGTGACCGTCGGATGAAGCACGCCCACTGCGCGCGCGTTGTCGATGCCGAGCGCCTTCACGGCGGCCAGCGTCGCGCGATTGTCGGTGCCGTACACCGCGGGCTGGACCACGATGGCGCGCGTGGTGCCGAGGCGCTTTTGCAGCAGCTTGTATTCCTCGACGGACGCGTTCGGCTGCGCGCGCAGCTTCGGCCACGCCATCTTGAACGCGGGGTCGTAGATGTGCAGGTGCGAGTCGCACGCGAGTGGTGGCGCCTTGAGGCGCGGCGGCGCGGTGCCGGCGGAATTCGGGACGGCGGCGCTCAAGCGTCGGGGTCGGCGGCGGCGCCCGCGGGCGAATGGCCTTCCTCGTACACCGCGCCCGACTGCAGCAGCGCGTCGTATGCCGCCGCGTCGACGCCGACCTCGCCGAGGAGCTCGCGGTTGTGCTGGCCGAGCTTCGGCGCCGGCGTGCGCACCGTGCCCGGCGTGCCCGCGAGGCGCGGCACCACGTGGTGCATCGGGAAGGCGCCCATGTCGGGATCGGGATAGTCGGCGACCACCTCGCGCTCGATGAAGTGCGGGTCCTCGAGGATCTGCGTGATGTCGTAGATGGGGCCGATGGTGACCTCGGCCTTCTCGAAGAACGCGACGTTCTCCTCCTGCGTGCGCTGCGCGATGAAGGCGCCGATGATCTCGTCGAGCTCCCCGGCGTGCTTCACGCGCTCGTTGTTGGTGCTGTAGCGCGGGTCGGCGATGAGCTCCGGGCGTCCGATCGCGGCGAACGTGCGCTCGGCCATCTTCTGCGTCGAAGCCGAAAGCGCCACGTAGCGGCCGTCCTTCGTGCGGTAGGCATTGCGCGGGCCCGAGTTGGTCGAGCGGCTGCCGGTGCGCGGCTTCACCTTGCCGGTGAGGCGGAAGTTCGCGGCCTGCGGCCCCAGCACGTGGAAGAGCGGGTCGAGCAGCGGCAGGTCGATGACCTGGCCCTTGCCGCCGTTCACCTCCACTTCGCGCAGCGCGATCATCGTGCCGATCGCGCCGTAGAGTCCCGCGTACGAATCCGCCATGTACATCGGCGGCAGCACCGGCTCGCGATCCGCGAAGCCGTTGAAGGAGGCGAATCCCGAGATCCCTTCCACGAGCGTGCCGAAACCGGGGCGGCGCCGATACGGACCCGTCTGCCCCCAGCCCGAGATGCGCACGATCACGAGGCGCGGATTGGCGGCCAGCAGTCGGTCGGGGCCGAGGCCCATCTTCTCGAGCGTGTCGGGGCGGAAGCTCTCGACGAAGACGTCGGCCTTGGCGACCAGCTTGAGGAGGAGCGCGCGCGACTGCGCGTTGCGAAGCTCCAGCGCGATGCTCTTCTTGTTGCGCGCGTAGAGCTTCCAGTTGGTCTGCACGTCCCGGGTGCGCCACGCTCGCAGCGTGTCGCCGGCGGCGGGCTCGACCTTGATCACCTCGGCGCCGAAGTCGGCCAGCGCGCCCGTGAGCGTGTTGCCCGCCACGAGCCGCGACAGGTCCAGCACGCGGACGCCGTCGAGCGCGCCGCGCCCGCCGCCGCCGTAGTCGCGCCGGTGCAACTTCATTCCGCCTTGATGTTCGCCCGCTTCGCGACCTGCTTCCAGCCCTCGATCTCGTCGCGGATCGTCTTCGAGAATTGCGCCGGCGTCATCACCGCGGGCTCCGCGCCCTCGCGCAGGAACACTTCCTTCATCTCGGGCGTGGTGAGGATCTTGTTCATGTCCGCGTTCACCTTCTCCACGATCTCCGGCGGCGTGCCGTGGGGCGCGAGCACTCCCCACCACAGCTCGAAGCTGTAGTTGGGCACGCCCATGCTGGCGATCGGCGCCATGTCCGGGACCACCGTCGAGGGCCCCTTGCTGGTCACGCCGATGCCGCGGATCTTGCCCGCCTTCACCTGCTGGTAGATCGAGGGCGCGCTCGCGATGAGCACGTCCACGTGCCCTCCGATGATGTCGGTCACCGCGGGGTTCATGCCCTTGTACGGCACGTGCGTCATCTGGATGTGCGCCGCCTCCATGAGGAGCTCGGTCGCGAAGTGGTTGGTGCTGCCCTGCCCCGACGAGGCGAAGTTGAGCTTGCCGGGATTCTTGCGCGCGTAGTCGAAGAGCTCGAGCGTGGTCTTCGCCGGCACGTGCTGCGCGACCGACAGGATCATCGGCCCTTTCGCGACCATGCCGACGGGCGCAAAGCCGTTCACCGGGTCGAACGGCAGGTTGGGCTGGATCGCGGCGTTGGTGGTGAACGACGACGAGAGGAGGCACAGCGTGTAGCCGTCGGGCGCCGCCTTCGAGACCGCCATGGCGCCGATGTTGCCGCCGGCGCCGGGACGGTTGTCGACGATGACGGGGATCTTCCAGGCGTCGGAGAGCTTCTTGCCCAGCTCGCGCGCGAACGTGTCGTTCGACCCGCCGGGCGGATAGGGCACGATGATCGTCACCGGCTTCGACGGGTACTTGAGCTGCGCGAGCGCGGGAACCGCGAGCATCGTCGCGGCCACCAATCCGGCGAGCCACTTCATTCCACTCTCCCTTCCTGTGCGATGAGTCCGAGCTTGCGGGCGAGCGCCAGGATCGCCTCGGCGCGCCGAACGAACGGCGCGTCCACCATCTTTCCGTTGACCGTGAAGGCGCCGATGCCCTTCGCCGCGGCCGTCTCGGCGGCCTCGACCACCTTGAGCGAGTGCGCGATCTCGGCGTCGGTCGGCCGGAACACGTCGTTGGCGATCGGCACCTGCGAGGGATGGATCGCGCTCTTGCCGAGGTAGCCGAGCTTGCGCGCGACCTCCGCCTCGCGGCGATAACCGTCGGGGTCCTTGATGTTGGCGTAGGCGCCGTCGTAGGCCCACACGCCCGCCTCGCCCGCGGCGAGGCGCACCTGCACGAGCAGCTGCTGGATCACCGCGGGGTTGTAGCGGTCGATGTCGAGCGGCTCGATCAAGTCGCCCCAGCCGACCTGGAGGCCGACCACGCGGGGGCTGGCAGCGCCGATTTCGGCCGCGAGGCGCAGCGCCCGCGGCGACTCGATGTTCGCGAGGATGTCGACGGGCTCCGAGCGCGCCTTGCGTTCGGCTTTCTGCATCGCCGACGCGCACGCGCGGATGTCGTCCGGCGACTCGGGCTTGGGCAGGTTCACGATGTCGACGCCGGAACCCACGATCGCCTCGATGTCGCGCTCGAAGTGCGGCGTGTCGAGGCCGTTCACGCGGACGATGATCACCTTGCCGGTGTTCGGCGGGAGCGAGCGCAGGAACTTCGCGAGCTCGTTGCGCGCCATGTCCTTGCGCTGCTCGTCGACCGCGTCCTCCAGGTCGAACGACAGCGCATCGGCTTCACCCGCGAGCGCCTTCGCGAACAGCTCCGGGCGCGATCCCGGGACGAACAGCTTCGAGCGCATGTCTGTCTCTAGTTCGGGTTCCAGGCTGTCCTGCGTGCCTCCACGTTTCCGGCCTTGGTCATTTCAACCGGGCTACGACAGCCTGCGTGAATTGCTTCGTGTTCGCCTTGCCGCCGAGGTCGCCGGTGCGCACCTTGTCCTTGAGCAGCACGTCGTCGATCGCCTTCTGCACCCGCTGCGCCTTGTCCTGGTGCCCCACGTGGTCGAGCATCATCGCGGCCGAGAGCATGAGCGCCAGCGGATTGGCCACGCCCTTGCCGGCGATGTCGGGGGCGGAGCCGTGCACGGCCTCGAAGATCGCCGCGTCCTTGCCGATGTTGCCCGCGGGCGCCATGCCGAGGCCGCCGACGAGGCCTGCGTTGAGATCCGACAGGATGTCGCCGAACAGATTCGTGGTGACGATGACGTCGAACTGGTACGGGTTCATCACGAGCTGCATGGCGCAGGCGTCGATGATCCGCTCGTCGCATGCGACCCGGCCCTCGTAGCCCTTGGCCACATCGCGGCCGGCCTCGAGGAAGAGACCCGTGAGCGCCTTCAGCACGTTGGCCTTGTGAACCAGGGTGACCTTCTTGCGGTTGTTCTTGACGGCGTATTCGAAGGCGAACTCGCAGATGCGCCGGCCGCCCGCGCGCGTGTTCACGCCCGAGGCGAGCGCCACCGCGTGCGGGTCGTCGCCTACCGGGATGTAGTGCTCGAAGCCGACGTACAGGCCCTCGAGGTTCTCGCGCACCAGCACGAGGTCGATGTTCTCGTAGCGGCCGCCGGGAATCAGGGTGCGTGCCGGGCGCAGGTTGGCGAAGAGGTGAAACTCCTCGCGCAGCCGCACGTTGGAGGAGCGGAAGCCGCCGCCCACCGGGGTGGCGAGCGGGCCCTTCAGCGCGAGGCGCGTCTTGCGGATGCTCTCGATGGTGGCCTTCGGCAGCGGGTCGCCGGCCTTCTGCAGGCCCGCCACGCCGGCGAGATGCCACTCGTAGGTAAAGGGTGCGCCGACGGCCTCGAGGACCGTGAGGGTCGCCTCGGTCACCTCGGGGCCGATGCCGTCGCCGGGAATCAGCGTGACCGGGATCGTGCTCGCGGTTTTCCCAACCGGCTTCTTCGCGGGCTGGGTCTGCGGTTTCTTCTGGGTTTTGACGGCCATTCGAGGCTCCCTCGCTTGCGAGTCGACGATTATACGGCGGCCCCCTTGCTATGATTTCCGGATGGACGACAAGAAGGACAAGGGTTCCCGGCAAGAGCGCCCGGGGACGGGGCTGGAGAAAGGCCTCACCAGCTACGGCGACAGCGGATTCTCGCTGTTCCTGCGCAAGGCCTTCATCAAGGGCGCGGGCTACACCGACGACGCCCTCACGCGCCCGGTGATCGGCATCGCCAACACGGGCAGCGGCTACAACCCGTGCCACGGCAATGCGCCGCAGCTCCTCGACGCCGTGCGCCGCGGCGTGATGCTCGCGGGCGGGCTGCCGGTGGACTTCCCCACGATCTCGATCCACGAGAGCTTCGCGCATCCCACGTCGATGTTCCTGCGCAACCTCATGTCCATCGACACCGAGGAGATGATCCGCGCGCAGCCCATGGACGCCGTGGTGCTGATCGGCGGCTGCGACAAGACCGTGCCGGCGCAGCTCATGGGGGCCGCCTCCGCCAACGTGCCGTGCGTGCAGCTCGTCACCGGTTCGATGCTCACGGGATCCCACCAGGGCGAGCGCGTGGGCGCCTGCACCGATTGCCGGCGCTACTGGGGCAAGTACCGCGCCGAGGAGATCGACGCCGACGAGATTTCCCGCGTGAACAACCAGCTCGTGGCTTCCGTGGGCACGTGCTCCGTGATGGGCACCGCGTCCACCATGGCCTGCGTCTCGGAAGCGCTCGGCATCACGGTGCCCGGTGGCGCCTCGCCGCCCGCGGTCACCGCGGATCGCGTGCGCGTCGCGGAGCGAACGGGACACGTCGCGGTGCAGATCGCGAAGTCGAAGCTCACGCCCGACAGGATCCTCACGCCGAAGGCGTTCGAGAACGCGCTGCGCGTGTTGCTCGCGATCGGCGGCTCGACCAACGGCGTGATCCACCTCACCGCCATCGCCGGGCGCCTCGGCATCCCGATCGACCTCGAGCGCCTGCACGCGCTGGGCCAGGAGACGCCGGTGCTGGTGGACCTCAAGCCTTCCGGCCAGCACTACATGGAAGACCTGCATCGTGCGGGCGGCCTCGTCACGCTGCTGCGCGAGCTCAAACCCATGCTGCACCTCGATGCGATGACCGTCACCGGCCGCACGCTCGGCGAGGAGATCGAGGCCGCGGGCGCACCGTTCACGCAGGATGTGGTGCGTCCCGTCTTGAAGCCGCTCTACCCCAAGGGCGGCATCGCGGTGCTGCGTGGCAACCTCGCGCCGGGCGGCGCGATCATCAAGCAGTCCGCCGCGGACGCGAGGCTCATGAAGCACGAGGGCCGCGCGGTCGTGTTCGAGAACGCCGCGGACCTCGCCGAGCGCGTCGATCGCGACGACCTCGACGTGAAGGCCGACGACATCCTGGTGCTGAAGAACATCGGCCCCAAGGGAGCGCCCGGCATGCCCGAGGCCGGGTACCTGCCGATCCCGAAGAAGCTCGCGCGCGCCGGCGTGAAGGACATGGTGCGGATCTCCGACGGGCGCATGAGCGGCACGGCCGCCGGCACCGTCGTGCTGCACGTGACGCCCGAGTCGGCCGTGGGCGGCCCGCTCGCGTGGGTGCAGAGCGGGGATCGCATCCGGCTCGACGTGGACAAGCGCGAGCTGCAGCTGCTGGTGAGCGATGCCGAGATG
>Ga0068858_100002625_pt1 | contig 18112 bp, 15 predicted proteins | sample KBSSwiS12_FD_66589 | JGI IMG/M metagenome (GOLD analysis project Ga0068858, IMG submission 66589) | Switchgrass rhizosphere microbial communities from Kellogg Biological Station, Michigan, USA - KBS Switchgrass S1-2 | ecosystem: Host-associated > Plants > Roots > Rhizosphere > Soil ...
AATCTTATCTGTTGAATGTTGTAATTTACTCAACATCCAGTGATCGGCAATGCTTATAAGCTCGGGTGACTTACGAGCCTCGAAGTTGTCGCCAATTACGTCTTCAACGTAGCGGGCCACGTTCCAAAGCTTGTTGCAAAAGTTCCGGGCGGCCTGGATTTTACCTGGCGCGTAGGCGGCGCTTTCGCCGGCGCTGCGGCCGGATATCATACCCATTCTAAGCGCGTCCGAACCATGCGTGGAGATAATTTCATTAGGGTCTATTACGTTGCCTAGGCTCTTGCTCATCTTGCGGCCGTCGGAGCTCCGTACCATGCCATGCAGGTAGACATCTTTAAATGGGATCTCCCCTGTTATATAAAGGCCAAGGCAGATCATGCGAGCGTCCCACTGGTACATAATGTCTACGCCGTTTTCCATCAAAGAGTTCGGATAAAACTTCTTAAAATCAGGACTGTTCGGGTAACCAGTTGTGGTGAATGGCCACTGGCCGCTGCTAAACCAAGTGTCAAACACGTCTGGGTCGCGGGCGTAGGTTTTGCCGTCAACCATTATGGTTTCTTCACTAACCCGCTCGTCGAAAATCCAGTCGTCGTGGTCGTCCACGTTTTGGAAGGCTGGTATTGGAATGCCCCAGGCAATTTGACGGCTGATATTCCAGTCTTTAACAGTTTCCAAATACGTTATTACTTGGTCGCGCTTAGCGCTTGGGTGAAAGGTGATTTTATTGGCTTTTAAAGCGGCAATAGCCGGTGCGGCCAGGTGTTTCATGTCGATAAACCACTGGTCCATCAGCATAGGTTCAATGACGGTGCCACATTTATAACAAACCCCTACCCTATTTTGGTAGCTTTCCTCAACGTGGTCCATCAGGCCTTTTTCCTCGAGGGCTTTGGCGATTTTAACCCTAGCCTCGGATACTGGTATGCCTTCAAAGTCCCCTGCTCTATGGTTCAAAGTTCCATCGTGGTTAATTACTCTAATAGCTTCCAAATTGTGGCGCTGGGCGACCTCCCAGTCGTTAAAGTCATGAGCCGGAGTGATCTTCACCGCCCCTGTTCCGAACTCTGGATCAACGTATTCGTCGGCTACGACTCTTATCTCAAATGGGCCATTTAAGCCTTCGGCTTGAATGGTTTTGCCTACGTACTGTTTATAACGCTTATCATCTGGATGTACTGCCACTGCCGTATCACCAAACTTGGTTTCTGGGCGGGTTGTAGCTAGTGTAAAAGGCCCGTATTTCAAGAAGTAAAGCGGGCTTTTGCGCTCTTCGTATTTAACTTCAATATCAGCGAAACTAGTACGGTGGAAGGTGCAGTAGTTAACTAAGCGCTCGCCCCTGTAAATAAGCTTATCGTCCCACATTTTTTTAAAGGTCTGATAAGCAGTAGAAATAACTTGTTTATCAAGAGTGAAAACCATCCGGCTCCAGTCTACGCTGGCCCCCATGGCCCGGATCTGGGACTCCATATTACCCCTGTTATTTTGAACAAAATCATAAATTTGGGCGTAGAGTTCCTCGCGGCTAAAATCAAACCGGCTCTTTCCCCCTTTGGCTAGGTGTTTCTCGAAAACCACCTGGGTCTCGAATCCGGCGTGATCGGCACCTGGTAAGAATAGGGCTGACTTACCTTGCATACGCTGGTAACGGATAGTGATGTCTTGAAGGGCGTTGTTTAGGGCGTGACCGATGTGCAAATTCGCGTTGGCATTAGGTGGCGGCATAACAGTAACAAACGGCTCTCCTTTGTCAGCAGGCTTAAAGGAGCCACTCTTTTCCCAGAGGTCATAGATACTTTTTTCGTATTCTCCCGGCTCGTAAGTTTTCGACAGGTTCATCTGAGTCAGTATACAGTAAAAGCTTTGTACTTAACAGAGAGGATGAGATATTTTTCACATGAAACAAAAAAATAGAATACCGGTTAAAGTTTCCACGTGAAACCGATTGTTGTAATTATGACTATATTCCACTCTGTTTTGTATTGAGGTGCGTCGCCGTCCCAGCGAAGTGAAAGTGTTTTTGTTTTCACCATTAAGCATAAGCCTCATTAACTAAGATGTAAATAGAACAAAATACGAACGTTACATCGATAAGTTTGGTTGGATATCAAGAGAATAAGGGTCGGCAGTGAGTTGGTTATTCATGGCCTTAAAACAGCCTAGGGTGGCTATCATGGCGCCGTTGTCGGTGCAGAGTTTTGGATCTGTATAGGTTATCTCAATAGGAAGGCGTTCTTTGAGCTGTTTACGGAGTTCCGGGCTGGCTGCGACTCCACCTGCTATGACAACCGAGGCAGGGGAGAACTCTTCAAACGCCTGGATGGTTTTATCTACCACCGTTTCTACGGCAATACGTTGGAAGACGGCGGCAATATCAGCCTTCTGAGGCTCATTTAAAGCTGCTGCTAGGTCTTTTGAGGGGAAAGTGAAGTCGCGTCCGATTGCGGCTTGAGCATGTCTTAAAACGGCTGTTTTCACTCCGCTAAAGCTAAAGTCGTATTTGCCGGGCATCTTGGCTTTCGGCAAAGTAAAAGCAGTAGGGTTGCCCTCTAAGGCCTTTTTACCAACCGAGGGGCCGCCAGGGTAGGGGAGGCCAAGGATTTTAGCGACTTTATCAAAAGCTTCACCGATGGCGTCGTCCTGGGTTTGGCCAAGTAAGGTGTAATCAAAGTGATTACGAAATAAAACAAGCTGGCTGTGTCCACCAGAAACTATTAACGCTAGGCAAGGGAAAACTGGCGCAGTAGTAGGTAAAACGTAGCCGGGCAGGGAAGTGCTGGTTAGGAAATTGCTATAAACATGCCCTTCAACATGGTTGATAGCGTACAAGGGCTTATTCTTAGTTATTGCCAGTGTACGAGCGGTCATTACGCCAACCAGCAATGAGCCTCCTAAGCCTGCTCCGTAGGTGACGGCAATTCCATCTATATCCGGCCAGTCAAGTTTAGCTTCCGCTAAGCCTTCTTTTATAACAGGGATGATTGACTCAATATGGCTGCGGGCGGCAATTTCTGGTACTACACCCCCATATTGAACATGCAGATCCATAGAACTAAATACGGCGTTAGCCAGTAGTTCATGGCCATCGCGCACAATGCCAACGGCCGTTTCGTCACAGCTGGACTCTATTCCCAGAATTATCATAAAGACAGTATACTGTATCTAACAGAGAAAGGTGACTGACACTTATGGGTATGCGTAGCGTTGTTAAGAAAGTTATTCCAACCAAGTTATTCCGCGATATTGAGCCTTATGGGCATTTACTGGAAGCCATGACCGAGGAAACTCTGGCTGGTTTTCCCGCTAAGGGCTTAAAAGTGATTGGTGTAACAGGGACGGATGGCAAGACCAGCACCTGCACGCTTATTACTCAAATGCTTCGTAACGCCGGCTACAAAGTGGCCATGATGACAACCATTTCAATTGATTATGGTGATGGCGTGGAACATGACAATCCAACCCGTTTAACTTCGCTAGGATCGGCACAGCTAATCAAAAAACTTAAGCAGATTCGAGCCGCGGGACCAGAGTGGCTGGTGCTTGAGACTACTTCACATGCCTTGGCGCAGCACCGGGTTTGGGGTGTGCCATACAGCATTGGCGTTATGACGAACGTAGGGCATGAGCATTTGGATTATCACCGGACTTTCGAGCGCTACCGTGACGCCAAGAAAATGCTTTTTAAGCACGTGAACGCTAATAAAAGAGGATTGAGAGTCGGGATTGCTAATGCCGATGACCCAAGTGGTGAGTTGTTCGCGGCGGCCGTGAAAAATCCAGTTTTATATGGGGTGAAAAAGGGCGATTTACGGGCTGAAAATATAAAGCTGACGCCAAGCGGCTCAAAATATACAGCCGTAATTGGGGAGGAAAAATATCAAATTACTTGCCATCTGCCCGGTTCGTTCAATGTTTATAACTCCTTAGCCTGTGTAGCTGTAGGGCGGGCAATTGGCCTGACCAAAGAGCAAATAGAGCAGGGGATTGCTAGCTTGCAAAGTGTAGAAGGCCGCATGACCCGTGTTGACGAAGGCCAGGATTTTGACGTGATTGTGGACTACGCCCATACGCCGGAAAGTTTTGAGAAAGTTATAAAAGAAGTCCGGCCGCTGGTTACAGGCCGTATCATTACAGTATTCGGTTCGGCTGGCCGCAGGGACACTGAAAAGCGCGCTACCCAAGGGGAAGTGGCTGGACGCTTGGGGGACATTGTTATTCCAACCGAAGAGGACGATAGAGACATTGACGGCCAGGAGATTTTGGAGCAAATAGCGAGCGGAGCCGAAAAAGCTGGCAAGGTTAAAGGCAAAGACCTGTTTTTAGTACATGACCGTGAAAAAGCGATTGAAGCCGCGGTTAAAATGGCTAAAAAGGGCGATATGATTTTGCTGCTTGGCAAAGGCCACGAAAAGTCCATTTTAAGTAATGGTCCAAAAGCTGCAGAATACCGTTCCCGACCCCAAGATGACAGCGACCCAGAACGGGTTGTGAAGCGCGATTACGACGAAGTGAAAGCCGCCAAAGAAGCACTCAAGAATAAATAGTTATCCACTCTTTTGGTAACAGAGGTTGACAAGGCATAAGTATTTAGTATATTGTCACGCCAGAAGTCATAACAAAAAACAAAAGGAACAAAAAATGAGCGATACTCCTCGCCTTGCCTACATTAAAAAAGAGCTTAAAGCCATGCTTGATGTCCAGTGGGGCAAAGTTACTAATGAAGCTATGAATAGCGATGGTGGCCCGGTGGCCAATGAAGATGTCGATTTTACTACTGTTGAGAGGCTTATCAAAAACGCGGCAAGCAATAGCGATATCACCAGAATAATAAGTAAAAGTGGGCTTGATTCTTATTCAAGGCAACAGCTGGCTGCCATAAATGGTGGTGCGCCTTTTATAGATGGCTGGACCAACGAGCCTCTGCCAGGCATGCCAGCGGGATTCATGCAAGGGGGCGGAACAACTTCCACTCCTGCAACCAATACTTCGATCCCGACCGGTAGTATCCAGGATGATAATCCCCATCACACTTCGAGTAGTGGGACGACCGCCACATCTGGGATAACTGATGGCACAACAACCTCGTCTAGTAATGGAAATACAACAAGCAGCTCAAGCTCTGGTGGGGGCACTCCGCCTCCAAATCTCAATGCTGGAATAGCCACGTGGGCATCGGCTGATGACGATAATGACGGTGTATCTAATGGTACTGAATATGCTCAAGGCACGTATGGTAAGCCAAATACAACGGCTGCACCTTCTGATCCTCCTGTGAATCTTAACGATGGGATAGCGAAATGGGCAGCGGCCGATGATGACAATGATGGCGTGTCCAATGGTACCGAATATGCGCAGGGCACATACGGTAAGCCAAACACTAAACCGCCAGTAAAACCGCCAGTACACAAAAACCCTAGTGCGCCTGGAGCACCAATGTTTACACTTATCCAAAGTGAGGAAACGGGGGCTATTTATGTGTTGAATAACCGCAACGAGCGCTTTCATATTACCCCAGACCTAATGAATGATATGAAGGCCGGCGGTAGCTGGTCCGACCCTAAGGTTGAATCTGAAGTGGATATTAGCCAAATGGCTTTACGATACGATGTTGGCAGTATCCGTGACCTGAGCACTATTAACAACGCTACGGTTGGCGACAATCTAATGCTTATGAAAGGCGATGCGGCAGGGAACCCTGACAATACAGTTCTTGCTGGCAATGGTAATGCCGTATACGCCGTAGACACACACGGCAACAGATTCCACGTAACCGAAAATGCTTATAACCAGCTTACAAATCAAAATGGCGGTGTAGAGCCTGTTGTTGGTACGATTAATCAAGCCGGGGCTGATAGTGGCCCTCTAAGTGGGAGCTTGGAGGATAATGGCGGTGTCGTAGAAGTAGAAAGCGATGATCCGCAGGATATCGCCGTGCAAAAAGCCAAGGCTCTGCTAGCAGGCGCATCCGCTCCACCTAGTGACCCGGGCCCAAATGAGCCATCATCTTTGCCTCCTGCGGTTGTTAATAACACTCCGCCAGAACCAACCGACGAGACTTTAGCGGTGGGCAATTCAAGCGAAAGTACCGGCGCCTTCAATTTTGTCCGCAATGATGCAGACGGAGCTATTTACGCCGTAAATGCCCACAATCAGAAATTCCACATTTCACCTGAATTATGGGGGCAATTAAGCGCTGACCAACAGACTTTCCAAGCCACCTCCCAAGCAGAGGTTGATGCAATGCAAAATGGCTCTACGGTAGCACTTACTAACATGGACCAACTGCGTAGTATTAATATTGGCGCTGGTAACGAATACAAGCTTGTTAAAGGTACTGGCGGTGATCTGCCGGATGACCAATTGGCGGGCAATGGCCGTGCTGTCTATGCACTTACGTCCGATGGCGATAGATACCATGTTACGGCAGATTTGGCCGCAAAATTGGGTGGTAACTTTAGCAATATAGACACCTTAAACCAGACAGAGTTAGATAATCTTGGTACATACAAAGGTGACGTAAAAACAATCGCCGAACTAAACAATGCCGTGAAAGACCAATCAGGCGCCGCAAGTGGCTTTGATGGTGACACATCTGGCATGCCAAATGCGATTCCACCGGTACAAGGCTACTCTGACCCGCACTAGAATTAGTTCTTAACGTAGTTTAATTTCGACTTCGCCGCTACTGTTTACAGTTGGCGTTCCAGGCGTGGCCGCCAGAGGTAGATCAGTTGGTTTTTCAGCAGCTTTTAATTCTTGTTGCTTGGTATTTTGAGTGGCCAGGTAGGTCATAAACTTATCCATTGCAGCCACATCAACCGCCTGTTTTTCATTATCAATTTCCTTCTGGGCTTTTTGCTGGTCAATGCCTTCCAGAAGGCCAAGGTAATAGTCCAGACCGCCCAATTCGTTAACATTGTGCAAAGTTCCCTCATCCAGCACATAAATCGTGTCCATCAGGCTTAAAAGGGCTTTACGGTGGGTAACCATGACGGTTGTTTTGCCCTGGATCATCTCGCTTAAGGAATCACGGATGTAGTTCTCACTTTTAACATCCAGTGCTGCCGTTGGCTCATCCAGGCAAAGGATTGGCGCGTTTTTGATGAGTGAGCGGGCGATAGCAATCCGTTGCTTCTGGCCACCACTGAGTGATGAACCATTTTCACCTGCCGGAGAAGTAATGCCAAGCGGAAGTTTAAGGGCAAATTCGGCTACGTTTGAAACTACCACAGCATTGCTAATCTCGTCGTTGGTGATAATGCGGGTCGAATCGCCGTCGAGCAGGTTATCTAAAATTGACCCGCTAAAGAGCTGCGGATTCTGGCTGACCCACGCTATCCGTTGCCTAAGCTCTTTTAATGACACCGATTGTATATCTATGCCATCCAGCAAAATCCGGCCGCTGGCGGGCTCTATGAACAGCGCTATAAGCTTTAAAATAGTACTTTTACCAGCGCCACTGGGCCCGATAATACCTATCTTTTCACCTTGGTTAATGTGCAGGTTTAAATTCTGGAATATTACTTGGTTGTTATACGAATAAGATACGTTTTGGAAGTCAAGAACGCCGCGGATGGTTGGTGGGATGTGATTGTTGGCCCGCAAGTCTTCCACGCCCTCATGGTCGCTCAGCACCTCATAAATACGGTTAACGTCGATCTTCTTTTGGTTACGGGTGGTTACTTGTTTGACCAGGTTTTGGATAGGGCCCAGCAGGTAGCCCATATAGGTCATGAATATTAACAACTCGCCAAATGTCATCTTTCCTTGCAGGGCAGCGGTGCCGCCAAAGTACATGACCGTGGAGGTAGCTAAAATAGTTAAGAATCCGTTGGTATTACTAAGTAAGTTGCTCCAAAGCATACTTCTTTTTGTTAAAAAATAGCCTTTTTTCCAAAGTGTATCTACAGTTGCGAGCTGTTTGTCTTCAAGCGTGAAAGCCTGGACTGTCTCCGCATTGTCGATTGATTCATTGATTCTAGATGATGTCTCCGATGCGACTTCGGTTAAAGCCCTGGAATATTTGCCCATTTTAGGCCCGAAAATACGCATCGTCAGGTACAAAAGAGGCATTAACACTACTGAAATAAGCGTAAGTTTCGGGTTAAATTTGAGCATGATAATTATCACGCCGATTATCATCATGATTGACCCAATGATTGAGGAAGTTGTGCCGAGTACGAGGTCGGAAAGGCTGTTTGTAACCACGTTCTGACGGTAAACATAATCACCTTTAGCCAACCTTTCCTGGTGGAACAGAGGCAAGTGTAAAATGTGCCGGAGCGATTCAATTTTAATGCTGCGGTTTAGCCAAAAGCCCACTTTAAGCAGTAAAAACGAGCTAAAGAAATCAAAAGTTGAACCGATAATAAACAGGGCAATCGTCATTAAAGACGTAATGAGGATAAGGGTAGGGGTATGGGTGTAGGGGGCAAGCGGGCCGGGCGCGGTAATTTTCCCAAAGGCTGAGTCGGCCAGGATCTTGGTTGGCCAAGGCTTCAACAGGGCAACACCGGCCTGTATTGTGCCGATAAATACTACTAGAACAACCGCGCCCCGGGCTTTTTTGTAGTAACGTGCCAGCCAGTCCTTGAAAGCGGTGGTTTTGGTTTGGCGGCCGTAAGTTGTCAGCCAAGCTTCCAGGGCCTGTTTTACAAGTTCTGGCGGCCAGCCTTGCCGGACAAGCGCGTCGCCAATTAAATTAACAGGCACACCATTTCCAACGGCCTTTTCAATAGCTTCGTACAGCTTCGGCATCATAGCAACGAACCCATTTCATATTCCAGTCTGTTAAGTGAGACGTGTTTTGACGAGTGTTGCGGCGTAGTTCTTGTGAGGAGGCGTACCCGTAGGCTGTACGTTGACGAGCAAAACTGCGGTGCAACGCCGTCAAAACACGTTGAAGCTGGACTGGATATATTAAATCGGTTCGTCATGTTTTCCCATCTCGTCTTGCTTAAGCTTAACAGAGGTTAAAACTATTGGCAAAAACTTACACTTGGGTTTTGGAGTAGGTGCCGGCGTCGCTGTTACGGTCCATATAATTGGTGTACCAGCTGGAATTCGTGCCGCACAATTTAGCTGCTAATTCAATGCCAAGATCGCCGGTTTTACCTTCATCGTCATTAACAGGGTTGTATTCCACGACGTCTATGCCGACTACATTACAGTGCTTGCCAATATATTCAGTGATTGCAGCAATTTCGCGGTAAGTAAAGCCGCCACGGCTTGGGATACCAACACCAGGGGCGTAAGTTACGTCAATACAGTCGAGATCTAAACTAACCCAGACATTCGGCACCCGGGTGTTCAGATCTTCTATCATGGCAATTAATGGGGCCAAGCCGTCTTTTAAGAAGTCAAATATTGTAAAACAGGTGAGATTTTCACGTTTAACCAAGTCAATCTCGGCTTGGTCAAAGTCGCTGCCGCCAACGTGAAGCAGGTTGTTTTTATCCAATTTAGCGCCCTCGCCATGGACATTTATGAGTTCATCACCTCCAAAGCCCATTAAGGCGGCTACATGCATGCCGTGGATGTTATGGCTAATACTTACATCTGGTGTATTCATGTCGCCATGGGCGTCTAAGTAGATAAGCCCCAGCTCGCTTTTGCCGCCAACAGCCGCCGCCGCACCCGAGAAAGCCCCAAGGTTTATAGAGTGGTCACCACCTATAATAATTGGCCGGCTGCCTGCTTTTATGGCTTCTTCAACTTGGTTGGCTGCTTGCTCGTTAATACGCACAATTTCAGCTGCGTAAGGTTTTAACGGGTCGCCTAGCTCTAATTGCGCCCGGTCAGTGCATTCAATATCGCCTTGGTCATGAACAGTCAGGCCGCTGTGCTCTAGCTTTTCAACGATTTTACGTTTCCGGAAGGCGGTGGGGCCAATATCGACTCCTAATGATTCGGCTCCAAGGTCAAGCGGGATGCCAATTAGGGTTACATCGGTTGTGGTGGCTTGCTTCATGTTCAAATTGTAGCACGGCATAGTATACGTCAGCGGCCTGATACAATAGGGGTACATTTAAGTAAGGAAATCCGATGAAGCGTAAACTGATAGCCTTTGACCTGGACAATACTTTAGCCGAGAGCAAGTCACCATTAACGGATGTAATGAGTGAGCAAATGGGCCTTTTGTTGGAAAAATATGACGTTTGCGTGATTTCTGGCGGTAAGTTCCTGCAGTTTAAAACACAAATGATAGACCGGCTTGAAGTTGACCCAAAGCTTTTAGACAGGATGCACCTTATGCCTACTTGCGGCACGCGTTATTACCGTTATGACCAAGAGTCAAACGAGTGGAAGATAGTCTATGCTGAAGATCTTGATCCGGAGCAAAAAAAGAAGATTATTGAGGTGCTTGAAGAAGCGGCAAAGAAGCTAGGCTATTGGGAGGCAAACCCAGCTGGGGAGATTATTGAGGACCGAGAAAGCCAGATTACTTATTCGGCACTTGGCCAGCAGGCGTTACCCGAAGCAAAGTACGCCTGGGATCCTGATGATGCTAAAAAACGGGCAATCCGAGACTACGCGGCTGAAAAATTGCCGGATTTGGAAGTGCGGGTCGGTGGAACGACCTCAATTGATGTGACACGGATTGGAATTGATAAGGCCTATGGCATGCGCAAACTCATGGCCGAACTTAAGATTGAGAAAGAGGAAATTTTGTTTATTGGCGACCGCCTTGAAGAGGGGGGCAACGACTACCCAGTTAAAGCGATGGGGATTGATTGCGTGCAGGTGATTGACTACCGAATGACACCAATTGTGGTCGAGGGTATTGTTAAAGTTTCTTGAGGCTTGACGAAGTTATTGGCACTCGTATATAGTGAGTGCTAGAAATTGGAGGCAGTTACGAGAGTCTCTAATTATCTCTAAACGGAGGTTTGTTCATGAGTGTACCTATAACCCCACTTGCTGACTATGTAGTAGCGGTTGCTGAAGTAGCGGCTAATAAAACTATGAGTGGTTTGTATTTGCCGGAAGCAGCTAAAGAAAAGCCAAAAATCGCCAAAATCGTGGCCATTGGTACGGCTGTGCGTGAGCTTAAAGTTAATGACCGGATTATTTATAAGAGTTACAGCCCCACCGAAGTAAAAGTGGGTTCGGTTGAATACATTGTAGTTAAAGAGGAAGACGTCCTAGCGACGGTTAAATAATATGACTAAGAGAATATTTTATGATGACGAAGCCCGCCGCCGCGTACTGGCTGGCGCCGAAATGCTTTATAGCGCGGTTAAAACAACCATGGGGCCTAAAGGCCGCAACGTGGTTATTGGTAAAAGCTATGGCAATCCAACCGTTACCCACGACGGCGTAACTGTTGCTAAAGCTATTGAACTACCGGAAGACGAAGAATCACTAGGATACAAAGTAGGCGCTGAGCTTATTAAACAAGCCGCTAACAAAATGAACGATGTAGCTGGCGATGGTACAACTACTGTTACCGTTTTGACCTATCACATTCTAAATGAAGCCAACAAGCTGATTGCTGCTGGCCACAACCCAATGCTGCTTCGTAAGGGTCTTGAGGCTGCGGCGGCCGACGCCATTAAGGCACTAGACGGCATGCGCGAAGATATCACCGGCAAAAAGAACCGTGTGGCTGAAGTCGCGACTATTAGTGCTGGTGATGCCGAAATCGGAACGTTGATTGCCGATGTTATAGATAAAGTTGGTAAGGACGGTGTTGTAACCGTTGAAGAAGGCCAAGGGTTAGCATTAGAAAGCGAAGTTGTTGAAGGCTTTACGTTCGACCGCGGTTTCTTAAGTGCTTACATGGTTACCGATGCTACGCGCATGGAGGCTGTTTATGATAAGCCGGCCATTTTAATTACAGATAAGAAAATTAGTTCCGTGCAGGAGTTTTTGCCAATTCTGGAGAAGCTGGCTGCTGCTGGTAAGAAAGACTTGGTTTTAATTGCCGATGATATTGAAGGCGAAGCACTTGCTACCCTGATTTTGAACCGTTTAAAGGGCGTGTTTAACACCATCGCTATTAAGGCTCCATCATTTGGAGACAGGCGCAAAGAAATTCTGGAAGATATTGCCATTTTGACCGGTGGAACTGTCATTTCCGAAGAGCAGGGGCTAACTTTTGAAGATGCCGAACTCAGTATGATTGGCACTGCCCGCAAAGTGATCGTGACCAAGGATGAAACAACGATTATCGAAGGTGCTGGAACGGCCTCGGGTCTAAAGAAGCGTATAGCACAAATTAGTGCCCAAGCTAAAGTCGCGAGCAGCGAATATGACCGTGAGCAACTAGATAACCGCCGTGCGGCTTTGCAAGGTAAAGTAGCCGTTATAAAAGTTGGGGGTGCCACCGAAACCGAAATTGAAGAGAAGAAATTCCGTGTTGATGATGCTGTAGCGGCTGTAAAAGCTGCTCTTAGCGAGGGAATTGTCGCCGGTGGCGGTGTTACTTTAATAAACTTGATCTCAAGTATTGTTGCTGATGACAACGATGATGTTTCTGTTGCGGCTGGCAAATCTATTTTGCGCAGCGCACTTGAACAGCCGTTCCGTATATTGCTTTCCAACGCAGGGCTGAACCCCGACGAATGGCTGCCGCTTGTTAAAAAAGGCAAAGCAGGGCAGGGTGTTAACGTGAATGACCCAAGTAAATTGGTTGATCTAAAGTCCGCTGGAATTATTGACCCGGCTCGTGTCACCAAAGAAGCTCTACAAAATGCAGCTTCAATAGCTGGTACTGCCATGACTATGGGCGCGTTGATTGTAGATGTTCCAGAATCAAAGTCTTTAGCCCCTGCTCCTGACATGTCCGGCATGGGAATGATGTAACCAAAGACTATAGTTGCAAAAATTGTAGGTTTGTAGTATTATATACTTCTTAACTGGAGTTTTAAGAAGTCATGGCCTTGTTTAACCGCAAAAAATCAGACAATAATGTTTTACCTGAAGTCGAAAGATACTATGACGCTGAAAAGCGTGAACGGGCAGGCTTGGCATGGCTTCTAGCCATCGTTTCCATCGCCGCTGTCGCGTTAGTCCTAATTGGGGCTTTCTTTGGCGGCCGTTGGATTTACCGTAAAGTTTCTCATACCAATGAAAAAACTGGCGTTTCAACTACCAACACGGTAGAGGGTAGCATTGGAAAATCAGAAAATACATCTGTTAATAATAACTCAGACAATTCTTCCACTAAAACAACCACTCCTAGTACTCCATCAACTACTGCGCCTTCTACTACTCCTAAAACCCAACCTACAACACCAGCCGTAACTACACCTAAACCTTCAACAGCTACTACTCCATCGGCAGCTCCAACTACAGCCAAAAACCTAGCAAGTACTGGCCCAGCCAATACAGTAGCTATTTTCATTATCTCGGTTCTAGGCTTTGCGGCCCTATATAACTTAGCTATTCGCTCTCGCAGCTCTAACTAATTAGCAGCGTCTATTTTTTGGACAACGTCGTAAATTGCTTGGGCTTTAGCTTTGTTGTCTGGCAAATTTTTGGCAGCTTCATAAATAGTCGTTAACATAGATTTATCTTTAGTTTCTTCGTAAATCTTCTTGGCTGTTTCGTATTTTTCTTCTGGAGTTTGGTCTAGGTGGCCAATGAGTGGGGAGAGTTCATGCAGGGCTTGCTGTCTTAGGGCACTAAGGTCGTTTGAGCTATTGTCAGCACTTTCGTCAACCACTTCTGAAGACAGCTCGGCATCTGGAACTGGTTCGTATGTTTCAGCTGCGGCGGGTTCTGCGTCCGCCATCTCTGGCTCCGGCTCAGCTTCAGCCATTTCCGGTTCGGCGGCTTCTTCGTGGTCGTCTGAATGCTCTGGTTCACTTGGTTCAGGCATGTTTTCTACCGGTGTTTCAATAAACTCCGGAGCGCCAACATTTTGGTCGTCGGAATTGTCGTCAACCGTTGGGGCAGGTAAGTTTAGCTCGTCCTGGGGGTTAGCCGGCGGAGGGGTTGTAGTCGTAGAGTCATCGGTAGAACTTGTACCCACCGAAACTGGTACCGAGTTATCTTCGCCATCTTGTTTGTCGTGTCCGAACATCCCCACCCCCTTGTTTGAAAGCACTATTTAATAGATAGTATACCACCTTATAATAAACTATTTTTTGGATTTTAGCCTCGCCCTTTTTGGCTAAAAACTGCCAAAATCGTCTTAACGTATCAGTTAATACGTCTCGGCGATTTTGGTGGTTTTTTTCTCAAAAATCATCAAGTCTAAAAAACCAAAAAATAGTTTATTATAAGGTGTAGCATAACCGTGATTCTAAAAAAGGTTTCAAGGTGGAAACGGTTTGCGGGGACAGAACAACAGAAAATTTAGGAGGGTACATGCTCGACGACCTTAAATATATCCACGAAAAAGACACTTATGATGCTCTAGGAACGGTAGGAAACCAATGGAAGCAACTTCAGCAAAAGTACGACCTACCTGCAATTGATAAAGAGTTTAGCAATATTATTCATGCGGGCATGGGAGGATCGGCATTGTGGGCTTTGGTAGGGATGAGCTGGCCTGGTTTTAATCTTCCTTTTGAGGTTTCGCGTGGTTATGACATTCCAGCTTATGTAAGCGAAAAAACTCTGTTTATTGCTGCAAGTGTATCGGGTAATACTGAAGAAACCCTATCTTCGTTGGCTCAAGCTGAAGAGAAAGGTGCTTATATTGTTGTTATAGCCTCTGGAGGAAAGTTAGCCGAGATAGCCAAGGCTAAGAACTATCCATTCATTGAACTTCCTAAAGTTGTACCGCCTCGTTATGGTATGTTCAATGGCCTCAAGGGGCTTACTATACTCGGGGAACAGCTTGGTATTTTGTCTGAAAAAAATGCCGTTAAAGAATTAGAAGATGCCGCGAAGTTTGTTGAAGACTCTATTTCGGGATGGCGGGCGGATGTCCCAACAGCACAAAACCAGGCCAAGCAATTGGCCCAGGAGCTCGCCGGCAAATCAGTCGTTATATATGGAGGCCCGTTAATGGCTCCAGCTGCCCACAAGTGGAAGATAGGCTTCAACGAAAACGCTAAAACCGTGGCTTGGGAATATGCTTTCCCAGAATTTAATCACAACGAATTCACGGGCTGGACATCACACCCAGTGGATAAGCCATACGGCATTGTCTATCTGTTATCTTCGTTCGACAATGACCGTATTAAGAAACGGTTTGATTTAAGCGAGCGCTTGTTAAGCGGGCGTTGGCCAGCTCCTATTCATGTTGAAGTCCAAGGTGAAACTAAGCTTGAGCAGCTGCTTTGGGCAGTGACATTGGGCGATTTTGTTAGCGTGTACCTTTCGCTATTAAACGGCCTAAGCCCAATTGATATGGGAGACGACGACATTATAGAAAAGTTTAAAAAGGAGCTTGGCTGAGATGGCAGATGACGCCCCCAAGTTTGACCCGAGTGGCTTTAGTAATGACCCATATGTGAAACGTGTTGAAAAACCATGGGGCTATGAACTTCATTGGGTGCGCGAGGATGCCCCCTACATGGGCAAGATAGAACATGTTAATGCTGGCGCAAGGATGAGCCTACAGGTCCATGATCAAAAAAGTGAAAGCTGGTTCATGATGAGCGGCCGGGCCGCTGTAATCTGGGAAAATGACAAAGGTGAACTGATTGAGACTGAGCTAAAGCCAGGAATGGGCTACACGACAAAAGTTGGGCAGAAACATCGCTTAAAAGGGCTAACCGATTGTGACATTATTGAGGTGTCAACTCCTGAACAGGGAACTACTTGGCGGCTTGAAGACGATTATGCACGTCCAAACGAAACACCCGAACAACGCAAAAAAGAACGCGGAGAATAATTCTACTCGTGGCGGAGTGATTCAATAGGATCTTTGCGTGCAGCCTTAATTGCCGGTGCGGTGCCAAAAACAATCCCGATGACTGTTGAGGTAGCAACAGCTAAACCAATAATTGGCCAAGTTGCTACTGGGGTTAGGGAAGTAAATACCTTCAGGCAAAAGTTGGCGAACATTGCTAGAAGTACGCCTATAATGCCGCCAACCAGGCTAATAATTGTCGCTTCAATCGAAAACTGGCTGTAAATTTGCCTGTTTGTGGCGCCAATGCTTTTGCGCACGCCAATCTCGCGGGTGCGTTCGGTAACGCTCACGAACATAATATTCATAATGCCAATGCCGCCTACAATCAGTGAAATCGCGGCAATACCGGCTATTAACGTAGTTAAAATAGCCAAAGTTTTAGAAGTTAATTGCAGGGTTTCGGCTTTGGTAAGAACCGTAAAGTCCTGTTGGCCACCGTGCGTAGTACTTAAAGCTTGGGTAACGTCATTGCTTACCAAACTTTCGGTTGCACCGTCTTTTGGCGTTACCAGAATCTGATAAATATTAGTTGCGTTGCCACTAATTGCTCTTGCCGCGTCATAAGGAATAAAAATAGCTGTATTTAAATCTCCTCCACCGGTGTAGGCATTGGCCGAAAAGCTATCGAAAACACCGCTAACAATAAATTCATGGCCCCTTAGCACTGCAATTTGCCCAATTGGTACATTTTCCTGGAAGAGTTGTTCAGCGACTGTTTTACCAATTATGGCTACGTCATGATCAGACTGTGATTCATCAAAAAAGTTTCCATAGGCGACTTTTTGGCCCGATATAGACGCGAAATCAGGCCCAGTACCGACAATAATGCTGTCGAATTGGCGGCCTTCTCTGGTGGCTGCCAGAGCCGATATGGTACTAAGCGGAGTCGCGGTTTTTACGCTAGGAAGCTTCGCGATTGCCTGAAGATCTTGGTTGGTAAGAGCCGCTGTGCCCAGGGCCGCCTGATAGTTAGCGCTAACAATGTGGCCGCTTTTGTCTCTGTTAACCAGCCGGCCTGGCCTTACCGTTAAAACATCTTTAGCACTTGTTTTAACGCTTCCCGTTATTTGCTGCCTTACGCCCTCGCCTAAAGACACGGCAGTTATCACCGATGCCACGCCAATTATAATTCCAAGCATAGTTAGCAAGCTACGCAGCTTAGTGCTCTTGATGGATTTAAGCGCCATCCGTACGTTGCGGCCAACTAAAATCGTCATTTATTGTTACCCGATCTTTTGGCTGGCTTTCTTTGAGCAGCTTTCTTAGGCTTTTTCGCTGGCTTTTTGGTCAGTTTTTTCCGCCCAGGTGCTTTTTTAGCAGGGATGGCTGTCATAAATATGGAAACACCTTCCAGCTGTTCTTCTTCATCGGTCTTTGGCTTGGCTTGGCCGCCTCTTTTAGCGCGCAAGGGGACTTCACCAATTTTGGTCTGCTCGTCAAACATAATGCCGCCATCATGCATGTATAAGACCCGGGTGGCGTAACGGGTGAGTTCAGGGTTATGGGTCACCATTAAAATTGTGCTGCCCTTAGCATGAAGCTCGGCTAGAAGTTCCAGGACAATTTTGCTGTTTACGCTGTCTAGGTTGCCGGTAGGTTCGTCGGCAATGATTAAGCTTGGTCCGCCAACTAACGCGCGGGCAATAGCTACACGCTGGGCTTCACCACCACTTAAGTTTTTTGGAAAATAGTATTCGCGGTCACTCAGGCCCACGTCTTCCAGGGCTTGGCCCGCTTGCTTCAAGCGCTTAGTTTGGGTCATACCTTTGTATGCCAGCGGCAGGGCAACATTATCAAGAGCGGTTAAACGGGGAAGCAAGTTGAAGGATTGAAAGATAAAGCCGATATGGTCACGGCGGGCTTTAGCCAAACGGTTAGGCCTCAAACGTGAGACCACCCGGCCGCCTAAACTATAGGTGCCATGCGTTGGCCTATCAAGCAGCCCGATTACATTTAACAGGGAAGATTTGCCTGAACCACTGGCTCCCATGATCGCTACGAATTCGCCTTTTTTTACATTCAAAGTAACTTCATCTAGCGCCACGGTAGTAGCATTGCCGAAGCCATAGATCTTAGAAACGTTGGTGAGTTCGATTACATCTGACATGGTATGTAGTAGTGTACTCAGTTTGCAAACCGATGCGCAAGGTATTATTGATGTATTTTTTCAGATATAATCATTAAGCTGAAAGTTAAAAAATGGAGAGGTCGCATAGTGGCCTAGTGCGCCGCCTTGGAAAGGCGGTATATCCGCAAGGGTATCGAGGGTTCAAATCCCTCCCTCTCCGCCAAATC
>Ga0068858_100002632_pt1 | contig 18092 bp, 15 predicted proteins | sample KBSSwiS12_FD_66589 | JGI IMG/M metagenome (GOLD analysis project Ga0068858, IMG submission 66589) | Switchgrass rhizosphere microbial communities from Kellogg Biological Station, Michigan, USA - KBS Switchgrass S1-2 | ecosystem: Host-associated > Plants > Roots > Rhizosphere > Soil ...
CGCGAGGTTTCGATATCGCGCAAATACACAAGGCCCTGGGCGGCGACGCGCTCAATCTTTCCATGCAAGGCGCCTCCGCTCGCGAGCAGTCGCTCATGCTCGAGGTGGCCTTGCGCAGCGGGCGGGTGCACCGCGTGTTGTGGGATATAAACAGCGAGTTCCTGCGAGGGCCCAGCGATTGGGTTTCCGATTTCGAAGGCGCGTTCCCCGCCTACTTCTACAACACCCGCCGGCTCGATAAGCTGCCCAATTACCTGCTCAACATCGATACCACGAAAGATAGCCTGCGCGTGCTGCTCCGCTCCTGCGGTCTCAAGCTCTATCCGCCCCGCAAGGTCTCGGATCTGAGCGGGCTGGATCCGCGGGCCAGGGCCGCCGGACGGGATGTGATCCTCCAGAAATGGCGGCGCCAACTGGCCAACAGCTCGATTTTTCGCACCGCCAGCGATCGCTTCACTCCCGCCCTGCTGGAGGACAGCTTCGACGACAATTTTCTGCGGATAATGCACGCGCATCCCGAGGTCGAATTCGAACTCTGGTTCCCACCCTTTTCGACGGCCTATTACACCCTCGTGCGCACGCATTCCCCCGCCGTCTTCGAAAGCATGCTGGCCTGCAAGAAACACGTGCTCGAACAAGTGCGGGAAATGCCCAACGTGCGGCTCTATGATTTTCAAGGCGACCTCGAAATCAGTTCCCACCTCGACTCCTATTTCGACATGGTCCATTTCGATGCCCCCATTTACGGCCTCATCGTCCAATCGCTGGCCGAGGGGCGGTATCGGGCGACCCCGGAAAGCCTGACCGCCACGGAAAACCTGCTGCGCCGGGAATGCACGCCGGAGCGGATCGAACAGTTGCCCTAGCGTATCGCCTGCGCACATTCTGCTTGCCGCTTTCTTTGGCGGGCGGGCATCGTCTGCAGCTACGCAGTGACCCCGACCACCCCTTTCCCATCGTGAGTATCGCTTTGATCACCGGCGCCGCGGGCTTGATTGGGTCCGAGACGTGCAAGCGTTTCCATGCCGAAGGGTTCGACATCGTGGGCCTCGACAACGATATGCGGGCGCATTTTTTCGGGCCCGAGGCATCCACGGCGCCCACCCGGGAGCGCTTGGAAAAATCACTGAAGAACTATCGCCACGAGGCCGTGGATATTCGCGAGACCGCGGCAGTGAACGCCATCTTTGCCCGGCTTGGGAGCGCCACTAAAGTCATCGTCCATACCGCCGCGCAACCGTCGCACGACTGGGCGGTCCGCGAACCACACACGGATTTCGGTGTCAACGCCGTGGGCACCTCGAACCTGCTCGAGGCGGCGCGGCAGTATTGTCCGGAGGCCGTTTTCATCTTCACCAGCACAAACAAGGTTTACGGCGATACACCCAATCGCCTGCCCTTGCTCGAATTGGGGACTCGCTGGGAAATCGATCCCGGGCACGCCTATCGCGAGGGCATCGATGAAACGATGTCCATCGACCAAACAAAGCATACACTCTTCGGCGTGAGCAAGACGGCGGCAGACCTGCTGGTGCAGGAATACGGCCGCTACTTCGGGATGAAGACGGTTTGCTTTCGCGGCGGATGCCTCACCGGGCCGGCCCACGCGGGCGCCGAGCTGCATGGCTTTCTCGCCTATCTCATGAAATGCACTACCCTGAAGCGGCCCTACCGCGTATTTGGCTACCAGGGCAAGCAGGTTCGGGACAATATCCACAGCCACGATTTGGTCGAGGCCTTCTGGCAGTTCTTCACCGCCCCAAGACCCGGCGAGGTCTACAATCTCGGTGGCAGCCGCCATTCGCACGCCTCGATGCTCGAGTCGATCGACCTATGCGAGCAGATCAGCGGTCAGAAACTTCACTGGACTTACGTCGAGGAGAGCCGCATCGGCGACCACATGTGGTGGGTGAGCGACGTGCGTAAATTCCAGTCACATTACCCGCAGTGGAAGTATCGTTACGGCATGAAAGAAATACTCCGGGAAATCCATGCGGCCTGTGTTGTTTGATATCCGGCGATGAAACTCCTGATTAGCGGTATCTGCGGATTTGCGGGCTCGGCGATAGCGACCGCTCTTCGAGAGAGCGACCCCTCCCTAAAAATCGAGGGGTTCGACAATTTCGTGCGCCCCGGAAGCGAATCCAACCGGCGCAAACTCCAGGGCCTCGGCGTCAAGGTCTGGCACGCCGATCTGCGTCTCGCCAGCGACATCGAGGCCCTGCCCTCTGCGGACTGGGTGCTCGATGCCGCCGCCCTGCCCAGCGTCCTGGCCGGCGTGGATGGAAAATCGAGCAGCCGGCAACTTCTCGAGCACAATCTTTTGGGCACCATCAATCTGCTGGAATACTGCAAAGCGCGGCGAGCGGGGTTCATTCTGCTCAGCACCAGCCGCGTCTATTCCATTCCGCCGCTGGCCACGCTGCCGATGACCGTGGCCGATGACGCGTACCACCCCGATCCAGCCGCGGTGCTTCCGGAGGGCTTGAGCCCGCAGGGGGTGAGGGAAAGTTTCAGCTCCTCTCCGCCATTGTCGCTCTATGGGACGACGAAATTCGCCTCGGAGATGCTCGCCTTGGAGTACGCCTCCACTTACGGCTTTCCGGTGCACATCAACCGCTGCGGCGTGCTTGCCGGCGCCGGTCAGTTTGGCCGGGCGGAACAGGGGATCTTCAGCTTCTGGGTGCATTCCTGGTGCCAGCGGAAGCCCCTGCGTTATATCGGCTTCAACGGCCACGGGTTTCAGGTGCGCGACTGCCTGCATCCCCGCGACCTTGCCCCACTGCTCCGCAAGCAACTGGCCAGCCAGTCGGGCGGCATCGTTAACATCGCCGGCGGTGCGGCAAATGCCCTGTCCCTCACGCAACTCAGTCGGTGGTGTCGCGACCGCTTCGGCCCCCACGACGTCACCTCGGATCCACAGCCCCGGGCCTTCGATGTGCCGTGGCTCGTGCTGGATGCCGGACAGGCCCGGCAGGCCTGGGACTGGCAGCCGATGACTCCGGTGACTGAAATCCTGGAAGAAATCGCCCGCCAGGCGGAAGCGGATCCGGCGTGGCTCGATCTCTGCGATTCATGAATCGCCGGCTCCTGCTTGGAACACATTACCACCCCGGTTCACCGGAAACGCTGCGCCGCCAGGCCAGGGCGCGCGAGGCGTTGCGGCAACTCCCGGACGTGCACCTCGTGAACCTGCAGTTTCCGGATGCGATCATCGAAGTGGAGGGCTTCCGCACGGTGCCGCGGTTGCTCGACGATTCGGTTCAAGCCAGTGGCTGCGCAGGCACGCGCAAGCCGATCGGGAGAGAGGCCTTCGACTGCCTTGCCGAATGCGCCCGTAAGGAGGGCGCCCCGTTTTTTGGGTGGGTAAATTCCGACATCATCGTCACGCCCCCCGCCGTCGACTTTGTCCTCGCGAACGAGTACGATGCGGTGATTTTTTCCCGGATGGATTTTGACGGCGACACCGGGCGGGACCTCGGGATGTTGCTTGGCGGGCTGGACGCGTTTGTCTTTTCGACTGCCTGGTGGGAAGCGAACCGCCAGCGGTTCCGCCCTTACGTGAACAGCGAGGCTTATTGGGATCCGATCTATGCGACCATCGCGCTCTGCCACGGTCACGCGCTGCTCCTCAACCGCACCGGTTATATCCGGCATGAGGCCCACCCGAAAGTCTGGAACCAAAGCCCCTTCTCCGCCTACAACCGCCATCTCGCGACGCTGGATACCCTTTACCTCGACCAGTGGTATCGCTACCGCGACCGGCTCGCGGAAATGCGCGGCGCCGGAGCCACCGAGGAGGAGGAACTAGCCTGGCAACGTGCCGCCTTCCATTGGCCGCCCTCCCCAGCACGGCGCCTGTGGCACTTGGGGCGCTGCGCGAAGGCATGGATGCGACAGCGCCTGGCGACGTAACGGTCGCGAGAACCAGCCGGCCAGCCGTTCACGCACTCATCAGCCGGTCGAAGAGAAACCAGCGCATCTCGCAGCCGCGCCCCTCATCCAGCGAACGAAGCCGGCGCTCTTGGAGCAGCGGCAGCAACCAGCGCATAGGGCCGGGTGGCAGGTCCGCCACAGTGCGCTCGCGGGTCCGGACTTCCGTGAGTCGGTGCGTGCTGGCAAAGCGGGCCGCCAGTTCCCCACCAATGGACGCATCCACAAAATCATGCACCTCGACGAGAATATCGCTCGTCCGCAGCGCCGGGATCTTCTGCAGATCGAGCAATTCCCGTTCAGCGCCTTCCACATCCATGAACACCAGCGGATATCGCAACCCGGCAAGGGCCGCGGCAAGTTCCTCCTGTTTGCAGTACCCGGCCACTTGCGCGACGACCCCGTTGATTTTCAGGTTCTCGACCAATGCGGCCCGGACCGCATCGTCGCCTTCAAATGCCCAGACGGGTGTGCCGGGGGTGCGGCGGGCGAGTCCCACGACGTAATAGCCTTCGCCGGCGCCGACATGGATGACTCCATCGTGCGTTCGCTGGCACAAGTCCTCGATCTGTGGCCACAACTCGCTCTCGTAGGTACCGAGCACGCGGGCACCGATGCCTTTGCCCGAGCCGACTTCCCGCGCCGGATGGCGCATGCCACGGAAAGGACCAGCCGGGATCCGGTCACCGAAAATGGTCTGGTAAATGGCGGAGAGGCGCATCGAGTAGAGCGCGATGATTACGCCGGACCAAACGGGCGTCAATGATTGTGCTTCGCCCGCACCAGCGCGCGAAGCTCGCGCACCGGCTTCCGAAGCGGGCTCCGCCGCATCCAGTTTTCAGGCGGTTGGACAACGAGATCCAGTCGCCCCACAAGGGTGACGCGGGGACTTCGCCCTCGGCGATTGGGATCCCGCCGTTCATCAACCGGCTCCTGTAGAACGCAGTTCAATTGCCCAGGTCAGTCCCGTACCGATCGATGACTCCGGGACCGACCTGGCCGTCACCGGGGCAGGCTCGGCCCGCGCCTGCGCACATTCTGCTTGCCGCCCTCTTTGGCGGGTGGGCATCGTCTGCAGCTACGCAGTGACTCCGACCACCCCTTTCCCATCGTGAGTATCGCTTTGATCACCGGCGCCGCGGGCTTGATTGGGTCGGAGACGTGCAAGCGGCAAGGATACGACAGCACCAGTGGCGTGGTCTTCAAGGACACCCACACCTGGCAGCAGTACCTGCAGACCACCTCCTTCGCTGGGCACACTTACTTCGACAAAGGCAACGCCCAGACCCAAACCCATTGACCGCCGATGTCCGCCCACCCATGAGTTCATCGGCTGGCGAAAGCGCTGCACCGACCCCGACCAGGCAAAGCAGCTTTCGCATAGATGTGGCGCAAACGGCCGACGAACTGCGCGAACACGTTGCCGCATGGGAGGCGCTGGCGGCCGAATGCCTCGAGCCGAATCCTTTCTATGAATCCTGGATGCTGCTCCCGGCCGTGCGGGCGTTCGGCCAGGACGCGAACCTGCTCTTCATCCTCATCTACGAGGATGCGTCCGCGACGCCGCCACGGCTTTGCGGCTTTTTCCCCTTCCAACGCCAGCGCCTTGGCAAGTCTCCCTTCGCTCATCTCGTCCTCTGGCGGCACCTGCACTGTTTCTTTTGCACCCCACTTTTGCGTGCCGGGACTGCCCAGGCGTGCCTGAAGCGTCTGCTTACCTGGGCTCGCACCGATCCACGGGGTGCGCCTTTGATACGCTTCGAATTGATAATCGCCGAGGGCCCGTTCCAGCAGCACTTCAGCGATTTTCTGCGCAACGCGGATGTCGCGATGCAAGTCGAGGAAAGCCATGCCCGCGCTTTTTTGCGTCCGCATGGTGACGCTGAAAGCTACATCCAACAGGCTGTTTCCAGCCGCGGGCGGCAGGATTTCCGCCGCCAGCGGAAGCAGCTCGCCGCCATGGGTCGTCTGGAATTTCGGGCTCTCGAGCGAGGCTCTGCGGAAGAGCCGTGGGTGCGACAGTTTCTAGAACTGGAGGCGGGCGGCTGGAAGGGCCAGACAGGAACGGCCCTGGCACAGCGCCCCATGGAACGGGATTATTTTCTGGAGATCACCCGCGGGGCCCATCAGCGCGGCCAATTGGCCATGTTCGGGTTGTTTCTGGACGACCGGCCCATTGCCATGAGGTGCGACTTCCGCGCGGGCGGCGGTTCCTTCATTTTCAAGCCCGCCTATGATGAAAGCCTGGCGCGCCAGGCGCCCGGCAGCCTGCTGGAACTCGATGCGATCGAGTTTTGCCACCGCCCGCCGGCCGGCCTCTGGGTCGATTCCTGCACGGCCCCCGATTCATTCCTTTACAACCGGCTGTGGACGGAGCGGCGCGCAATCCAAACCATCTGCCTCAGCAGTGGCTCAATCGTCGGTAATCTGCTCATGGCCGTGAAGCCTCTGGCCCGGGCACTGATTCGAGGCCTCCGCCGCCTCAAGGCTTCCGTGCGAGGTAATAAATCGTCCCGCGATTGAGCGAAGGATCATCCGGGGCGCAAATGGCGCCATCGATGTCAAAACATTGCACCTCCCGAAATCCCTCGACCTCGAGTTGCCGAATCTGTTCCTGAGGATGAACCCAATAAGTAACCAGGCGGAAGTCATACACTTCATCGATCAGGATGGCATGTCCAGGTCCCTGGCGCTGGAGATGGCACCGCGACCAGTACTGCCGCGTCCAGCGCAGCGCATAGTAGGCGTAACGCGCCCATGACCTCGGGTTCCAACTCCAGGCGTGCAGCCGGGGATCCCACGGCTTGCGCGGAGGGCAGTTGAGATTGTGTGAGGAAAAAAGATACAGCCCTCCGGGCTTCAGCAATCCGAAGACCTGCGCCAGCACAAGCAACCGGTCCTCATGGCTCACGTAGTCCAGCCCGTTCCACGAAAACAAAACGAACCCAAACTCCTCGCTCCCCAGGAACTCCATGTGCCGCGCATCGCCCTGCATAATCTTCACCCCCGGAAAGCGCGCCTGGCAGGCCGCGACCATCTCGGGGGCGTAATCGAAGCCCACATAGTGCGGGGAGAGTTCGAGCAGAAAAGGCGTGGTGCGGCCGGCACCCACGCCAATGTCGAGGATGCGCGCCTGGCGGACCTCATCGGCGATGCGCTGCAAAATCACCGCCTCCGACACTTTCAATTTCGGCATGTTCGCATAGCCACCGACCACCGCCTTGCTCTCAAAAACGTCGAGGTTGAACTCGGGCTGCGTCGGCAGAGAATCGGAGGGCCTCTTCGAAGATGAATCGGAATCGATCATTGGAAGCGTCGGCGGCTGCGCATCCGGTGGAGAAAAGGGAGGCGGTTCCCGAGGTTCTGGCAGGCCACATGCAGCTTGCGCGCCGGGACGAGCAATGGACTTTTATGGAGCAAAGCCCTGGCGCAACTCCGGATCTGGGCGAGTGCGGCAGACATCGCGGCTACCGGGACCGACCCCTCGATCAAAGGCACGACGCTATTGTGAAGCCGCTCTTTGTAGAGCGCCCGGCCTTTCCCTAGGTCGATCACCTTCACTCCCAACGAAGCCGCCGCCGCCGCCATCTCCAGAAGCAACAACATGCCGGGCGAGTAGCTGGCGAAAGCCGGATTGTAGGTGGGAAACCAGTAGTGCCAGACAGTCCGCGAGCGCATGCCCATGTGAATCGCGATCGGCTCATCCGCGGCATACAACACGGAAAGCAGCCCGGCAAAATCCGCGCCCTGGGCCGCGTACACTTGCTCCAATGCCGCGACTACCCAGGGAATGGTGAAGATGTCCACCTTGCCGCTCTCCACATACTGCTTCGCCTTCCACGACATGAGCAGTTGCAGAAGTTCACGGTCCGCACAGTGCGTCTCGAATCGGACCGGCCCCACTTCCCGCTCGAGCTTTCGCTTTTTTCGCGGCTCGGAGAGCATCTTCACCCGTTCTTCCACATAGCTGGCATAGCCCTGCGACAAATCGATGATGGGGGATTCCGTCAAGATGCGCTGAAACTTCGCGAAAGCCTGCTGGCTGGCGGGCAGATGATCGAATTCCCACGCCGAGAGCCCGCAACCGCGGATGAGATTGCGGGCATCGCATGACCATCCGGCGCGAGCGATGACTCCATGGTAGTCGGACAACGGCCCGCCAATGGGGTGGCCGATGCCGGATTCTCCCACCTGGAACGGAAAGAAAGCCACCGCACCAGCGGCGTCTTCGACGATCGCCACACGAGCATCGTCCCGTACACCGGCCACCGCCTGCGTGAATTCCGGTCGAAAAAACGGGCTGGCCAGCAGCGGGTCAGAAGTTTGCAAATGCGACCAGGCCGCCACATCGCCAGGGGTCAACTCCCGCGCAGCGATGACTCGAATGCCTGGTTTAGCGTTCAGGTCAGGCAATGGCGCGGCGCTCATGTCGTCACTAATCGCCGGAACTTCCAATGCCAGGCCGAAGCCAGGCCGCTTTCCTGCGCGCTGAGATTGCTCACCACAGGATAGTTCCCACTCATTCCGAGTCGTGGCAGACGATCGAGCAGTCTTCCATGCTCGGGAAATAAATTCGCCATGCGGGTAGTCAACATGGTCGTGAAACCACAGGTGCGGGCGATTTGGAATTCACGCTCATTCACTGCGCTGCGCCCGCCAAACGGGTAGGCAAAATGCCGTACTTCACGCTTCAACTGCGCCTCGATTTCATACTTCGAGTCAATCATCTCCGCGCACACCTCCTCGTCGGAGAGTCGATTCAAGTTGTGGTGGCCGACGGTATGCGCACCGATCGTCACGAGCGGTTCCTCGGCGAGGACGCGCACTTCGTCCCACGTCATCATCAGCCGGTTGGTTTCCAGCATCGGATCGTGCCCCGTCGCGTCGCCCAACACCGCGAGCAGTTCTTCCCGCTCGCCCCGGCCTTGCTGTCGAATCAACGTCGCCAACTGCTCGAAGGTTCGCTGCCGGGCTGACATCGAGTCGCAGGGAAGCGTATGTTGGATACCGTCCCAGGAAAAGCGCAGCTCCTCCTTCGCCGCCGTCATGACCTCGATCTCATGCCACCAGGCGCTCGCCGTCCGCGCCGGGAAACCAGTCGCGATATTCACCGCAAACGGGATATCGAACTCCTGGAAAAGAGGCACGGCATTCCGCAGATTGTCCCGATAGCCGTCGTCCAGAGTGATCGCGATGAATTTTTTGGACCGGGGTTGCGCGAGCCGCTGCGGCACCTCGTCGAGGCCGATCGGCTCAAGACCGACGAGCCAGATCCACTCGAGAATGGCCCGTAAATCGTCCACCGTAATCTCCAGGGCGCGATTACTCGGTTGCTGGGAGGTCTCACCAGCACGCACGATTCGATGCAGAACGATAATGCTCCCAACGCCGGAATAAATCGGTCGCAAGAAGGTTTCGAGCAGCGGCCGCGTACTTTCCCGAAATGTCCGGGACCGGGATCCGCCTTCGACCCGCCCGCCGGGCCTCTCCGCGAGCGGCAGCGATGGCGTTTCGCCAACCAAGATCGAGGGCACGCGCGGCGAGTTCGCCAGGGCGTGGATGGCGGCCTCCACGTCACTGACCGCGATCATGCGCAGGCACTTCAAATGGTACGGACAATCTTCGCGCAACCAGCAGGGTGCACACGGGACCGCGCGATAAAAGGCCCGCGTCCGCGGGTACCGATGGCCCTCCGGCGCCTCATAACCACCGTATAGAATGGCACTGGGAACCCGGAATGCGTTGGCCAGATGCATCCCCCCGGAAGGCGGGCCGATGAAGACTGTCGCCTGGCTCACCAGCCAGACAAAATCCTTCAACGAAGTCGTTCCCGCCCACGAATGGAAACCTGGGCCAAACTCATCCTTGGCAAAGAGCGCCTCCGTCCCGACCTCAACGACATCATAATCACGAAGAAGACACCGGACCAACTCGGCCCATAGCTCTTTCGGCCAGACCTTGTTCGGCGTCCAGCGGCTGGCCAGCGGCTGAACCACCACGGCTGGGCGGGAAAGGGCGGCGAACCGGTGCTGAATCTCGGCGCTGGGTTCGACAGTCGGCGGGTCGAGTTGATTGTCGAAGAAAGAAAACCCGACGCACTCTCCGAGCAAAGTGATGAGCGGCCGCGGAGGTGGCACGACCCAGCCGTAGGTCAATGGGACCGCATTCAACAGGGCCTTCTTGTCAAACGGCACGATCGCATCCAGCGCGGGGTGATCGCGAAAGAGATCCGGGTGACGGCAGATAAAAGTCAAATGACACGCCGGATTGCGCCGCCGGATTTCTCGAAAGACGGGGGTGCACATCAACTCATCTCCCAGCCCACCACCAACCGAGAAGACCCGAAGCCTCGAGCGCTCGTACGGTTTGCGAAACGGCCAGGGCCAACGCCCATGAATTGCCCCAGCCGAACCACTCCGGACCAGCCACTGCCGGATCGGCTCGAGCATCCGCTCACGTCGCCATATCAATGCTTCCGTGAGACGGTTCGTCAATTTCTCAGGGAGCATAGGCGCGAAGTCGCGAAGGGACACATCGGAGGGAATGGGAATTTATCTGGTAACGTAACTGCACACAAGGAGAGCGTCCGGTGCTCCGGTAAATCGGCGGCGCCGCACGATGGTCGGGCAATCTCAGGGGTGACAACCCTCCATTGGGACAAAGTGAGTCATGTAGTTTTGAGAAAACAGCAATCTGGCGCCGAAACTCAGTCGGAAGTAAATTTAGGAAGGACAGATCTTCGGCGTCGAAGCGGTCTCATCGACTGGCGAATGGCACCCGAAAGCACGCGGCTTCCCGATCGGTGCGGAGGAGCAGGATGTTTCCGCTCAGCGCCGGCGGATTCCAGCACTTCGCGTTGAAAACACGAAATCGTGTTCGCTCGTTGGGCGCGTCGGGTGTGGGTGCGAGCAGCCAGAGTTCGCCATTTTCGGCGACGAGCAGCATGAGGTCTCCGAGGAGCAGGAATTGACCGTGCCCATAGCGCCCGGCTTTCCAGCGGCGGCTGCCGTCCCGCACGTCGAGACAGGTCAGGATCCCGTCATCGAGACCGTAGAGGAAGCCATCGCGATGGACAAAATTGCTGATCTTGGCTTTCAAGTTTAGGGTTTTCCAGATTCGCTCGGCGGAGAATTGGCCGTCAACTCCGCGTTTGATTTGGAACATTTCGCAGCCCACGCCGTAGCCGCTGGAAAAGACGAGCCGATCCTGGCCCACCACCACCGGTTGGGCGATTTGGGGCTGGCCCCGGCCCCAAGGGGCTTCCCAGAGGACCTTGCCCGTCGTCGGATCGTGAGCTGTAATAAATCGCATGTTGAAACTCACGATTTGCGGGACGTTTCCCAAAGTCATGAGCGTGGGCGAACTGTAGGAGGTTGCCCGCAACCCCGCGCGCCAGATGAGCTCGCCATTGGCCACTCCATAGGCGAACAGCGACCCTCCATCCGTCTGGCCAGTACAAACGAAAACCTTGCCATCATAAACAAGGGGCGAACTCGCGTAGCCGAATTCCGGCAAGCCTTGAGGCGCCTCGGTGCTCATTTGACGCTGCCAAAGCGGAGCTCCCGTTTCCAAAGCAAGACAGTTGAGCAAGCCGGTAGCACCCAAGGTGTACACACGGCCATCGACGATGGAAGGTGTTGAGCGTGGCCCTTCACCGGCCAGCGGATTAGTAAAGCGCGCAAGGTCGACATGCTCCCAAAGCAACCGGCCCGTCAGGACATCAAGGCAAATGACGGCTTCCTTGTCGTCGCGCTGTTCAAGAGTCACGGCGCGATTTCCCACGATAGCGAAGCCGGACCAAGCCGGCCCAATCGGCTGCCGCCAGAGTTCTTGGGGCGGTTGCCTTTCCCAATCTGAAGCCAGTTTAGCGGTTCCTCCAATGATTCCGTTGCGGTCCGGTCCGAGATACTGCGGAAAATCGGGGCGATCACTCGACGACAGGTTCACCGCAGGTTGACCGACCGCCGGCGGCGAAGTCACGCGACGAGCCCAACGCGTTTCAATGACGGGCATGAAATCGCCAGTTACCCCGCGAATACGAAATGCCGCCGTGAGCGAACCTGCCAACCCCAGAAAAACAGCCACTATAACCAAACGAAGCCGCCAGAAAGCGCGAGAGAAGAAGATCCACCACACAGCCAGCCACAATACCGCGTAGCCGGCGATGTGAAAGCTGCTGACATTGCGATCTTGAAACTGCTCCGACGAAAGGTAGCGCACCTTGATCAAGGCAAAGACGCAGACGGCAAGGATCACAACCATTGGCCACCAGCGAATGCGTCGGCAAGGACGCGAATGATCATTCATTGTTCCCGATATGGAGCTGATCGCCGCATTTCGCAAGCTTCGACAGCGGCGGCGTTCTTGACAGAGTTTCGACTTGCCGCTAACCATCGACGCCGTGTCGACCCCGAACATTTCCATTTCCGAGTGCGTCCGGTTAAGTCGACCCTCAAGCCACAGTTTCTGACCGCCATCGGAATGCGCAAATTGCTGTTAGGGCTGGCGGGCGCGGCAATCATTTTTATCTGCGGCATGGTATTTCAGCGGAAAGAGATTTTTCCGTACCGCCCGATTAGCGCTGCAGTTCAATCCTTGCGGAAGGCAATCTACCGCAGCCACACTAATCCGGGGGCAATCCTCAAGTCCCAGTATTCCCAGAGTGCCGCGGGAGACTCCGTTAAAGATCTCGATACGGGCCTTCTGCCTCTCAAGATCGTCGAGTTCAAGGTAGCCAGCCGTTTGCCCATGGCGACCCCTGCGGGCGGAATCACCCTGGTCAATGACTCGGTCATCATCGTGGACCGGCTGGGCAACGTGTATCACTACAAGGATGGGACAGTTGCCAAATGTGATTTTCCCAAGCTGCCCAACCATATTGAGGATTTCATCACCGGTGCCGATGCCGAACTTAACGAGACTACCTTCCGCGTCCACGACGTGGAATTTGTTCCATCGGAGAAGGCCCTGGCCATTTCGCATGAATACTACGACAAGGAGGCGCAAGGCACACGGCTCGCCGTTTCCCTGATTGGCATCGATACGCGAACCCTCCAGCCACGGGGCTCTTGGAAGACCATTTTTCTCGGGGATTTACTCCAAGGGTCAATCTACGCAGGCTTGGGCGGAGGAGGTCGCATGACCTCGCGCAGCGACCGAAAGCTTCTACTCACCGCGGGCGACTACAACCACGATAGCGTCACCATGGAGTCAGCGAAGGTCGCGCAAGATCCGAATTCCACTTTTGGAAAAATCTTCGAAATCGATCTGGCTACCGGCACTCGCCGGATAATCAGCCTTGGACACAGAAATCCGCAAGGCCTCACAATCGCCACGGATGGCCGGATTTTTTCGACGGAGCACGGCCCCGCTGGAGGTGACGAATTGAACCTCATTCAGGAAGGCGCCAACTACGGCTGGCCGAACGTGACTTTGGGAACTCGCTACAGCACCTACCACTGGCCGCTCGATCCGGTGGCCGGGGAGCATCGCGGGTATACCTTGCCGTTCTTTGCCTGGGTGCCATCGATCGGCGCCAGCAACTTGATCCAAGTAAAGAATTTTCATCAGCGTTGGAACGGCGATCTTTTGGTCGCCTCCTTGAAAGCAGCTTCACTCTACCGACTCCGCTGCGAGGACGGACGCGTCATTTACTCCGAACCCATCTGGCTGGGGCACCGCCTGCGGGACCTCGCGGAAACCTCGGATGGCTCGATTGTGATATGGACGGACGATGGCAGCCTGCTGTTCGTGCGCGTGGATGAAGACAAGCTCGCGAAGAATCGGAGAATGGCGGATAATACCACTCCGCTGTTGATGGCCAGTTGTATGAGTTGTCATCATTTCGGCCCGACGAATCCCGACCATCCGGCGCCCAGCCTCAGCGGGTTAATCGGTCGGAAAATTGCCTCCGATAACTTCCCCAGGTACTCGCCGGCTCTCAAAAGCGTCGATGGTGTTTGGTCCGCAACACGTCTGCGCAAGTTCCTATTGTCGCCCAGCGATCTGGCCAACGGCACCATGATGCCCAAGCCCGACCTTGGACCAGAGGACATCGACCGGATCGTGGAATTCCTGGAAACCACGCGGCTGTAGCCTGGCCAGCGAGGGACTGGCGACCGCCGCACCAAGGCTCCCCGCAATTCGGCCATCGCGGACGGGAGGCATTTTTTGGGGTAATCCAGCGCCAGTCAAAGAGGAATCGTCCGGAGAACGCTCACACGGAGCCGGAAAACCACCCAGGTGGAGACCCGCTGATCAAAGAGCGGTAGAGCAAACCGAACAGCAGCTTCCTGGGCCGCAAACCCAGCGCAGTCCTCCATTCACGGAACAGAAAGTCCAATGCGGCCGCCCTGTTGCCTTCGTGCAAACAACCATAAACCATATGCATGAGGATATCGGAAGTATACTCCCGCAACCAAGCAATCGACTGGTTGCGCGCCGCCGGGGGAAGTGCGGGAGCATACCGGTGAAAGACCGCGCGGCTTTCCTCGATGATCGAGTTCAACCGGCTGGAAGTCTTGCTCGCAAAATGTTGCCGAAAACAAGCAATGGGCACCTCCAGCGGCACCAACCCAAAGCCCATAACGAGGCTGCGCGCCCAGAAATCCAAATCAAAACAGAGATGCGAGTCCTCATCCAACCGGCCGATCTTTTCCACCAGTCGCCTGCTCCAAAACATGCCGGGCTGATAGTAGCCAGTCTGGTGGAAGCCAATCGCCTCAGCCAGCGGCGTGGGCCGGGCAGGGTGCCGGCGTAAATACGTTCCGTCGACCCCGCAATCATCCACCGAGCCGGACACCCAATCGACCAAATGCGGCGCGCAAAAATAAGGCGCGATGGCGGCCAGCGCACCGGGATAGTACCAGTCGTCGCTATTGATCCAGGCCATTACATCGCCGCCGGCCCGCGCCCAACCCTCGTTCACCGCCGCAGCCTGGCCGGTATCCCTGGCACAACGCCATCCCGCCAGCCACGGCGCGTACTTCTCGATGATCTCACGGCTCCCATCCGTACTGCCACCATCGAGGACGAAGTATTCGAGGTTCGGATAATTCTGCAGCAAGACCGAGCGGATCGTGTGCTCGAGAAACGCCCCCTGCTGATAGCTGGGGGTGATAACTGTGATGCGCGGCCATGGGCCAGCCGTCTCCGGCGGCGGTGTTTCCTCCATCCATGGCCATCCACTTTTGCCCGCGGGAGGCGCGGGGAGTTGCCCGAGCAAACTCATGGTTTCGTTCCCTCGACGTTCAGGCTGATCGGGTAGCTTTTGTCCTTCACCAGGAGACCCCTCCTCGACCAATCGTCAAACGTCGCCAAATCGTCTTCATCGGGTTTCCATTCCCGCACCGCGGTGAATCCCGCAGCGCGGAGAAGGCTCTCGAGCCGGGTCCGGTTGTAGAGCGATTTGTGATAGTTGTAAGCGTCGGTTTGCCCGCCCAGCAATGGAGGCTCAATGGGTTCGATCTCCCCGCCACAGCCTTGATACATGGCGATAATGAGATCGAAATCCGGTACCGAGAGACGCAGCCGGCCACCTGGGCGAAGCACGCGATGCCATTCCCGGAGGACGGCCGGCACCTCACCAAAGCTAATGTGTTCGAGGCAATGGCTGAGATAAATGAAATCGGCACTGGAATCCGCAAACATCGGCAATCGCTCTACCCCGCCCAGATAGTGGACATGCGGCCACGGCATCGCATCGACGTTAATGCAGCGTGAATCATTTACCCGGCCGCAACCGAGATGGAGATAAACTTTGCCGTCCGGATTCTGCGGGAGGGGCGGCCGGAAAAACAGCCGCCGCAGCCGCCACCACGTCCAACGGTGCCGTTCCTTGAATTCCTCCGAGAACCACGCGAATCGAAGGTTCATGGCGTTTCGTGGATGGAAAACTCCAGGGGCTCCGTGACCAGGCCCTCCCATTGCGGAGGCGTGCCGCTATCGCTCGGCAGCACGTGCAGCTTTGGTTCGAGCAGCGCGCTCTCGATCGGGCCTCCGGTCTCACTATAGAGCCGCACGTCGATTTGATAGAGACCCGCCTTGATCGGCAACCGCACGTTGACCCGGAATTCGTACCGCCCCTCGGCCAGCGTGAACGGCTTCAACTGCGCTTCGCGGACGTTGCCATGCAAGATGAGGTCACCGGCCAGGTTCCAAATGATAAAGCTCATGCCGCCATCACTGAGTTGGCAGCGGGAAGCGAGAGTGATGATGAAAGTACAGGTTTCACGGGTGACACAGGAATGGGCGTCGCCAGTGCTGCTCCCCTCCAATCGCCAAAGCAAAAAGTGCGCACCGCCTTCCGGCAATTCCGTGACCTCGGCGACCTTTTCCGGCGGAAGCTCAAAAGTCCGCTGATAGGCGTCCAGGGCCTGGAAAATCGGGCCGTCCACCTTGAGCCGTCCTGCTTCGAGATACAGTCCCCGATTACAGAGGCGCTGCACGGCCGCAAGATTGTGACTCACGAATAGAATCGTCCGGCCCTCACTGCGGGTGATATCTCCCATCTTTTGCATGCACTTCGCCTGGAAGGTGGCGTCGCCCACGGCCAATACTTCGTCCACGACCATGATGTCCGCCTCCAGGTGCGCGGCGACGGCAAAGGCGAGGCGGACAAACATCCCGCTGCTATAGCGCTTGACCGGGGTATCGAGGAATTTCTCCACCTCCGCAAAGGCCACGATCTCGTCGAACTTCCGCTGGATCTCCGCCCGGCTCATTCCGAGAATCGACCCGTTGAGATAGACGTTTTCGCGACCGGTGAGTTCCGGGTGAAACCCGGCGCCGACCTCGAGCAGCGCCGCCAGACGCCCCCGGACGCGGAGTTCGCCGGACGTGGGCTCCGAGATCTGGCTGAGGATTTTCAGCAAGGTTGATTTGCCAGCGCCATTGCGACCGATGATGCCCACCGTTTCCCCGGGAAAGATCTCGAACGAAATGTCATCCAAGGCGCGAAAGACCGTCTCGGCAGGAGGCGTCGCAGCGGATTCTTTTCCACGGCGCCCCGAAAAAAGGGCACGGCCCACCGCGGCAATATGGTCGCGCAGCGTGTCGTGCTCGACGCGATCGCCGAGCTGGAAAATCTTGCCCACGTGCTGCGCACTGACGGCGGGTCGAGACATCGTATTCAGATCAAATCGTTTACTGGGCCGTGGCTTTAGTGGGGGGCGTTGGTGTATCAGGCACATCCGCTCGCCATCAAACGATATCGGCAAAGGTCCGTTCGGTATTGCGAAAGTACATCAGTCCCGTCACCAGCAGGACCAGCCCCACCCCGAGGCTGAGCGCGAAGCCTGGCCAGTAGGGCACAAATGCCGGGCCGAGCACACACCACCGAAACCCATCGATCAAAGCGACCAGTGGATTGAGGCAGTACCAAATCCTCCAGCGCTCCGGGACCAAATCGAACCACAGGAAACTAACCGGGGTGACAAAAAAACCGAGGCGCGTAATGAAGGGAACAATGTAGCGCACGTCGCGATATTTGACGTTCAACGCGCTGAACCAAGCCCCGATGGCAAAGGTGACTAAAAAGGTCAGAAACAAGAACACGGGCAGCAGGAGTAATTCCGGGCGTAATGCCACGCCATAAATGACCATCAGGACCAGCAGGATCCCTAAGGAAATGGCCGCCTCGACGAACCCACTGAAGACGACACTTGCCGGAATGATGAGGCGGGGAAAGTACACGCGGGAAATGATGCGCGCGGAAGCTACCATCGAGTTGCTGCTTTCCGTGAGCGTGTTGGCAAAGAATTGCCAGGGCAACAACCCGGCAAAAGTGAGGATCTGATAAGGTGCGCCGTGGGAAGGAAATTTGGCAAACCGGCCGAAGAGCACGGTGAAAACCACCATCGTCACCAAGGGTTGCAAGACCACCCAGGCCACCCCGAGATAGGTCTGCTTGTAGCGCAGCAGGATGTCGCGCCACGCCAGGAAGCCGAACAATTCGCGATAGCGCCACAGCTCGGCGAAGTTGATCGCAATGAGTCCCCGCTGCGGGCGAATGATGCGCTCGGGCAAGACGCCTTGATCAGTGGACATCGGGCAAAGAGGCCACCCGCCGGCGGTATTCAATCATCGGTGCGAGGCGCTGAGTTGCTCCGCCGAATATCCGGCAGAATCGTTGACTGGCGACGGCACCGCGGCCGGCTTTC
>Ga0068858_100002633_pt1 | contig 18087 bp, 17 predicted proteins | sample KBSSwiS12_FD_66589 | JGI IMG/M metagenome (GOLD analysis project Ga0068858, IMG submission 66589) | Switchgrass rhizosphere microbial communities from Kellogg Biological Station, Michigan, USA - KBS Switchgrass S1-2 | ecosystem: Host-associated > Plants > Roots > Rhizosphere > Soil ...
ACGCACTCGCGCATGTCCTGCTGCAGGAACTTCTCCAGCAGCGGGAACACGGCAATCGCCTGGTCGAGCAGGGGGTCGGAGCCGGCGACATACGCGCCGACGTTGATAAGGTCGCGGTTGCGCTGGTAGCGCGAGAACAGGTTTTTGAAGCGGCGCACGCTCTCGAATTGCGCCGGCGGGACGAGTGAGTGCATCGCGCGGCTGATCGACGACTCGATGTCGATTGCCGGGTAGTGGCCGTGCTCGGCGAGCTCGCGCGACAGCACGATGTGGCCGTCGAGGATCGCGCGCGCGGCGTCGGCGATCGGGTCGTTCTGGTCGTCGCCTTCGGTCAGCACCGTGTAGAACGCGGTGATCGAGCCGCCGCCGGCGACGCCGTTGCCGGCGCGCTCGACCAGTTGCGGCAGCTTCGCGAACACGGACGGCGGATAGCCTTTGGTGGCGGGCGGCTCGCCGATCGCGAGCGCGATCTCGCGCTGCGCCATCGCGTAGCGCGTCAGCGAATCCATGATCAGCAGCACATGGCGGCCCTGGTCGCGGAAATGCTCGGCTACGGCGGTCGCGTACGCCGCGCCCTGAAGGCGCAGCAGCGGCGGCGCGTCGGCCGGCGCGGCGACGACGACCGAGCGCGCGAGCCCTACGGCGCCGAGGATCGTCTCGATGAATTCCTTCACTTCGCGGCCGCGCTCGCCGATCAGCCCGACGACGATGACGTCGGCCGTCGTGTAGCGCGCCATCATGCCGAGCAGCACGCTCTTGCCGACGCCGCTGCCGGCGAACAGTCCGAGGCGCTGGCCGCGGCCCACGGTCAACAGCGCGTTGATCGCGCGCACGCCGACGTCGAGCGTCGTCGCGATCGGCGCGCGCTCGATCGGGTTCACGGGACGCGTCAGCAGCGAGCGCATCTGGTCATGCGCGATGGGACCGAGCGCGTCGAGCGGCCGGCCCGTGCCGTCCACGACGCGGCCGAGCAGCGCGTCGCCTACCGGAAGCTGGCGGGCGAAGTCGGTGAGGCGCCGCCGCGGCGCCGGTGGCTGATGCAGGCGCGGCCGTGATGCTGCGGGTTCGTGCGGCGTCACGGAAGCGCCCGGCGTGAGGCCGTGAACGTCGGAGACCGGCATCAGGAACAGCCGGTCGCCGGCGAAGCCGACGACCTCAGCCTCCACAGACCCGGCCTCGCGATGCTCGATGAGGCACGTGGCGCCCACCGCGAGCTTGAGGCCGATGGTTTCGAGCACGAGCCCGGCGACGCGCGTCAGCTTGCCGCGGGTGGCGAGCGGGTTGACGTCCGCAACGCGCAGCGCGCAGGCGTGCAGGAAATCACTGCAGCCGGCGGGAACGTCAGCTGTGGTCGAGCCATTCATACGATCGTCCGAGGCTTTCGGCGAGGCGCTTCCAGCGCGTTGGCAGCGTCGCGTCGACGTTGCATTGTTCCGTCTCCAGGCGGAAGCCGCCGGGCGTCACCGCCGGATCGGCGACCAGCTGACACAACTCGACGCCCGGATGCGCGTCCATCATCGTCCGGACGAGCTCGACATCGGACGGATCGAGGTAGAGCCGCACACGCTGCGTCGCTTCCGGCAGCTGCGCGAGCGCGCTCGAAATGATCGGCAGCAACAGCTCGCGGCGCACCGACAGTGCTTCGCCGGCCACGCGGCGTGCGATCGCCAGCGCGAGGTCGAGCACGGCGTCCGCCATCTGCTGCTCGTGATCGCGCACGGTCGCGCCGAGCGCGTGCAGCAGGTCCTTCATGCGCGCGATGTCGGCGGCGGCGCTCGCGAGGCCTTCGGCGCGACCCAGCGCCCGTGCCTCGCCCAGCGCGGCGGCACGCTGCCGCTCGAGCTCGGCGTCGGGACGTCGCTCCGTTGCGGCGGGGCGGGCGTCGGCGGCGCCGAAGTCGTCCCCCGGTTGCAGCGACGCGAGCTCCCAGCGCTGGTACGCCGATTGGCGCTCCTTCGGCACGACGCCGGCCGGCGCGACGCTCATTGGGCTATCCAGTGACTGCGCGCGTGCAGCGGCAGGGCATCAGATGAACTCGTCGTCACCCTTGCCTCCGAGAACAAGCGTTCCTTCGTCCGACATGCGCCGCACCGTCTTGAGGATTTCCTTCTGTTGCGCCTCGACGTCGGAGACACGCACCGGCCCTTTTGCCTCGAGGTCCTCGCGCAGCATCTCCGCGGCGCGCTGCGACATGTTGTTGAAGATCTTGGCCGACAGCGCTTCGGAGGCGCCCTTGAGCGCGACGATCAGCGTCTCGGACTGGATCTCGCGCAGCAGCGCCTGGATGCCGCGGTCGTCGACGTCGACCAGGTTCTCGAACACGAACATCGAGTCGACGATCTTCTGTGCGAGTTCGGCGTCGTGCTCGCGCACCGCGTCCAGCACCGCGCCTTCGGCCGCGCTGCCCAGGTAGTTCAGGATGTTGGCGGCGGCGCCGACGCCGCCCAGCGCCGACTTCTTGATGCTGTCGCTGCCGGCCAGCATTTTCGAAAGGACGTCGTTCAGTTCGCGTAGCGCGTGAGGCTGCATTCCGTCCAGCGTCGCGATGCGCAGCATGACGTCGTTGCGCGTGCGGTCGAGGAAATGCCTGAGGATGTCGGCGGCGTGGTCGCTCTCCATATGGACGAGGATCGACGCGATGATCTGCGGGTGCTCGTTCTTGACCAGTTCGGCGACGCTCGCCGGGTCCATCCACTTGAGGCTCTCGATGCCGCTCGCGTCGCCGCCCTGGAGGATGCGATCGAGCAGAAACGCCGCCTTGTCGTCGCCGAGCGCCTTGGTCAGCACGTTGCGCACGTAGCCGTCGGAGTCCATGCCGATCGACGTCTCCTGGTCCGCCTGCCGGTGGAAGCGGCCGAGCACCTCGTTGACCTTCTCGCGCGTGACCGATGTGAGGCTGGTCATCGCCTGGCCGATCTTCTGCACTTCCTTGGGCGCGAGGAACTTGAACACTTCCGCGGCCTCTTCCTCGCCGAGCGAGAGCAGCAGGATCGCGCTGTTGGTGAGGCCGGCGCTACTCATCGGTGCTCACCCACGACTTGACGACGTTGGCCACGATCTTCGGATCCTCACGCGCCAGCTTGCGCGCGCGCACCAGCGAGTCGCCGCCGGGTTCTTCGCCCGTCGCCATCTCGACCTGCGGCATCGGCGCGGCCTGGGGCGCCGGCAGCGCGCGCGCCTCGATGGCGCGGCGGAGCATCGGCTTCAGCACGCCGAAGAACAGGTAGCCGGCGAGCGCCGCGAAAGCGAGATAGCGGCCGATCTCCTTCGCGAGCGCGATGTTGTCGGGCTGCTTCCACAGCGGCAGCTCGGCAACCGGCTCGCGCACCGGCTCGTCGAACGCGGCGTTCACGATGTTGAGCGAATCGCCCCGCTCCTTGGAGAAACCCATCGCCTCCCGTACCAGCGCGTTGATCTGCTCCAGCTGCTCCGGCGGGCGCGCCACCATCGTCGACTTGCCCTTGTCGTCGGTCTGCTTCCTGAAGTTCACGACGACCGCGGCCGTCATCCGCTTGACGCTGCCCACCGGGTTCTTCGTGTGCTTGATCGTCTTGTCGACTTCGTAGCTCGTCGCCTCTTCCTTGCGCATGGACGTTGGCGCCGTTCCTGCGGTCATCGACGTCGGGCCGGCCTTGGCATCGGGCGACGCCGTGCCGCCCGGTGGCGGCTGGTTGGTCAGCGCGCCGGGGACGCCCTGCGGCCCCGCACCGGCGCCCGTCGTCGATTGCTGCGTCTGTTGCGAGCGGACGGCCGCGTTCTTCGAATCCTGGTTCGGCTGGTAGGTCTCGGCGACGGACTCGACGCGCAGGAAGTCGACGTCGGCCGACACCTGCACGCGGGCGTTGTTGACGCCGACGAGCGGCTCGAGGATGCTTTCGATGCGCGCGGCGGTCGATTGCTCGATCTGGCGCACGTAGGCGAGTTGCGACGGGTCGAGGCGTTCGGCGGCGGGGTCGCCGGCGCCGGCCGACAGCAGACCGCCGTTCTGGTCGATGACGCTGACGCTGTCGGCGTTGAGGTCGGAAACGCTGCTGGCTACCAGGTGACGGATGCCGCTCACCTGCGCACGGTCGAGCGACTTCCCCGAATACAGCGAGACGAGCACCGACGCCGACGGGCCCTGCTGGTCGCGCAGGAACGACGTCTGGCGCGGCATGGCGAGATGCACGCGTGCCGCCTGCACGGCCGACAGCGACTGGATGGACTTGGCGAGCTCGCCCTCCAGCCCGCGCTGGTAGTTGATCCGCTCCTGGAACTGCGTCGCGCCCAGCCGCTGGTTCTCCATCAGCTCGAAGCCGACGTTGCCGCCTTTCGGCAATCCCTGCGAGGCGAGGCGCAGGCGCGTGTCGTGGACGAGCGACGCGGGCACCAGGATGGCGCCGCCGCCTTCGGCGTGTTTGTAGGGCACATTGAGCTGGCCGAGCGCCGCGATGATCGCGCCGCCGTCGCGGTCGGAGACGTTGGTGTAGAGCACGCGGTAATCAGGCTCGCGCGCCCAGATCCAGGCGCCGGTGGTCATCGCGATGACCGCCGCGGCCATGACCATCAGCGCGACGATTGCCCGCGCCGGCATCCGTCCCACCACATCCAGCATGCCGATCGTGCCGGCCGCTCCCGCCATGCTCATCTCCATCGTGTTGAGGGCACCCGTTGAACCTGTGCCCGGACGATGCAGATTGTTGCGAAGACGGAGCCCCCGCCATGGCCGGAACAGTGGCGGTTTTCCCGGTCAGTTCGGGCCTCCATCCGCGCCGCGCGCCGCTAAAGTGTCATCGTCACGGCAAGGCCGCGCGCCAGGCGCGCCCGGGCCGGTTCGAGGGAGCTTCGGATGGAACCGATTTCGATGGACTCGCTGCTCGCCAAGCTCAACGCGGCGCGCGATGCCGCATCGCGGCTGCCGGGCACGGCGGGTGTCGCAGGCGCCGGCGCGGCGGCGAAGGCGGGCGGCGCTGCAGGGGCCAAGGGCGTCGACTTCTCCACGCTCCTCGCGAAGAGCGTCGAACGCGTCGACCACGCGCAGCGCACGGCGGGCGCGCTGGCCGAGCAATTCCAGCTCGGTGCGCCCAACGTCACGCTCGAGGACACGATGGTTGCGCTGCAGAAGGCGAATATCTCGTTCCAGGCGATGGTGCAGGTGCGCAACAAAGTGGTGGCCGCGTACAACGAAGTGATGAACATGCAGATCTAGCGCGTCGGCGGCGCCCGTTACGCGGCGCGTTCGCTCTCGATGCGATGCAGCCACGCGAGCAGCTCGGCGATGGCGATGTAGAGCGACGGCGGGATCCGCGCGTCGAGATCCACTTGCATCAGCAGCGCGACCAGCTCGCGCGATTCGTGCACGAACACCCCGGCTTCGCGGGCACGGCGAATGATCTCTTCCGCCAGCGGTCCGCGGCCTTTGGCGACGACCACTGGCGTGGCGTCGCCGTCGGCGTAGCGGAGCGCGACCGCCTCCTGTGTCGGGTCAGCGGAGCGCGACATCGTCGATCGCGACGCCAGAGGCGTCGAAGCGCGCGGCGAGCGCCGTCGCCAGGCGGCCCTGCGCCTGCGTCAGCTGCGCCGCGGCGGCCGGCGTCGCGGGCCGCACCCGAACGGCCACGCTGTCGCCGGACAGCGTGATCTCGGCCTCGACGCGGCCGAGGCGCGGCAGCGTCAGTGCGACGCGCGTCTTCCAGCGCGGGGTCTTTGTCACCGCCGGCGCCGGCGCACCGTCGTCTGCGTTGATCTCGATCAGGGCGCGCTGCCGCGGCCAGGGCTCGCCCTGCCAGCGGATCTGTCCGCTCTCCAGCGCCTCGAGCTGCATGCGCACCTGCGCGAGCGCAGCGGGCGCCGGCCCTGCGCTCGCCATTCCGCCCGTGCCGTCGGCTCCGCGCGCATCCGCGGCCGCTTCTACCGGGACGGAGGCGGGCCACGCCGCCTGCGGCTCACGGGCGAGGTCGGCGCGGGACAGCCCGTGCATCGCCCATTGCGCGAGATGCGCCTCGTAGAAAAGTCCGCTGTCGCCGATCGAGCGCTGCAGCGCAGTCGCGAGCCGCTCGACGTCCGCCGGCGTGGCGTCGAGCCGCAACAGCAGCGGGCGGGTCGCCTCGTGGGCCGTCGCTGCGGGTGGCGCCTCCATCAGCGCGCTCACGATCTGCGCCGTCGGCGAGAACCGCGTTGCCACGGCCGATGTGCGCGCCGGGTCGGCGGGGGCGGGCTCCACGGTCACGCTGTCGAGGGCAACGCCATTGGCGTGCGCCCGGTCCTGTACGGCCCTGCGCGGATCGCCGGCCGGTGCCGTCCGGGCGCCTTCCGGCGTCGGATCCCGCGGCTCGGTGTCGGCGCCCGGCAGCATCGCGGCGTCGTCGCGCAGCCGCGCGGCGACCGTGGACGGGGGCATCACCGGGCGCTGCGCGAGCGCGGCCTGGTCGGCGACCGCGTGCGACGGCGCCGCTGCAGCGACGGGCTCGAGCGGCATCGCGCGAAGCGGCGAGCCGCTGCCGCGCTGGAACACGCGCAGCAGCAAGTCGAGGGATTGGATGTTCATGGGCGCGCGGGGCGACGGCCGTCGGTGCCCGTCGTCGGCCTATCGATACGTCGCTTTGACGTCGCGCGCGCGGCGGGCGCTGCCGAGATGCGATTCGAGCTGCTGCAGCCACGGCTGCGTCAGGTCGCGGATCTCCGCATCCTCGGCGAGCACGCGGCGGATGATCTGCTGCTTGCGCTTCTTGCCTTCGGAATCGAGGTCGCCATCGCTGGCGCCCACTGTCTGAAGGCGCGCGATCAGCACGGCGCAGCAGCGCTCGGCGTCGACGAGCGTGTCCCAGTCGCGGTGGCGCGCAGCGGTGAGCATCAGCTGCGAGACATGTCCGATGGATTCGTAGTACGGCAGGGTGTCATTGGGCATTTGCATGATCAGACAGTGGTGGGCACGAAAGCGGGGGGCCGGGCGGCGACGTGCTCGCCGATCTCGGCCCAGGCGCCGCGCAGGGTGGCGAGCAGCGCGCCGACTTCGGCGAGCGCAGCCGTGTCGTTGTGCAGGCTCACCATCAGCAAGCGGCGATTGATGTACTCGTAGAGGTCGTTCAGGTGCTGTGGCAGCGAGCCGCCGTGCTTCATGTCGACGCTGCGCCGCAGGCCCAGCTCGACGATCGTGATGGCGCGCGAGATCGCCTCGCCCTTCGCCGCGATGCTCCGCGCCGCGAGGTGACGCTCGGCGTCGCGAACCGCGCGCAGCGCACCGTCGAACAGCATCAGGACCATCCGATGCGGGTCGGCGGCCGTGACGTCGGTCTCGAGGCCGACGCGCGCGTATTCGCGGGCAGGATAGGGGGCCATGGTGGCGGGTTCGCGGGGCGTGCGTTGTCCGGAGTGGGTCTGCATGAGATCGTGGCGACGCTAGCCGTTGGTGATCTTCGGCAGGTTGGCAAGCTGTTGCTGCAGGTAGCTGCTGGTCGTGCTCATGCTGCCCAGCATCGTGTCGAGCGCGGTGAACTGCGCGCGATAGTTCGCCTCGACGACGGCGAGGTGCCGCTGGACGGTCGTCCGCTGGTGATCGAGATCGGTGATCGAGCGATTGAGCCCGTCCGTGCGCGTGGCGACGACGCCGTCCGCTGCCAGGAATCCCTTGAGGGCCACGTCGAGCGCGGCCGCGTAGCCTTGCGAATACGTGATGGTGCCGCGGGCGCCGAGCGTGCCGCCGGCGATCGTCAGCGCGAGGCCGTCGGTCGCGCTGCCCGTGGCCCCGCGCAGCACCTGGCCGGCGCCGGTGGCCGCGACGCCGTCGAGCGTGCCCGCGACATCGATGCCCGTGGTCGTCACCGGCGCGCCGCCCAGTAGCGACGTGGCGGCAGTGCCGGCGAACACGATGCCCGACGCGGAACCGTAGCGTGTCGACGTCGCCGTCAGCACGCCGGCGGCGGCCGCGACGACGACGGCGGAGCCGCCGCCCGAGATGGCGCTCGCCCCGTTGATCCGCGACTGCACTTCGGCCGCCAGCGCGTCGGCGCTCGCATAGGTGCCGGCGCCGAGCATCACCGTGGTCGTGTGGCCGTCGACGGTGACGTCGAGCTGATCGTTGACACCGGCAGTGATCGTGAGCCCGGCCGCGGCCGAACCCGTGCTCGCGCCCCGTGTCGCCAGCTGCGTCACGTTGAGCGCGTAGGTGCCGGCGCGGGCCGTGCTGCCGGTCGCGGTGACGCCGACGAGGCTGTCACTCGCCTTCCCGACGGCGGCGAAGAGCGCAGCGATGGCCGCGCTGCCGCTGCTGCCGCTCGCTGCGGTCGCGAGCTTGGTGGCGTCGAGCGCCAGCGCGCCGTCGGTACCGCGCGTGATGCCGACCTGCGAAAGCCGGTCGAGTACCGTGGTCCCGGCCGTGAGTCCGGCCACAGGATTGCCGAGGATGCCGTCGATACGCGACTGGATCATGCGCACCGTGCCGTCGCCGTTGAGCGTCGCGCCCTGCTTGGTCGTGGCGTCGTACTTGGTGAGGCCGCGCAGCGTGGTGTTGAGCGCGTTGTAGGCCGCGACGAAGCCCTGGACCGCCTTGGTGACGCCGGACGCGTCCGCGGCGACCGAAACCTTGGGCCCCACGCCCGTGGTCAGCGCCAGCAGGTTGAGCGTGACGCCCTCGATCGCGTCGGTGATCGTGTTCGACGGCTTGCTGACGTCGATGCCGTCGATGACGAGCTTCGCGTCCTGCGCCGCGACTTTCTGCGTGAGGTTGCGCCCGCTGCCGATCGCGGCGGCGGGGTCGAACGCGAGCCGCGACAGGCCGGCGTTGTCGGCGTTGGCGGCGTCGCCGTCGGCCACGGTCAATTTGAGGCTGTTCGCCGCGCCGCTGGCCGTGCCCGTGAACACGAGGCGGTTGCCGTTGACTGAGCCGTCGTTGACGATCGTCGCCGTGACGCCGATGTTCGCGGCGTTGACGGCATCGCGGATGCCCGCGAGCGTGCCGTTCGCGGGATCGATCGTCACCGTCTTCGCGGCGCTGCCGCTGGCGGTGAACGTGCCGGCGGCGAACGTGCCGAACTGGAACGTCAGCGTGCCGCTGCCCACGACGTCGGTGGTGGCGGCAAAGCCGTCCGAGACGAGCTTCGCGGACTGCGCGAGCTGCGTGACCTGGACGTTGTACGCACCGGCGACGGCGTTGCCCGCGACCGTGGCGGTCACGGCGGACGCGTCGGACGATTGTGCGGTGAGCGCGCCGAACGTCGAGGTCTTCTCGAGCGCGGCAAGCGCAGTCTGGAATTGCGCCAGCGCGGATTTGACCGTGCCGTACGCGGAGATCTTGGTCTGGAATGCGGTTTGGCGCGTGTCGAGCGCGGTGAGCGCCCTGTTCTCGACCGCCATCAGGCTGGTGACGAGGCCGTTCACGTCGAGGCCGGAGCCGATGCCCGCGGCGGACAACGTTCCCGTGGTGCCGTTCGCCATCGTCGATGCGATCGTGACCGCCATGTGCCCTTGCTCCTTCAGTGCCGTCCGGGGGGACGGCGAAACGCCGGCCGCGAGGCGTTGACCTCGCGGCCGGGCTTATTGCGTGATTACTTCAACAGCGACAGCACCATCTGCGGCAGCGCGTTGGCTTGCGCCAGCATCGCCGTGCCCGCTTGCTGCAGGATCTGCGAACGCGTCAGGTTGGCCGTCTCGGCCGCAAAGTCCGTGTCCTGGATCCGGCTGCGCGAGGCGGAGAGATTCTCAGCCGTCGTCTGCAGGTTCGTGACCACCGAAGCGAAGCGGTTCTGCACGGCACCGAGCGTCGCGCGGGCGGTGTTGACTGCCTGCAGCGCTGCGTCCATCGCGGTGATTGCCGTATCGGCACCCGCCACCGATGAGAGGTCGAGAGCGGCGAAGCCCGTCGACGCGGCAGCAGCCGTTGTCGCGGCGGTGAGGCCGGTCGTGGCGGTCGTTGCCGACGCGCCGGCGAAGGCCACGACGACGTTCGGCGTCGCCGGAACCGAGCCCGAGTTCGTCAGCACGACTTGCGTCGGGGACGACGACAGGATCGTCGCGTACACGCCGGTCTGGCCCGAGTACGAATTGATGGCCGCAGCGACGCTCGACGCGCGATTCGCCGCGTTGGTGTCGGCCCCGATGCCGCCGACGCTGACGCCGTTGATCGTGAGGTCGCCGGCAGTGATCGCCGTGAACGCGCTCGCCGCCGCACCGGTGACCTGGGCGATCGACGACGTGCCGAGCTGTGAGCTTTGTGCGTTGGCGATCGCGGACACCGTGATCGTTTCGCCGACATTCGCGCCGACCTGGAACGCCTGGGCGGTGAACGAGCCGTCGAGGAGCTTGACGCCGTTGAACGCCGTCGTCGTCGCAACCCGGTCGATTTCCGCCTTGAGCTGCTGCGCTTCCGTGTTCAGTGCTGCACGGTCCGTCGCGCTGTTGGTGGCGTTGCGCGATTGCACGGCGAGTTCGCGGATCCGCTGGAGGTTATCAGTGACCGTGCCGAGAGCGCCTTCCGCCGTTTGCGACAGCGAGATGCCGTCGTTGGCGTTGCGCGCTGCCTGGTTGAGGCCGTTGATCTGCGACGTGAAGCGCGTCGCAATGGCGAGGCCGGCCGCGTCGTCCTTGGCGCTGTTGATGCGCAGGCCCGAGGAGAGGCGCTGCAGCGACGTGGCGAGGCCGGTTTGCGACATGCTCAGGTTACGTTGCGCGTTGAGCGACGCGATGTTGGTGTTGATGATCGAAGGCATTTGAAACTCCTGTGTCGAGGAATCCGTCAGAGATTGCCTGAGACTTCGGTCGCCCCAGACAGAGGCAGTTACACCGCCGTCCCAGCAAATATCGGATTCCCCGGCGAAAACCTTTAGCGCTAGTTGCGAATCACCGGACAGTCGGCCTGCGCCGCCTCGTCGCGGCCGCTGCTGCACGCGGTGGTTCGCGCTGATTGCCATCATCCGCGCGCGGCCGTGCTTCCGGTCCGTCGAGGTGAAGGAGGTTTCGGGGGCTGATCTGCCGTTTGTACGGCACAGGCAGGCGCAAAACGCGGCAGTCGGGTGACGCAGGCGGGAACAAAGCGCCGCGCGTCGTAAGTCCTTATGCCGATGCCATATTCCGTCGTCCAACCGCCTACACGAACGAGTGCGTTGCGCCAGCACGATTACTAGCGCTGGCGCCCTTCAGCAAACGCTCCCGATTGGCGATGATGCGTTCGTCACGGCACCCGCCGAAAAAACCGAGGGAGACCCACCATGAAGACCGAACAGCTGCTGGAAGAGATCCGCGAAGCCAATCTCACCTATCTGCTCCTCGCCCAGCAGATGATCCGGCAGGACAAGCCGCAGGCGCTGTTCCGCCTCGGCATCACCGAGCACGTCGCCGAGCTCGTCGACAACCTGTCGACCGGCCAGATCCTCAAGATCGCCGGCAGCAACATGCTGATGTGCCAGTTCCGCTTCGACGACCAGATCGTCTGGAACCTCATCACCAGCCACGAGGAAGACCGCTCACGCTCGATGATGAATGGCGTTCGCGCCGCGATGCTGATGTCGGACCAGCTCGCCGAGGCGGCCTGACATGGCCGGGAAGAGCGTCATCGACGACGCGCGGGAAGTCCGCCGTGCCACCGAGCTGGTCGAGCTCGGCGCCCGCCTCCAGGTGCTCGAGACGGAAACCAAGCTGTCGCGCGAGCGTCTGCTCCGGCTGTACAAGGAGATCAGGGGCGAGTCGCCGCCGAAGGGTCTGCTGCCGTTCTCGACCGACTGGTTCGTCACGTGGATGCCGAACATCCACGCGTCGCTCTTCATGAGCATCTACGATTGCCTGATCAAGACGAGCGAGCTCGACGACGTCGATGCGATCATCAAGGCCTACCGCCTCTATCTGGAGCATTGCTCGACGCACGAGCTCGAAGTCGTCCTGTCGATGACCCGCGCGTGGCGCCTCGTGAAGTTCATCGACGCCGCCATGCTCCGCCGCACGCCCTGCACGCAGTGCGGCACGCACTTCGTCATGCGCACCGACGACCTCGCGCACCAATTCGTCTGCGGCCTTTGCCACGTGCCGTCACGGGCGGGCAAGACCAAGGCGGCGCGCGCGCGGCGCGACGCCCTCGTCGCGGAGCACGCCGCCCACTGAATTCGCTTCTCTCCTCCCGGTCCCCCTCCAGCCGCAACCACGGCTGTTCACCGATGGCCCCAACCGGGGACATCGGTTTTTTTTTGACGGGAGCGATCTGCCGGGCAAGGCAAGGGCACGCGCTGTCTCCCGCGCTGCGGTGCATCTAAAGAAAGCTGCGTTACGGCCGACATTCAGAGGACTTGCCGCCGTAATGGGTCTGCGCGGCGTACGGTGCGCGCCGGCTTCGGTGCCGCAGCTAAATTGAAGCAGAGGGCCGCGATGTTCGTGATCATTGGGTACGTGTTGGTATTGGCATCGGTATTCGGCGGCTTCGCGATGGCGGGCGGTCACCTGGGCTCGATGGTGCAGCCGCTGGAGATCCTGATGATCGTCGGCGCGGCCGCCGGCGCGTTCGTCGTCGGCAACTCGATCAAGAGCCTGAAGGCCACGCTCGCCGCGCTGCCCGCCTGTCTCAAGAGTTCCAAATACGACAAATCGCTCTATATGGAGCTCATGAGCCTCCTGTACGACCTCCTCGTCAAGATGCGCCGGGAGGGATTGATGGCGATCGAGAACGACGTCGAAAAGCCCGAAGAAAGCCCTCTGTTCTCGCGATACACCAAGGTCACGGCGGATCATCATCTCGTGGTGTTCATGACCGACTACCTGCGCCTCATGGTTGGCGGGAACATGAACTCGTTCGAAATCGAGAACCTGATGGACCACGAAATCGAAACCCATCACCACGAAGCCGAGGATCCGTCCCACATCATCCAGAAGGTCGCGGATGGGTTGCCGGCCTTCGGGATCGTTGCGGCGGTGATGGGCGTGGTCCACACGATGGAATCTGTCGGCCTCCCGCCGTCGGAGCTCGGCAAGCTGATCGCCCAGGCGCTCGTCGGCACATTCCTCGGCATCCTGCTCGCCTACGGCGTCGTCGGTCCGCTGGCGACGCTGCTCGAGGAGCGCGCCAAGGAATCGACCAAGGTGCTCCAGTGCATCAAGGTGACGCTGCTTGCGAGCCTCAACGGCTATGCGCCCGCGATCGCCGTCGAATTCGGCCGCAAAGTCCTGTTCTCCACGGAGCGGCCAAGCTTTGCGGAGCTCGAAGTCCACGTCAAGCAGGCAAAAACGTGACGCGGCGCCCGCGCGCCGAGTGCTGCTGAAGCCATGGCCGAAGACCAAAAGGCGCCGATCGTCGTCAAGCGCATCAAGAAGACCGCGGGCGGCCATCATGGCGGCGCGTGGAAGATCGCCTACGCCGATTTCGTCACCGCGATGATGGCGTTCTTCCTCCTCATGTGGCTGCTCGGCTCGTCGACCAAGGGCGAGTTGCAGGGCATCGCCGAATACTTCCAGACCCCGCTTCGGGTCGCGCTCGGCGGTGGCGCGGGCAGCGGCGACAGCTCGTCGGTGTTGAACGGCGGCGGCACGGATCTCACGCGCTCGTCGGGTCAGGTGAAACGCGGCGTGACGCCCGACAAGAAGAAGACCATCAACCTGCAGGCGGCCAAGGCCGAGCTCGAGCGGCTCGAAGGGGTGCGCCTCGCGGGCCTCAAGGGGCGCCTCGACACGGCGATCGACGGCAGCGCCGTGCTGCGACCCTACCGCAAGCAGATCCAGGTCGAGATCACGCAGGACGGCTTGCGCGTACAGATCATCGACGAGCAGAACCGGCCGATGTTCGACAGCGGCAGCGCGGCGCTCAAGGACTACACGCGCGAGATCCTGCGCGAGCTGGGAAGGCTCATGAACGACGTGCCGAACCGCATCTCCCTGTCCGGACACACGGATGCGCAGGCGTATGCGATGGGCGAGCGCGGCTACAGCAACTGGGAGCTCTCGGCCGATCGCGCCAATGCGTCGCGCCGCGAGCTCATCGCCGGCGGCATCGCGGAGGACAAGATCATTCGCGTCGAAGGAATGGGCGCGGCGATCATGGTCGACAAGGCCAACCCGATGAATCCGATCAATCGCCGTATCAGCATCAACGTGCTCAACCGCAAATCCGAGGCGCGCATCCTCGGCGACGGCGCCAAGCTCGACGTCGAAACGGCGGAGGAAATCGCGGCGGCACTCGAAGCGGCCAGCGGTGGCGGCTCACGGCCCGTCGACGCGGACGCCGGCGCGGCAGCCCCCGGGGTCGTGACTCCACCGGCCACGCCAGCCTCCCCGGACCACGCGCAATGAACCCGGGCCCCCCCGTGAATGCACGCGAGACGCCGCTGCCCAACCCGCAGACGCGCCTCGCCGGCTCGAACCGCATGGAGCTCCTGCTGTTCGACCTCGGCGGTCGCGAGCGCCACGGTATCAACGTCTTCAAGGTGCGCGAAGTCTGCGAGACGCCTGAGATCACGCGCACGCCGAACATGCCCGACGGCGTCGAGGGCATCATATCGCTGCGCGGCAACATCATTCCGGTGATCAACCTCGCCGGCTTCGCCGGCGGCCCGCCGCTGCCCGACGCGCCGTCGAAGCTCATCATCACCGAATTCAACAACCATTCGCAGGCGTTTCGCGTCGCCGAAGTCGACCGCATCATCCGCGTCGACTGGGAGCAGGTGAAGACACCGCAGGGGCGGGCCGCCGGCGGATCGCAGCTCGTCACGGCCATCGTCGAGCTCGCCGACGGCAAGCTCGTGTCGATTCTCGACGTCGAGCAGATCCTCCACCAGACGTTCGGCGACGAGCCTCTGGGGGAGTTCGAGCAGATCGCGTCGGAGGTCGCGCGGACGATCTTCTTCGTCGACGATTCCGCGTTCGCGCGGAAGAAGATCATCCAGGTGCTGGAGCAGCTCGGCGTGCCCTATCTGCAGGCGCACAACGGCAGGGAGGCGTGGTCGAAGCTTTCAGCGCTGGCCGAGCAGGCACAAGGCGGCAAGGCGGTTCTGCGCGACTTGGTCGGCCTGATCCTCGTCGATGCCGAGATGCCGGAGATGGACGGCTACGTGCTGACGCAGCACATCAAGGCGGATGCCCGGTTCGCGGGCATTCCCGTCGTCATGCACTCGTCGCTGTCGTCGGTTGCCAACCGCAAGATGGGGCAGCGAGCCGGCGTGGATGCGTACGTCGCAAAGTTCGACACGTCCGAGCTGGCCAACACCATCACGGTCATGCTGCGCAACTGATCGGGAGGCTCCATGGACGCCGCCAACATGAAATTCCTCATCGTCGACGATTTCTCGACGATGCGTCGGATCGTGCGCAACCTGCTGAAAGAGATCGGTTACGTCAACGCCGACGAGGCGGAGGACGGCATGGTGGCGTTGAGCAAGCTCCGGAGCGGACATTACGACTTCGTGGTGAGCGACCTCAACATGCCGAACATGAACGGGTTCGAGCTCCTCAACTCCATCCGCGCGGACGCGGCGCTCAAGGGACTTCCGGTGCTGCTCGTCACGGCCGAGGCGAAGAAGGAAGACATCGTCACCGCAGCGCAGTCCGGGGCGAGCGGCTACATCGTGAAGCCGTTCACCAAAGCGACGCTCGAGGAAAAGCTCAACAAGATCGTCCAGAAGATGCATGCGCAGGAGAAGGCAGCATGAACGCAGCAACAGCCGCATCCGAGGACGACCTCGAGGCGCTGTTCGACCGCATCGCGTCCGAGCGCGCCGCGTCGGCGGGGACGGCCACGCACCGGACCGCGGTTGATCTTGTGGATCCCGCGGCACCGGCCGCCGGCGCCAGCGCCGGAGCGCCCGCCGCCGGCCGCGATGGCAGCGCAAACGACGCCGACACCGCGAGCGACAGCACCGCGATGTTTCGGCGCATCGGCGCGCTCACGCGCACGCTGCACGCGGCGCTCTGCGATCTCGGCTTCGACCGCACGCTCGCCAACGCCGCCAACACGATGCCCGATGCGCGCAAGCGTCTCGAGTACATTGCGTCGCTGACCGGCCGCTCGGCGAATACCGTGCTCGAAGGGGTCGAGCGCGCGCAGGCGCTGCAGCAATCGATCGACCAGAGCGCAGGCGAGCTCGGTCGCCGCTGGCACGCGCTCTACGACGGCACCCTGTCGGCGGACGAATTCAAAGTGCTGGCCGGCGACACGCGCGAGTTCCTCACGGGCGTGTGCGGCAAGACGGCCGCCACGCAGGAACACTTGCACCAGATGATGATGGCGCAGGATTTCCACGACCTCACCGGCCAGGTGATCAAGACGATCGTCGAGGTCGCCCACACGGTCGAGGCCAGCCTTGTCGAGCTCTTGCTCGAGACGCGTCCCGCCGGGGTCGTTCCCGTCAAATTGCTGCGCGGTCCCGCGATCGGTCCCGACGCCAGCGGCGCGACCGTTTTGTCGCAGGCGCAGGTCGACCAGCTCCTCGAATCGATGGGTTTCTAGGCCATGCCCGCGGTTCCCGAGGCGCTCGAGCTGCTGCACGACTTCCTCACGGAAGCCGGCACGCTGCTGGAGGACGTCGACCAGAAGCTCGTCGAGCTCGAGCAGCGGCCGCACGACCGCGCGCTCCTCAACGATATCTTCCGCAGCTTCCACACGATCAAAGGCGGCGCCGGGTTCCTCGACGCCGCGCCTTTGGTCGAGATCTGCCACCGCACCGAGACCCTCTTCGACCAGTTGCGCAGCGGCGCGCGCGCCTTTTCGCCGGAGTTGCTCGACCTGATTCTCGCCGCGACCGAAGTCGTGAAGGCCATGTTCGGCCAGATGAAGATGCGCGGCACGCCGGAAGCGGCCGACCCGGGCCTGCTTGCCTCGCTGACCCGCGCGATCGGCGAATCCGGCGCGGTGCCGGCGACAAGCGCGACCGCCGCGGCAAGGGTGCCGACTCGGGTCGCAGCCGAGTCCGCTGCGCTACCGGCCGTCAACGCGCCGGACTGGAACGCGCTTTACGCCGCCGTGACCGGCAAGGCCCCCGCCAAAGCCCTGGCCCTGGCCGTGCCGGCGAAGGCGGCGCCGCGCAATGCCAAGGTCACCGAGGGACGCGAAACCACGTTGCGCATCGACGTCGCGCAGTTCGACAAGATCTTCAACCTCTCGGGCGAGCTCAGCCTGACCAAGAACCGCCTCGCGTCGCTGCGCAACGAGATCCTTGCGGGCAAGCGCGACCAGGACACGCTGCGCAAGCTCGACACTGCGGTCAATGCGTTGAACGCACTGGTCGCCGATCTGCAGAACTCGCTGATGGCGGCGCGCATGCAACCGGTCGGCCGCGTATTCCAGCGCTACCTCCGCCTGACGCGCGACCTCGGCCGCCAGCTGCAGAAGGACGTCGAGCTGCATACCGAAGGCGCCGAAACCGGCATCGACAAGACCATGCTGGACGAGCTCTACGATCCGCTCGTCCACCTGATCCGCAACGCGGTCGACCACGGTGTCGACACCGCGGAAGAGCGCGCGGCTTCAGGAAAGCCGGCCAAGAGCGTCATCAAGCTGTCCGCGCACCAGGTGGGCGACCAGATCCTGATCGAGATCGCCGACGACGGGCGCGGCATGCGTGCGGACGTCATCCGGCAGAAGGCGGTCGAAAAGGGACTCCTGTCGGCGGTCGATGCGGCCGCGCTGGATGAGAGCGGCGCGCTGAACCTCATTTTCCTGCCCGGCTTCTCGACGAAGACCGAGGTGTCGAACACGTCCGGGCGCGGCGTGGGAATGGACGTCGTGCGCACCAACATCCAGCGCCTCAAGGGCCGCATCGAGCTTTCGTCGGTGCCGGGACAGGGCACGCGCGTGCGGATCGTGCTGCCGCTCACGCTCGCCGTGCTGCCGGTGCTGATGTTCCGGCTGATGTCGCAGGCGTATGCGCTGCCGCTGTCGCAGGTGCGCGAAATCATCCGGCTCGGCGAAGACCGCATCCAGCTCGTCGCCGGACGCCCGCAAGTCGTGCTGCGCGGTGACGTGCTGCCCGTCCATGCGCTCGGCGACCTCGTCGGCGGGCCCGTTGGTACGGAAGCGGTCGGTGCCGTCGTCGAGTGCGGCGACCGCCCGCTCGTGCTTGCGGTCGACAGCTTCGTCGGCCAGGACGAGGTCGTCATCAAGGCGCTCGACGGCTACAAGCCGAAGGGTGTCGCCGGCGCGACGCA
>Ga0068858_100002635_pt1 | contig 18074 bp, 13 predicted proteins | sample KBSSwiS12_FD_66589 | JGI IMG/M metagenome (GOLD analysis project Ga0068858, IMG submission 66589) | Switchgrass rhizosphere microbial communities from Kellogg Biological Station, Michigan, USA - KBS Switchgrass S1-2 | ecosystem: Host-associated > Plants > Roots > Rhizosphere > Soil ...
AGGTGCTCGAGGCAGCGGGACATAGTGTGACCAGCCTTGCGGTGGCCGAATCCAGATCCGAAAGCGAGCGCCTGTCGCATGACGTGGATCGGCCAGTCGACGTCGTGCTTATTTCCGCCCTGCCTCCGTTCGCCCTTTTGAGCGCGCGCACCATTAGCAAGCGGGCGCATATGCAATATCCCCATGCCGAGATCGTCATCGGCTTGTGGCAGTTCTCTAGCGATGCCAAAAAGGCCGAAGAACGATTGGACAAAGTCTTCCCTGACCCGGTTGTGACCACTTTGGCAAACGCTGTCGCCCATATTCATGCAGGAGGAGGAGCGCCAGATCCGGATTCCAGAGAATCCCTGCCAATTGCGGTTTAATGCCATTAATTCAAAGGTGAACATGAAGCTAAAGCGAGTTTCCAGCCCATTACAGGAACGATCGTTACCCAAATGTCCGACCGGTATCGCGGGCTTCGACGAGATCACGCTCGGTGGACTGCCGCGCGGGCGTCCTTCGTTAATCTGCGGCGGCGCAGGCTGTGGAAAAACACTCTTCGGAATTGAATTTCTGGCGCGCGGAGCCCAGGACTTCGGCGAGCCGGGTGTCTGCATCTCTTTCGAGGAAAACTCTGACGATTTGGCCCAGAACGCGATCTCGCTGGGCTTCGATCTCAAGGCGTTGGAACGAGCCAACCACCTAGTCGTCGATTACATCCATATTGACAAGAGCGAGATTGCGGAAACCGGCGAATATGACCTGGAGGGCCTGTTCATTAGAATCGGCAGCGCCATTGATTCGATCGGCGCCAAGAGGGTGCTGCTGGATACGCCTGAGGCCCTCTTCGGAGGCTTAAACGATGAAGGCGTCTTGCGCTCTGAGCTGCGGCGCCTGTTTCGATGGCTCAAGAACAAGGGCGTCACCGCCGTAATCACAGGAGAAAAAGGCGAAGGCACGCTCACGCGCCACGGCATCGAAGAGTATGTTTCCGATTGCGTGGTGTTGCTGGACCACCGTCTGCAGAGCGGAATAGTGACCCGCCGTATGCGGGTTCTGAAATACCGCGGCTCCATGCACGGCACCAATGAGTACCCGTTTCTGATCGGCCAGAAGGGAATATCCATCCTTCCGGTCACGTCGCTAGGGCTCAACCATAAAATTTCGAACGAACGAATCTCATCCGGTATCGCCGGCCTTGACGAAATGCTCGAAGGCGACGGTTTCTATCGCGGAAGCAGTATTTTAGTGAGCGGCACGGCGGGGACCGGAAAGACCAGTATGGCCGCACACCTGGTGAACGCCGCGTGCGCGCGGGGGGAAACCTGCCTGTATTTCTCTTTCGAAGAGTCTCCGGATCAAATCTTGCGAAACATGCGGAGTATCGGGATGGATCTGGCACGCTGGATCAAGAAGGGTTTGCTCCATATTCATTCCACCAGGCCAACCACATATGGATTGGAGTTGCATTTAGTCGAGATGCACAACCTTTTGGATACCCATAAACCTGGGGTCGTAGTGGTGGACCCGCTTTCCAGTCTGATGTCGGGCGCAGGTGAAAACATCAGCGACCTGACGAATATGGTGCTGCGCGTGATCGATCGCTTGAAACAACTCGGGACCACGGGTTTCTTCACGGCTCTGACCTCCGGGGGGCACGCCGCGGAAGCCACCGACTTGAATATTTCGTCGCTGGTCGACACCTGGCTGCTGCTGCGGGATTTAGAAAGCGATGGAGAGAGAAACCGGGTATTGTACGTACTGAAGTCACGCGGAATGGCGCACTCCAACCAGCTTCGGGAATTTTTGATGACCAGGAACGGAGTGGAGCTGCGCGAAGTGTATCTGGGTCCGGCCGGGGTTCTAACCGGTTCGGCGCGGTTGGCGCAGGAAGCACGCGAGCGCGAGGACGAGTCGCGGTTGACGCGCGAAAGCGAAGACCGGCGGCTGGCCTTGAATCGAAAATTGCGAGCGGCGGAGGCTCAGATCCTGGCCCTCCAGGCTGAGAGAGAAGCTGCGGCGCTGGAGTTGAAGGCCGCCGCAATCGAGACTGAAGACCGGCGTAATTCGATCCTCACGCAGCGAGCCGAGATGGCTCGCAGCCGTAAGGTTAATTCATCACCAAAAGCCTCGCGCAGCAAGGCGAGAGAAGCAGGTGTATAAATGGCGATACGACAGGGCAGCAACGGAAAAGTTGAATATGATCTAAGGCTCTATGTTGCGGGTCAGACCCCCCGCTCGGTACAGGCGTTCGCGAACTTGACCAAAATTTGCGAGGAGCACCTGGCGGGCCGGTATCGGATCGAGGTTATCGATCTCCTGGTGCACCCCCAATTGGCCAAAGGCGACCAGATACTGGCTATCCCCACTTTGGTGCGCACGCTTCCGGAACCGATCCGCAAGATCATCGGGGATCTTTCCAACAAAGAACGCGTTCTGGTGGGTCTGGATGTGCGTACCACCGTGTAATCGAAAATGGCAGCCGGCGTCCAAGAGATTCACGAATTACGGCTCTATGTGGCCGGCACGACCCCCCGATCCCTGCGGGCCGTTCAAAACATCAAGCGCATCTGTGACGCGGAATTGCCGAATCATTATCGCCTGGAAGTCGTGGACGTTTATAAAGAGCCCGGCCGGCTGGCGGAAGATCAAGTCGTCGCGATACCTACCCTGATCAAATTTGCCCCCGGTGACGTGAAACGATTGATCGGCGACCTGTCCCAGGAGGCGCAGGTGAGAAAGGGGCTCGGCTTGATCGCTGCGTAAACCCATGGAACCGAGTGCATTCATACCGGTGAACATTGACGCGAGCCGCGAGGAGCGCATCGCCGAGCTGGAGGCTCGCCTTGCTGAAGCCGAAGAAACCTTACAGGCCATTCGCACCGGCCAAGTGGACGCTCTAGTAGTGTCAGGGCCGGACGGCGACCAGATTTTTGCGCTTGAAGGAGCCGACCACGCCTATCGCCTGCTGGTAGAAGAGATGCAAGAAGGGACCGTGACGCTGAATCAGGACGGACTGATTCTGTATGCCAACCGCCAGTTCGCGGCCATGATAAAAGCGCCGGTCGACTTGATCGTGGGTTCCAATATTCACAGCTTTTTGCCGCCGGACCGACGCTCCCTTTTTGCCGGGATGCTGGCGAGAGAGAATGCGCGACGCAGGCGAAGCGAGCTGACACTCGTGGCCAGCGATGGCACTGCGATTCCAGTACATATTTCCCTAAATTGGCTGCATACCGGGGGAATCCAAACCATCTGCGCCGTCATTAGCGACTTGACCGAGCAACGCCATTACGAAGCCATGGTGGAGGAAGGGGAACTTTCTCGCCTGATCCTGGCGCAGGCAGCCGAGGCCATCGTAGTGATCGACGCGCGCGGCATGATTCTGCGCGCCAGCGAGTCCGCGCAGAAACTAGCGGGGAGAAACATCCTGCTCCAGCATTTCGACGCCGCATTTCAATTGTGGGATCGGGAGAGTCGAATAGACACGTCCCGGCTGCTTTCGGCCGCGCGCGCGGGAGAAGGGTTCAAGAGTATCGAGGTGAATCTGTTAGATTCCGAAAAGCTTTATTCAACCCTGCTTCTCAGCGCGGGACCGCTGTGGAGCGACAACCGTGAGTTGCTGGGCTGTGCCGTTACCTTGACCGACATTACGGAACGAAAAAGATCCGAAGAGGCTCTGGCCCTGCAGGCCCAGGAACTGGAGCGTACCAACGGCGACTTGAGACAGTTCGCCTATGCTGTCAGTCACGACCTGCGCGAGCCCATTCGAATTGTAACGATCTATAGTCAGCTGTTCCAGAAAAAGTACAAGGGCTGCCTGGACGAGCAGGCGGACGGGTTCATCCAGCACACGGTAGAAGCCGCACAACGGCTGGAGGCTCTGCTGGACGATCTCCTGGTTTATACGCAGACCGCCGAGGGCCCGCAGAGTGTGGATTCCCCGGTTGACGCCAATGCCTGTTTAGCCAAGATCCTGCACATGTTCGATGCCGCAATTACAGAAAGCGGCGGCAGGGTTACAAGTGACCCGCTGCCGGTGCTTCGCGTCAATGAAGTTCATATCCAGCAACTTCTGCAGAATCTCATCGGGAACAGTCTCAAGTACCGGAGCGAAGCTCCCCCGCGGATCCATATTTCCGCGGAGAAGGATCACGAGATGTGGAAGCTTGGCGTCGCGGACAATGGGATTGGGATCGATGAGCAGTATCACAAGCAGGTCTTTGGGCTTTTTAAACGCCTGCACGGAAGCGCGAAGTATGCGGGAAGCGGAATAGGTTTGGCGATCTGTCACAAGATCGTGGAGCGCTACGGGGGCCGTATGTGGGTCGAGTCGGAAGCCGGCAAAGGCGCCAGATTCTTCTTCACGCTTCCCGGCGAGTAACTGGGCCTCGCCAAGGCTTCCCGGACCGCGATGTCAGGCGACCCGGGAACGCACCTTGGCAGTCAACTGCGGTTGTCAGCTCCGGCGGCCAGGCTCGTGCGCCCTGTCGCCATTTCCGCCTTTGCCTTGATCGTGCTGGCCATTCTTGCCATGCTCGTTCTGGCCGGTCTTGCCACGATCCATGGGGGCAGGGTTGTCGTGTCCGTGCTGGCCCTTGCCGCGATCTTTCTGTTCGGACTCGGTAGTTGTGCCGTGCTTTTGTTGACTCATTTTGCTACTCCTTATGAGGTTGACGGAGTCGTCTCATCCGTCATGTTGTAGACGGAGCCGGGAGGGCGGTTGTGTCACACTTTTGCCGGGAAACGATGTGAAAGCGGGAGCGCCGCGGTTAGCTGACTTTGAGGTCTTCGGGGATAACGCCACGACTTAAATAATCGTTAAGCCTGCGGTGTGCCAGCATCATTTCCTCGCGAGCTGCGGACAGATCGCGCGAGGCCTGGGTGATACGAAGCGCGCCATCTGGCTGAGGCACATCGCTGGGGATGTTCTTGACGAATGAACTGAAACTTTCGGCGACCGCGTTCACGCGATCGGTTGCCCGCCGGACATCCTCGAGAAGCTTGAGCCGTATGCGAGGTTCAGCGAACGAGACCCGCGGATTGACGGCTTTCGCCGCGGCACATAGGACACAAATAGGCGTGCCATTCTCGTACAATTCGGTTTCAGTTTTGCAATAAGCGCATTCAGCCATCAAAAGTCTACCTGGCGGACGGAGACACCCAAGAATTTACTGCACTTGACGAGCAGTGTCAATTGCCGATTGGTGTATGCGTTGCTTCACGCTGCTCTCGCTTTTTTTGCCTTCTTCGCCACACTGTTGCGGCCCCTTTTGCCACCGGCCGGGGTCATCGTGAGGCTCCGCTTCAGCGCTTCCATCAGGTCGATTACGGGGGCTTTCCTGGGTTGAGTGGTGGCCGAGACCGGTTTGCCCTTTTGCTTTTGCTCGATCAGGCGCTCAATATTTTCACGGTAGGAGTCATGGAACTCCGAAGGCTTAAAGGGACCGGCAAGATGTTGGACCAGGCTTTTCGCGAGTTCGACTTCCTTAGGCGGCAACTTCGAAGCCGACTTCGGAGCCCGGTTCGCTTCGTGCAGTTCATCCGCGTAGTACAGGGTGTGCAAGACTATTGTGCCAGCGTAAGGGCGAATGAGGACGACATGTTCGCGGCCATGCATCGCCAGCTTCGCGATGGCATGATACTTCGTCAGGTCAAGTGCTTGAAGAAAAAGCTGATAGGGCTTAGCCGCGTTTCCTTCCGGCCCAACATAGTAGGAACTTTCGAAATAAATTGGATCGACCTCATCCTTGCGCACAAACTGCACGATGTCCATCGTTGCCGCTGTAGCCGGCGCGATCTTTTTCAACTCTTCGTCGTCTACCACTACATAGTTGCCCTTGGAAGTCTCGTAGCCTTTTGCGATGTCGGCCCTGTCAATCGGTTTGTTTTCGTCCGCGCAATACCAGATTTCCTTCACACGGGAGAGGTCTTTTCGGTGAAGCATATGAAATTGCACATGTTCCGCGCGCGCCGCCGCAAACAAGCGCACCGGAAAAGTAACCAATCCGAAACTGACGAAGCCTTTCCACACTACTGCAGCCATACTTCAAGGAGCCATCCCGGATGAATTTCGTTTCTCCTCAGAGACCTTGCGCCGGCGTTGTGAGCCGTCAGCGTTACTCAGTGCGTTCGGGTGACGCAGCGGTGGCGTTCCAGCCGTTTCAGCCCGAAACAGATTGGCATCCAAAGGATCTATTTCACGAGGGAGAATCATGGCCAAAACTGCAACCAAAGGAAAAGATAAGGTCGAAAAAGTAATGCACGAATTTAAAGAAGGCACGCTAAAGTCAAGCAGCGGCCAAAAGGTTACAGATCGCAAGCAGGCGGTGGCGGTCGCACTGAGCGAGGCGCGGCAAGCAGGCGCCCGGATTCCCAGGAAGCCTTCGGCCAAGTCCTGACCAATTATGCCAGCGAAGAAGAAGATCTCACCTCAGCCAACACCATTCCTAAAAACGGCCGCCGAAGCAATCGGGACTGCGCTCGGAAAACTTGCCGTCAAGACCGGTGTGGCAACGCCAGTTGGGGCATCCAGGAAACGAAAGAAGGCTTCTGCCACCAGGAAAAAGGCGACGTCCCCCAAGAAGATAGCGGTTAAGAAATCTGGGCGGTAGATCAGGACACCAATCGCGCGAGGTGAGCCAGCTAAACCTTTTCTAGTCGGGACCGCGTTGGCAATAGGGGAGGTGTGGGCTCCCAACGGGGATCCCGGGGACCAAGGACATTATTTCGGCAAGTCTTGCGCTTCGGCCAGATGCGCCCAATTCTTCAAGTCCAGATCGGTTCCTGAACTGGCTTCCATCTCAAATGCCGCAATGTCTTTCTGATGATCTTCTACAGCGGCGCGGGCGAATGCCTTGTCGAAATCCTCGCCGCTTTTTGTCGCGAACGGCATAGAGGCAGCCATCTGGGCATCATCGCCCGGCAGTGACACGCCCTTTTGTTTTGCGAGAGCGGCGAGTTCCTGATTGGCCGCATTGTGGTCGTTTACCAAGTGTTGCGAAAGGCTCTTTACGGCGGGGCTTGCCCCGCGCTCCAGGCCCAATTGGCCCATATGAACTTCCATCATGCCGCCCCGGGCTGCGTCCTGGATGAACTTCTGATCCTGCTCGCTCAAACTCTGCGCAGTCATGGATGAGAAACCGCCCAGAGCCAAGGCGGCGGCTGCTAATGCGAACGATTCTCTATAGAAACGCATTCCGAACTCCTTCGCTGGTTAGATCGCAACCATCCAATCGTGTTTCGGCGAGTCAAAAAAACCGGCGCCGGCCGACTGCGTTTTCACGCGACGACCGGCGCCACAGGGAATCAACGATTAACGAAGCTTAGTGTTTCTCGACAGGTGATTGGGCCGACAACGCGGAAATAAGCTCGCGGCCTTCGCGAGTGGGCGCGACCTTCCCCGTTACCACTTCGCGGGTGTCCAATTCCCGGCCGTAGAGAACCTCATTTTCTCCCTTATCCGAACGCAACGTGGCGCCTTTCAGCGCGATTCCAGCAAACACTCCGCGCGAGCGCGACCAGGACAGCATCTCAGCCGAAAACTTTGCGTCGGTCTGCGCGGAAGCCTCCCGTCCTACCGGTCCAGCCGCTATTTCGCCCTCTCCGCCTAGCGTGAATTGACTTTGCATCAGACGATCCGCTCCGCGTTGATTCATGACTAACATCACAACGTCGGTCTCGGATCCGCCGATCTGAAAGCCTACGCTGCCGCCTTCAACCTTAATAGCAGCCGGCGCGGACCATCCTCGATCACTGGCTCCGCGGCAGGTAATAAAGCCTTTGCCGAATTGCCCGCCGACGATGAAAGCGCCTTTTTTCAATCCAGGCACAATCACAGCGCACTGTGCCTTATCCACCAGATCCTGAGGAATGCCTTTATCGCCAGCCCGCAAGATCTCGCCAAACACGGCAGACGCTTCCGTCAAGCGTTCGGCCGCTTCTTTTCTATCCTTTTGGCTTGGTGCAGCAAAAAGGCATGCTGTCATGGTTAGAAATCCAATAGTTTTGCGCATGTCGCAAGTCTCCTTGGCTTTAGGGAAGCAATTAAATTACCGCTGACGCCGAGTCGTATCTCCAAGGAAACACGCAAGGATGCGCAGGCCTGGGAAGCAGAAAATGCGCTTCTTGCGAAATTCTGACCGGATTTTAAAGCGTTGGCTAGCGGACCTGCGCGAATTTAATGGTCTCCGTCAAGGACGAAATGCGCAACTTGTGATGAGCTCGCAGGGATGCCAGATCCGCTGCGTCCAGCTCCTGGGAGCATTCCAGATCAAGGTCGTACATGACGGAACGAGTGTTGGAATTATGCCGCAGCCCTAGAATGTGACCAATTTCATGAACAGATATTCGATACGATTCCGCAGGCGTTAGCGTGACGACAGGATTGAATACTATCCAGCCCTGGAAATCCCGGCGGTCTGGAAATTGAGAGCGGGCTACCATGTTATTGGGTGTAGGCTCAAAGAGCTTGCGCTCTCCATCTGACACCGCCATGGAGCAATTGGCGCTGCTCTCTTCGTGCCATTCGAGATCCAACACGCCGGCCCAAAAATCCATGGCCCTGCGGAATTGCTGAGCCAAAACAAGGTTAGCTGTGTTGAATCGAACCCCAAGATTCAGCGGACCGCGCTTGAGGAGGTCGGATCGATGATTGCATTGCGGGTAGTCTGCGCTCCAGTTGACCGCAGGTTCCGCTGCAAGCAGGCCGGGAAGCAATAACCACAGCAGGATGGAGCGCCCGGCCACGCTCCAAAAATAGCGTGTTCAACCAGACCTTACATTTGGGAAAATACCCGTCAGGTGCCTGATAATCACCCTAGGTGAGGGCGGTTCGCCCTCACCCGCTTGTCGCGGCGCAGCCTAAGCGCGCTTTGCCGTGACCTAGTACGACGTGGCTTTCTGATTCTTGACTTGTACCTCATTCACCACTTGGTCGACATTAGGAACCGCCGCCGCCACTTTGGCAACCTCGGCGCGTTTGGCTTGCGAGTCCACGTCGCCCTTCAATACAACCACCCGATTCTTGACGTCGTACTTGACCTGCGAATCGAAGCGGCTCGCGACCAGCGCTGCGTGCAGATTCTTGTCGATTCCCTTGTCGAGGTCGGAATTGATGGTTTTGGCATCACTCTCTGCCCCAAGAGGGATCACTGCCACTTGGTTCGCAACTACCTGCCCCGCAGCCATTGTCTTTGCGATCGCTTCGGCCTGGCCCTTGGCATCCTCAGTGGCGACATGCCCGCCCAGGGTGACCACTCCTTTATCGCGATCCTGACTGACAGAGACATCCTTCAGGCCGGCTTGATCGAGTGACTGGCGAACCGCACTCGATACGTCCGGCGCCTTATCCTCGGTCCGCGTGCATGCGCTCAAGGAGCAAAGCACCAGGAACACGGCAAAGACAGATAATGTAAGTTTTCTCATATAGATTCTCCCCGTTTTCTTTTTCCTGCGGCTAATGTGCGTGATTAAACAGGAACCACAGAACGATCAAACCAGTTGGAACTCCTAATATCCAGGCTCCCAAATACTTCATCTAGACACCTCCAGCGGGAATAGTGCAATCCGGAGTCCGTAGCCTGCGGATGACGCAAGTTTCGCTGGGTTAGACACTTAGCGCCCGGACCGGCTGGGTTCGTTTGGTTGCCCAGCAGATTAATCCGCCAACCGGATGCAGAAAGTGCTTTTGCCGGGCGGATGGATTGGTCACAGACCGATTCCCCGTCCGCAATACTTGTCGCAAAATGCAAGGTCCTTACTCGGCGGCGTTATCGCCTGAGCACGGCTGGTTTCTCCTCCGAAGACCATGCGCTGTCTTGTGTGCGCCGCTGATTTTGCGGCCTATTTGGCGAGCGCTGGCAAAGTGGTAAACGTATGGGTCGGCGTGCGAATCCCCAAAGCGCCGGCCGAATCCGCTGGTGATCACGGCTGTCCCTTGACAGCTCCTAAGTAATTGAAAAACCAATGGATACTTTCTTGTAACCTATTGGGTGGAACTGACTCTATTCGGGGTTGGAAGTGTGTTTAATCATTCGACCCAAGCCCCAATAGAATGCAGGAGAACAATCCGCCATGGCCACCCAGCAAACCGTCGAAAAGCGCTCGAAAAGTCCCACCAACCGGGAAACCAATAAACTCCTGGAGACCCTGGTCGCGTTTAAACGGGGCGATTTTTCGATTCGGATGCCGGTGGATCTGGTCGGGATGGATGGCAAGATCGCGGACGCGCTCAACGACATTCTCGAACTCAACGAAAAGATGGCGAACGCCCTCGACGGCATCAGCCGGTCGGTAGGTAAAGAAGGCAAGATCGCGCAACGGGCGTCGATCGGGTCGGCGAGCGGAGGATGGGCGGCGTGTATTGATTCGGTAAACAGCCTGATCGGAGACCTGGTGCAGCCATCGACCGAAGTCGCGCGCGTGATCGGCGCTGTGGCGAAAGGCGACCTGTCGCAGACCATGTCCCTGGATGTAGACGGCCGGCCGTTGCGCGGGGAATTTCTGCACACTGCGCGGGTCGTGAACACCATGGTGGACCAGCTCAATTCGTTCGCTTCCGAGGCCACGCGCGTGGCGAGAGAAGTCGGTACCGAAGGCAAGCTGGGCGGGCAGGCGGTGGTGACGGGCGTGGCGGGAACGTGGAAGGATCTGACGGAAAGCGTGAATTCGATGGCGAGCAACCTCACCAATCAGGTTCGCAACATTGCCGGCGTGACGACGGCCGTGGCTAAAGGTGATTTGACGACCAGAATCACGGTGGATGCGCGCGGCGAAATTCTGGAACTGAAGAATACCATCAACACCATGGTGGATCAGTTAAGTTCATTCGCGGCTGAAGTAACACGGGTGGCTCGCGAGGTGGGCACGGACGGAAGGTTGGGCGGGCAGGCGGAAGTGAAGGGTGTCGCGGGTGTGTGGAAGGATCTGACGGATTCCGTCAATTCGATGGCCGGGAATTTGACGAACCAGGTGCGCAACATCGCTGAAGTAACTACGGCCGTGGCCAAAGGCGATCTCTCGACACGTATCACTGTGGATGCGCGTGGCGAAATTTTGCAATTGAAGAACACCATCAACACCATGGTCGACCAGCTCAGCTCGTTCGCCGCAGAGGTGACGCGCGTGGCGCGCGAAGTGGGAACCGAGGGTCTGTTGGGCGGCGAGGCGGATGTGCCCGGAGTCGGCGGCACGTGGAAGGATCTGACGGATTCGGTCAATTCGATGGCCGGGAACCTTACAGCGCAGGTGCGCAACATCGCCGAAGTAACCACGGCGGTGGCCAAGGGCGACCTGTCGCGCAAGATCACGGTTACAGTTCGCGGCGAAATCCTGGAACTGAAGAACACCATCAACACCATGGTGGATCAGCTCAGCTCGTTCGCTTCCGAAGTTACTCGCGTGGCGCGTGAGGTGGGAACCGAAGGAAAACTCGGCGGACAGGCGAAGGTAGAGGGCGTCGCCGGAACCTGGCGCGATCTCACGGATAGCGTGAACTTTATGGCGGGCAACCTGACGTCTCAAGTCCGCAATATCGCGCAGGTGACCACTGGCGTGGCGAAGGGCGACTTATCGACCAAGATTACGGTCGACGCGCGCGGCGAAATTCTGGAATTGAAAAACACCATCAATACCATGGTGGATCAGCTCAATTCGTTCGCTTCGGAAGTGACGCGTGTGGCGCGCGAAGTGGGTACGGAAGGGAAGCTCGGTGGACAGGCGCAGGTGAAAGGCGTGGGCGGCGTCTGGAAAGATCTAACGGATTCCGTCAACTCCATGGCGGGAAACCTCACTAACCAGGTCCGCAATATTGCTGAGGTCACGACCGCGGTGGCGCGAGGCGACCTCTCGACAAAAATCACTGTGGACGTCCAGGGCGAAATTCTGGCCCTGAAGAACACCATTAACACCATGGTGGATCAACTCAATTCGTTCGCCAGCGAAGTGACGCGAGTCGCGCGCGAAGTAGGTACCGACGGGAAGCTTGGTGGTCAGGCGCAGGTAAAAGGCGTTGGCGGCGTGTGGAAGGATCTGACGGACTCGGTGAACTCGATGGCCGGCAATTTAACGGCCCAGGTCCGCAATATCGCGGAAGTCACAACCGCGGTGGCGACCGGCGATTTGTCGCGCAAGATTACGGTGGACGTGCGCGGCGAAATCCTCGAATTGAAAAACACCATTAATACGATGGTGGATCAGCTCAACGCGTTCGCCGGCGAAGTAACTCGCGTGGCGCGTGAAGTGGGGACGGAGGGCAAGCTGGGAGGTCAGGCTGAAGTGAAAGGCGTCGGCGGGGTCTGGAAAGATCTCACCGATAGCGTGAACTTCATGGGAGGAAACTTGACCTCTCAGGTGCGCAACATCGCCCAGGTGACTACAGCCGTGGCGAAGGGCGATTTGTCGACCAAAATTACAGTCGATGCCCGCGGCGAGATTCTGGAGCTGAAAAATACCATTAATACAATGGTCGATCAGCTCAATGCGTTCGCCGGCGAAGTAACGCGCGTGGCGCGCGAGGTCGGCACGGAAGGCAAGCTAGGCGGCCAGGCGGACGTGCATGACGTGGCCGGAACCTGGAAGGATCTGACGGATTCCGTCAACTCGATGGCGAGCAACCTGACCAGTCAGGTGCGAAACATTGCAGAAGTCACAACGGCGGTGGCGAAAGGCGACTTGTCGCGTAAAATCACTGTCGACGTGCGCGGCGAAATCCTGGAACTCAAAAACACCATCAATACGATGGTCGATCAGCTCAACGCGTTCGCCGGCGAAGTGACGCGCGTGGCGCGTGAAGTCGGTACCGAAGGCAAGCTCGGCGGCCAGGCGGAAGTGAAGGGTGTCGGCGGTGTCTGGAAGGATCTCACCGACAGCGTGAACTTCATGGCCGGGAATCTGACGTCTCAGGTGCGAAACATTGCGCAGGTAACTACTGGCGTGGCCAAAGGCGATCTTTCGACGAAGATTACAGTTGACGCCAGGGGCGAGATTCTTGAGCTGAAGAACACTATCAACACGATGGTGGATCAGCTCAACGGATTCGCGAGCGAAGTGACGCGCGTGGCTCGCGAGGTAGGCACGGAGGGCAAACTTGGCGGACAGGCCGACGTGCGCGGGGTCGCGGGAACCTGGAAAGATCTCACCGATAGCGTCAATTACATGGCCAGTAACCTGACCAATCAGGTTCGAAACATCGCCGGTGTGACCACCGCTGTGGCTCGCGGCGATTTAACTACTATCATCACGGTGGACGCGCGCGGGGAGATTCTGGCGTTGAAGAACACCATCAATACGATGGTGGATCAGCTCAGCTCATTCGCATCGGAAGTGACGCGTGTGGCGCGCGAAGTGGGTACCGAAGGCAAGCTCGGCGGACAGGCGGAGGTGAAGGGCGTCGCCGGCACTTGGAAAGATCTTACAGACAACGTCAATTTCATGGCCGGAAACCTGACGAACCAAGTCCGCAACATCGCCGAAGTCACCACGGCAGTGGCGCGGGGCGATCTGTCGCGCAAAATCACGGTGGACGTGCGCGGCGAAATTCTGGAGCTGAAGAACACTATTAATACGATGGTGGATCAGCTTAGTTCGTTCGCCTCGGAAGTCACGCGCGTGGCGCGCGAAGTCGGTACCGAAGGCAAGCTGGGCGGGCAGGCGGATGTGCGGGGTGTCGCGGGCACCTGGAAAGATTTGACCGATAGCGTAAACTCGATGGCCGGCAACCTCACGGCACAGGTAAGAAACATCGCGCAGGTAACTACCGCTGTTGCCAATGGAAATCTCTCACGCAAGATCACCGTGGACGTGCAAGGCGAGATTCTGGAATTGAAAGACACCATCAACACCATGGTGGACCAACTCAATTCTTTCGCCAGCGAGGTAACGCGCGTGGCGCGCGAAGTCGGTACCGACGGAAAGCTGGGCGGCCAAGCCGAAGTGAAAGGCGTCGCCGGCACTTGGAAGGACTTGACTGACAACGTCAATTTCATGGCTGCGAACCTCACAACCCAGGTACGCGGCATCGCGAAAGTTGTGACCGCCGTCGCGAACGGCGATTTGAAGCGCAAACTGATTCTCGAAACCAAGGGTGAGATCGCGGAGCTGGCCGACACCATCAACGGCATGATCGATACTTTGGCGACGTTCGCCGATCAGGTGACCACGGTGGCCCGTGAAGTCGGTATCGAAGGCAAACTAGGCGGGCAGGCGCGTGTGCCGGGCGCGGCGGGTATCTGGCGCGATCTGACGGACAACGTCAATCAGCTGGCTGCCAATCTCACCACGCAAGTCCGCGCGATTGCCGAGGTAGCGACCGCCGTTACGAAGGGCGACCTGACGCGCTCCATCGCTGTGCAAGCGCAAGGAGAAGTGGCATCGCTAAAAGACAACCTCAACGAGATGATTGTCAACCTGGCGGCGACCACCCGCAAGAACAATGAACAGGATTGGCTGAAGACCAACATCGCCAAGTTTACGGGCATGATGCAGGGGCAGCGCGACCTGCTCACTGTCGCGCAGTTGCTTCTGTCCGAATTGACGCCGCTGATCGGAGCCCAGCATGGAACTTTCTATATCACCGATACAGTGGATGAAACGCCGGTGTTGTCACTGCTGACCGGATACGCGATCGAACAGGAGGACGATGTACCGAAGCGCTTCAAGATAGGACAGGGCCTCGTGGGCCAGTGCGCCAGAGAGAAGGAACGCATTCTGGTTACCGACGTACCGGGAGACTATGTAAAAATCAATTCCAGCCTGGGCGGCAGTGCTCCTTTAAGTATCGTTGTGCTGCCGGTGCTTTTCGAAGGCGATGTGAAAGCGGCCATCGAATTGGCGTCGTTCGGGCAATTCAACGACGTGCATCTGGCGTTTCTCGACCAGTTGACGCAATCGATCGGCATCGTCTTGAACACGATTGCAGCGACGATGCGGACAGAACAGCTGCTGCAGCAAAGCCAGGCGCTGGCGGAAGAACTCCGCAGCCAGCAACTGCAACTGCGAACCACCAACGCAGAATTGCAGGAAAAGGCACAATTGTTGGCGGAACAGAAGACGGAGGTCGAGACTAAGAACCTGGAGGTCGAGCAGGCCAAGAAGGCGCTGGAAGAGAAGGCGGAGCAGTTATCTCTTACCTCCAAGTACAAGAGCGAGTTTTTGGCCAACATGAGCCATGAGCTAAGAACGCCGCTCAACAACCTCCTGATTCTGGCGCGTATGCTATCGGAGAACACCGACAAGAACCTTACCAGCAAACAAGTGAAGTTCGCCGAGACCATCCACACTTCGGGAACCGATCTATTGGCGCTGATCAGCGACATTTTGGATCTCAGCAAGATCGAATCCGGGAAAATGGACTTGGATATTGGAGGCGTGCGCTTCACGGAACTCCAAGACTATTGTTCCAAGACCTTCCGTCATGTTGCCGAAGGCAAAGGTCTGGATTTCGGCATCGAGCTGGGCAATGCGGTAACTAGCGAAATCATGCATACCGACGCTAAGCGCCTCCAGCAGGTGCTGAAGAACCTCCTCTCGAACGCGCTCAAGTTTACCGAACATGGCTCCGTACATCTGACCATCGATAAAGCGAATAGCGGATGGAGCCTGGGTCACACGATCTTGTCAAGAGCCAAGTCCGTCATCGCATTTACGGTTACGGATAGCGGCATCGGTATCCAAGCCGACAAACAACGCATCATTTTCGAGGCATTCCAGCAAGCGGACGGAACCACCAGCCGCAAGTACGGGGGCACCGGTCTGGGACTTTCGATCAGCCGCGAGTTAGCACGCCTGCTCGGCGGCGAAATCCGCCTGCAGAGTGCGCCGGGGGTGGGCAGCACTTTCACTCTGTATCTTCCGCAAACCTACGTCACCCCCGCCCAGGCCCCCAAGAGCGAGGCCTTAAAGATCACTCCGATCCAGCTCGATCAAGTTGCCGGCGCGGCCGAGGCCGAAGTGGACCTGATTCTCACGTCTCCCCTGGAACACCAGGAACTGACGGAAGAACTGGTGCTTGACGACGATCGAAACCTGATTCAGCCAGGCGACTCGGTTCTACTTATCGTCGAGGACGACATCACGTTCGCGCGCATCCTGGTAGACCTGGCTCATGACCACCAACTGAAGGCGCTGGTTGCTCTGCGGGGAAGCAGCGCAATGTCGCTGGCTCGTGAGTTCAAACCCGGGGCGATCACTCTGGATATCACACTTCCGGACGTGGCTGGATGGACGATTCTCGATCGTCTCAAGCACGATCCGGCCACCCGTCACATTCCAGTTCACATCATCTCAGGCGATGAGGATCGCCGCCGGGGATTGGCGCTGGGCGCGATGAGTTATTTGGAAAAAGCCGTTGCCAAGGACTCGCTGGTGGAGGCCTTCGGTGCGATTGAGCAGTCCGCGCAGAGACGTGCGAAGAAGCTGCTGGTGGTGTGCTCGAATGACTCCGAGCGGCAGGGAATCGCCGAGCTGCTGGCCGCTTCGGACCTGGAGATCACGGAAGCTAAGAGTGAGGGCGAAGCGCTCGCAGTAACCAGACATCAGTACGTGGATGGAATCGTCGTCCACTTCGAGTTGGGCGGGATCGGTCCACTGCAGCTAGTGGAGGAGATCCAAAACCAACTAAGCCCGCATGTGCCCCCGATCATCTTGGTGCTCACGCGGACGCTCAATCCCGCGGAAGAGCAGGACCTTGCGCGAGCGACCCGAATCAGTGTGGTGAAGCGGGCCCATTCGTCCGATCGCGTACTCGACGATTCGGTGTTGCTGTTGCACCGCGACGAATCCGATCTCACCGAAGAACAGCGCGGAGTTCTGGACCGGCTGCGCCGGACAGATCCGACACTCAAAGGCAAGACCATCCTGGTAGTCGACGACGATGTGCGCAATATTTTCGCGCTCACCAGCTTATTGGAGGAGCACAACATGAATGTGGTGCATGCGGAAAATGGCCGCGCGGGCATCGAATTACTAAAGAGCCGCCCCGACATTGACCTGGTACTCATGGATATCATGATGCCGGAGATGGACGGGTATGAGACCATGAGCACCATTCGGCAGATTCCCGAATTCCGGTCGCTTCCCATCGTGGCGCTCACCGCCAAGGCGATGAAAGGAGATCGGGCGAAGTGCCTGGAGGCGGGAGCTTCGGACTATATTACAAAGCCGGTCGATCTGGAACAATTGTTCTCAGTGCTGCGGGTTTCGATGGGTACCAGTCATCAAGAGGCGAGTCAGATGGTGGCTCCGGGAGTATAAGATTGCTGCGATGATAGGTACTGCGGTGGCACAGGAGAATCCAGAACCGGCAGGGCAAAGTGCGCCCGACCGCGTAAAAATCTTACTGGTGGACGATTCACCGGAGAACCTCATTTCACTGGAAGCCGCCCTGGAGATATTGGGTCAGGAATTGGTCCTGGCTCAATCTGGAATGCAGGCGCTGCGTCACATGCTGGAAGACGACTTCGCGGCCGTGTTGCTGGACGTGAAGATGCCGGAGATGGACGGCTTTCAGACCGCGGAACTAATCCGGGCTCGAAAGCGTTCGCGGCACACACCCATTTTGTTTCTCACGGGCTATAAGAGCGATGAGCAACTGTTTCGAGGTTACGACCTCGGCGCGGTTGATTTTCTCTTCAAGCCAATTGTCCCGGAGATTCTTCGCTCGAAAGTCAATGTGTTCGTGGAACTGAGCCGCAATAACGCTCTCTTGCAGCGGCAGGCTGAGGTTGTCAGCAAAGCGGAACAGAAATTTCGCTCGCTCCTGGAAGCCGCTCCCGACGCCATGGCTGTGGTGGATGGACAAGGCAAGATTGTGCTGGTGAATGCGCAGGTGGAGAAGGTATTCGGATATAGACGGAAAGAGCTGCTGGGCAAAGCCATTGAGACCCTGGTTCCAGAGCGGTTTCGAGGGCGGCATGACATTCATCGATCGAAGTTCTTCGATGAAGCCAGGATCCGGCCGATGGGAACCGGGCTGGAGTTGTACGGGGTGCGGAAAAATGGAACGGAATTCCCGGTTGAGATTAGCTTGAGCCCGCTGGATACCGAAGAAGGATTGCTGGTCACCGCAGCCATCCGTGATGTTACGGAACGGAAGA
>Ga0068858_100002639_pt1 | contig 18064 bp, 18 predicted proteins | sample KBSSwiS12_FD_66589 | JGI IMG/M metagenome (GOLD analysis project Ga0068858, IMG submission 66589) | Switchgrass rhizosphere microbial communities from Kellogg Biological Station, Michigan, USA - KBS Switchgrass S1-2 | ecosystem: Host-associated > Plants > Roots > Rhizosphere > Soil ...
TAGCTGTGCAACTACAACGACTAATTACTATCGGTCTTCCGTTGAAAGTTGGCAAGGCGCAAGCGTCAAAGCATTAGTTAAGCAATGGGGCAGACCAGACTATAAAATATTGTCTCCGGATGGTGATGCCATGCTGGCTTACCGTACGCAAAGTTATAGCCCTTACATGGCACCGACATCGCCTGCCATCGGCGTTAATAACCGCGGCGGCCGACCTGTTATTAGCGTAGATAATCTCAACCATACTTGGAACCGCGGTCAATTATCGCTTACTTGCGTGGCCATATTTAAAATTAATCCAGTCGGCGTGGTGACTGGCACCCAGGTTCAAGGAAACAGTTGCTACGGCGGTAGCAGCTTTGCAAGCCAATATGCGAATAAAGAAAAAGGTGGGAATAAATAATGCGTAGCTTTAAATTCTGGATGCTGCTTGCGTTAAATTTCAGTGTAATTCTGCCGATTTATGCAGCAAACAGTAATGACGCTGACGGTGAGTATGATAGTCATAGACCAAAAAAGAAAATTTATACGATTGCTGACGATGTTATTTTAACGCCAACCGCAAACGTGCAATATGATAAACCGCGCATAATCGTGAAAGCAGTTTACCCCGTCATTAGTAGTGGCACCCCAGATGAAAACATTGATAGTTTTAACCTGCTCATTACTGATTTGATTCGCCAAGAAGCGGAAAATTTTCGCGAAAAAGTACTGGCCAACCAAGCGGCGCAGATAAATTATCCTAAAGATAAAGTAAAAAATGAAATTGATATTGATTTCAATACGTCAGTCGTGAATACCGAAGACGATCCCATCATTAGCATTCGCTTTTCTATACAAGGCAATATTGTCGGTCTTGCTCACCCATACCACACTCATCACACACTCAATTATAATTTGTATAACGGCGAAGAAGTTCATTTAGCCAGTTTATTTAAACAAGATGCCGATTATCTCACGATGATTTCTTCTTATTGCCGTAACGTTTTAAACAAGCGCTTAAAAGATAAAGGCATGATAGAGAAAGGCACGGCAGCTTTAGAAGAAAATTTCAAAAATTGGAATGTGAGTCCGTATGGATTGTTAATTACATTTGATGAAGCGCAGGTTGCGCCCTATGTTTACGGCACGCAAACCGTCATGATTCCTTATTCAGTTTTAAAATTAATCTTAGCGCCCGATTCTTTTACCAGTCAATGTACCAAACATAGGCGCAGCTGTATTCAAAACAATGTACTGACAGGCGGTTTTATTGATGAAGCGGCAAACACACCTACACCATTAGTGAAAACTGCTTAACGTGCGTTTGATAGTGGCTTTTCGTGTTTAGCTGTTTCTTTGCGCTCTTGTGTAACTTGGCGTACGTGACGCATTAAGATTTGTCTGACATATGGTTGATAGCCAATTCCATCTTCTTCAGCCAATTTTTTCAAATTAGCGATCAGGTTTTTTTGCAAACGAATTGAAATAGTTTGTAACCCTAAATTTTCATCAAGCGCACTTTCACGCTGTTGCGAAGCTTTGCGCACATGTTTTGCTGACGCGCCTAACTGTCTATTATCCCAAACGGCTGGCGATTTTTTTTTACGCGAATTTTCCATATATTTTCACCTCATTTGTATTTGGTTCATAACACGTTTTAACTTCATATTTTCGATTTGATAACTCTATAAAAACCACTTTCAACAAACGCCCATCATTTGTTTCAGCAATAAACCACATCGTAGGCGGCTTAGTCTTATTTACTTCTCTCGTGTCTTCTAACAGGCCTTTCGTACGATTATAAAAACACTCTTCTACTTCTTCCCTGGTAACCCCATGTTTGTCATTAAGTTTTTTAATGACAGTGGCGCTGATTAGTAGGTTAAAGATCATGTCATTTCCTTTTAATTATATCTGTTGTATATACAAAAGCAATACGTAGGAGGGGGAAAAGAGGCGGAGATACAGGCGAGAGGTTTACAATTATGAGAAGCGGGGATGACAGCTTATATACAATTACGCCGTGAAAATAACAACTATCACGTTACGTTTGGCGCATCAATTCGTTTCATGGTTGTTTCAATCCAGTTTTTTGCTAGTTCTAATACTTCTTCTGGTTTTTTATTTTCGCTCGAAATCATAGGGCCAATGACGACTTGTACCGTGCCGGGGCGTTTGATGAATTTTCTTTTTGGCCAAAAGCGGCCGGCATTATGGGCAACTGGGATGATAGGGAAACCGGTTTCGACAGCTAAACGTGCGCCGCCTAATTTATAGTGTCCGACTTGGCCTGAAGGAACGCGAGTGCCTTCGGGGAAGACTAATACCCAACGTCCTGCCTCTAAACATTTTTTACCTTTTGTAATAATTTGCTGCATGGCGCTTCCGCGCGCACTGCGATTAATGATGATAGGATCAGAAGATGCTAGCCCCCAACCAAAAAATGGGATCCAAAGTAATTCACGTTTAGCAATCACAGCTGGATCATGAAAAATAAGTGGCAGAAAAAATGTTTCCCACGTTGATTGATGCTTGCTTAACACCACGCCCGCTTTAATAGCTGAAAGATGTTCTAATCCTTCCACGTGATAATCGATACGACAAACTAATTTCATGGCAAAAAAATAAAAGCGTAAAAACACACGAATTTGCGCATGACGATAATGCAAAGGCAATAAAAAAGAAAACAGCATAAAAACACTGTAAAGAGAAATTGCCAGCGTAGAAAAAATTAAAAAAATCAACGAACGAATAAATAATACCATTATTGATTTCCTTGCAACGCTAAAACATATTCAACCGCTGCCGCTAAATTAGGAAATTGTGGCACGCTAGCAAATGCAGGATATTTTTCTAAGGCTAACTTACCTTTTTTCGTCATTAATAAAATTGGCTTGCAACCTGCTTCCTCTGCCGCCAATACATCTACATCAGAGTCGCCAATGAAAAATGTTTCAGAAAAATTAATATTAAATTTAGCTTGGATTTGATAAAGCATACCAGGCTTTGGTTTGCGGCATATGCAACACTCGTCTGGACGATGTGGGCAGAAAAAAATTTGCTCGATGTGGCCGCCTTGCTCTGCTAATTCTTTAGTGAGTTTTTCATGAATACGGCTTAGTGTTTCGAGAGTGTAATACCCACGCCCAACTCCTGATTGATTGGTTGCAACCGCCACGCGAAATCCATGCCGATTTAGCTGGCCAATTGCCGCTAAACTGCCAGGAATCGCTATCCATTCTTCAGGCGATTTTATGTATTCGTCTGAATCATAGTTAATGACACCATCACGATCGAGAATAATAAATGACATGGCTACAACTGCTTGGTTGTGAAAGGAGTAAAGTATAGGGAAATTTTATAGGCCTGGACACGTTTTTTGTGTGATAAAACACAAAAAACGCGCCAAGTTGCAGGATGATAAACGTTAGAGCTTCTTACTCAAACTTATAAACTAAGCTGAGCGTGAAAGCATCTTGACGTGGTGAAGTGGAAAGACGAAAGTTTGGCGCTAAGTTCATGTTAACTGAACGATAGGCCGTAAAATCGTATTCGCCACGCAAATCAAGACTTTGAGTTAAACCGGTTTGCAAACCAAAACCAAATTGGCCGCCGTTTACTGATTGGCTTAATTCGGAGAAACGTGTTCTGACAATACCTGCGCGTGCAAATGCAAGCGTATGATCGCTTAACATCACACCAGGAAGAATGCTTGCGCCGTAACTGTAAGTGGTTTTCAACGAACCATTATCATTGATTACCGCTGTTCCTACGGTGCCGTTTAATTCGCCAGCAAGATAAAAGCTGCCGCTAACGATGCCGCCGTAACCTGCGAGAATGTTGAAAGGTGTACCGCGATTAGAACCAAAAAGACCGTTGTTGCTTGGCGTGTTGGTAGCGATACCGAGACCTGCACCGATATAAGGTGCTGGACCTGCAGCAGCTGCGATTCCAACTGTAGAGGCTAAAATTGCAGTTCCTAAAAGGATTTTCTTAAACATATTCACACTCCTTAATTTTCATTATTGGATTTGTGAACATCCGTTACCGATCTCTTCGATCAGGTGAGATCTGGTATATATGGTTCACCTTCTATCTGCGCTTCCTTGTATGGATGGAAAATAAACAAGCCATACAGATACGAAGTTGGCGCATCATAGCGCAGAGATGGTATGGGTACAACACTTTAGATATTTCTTGTTAAAAAATGGACAGCTGTGTGCGGGGTTTGTCATTCCCCGCAGTAAAGGCGGGGATGACAACGAAATCCACTTTTTAATTCATGGGCTGAAAAGATTTTTTGCGTGGATCCCGGACAAATGCCACAGAGCGGCATTTTCCGGGATGACACGGGATGCTTGCATCCCGTGTCACTTTTGCACATCAAACGGCACAAACACTTCGTTTAATTGCCTAGCCACACGAATAAAAGTTGTGCGTTTTGATAATTCTTTAAGTCTATGCGCACCCACATACGTACAGGTAGAGCGTATACCGCCAAGAATATCCAAAATCGTGTTTTTCACCGGTCCGCGATACGGCACGTTCACAGAACGACCTTCGCTAGAACGATAATCCGCCATGCTGCCATGATGTCGCTCCATTGCTTCTTTGGAACTCATGCCATAAAAACGTTTATATTTTTTGCCTTTCTCTTCGATGACTTCACCTAAACATTCATCATGTCCAGCAAACATTCCACCCAGCATGACAAAATCAGCGCCTGCTGCAAATGCTTTTGCGACATCGCCTGGTGTGGTGCAACCGCCATCCGCACAAACTTGACCACCCAAACCATGTGCGGCATCAGCGCATTCAATGATGGCAGATAATTGCGGATACCCAACGCCAGTTTTTTCGCGCGTGGTACAAACAGAACCTGGTCCAATACCAATTTTGACAATATCTGCGCCAGATAAAATTAATTCTTCAACCATTTCTCCTGTCACTACATTGCCTGCCATGATTACAGTTTTCGGATAATGTTCACGCAATTTTTCTAAATAAGACACAAAGCGTTCGGTATAACCATTTGCCACATCTAAACAAATAAAAGGCAAGGGCACTTCTTTCATGACTTCGTCTAGCCTTGCAAAATCTGCATCTGAAATACCAACTGAAACAAAACAAGAAGGCAAAACATCTGGTGAACTGGTTGCTAATTTTTTCCAATCTTCAACCGTGATAAATTTATCAAGCGCCGTCAGCAAACCATGTTCAGACAAGGCTTTGGCCATGTTAATCGTACCAGTATGATCCATATTGGCAGCAATAACCGGCACTCCGTGCCATATTGTTTGCGTATGTTTAAATTGAAATTCGCGATCCAAGGACACATCCGCCCGCGTTTTTAACACGCTACGTTTAGGCCGAATTAATACATCACGAAAATCCAATTTCACATCATATTCAATACGCATTTATTGCTCCTTTATAAAACATTTAAGGAGCCCGGACACAAAAAACGTGCCCAGGCTACAGCACATTCACAAGCGAACTATTGTACTCATATCCCTTTCCGTAGACGAGCATAATAAAACCCATCCATCCCATGTTCACCCGGCAAAACTTGTCTGCCAATCGCACACGTCTGCCCCCATGCGGCGGTGATTTTATCTTCGCTAGCATCCGCATGTGCTGAAATAAAACGCTGCACCACATTGGCATTTTCTTCAGGGAAAAAAGAGCAAGTTGCATAAACCAATAAACCGCCTGGTTTCAATAAAGCCCACAAGGATTTCAATAAATGATATTGCTCTTCTGCTAAGGCAGGAATATCAGTAGGCTCGCGTAATAATTTAATATCTGGATGACGGCGAATCACACCGCTTGCCGAACAAGGCGCATCCAATAAAATGCGATCAAACGATTCGCCATTCCACCAAGCTGCGGCATCTAACACATCATGACAAACACACTCAGCTTGCAATTGTAAGCGCGTTAAATTTTCTTTAATTGTACGCATGCGTGTCGCATCTTTTTCAACAGCGGTTATCGATGCTAATTTTGGCTCTCTTTCCAACATGTGTGTCAACTTACCGCCCGGTGCTGCGCAGGCATCTAAAACATGTAAACCTGGCGTAAGCTCCAATAAATCAACGGCTAATTGTGCCGCGCCATCTTGCACGGACACGTCACCTTTTTGAAACCCTGGTAATTCTTCGGCATGAATTGGCGCATCTAACATAATGCCATCTTGGGTTTCGGGAATAAGGCTAGCGTTAATATTATTCGCTTCTAATTGTTTTAAATAATCAGCGCGCGAAATATGTAATCGATTAACGCGAATAGAAAATGGGGGATGTTCATTATTTGCTGCCATAATAGCTTGCCATTCGCTAGGCCACGCTTTTTTAGTGCTAGCAATCCACCAATCGGGATGTGCATATTTCGCTTCTTCATCATCTTGCCAGATGGAAGTGACTTCTTCTTGTCTACGCAAATATTCTCTTAATATGGCATTAACGAAACCGCGTGCCCAAGCTTTTTTTAAATCTTCTGTGGCATTAACTGTTTCTGATACCGCGGCATGTGGTGGCACGCGCATTTCCATTAATTGATAAAGCCCAACTAAAATTAATGCATGCACATCACCATCTTTTGCACTCATGGGTTTAACTAACAAATTACTTAAGACCACATCAAGACGTGTGTAAAAACGACAAACACCATAACAGACTGCTTGCACAAACGCACGATCACGAGCATCTTTCATTTTTTGAAAAGCCAGCGCCAAACTATCCGTTAATGAGCGACCTTCAGTTACTTCATTAATAACGTTTGCTGCAATTAATCGCAAATTCATAGCAATTTTTCTCCCACGATCAATTCCGCGTGTTTAGCATTAAAAAAATCGGCGATGGCCAAGGCCTTACCGCCGGGTAACTGTACTTGCAATAAACGTAATGCGCCTTTTGCTGTTGCTATATCCAAGCCATCTTTTGACACTTGCAAAATAGTACGTGGTTCTGCTTGTTTTTCGGTAGGGAGTGCCTTAGCTTGCCAAATTCGTAGCGGCTCATTCTTCCATGTTGTGTAGGCAACTGGCCAAGGATTAAAAGCGCGCACTGCCCATTCAATTTCTTCTGCTGTTTGCGTCCAATCAATTAATGCTTCTTCTTTGGTAATTTTATTCGCGTAAGTTGTTTGTTCATTATCTTGTATTTGGGGCTGAATTTTGTTTTGCTCTAATAAAGCTAGTGTTTCTATTAATGCATCAGCACCCATTGCAGCTAATTTATCATGTAAGGTTTGCGTTGTTTCGGCGGCCTCTAGTTGATATTTTTTTTGCAGCAACATAGGGCCGGTATCTAAACCAGCATCCATTTGCATGATAGTAACGCCAGACATTTTATCGCCTGCAAAAATAGTACGTTGAATTGGTGCTGCGCCACGCCAACGTGGCAATAAAGAAGGATGAATATTTAAGCAACCTAAGCGTGGAATAGTTAACACAGCGCTTGGCAATAACATACCGTAGGCTGCAACCACCATGACATCCGCATTAAATTGTTTAAGTATGTCTTGCTCGGTTTCGCTTTTAAGCGAAGCCGGTTGATAAACCGGTAAATTATAATGTTGCGCCAATTCTTTGACAGGACTTGCTGTTAAATGCAAACCACGGCCAGCTTTGCGATCAGGTTGTGTATACACGGCAATCAATTGATGTGGTGAGTTTAGTAAAGCTTGAAGCGCTATGGCGGCAAATTCTGGGGTTCCGGCGAAAATAATTTTTAGGGACACAGTGTTTTCTCTTGGTACGTGGTGGTGGGTGGTGGTTACACCCCGGATGAAATATAAAGCATTTCATCCAGGCTACATTTAACGAGTTGCAAATTTATTTAATTTCTTTTTGTATCTATCTTGTTTTAAACGAGAGAGGTGATCGATGAATAATACGCCATTCAAATGATCCATTTCGTGTTGAATACAAGCTGCCATCAATCCTTCTGCTTCAAGTTCGATAGCGTTTCCATCGGCATCTTGCGCGCGTAAACGAATTTTTAAGGCGCGTTCGACTTTGTCATAACCAGCAGGCACAGATAAACAACCTTCTGATTCGTATTGAATGCCTTCTTTAAAAATAACTTCCGGATTAATAATACACATAGGTTTATCAAGTGTCTCTGATACATCCATGGTAAAAATGCGCTGATGAAAATTCACTTGCGTGCCGGCCAAGCCTACGCCTTGCGAGGCATACATGGTTTCGTACATAGCATCGATTTGGCTACGTAAGGCTTTATCAAAGATAGCCACCGGCGCCGCTTTAATGCGTAAGCGCGGGTCAGGATGTTGAAGAACTTCTAGTAAAGACATAGGCGTAGATGGTTAAGTTATTAGAGATTTTTGGCATGTTAGGGCAATTTTATGGCTGATTCAACTATAAGTAGCTAGGACCGTAAAAACGGTGGATGCCAGCTAGAAGCACGCTGGCATGACAAACCCTGAAAAAGGTGTGTTTTAGCGTGTCATGCCAGCGTGCTTCTAGCTGGCATCCAGCTGTTACCATCCTTTCAATCCAGCCTTATATACCTCTATCGCCCCATCGCTCTCGCCTAATTGTTCCAGTAACTGTCCATAAGCCAAGGCGGCGGCAGGGTTGGGGCCTAAGGCTAAGCAGCGTTTAAAGTAATCTTTAGCTTTGCCCCACAATTGCACACGCACACACAACTTGCCTAAACTGAGTAAAGTTTCTGGCTGCGGGCCATGGATTTTAAGCCAAGCGCCAACAATAACCAATTGACGATTTAAATTGCTGAAAGGCAGCGTGCCGTAAATGCTGGCTAACTCTGGTTGCCAAGTCGATTTAAGCGTGGCGCGTATGAGTTCTTCGATTTCGTTGCTAGCATTGCCAACGCGTAATAATTGTTTCACATACGCTAAAACCACATCGGGATTTTTTCTGCCACTTCTTGGAATGGAATTCCAAAGCTCGTGCAAACCTTGCAAATCTTTTTGATTAGCTGCCTGGAATAATTGGCAATAAATATTTTTTTCGAAAAGATCGCGTTGCTCTGAATTTAATAAATTCGCTTTACGTAAGCTCGGCAACAAGGCTAATAAATTTTGCCAATCTGCAGAACGCACATAAACTTTTTCTAATAGCTGCAACACTTGTGGATGACGTGGCGATTCAAGTTGCAAATGACGCAAGGTTGCGGCGGCATGCTCTAATTGATCTTGCTTTAATTCCATGCGTGCTTGCATTAATCCAATTGCGAGATCAGCTTGCGGCGCGACATGATAAGCCGTTTGAATATATTTATCGCGTCGTTCAAATGCACCTTCTTCATGCGCAGCTTTTGCCGCGCCTAAATAATTCATGAGTGGATCAAAGGATTGATTCACTCCAGCTAACAAAAGACGTTCGGCTTTTTTCCAGCGGCCTTCAATTAAAGTTGCAAGCCCATGTTGGGTTTTACTGTAGGAACGATGTTCGCGGCGTAAACGTAACCAATTTTTTATCCGAAACAAAATAAAATATAAACGATCGATGCCAGTGATAAAGAAATAAAACAAACTAAAAATAAAAAATAACGCGAGCAGCGCAAACCACAATGGCATTTGCACCATCCACGGCTGATAGACAACAAACAAATAGCCTGGATGCCGCATCATCGTTAGGCCAAACCAAACGGAGGCGACAAGGAAAAGTAAAAAAAGAAATAAACGCCGCATGTTTTTCTCCTTGTTACACAGCGCCAGCGGTAGCGAAATAGCTTTCGAATAATTGCAAGGTAGGCGCCAACGTTATCACGGGAGGAGCTACGTTCACTGCTTGCAGTTGGCTTAAATTTTTCAACATAGCTTGGGTTTCCGGTGCATCGTTATCAAAATAAAGTTGTATCCAATTAATTGCTCTGGCTAAACCAGCTTCATAGACAACTTTATCGCGATGCAACACACCCCAAGTTGCGCTCTCTAATTGCGCATGCAAATTTTGATAGAGAAAAACTTTCTCTTCGGGAATAAGCAAAGGTAAAACATTTTTCATATCGTTACGCACAATAACAATTTTGCGTAATGCATTCAAAGACTGATCCCAGCCTTTTTGCCACCAAGCTGCATCTGGATTAATCGTAACAGGCGTTGTATCTGGCTTTAGAGGGCTTGCTGGCAAAGGTAGTTTATCTAACACATTGTTTAGTGTTGCTAGCTGTACATAGATACCGGTTATTTCAACTTTAGGTAAATCTTGTAAATTTTTTATTTTTTCGGCGAGTGATTTGCGAATTTCCAACACCCCCGTATCTTGCAAACTTTGTAACACTTGATCGGCGCGTTGCAATAAGGTCAAGGCCATGGAAGTGTTATGCGTAAATTGCAAATGATCGTTAGCAAGCTTCACTAAATATTGCGCTTCTGCCACATACCATTTATTCAAATTACCTTTTTGCGCCGCTTTCCAATCGTTAATCATTTGTTCTTGTTGCACGGAGAGATTCAAGGCTTTATCCGTAGCTAAACGTAAATTATCGACTGATTGCTGCAAAATATAAACCGCACTTTGGTTGTGCGCCGTATTTATTTTTAAATCACTTATGGTCTTTTCCAGTTGAAAACCTTGCCAAAATCCAAACGCTAATGCACCAGTGAGAATAGTCAGGAAAAAAATTATAATAAAGAATCCGACGGACGAACGATTAGCAGAATGGCTAGTTGTCGTTAATTTTTGTTCATCTTGATTTGACATAACTCATTCCTTTTTTGTGCTAGTAGTGTCAACACAGCAGCATGGCTAGCGTTTTCTGCCACCCATATTGTCTGAAATCCTAAATCCTCTGCAAGCAATTTTACGCGTTTGCTCATCACAACGAGAGGCAGGGTATTTAAATAAGGCCAAGCTTCATCGGTTAATAAGGTTTTTAAATGCCTAACCCCTTCAAAAGAACCACAAATAATCACATCGAGTTGCTGAGTTTTAAGAATATGCAAAGCAGTGGTAATGTCTAAATTTGGCAAGATGCGCTGGTAAGCAATCACAGGCGTGATGATAGCACCGCGGGCAATTAATTCAGTGGCCAAGAACTCGCGACCGCCTTCGCCACGAATAATGGCAATTTTCTGTGTCTCAACTACTTGAAACGGTGGCAAAGCTAACAAGCCTTCGCTATTCCATTCTTCACTTGGATAAGCGCTGACTTCATAACCTGCTTCTTGCAAGATAGCTGCCGTGCCACCTCCAACCGCTGCCAATTTTACTTCTGCTGGCAAAACGGGAAAGCGGCGTCGAATAGCAGGAAGACTCGCGTATACCGCTTGCGGACTAATAAAAATCCACCACGCTTGTTCATCTAAATGGTCAATAGCTGTATTTAATTGCGCTTGATCAGCTGGTGCAAATGCAATCGTTGGGAAGTGCAGCGATTTTCCGCCTTGCTTGGTGATGAGTTCACAAAGCGCCAAACCTGCCGGCGCAGGACGCGTCACCATGATCATCAGATTAGTGAGCGCTAACATTATTGAAACTCTTTTAAAATTTTTTCCGCACCTTGTTGTAATAATTCTTCGCCAACTCTTGTGCCAATACTCTCGGCATTTTTTGCTTCACCTTCAAGTTGCGCGCGCAATATGTGTATACCATCCTGGCCAGCTACCAAGCCACGCAACAGCAACACACCCCGATGCATTTGGGCAAAAGCGGCAACAGGAACTTTGCAACCACCGCCTATGCGTCGACAAAGCGCCCGCTCTGCTGTTACGCAAGAATTGGTGATGGCATGATCTAGCGGTGCAATTAAGGCTTTTGTTGCTTCATCATCTTCGCGACATTCTATGCCTAGCGCTCCTTGACCTGCGGAAGGCAAAGATTGCTCGACCGACAAATAAGCGCGAATGCGATTGCCAAAATCCATACGCTTTAAACCAGCAGCCGCTAAAATAATGGCATCATAATCGCCATTATCTAAACGTTGTAAACGGGTATTAATGTTGCCGCGTAAGGTTTTCAAGATAATGTCATTGCGCAATACACTCATCTGGGTTTGCCTGCGTAAGCTTGATGTTCCTATGCTTGCGCCACTTGGTAACTGCATCAACGATGCGTACTCATTGGATACAAACGCATCACGGGGATCTTCGCGCTCGCCAATCACCGGTAAACATAAGCCGGGCGGTAATTCCATGGGCACATCTTTCATGGAGTGCACGGCAATGTCAGCGCGACCATCCAATAAAGCTTCTTCTAATTCTTTAACAAATAGTCCTTTGCCGCCGATTTCCGTCAACAAAACATCCAAGCGTTTATCAGCTTGCGTTGTGATACCCAAAAGGTCCACACTCAAGTGCGGATGATGTTTCTGCAATAAATCTTTAATGGATTCCGCTTGGGCAAGTGCCAAAGGGCTTTCGCGAGTAGCAATGGTTAGGTGACGTTTGGTCATACCAAAAAAACCTCTTAGAAAATTTGCTGTATCTTAGCAAGTTTAAAAAATAAGTGGGAGGTATCGATAAGGCCTTGCTGTAAACGAAATAAATGCGATAGGATGCTTAAAAAAGCGACGCTGGAAGCGACAACCATGTCAAAACAAACCTATTTAAAACAATTGATTGCGCAATTATGCGACGCTTTGCCTACGCATGTCACTACGCTTAAAAATGACTTTGAAAAAAACTGTGATCGCATCATCCCAGCATTCTTAGACAAATTGGATCTGGTCACGCGCGAAGAATTTGACACCCAAAGTAAAGTATTAGCACGCACCCGTAAGAAATTAGAACAATTGGAAGAGCAAATTCGTCACCTTGAAAGTCTCTTGAAGACCAAACACAAATAGAGCAATGCCATGCCGCAAGATAGTAATGTTGAAGTTATTAAACGCGATTTGCTTTACCAAGGCGTTTTTCGCCTCATGCGCTATCATTTGCGTCATCGACTTTTTGACGGTAACTGGTCAAACGTCCTTACTCGCGAAATATTAGAACGTAAATCAGCAGCGGCTGTGCTTCCCTATGATCCAATTCTGGATCACGTTGTCTTAATTGAGCAATTTCGACCTGGCGCGCTAGATAATACCGCGCATGGGCCATGGCTACTGGAAATTGTGGCTGGCATCTACGATGGGGATGAAACACCCCAAGATGTTGCCAAGCGAGAAAGCGTAGAAGAAGCAGGCAGTGAAATTCTCGATCTTTATCAAGTTTGCGAATATTTTGTAAGCCCAGGTGGCAGTAATGAATATTTACACTTATTTATTGGCCGCGTCGATGCCGCAAACACTGGCGGTGTTCATGGTTTAGAAGAAGAAAATGAAGACATACGTACGTTTTCAGTCGCTGCAGATGAAGCATTTATTATGCTTCAAGAAGGTAAAATTAAAACATCACCAGCCATCATTGCCTTGCAATGGTTGCAGTTAAATCGGGAATGGTTAAAACAACTATGGCAAACAAAGTAACTATCAAATCAGCAAAATCTAACGCCTCTTACAACGCGGAAGCCATTGAAGTATTGAGTGGTCTAGAACCGGTACGTCGCCGTCCTGGTATGTACACTGACACCACCAATCCAAATCATTTGGCCCATGAAGTCATTGATAATAGCGTCGATGAAGCCTTAGAAAGCCACGCAACTCGCATTGATATCATCCTATTTAAAGATGGCTCTTTGCAAGTCAGTGATGATGGTCGTGGTATGCCGGTTGATATTCACAAAGAAGAAAAAGTATCTGGCGTGGAATTAATTTTCACGCGTCTACATAGCGGTGCCAAATTTTCTAATAAACAATATCGTTTCTCTGGTGGTTTACACGGCGTTGGTATTTCCGTTGTGAATGCATTATCGAAAAAACTTGCTGTCACGATTAAACGCGATGGCAACGTATATGCCATGGAATTTTCGCATGGTGATAAAACCTCAGAATTGAAAGTTATTGGCAAAGCGAATAAAGGTGAAAGCGGCACCAGCGTACATTTTTGGCCAGAAGCAAAATATTTTGATACTCCGCAGTTCGCTGTCAAAAAATTAAAGCATACCTTGCGTGCAAAAGCCGTTTTATGCCCTGGCTTGCATGTCACCTTCACTGATGAAAACACCAAAGATCATGAAGAATGGTTTTATGAAAAAGGCTTAAGTCATTATTTAGAAGAAGCGCTAGGAAGCGCTGTGCGTATACCTGAAGAAGCATTTGTTGGCTCGTTTGCCAGTGATCATGAAGCCGTGGATTGGGCTGCAACTTGGTTGCCTGAAGGCGGTGAAGTTATTGTAGGCGAAAGTTATGTGAATTTAATTCCCACTCAGCTTGGTGGTACGCACGTTTCTGGTTTTCGCCAAGGTTTATCCGAAGCATTACGTGAGTTTTGTGAGTTTCGTAATTTATTGCCACGTGGTATCAAATTAACACCCGATGATGTGTGGGACCAATGCGCGCATATTATTTCTGTCAAATTACACGACCCACAATTTGCCGGTCAAACCAAAGAACGTCTTTCTTCGCGCGAATGCGCAAGTTTTGTGGCTGGGGTGGTGAAAGATGCATTTAGTTTATGGCTGAACCAACACGTTGCTCTCGGCGAAGCGCTGGCTAATTTAGTTATTAGCAATGCGCAAAAACGCTTAAAAGCCTCGCAAATTGTTGCGCGCAAAAAAGTAACTAGCGGCCCTGCCTTACCCGGTAAGTTAATTGATTGCACCGATCAAGATTTAAAACGCACTGAATTATTTTTAGTGGAAGGGGATTCTGCTGGTGGTTCCGCCAAACAAGCACGCAATCGTGTCTTCCAAGCCGTTATGCCTTTACGCGGCAAAATTTTAAATACCTGGGAAGTCGAATCCGATACGATTTTATCGTCACAAGAAATTCATGATATTTCCGTGGCAATCGGTATGGATCCTAATTCAAGTAATTTAGAAGGTTTGCGTTACGGAAAAATTTGCATTTTAGCGGATGCGGATTCTGACGGTAATCACATTGCCACTTTACTCTGTGCACTGTTTGTTAAGCACTTTCGTCCCTTGGTGGAAAAAGGCCATATTTATATTGCGATGCCGCCACTTTTCCGTATTGATCACGGCAAAGAAGTTTTTTACGCCTTGGATGAAGCTGAAAAGCAAGGCGTGTTAGATAGAATTACCGCCGAATACAAAGACAAAAAACCGAAAATAAATGTCATTCGCTTTAAAGGTCTGGGCGAAATGAACCCCATGCAATTGCGCGAAACCACCATGGATCCAGATACAAGACGCTTGATGCAACTGACCATGAAGCCAAACGATAAAACTGACGAAATGTTGGATATGTTGTTGGGGAAAAAGCGTGCGGGTGATAGGAAAATTTGGTTAGAAAGTAAAGGAAATTTGGCTGATGGCTAGCCGTCTTTAAATATCAAAAGGTAAATATAAATGTCCACCGTTACAAATATCGAACATATACCAGTCCGAGAATACGCTGAAAAAGCTTATCTCGATTATTCTATGTATGTCATTTTAGATCGTGCGCTGCCGCATATTGGCGATGGATTAAAACCCGTGCAGCGTCGCATTATTTATGCGATGTCAGAGCTTGGCTTAAAGTCTGTCTCAAAATTTAAAAAATCTGCGCGTACGGTTGGTGATGTACTCGGTAAATTTCACCCGCATGGTGATATGGCGTGTTACGAAGCCTTAGTCCTTATGGCGCAATCATTTTCATATCGTTACCCCCTTATTCAAGGCCAAGGAAATTTTGGTTCGCCAGATGATCCTAAATCGTTTGCCGCCATGCGTTACACCGAATCGCGTTTATCAGCTTATGCTGATGCGTTGCTGGCTGAACTTGAAGATGGCACCGTGGATTGGGTGCCTAATTTTGATGGCACCTTGCTAGAGCCGTCTTTATTGCCTGCGCAATTGCCTAATGTTTTATTGAACGGTACAACTGGTATTGCTGTCGGTATGGCAACCGATATTCCACCACACAATTTACGTGAAGTTGTCAGCGCGCTGACGCACTTGCTTGATAATCCAAAATCAACGCTTGCTGAGATTTGCAAATTTATTCCTGGTCCTGATTATCCAACGGAAGCGGAAATCATTACGCCAACGGCTGATCTTCTAGAAATGTATCGCACTGGCAATGGCAGCGTACGTATGCGTGCCGTGTATTTAGAAGAGAATGATGAAATTATAATTACGGCATTACCGTATCAAGTATCCGGCTCAAAAATATTGGAACAAATTGCGCAACAAATGCAGGATAAAAAACTGCCGCTGGTTTCTGATTTACGCGATGAATCTGATCATGAAAATCCAACTCGTCTCGTCATCATACCGCGCTCTAACCGTGTTGATGTTGCGGCATTGATGGATCATTTGTTTGCGACGACTGATTTAGAACGCACTTATCGTGTGAATTTAAATGTGATTGGCTTAAATGGTCGCCCACAAGTAAAAGGTTTAGTACAAATCTTAAATGAATGGTTGGAGTTTCGACTCACCACGGTGACACGCCGTTTGCAATATCGCTTAGATGCCATCAATCAGCGTTTGCATATTTTAGAAGGCTTAATCATTGTTTATCTTAATTTAGATGAAATTATACGCATCATACGCAAAGAAGATGAACCAAAACCGGTTTTAGTGAAACGCTTCAAATTAAGTGATGATCAAGCTGATGCTATTCTTGACACTAAATTACGTCATCTTGCCAAATTAGAAGAAATGCAAATTCGTCGCGAACAAGATAAATTATCGCAAGAACGTGATGACATCGAAAAAACCTTGGGATCACCTCTGCGTTTACGTAAATTAATTCGTCAAGAATTAGTAGCTAATGCAGAAAAATTTGGCGACAAACGTCACTCACCCATCATGGTGCGCAAAGAAGCGCAAGCGATGAAAGAAACAGAAATTTTACCAACTGAAGCTATTACTGTTGTGCTTTCCAATAAAGGTTGGATTCGTGCTGCTAAAGGTCATGAGATTGATCCGCTAAGTTTAAATTATAAATCTGGCGATCAATTCCAAGATGCTGCTATTGGACGTAGTAATCAACCAGCGGTTTTCTTAGATTCAACCGGACGAGTTTATTCTTTACCCGCGCACAACTTACCATCTGCTCGTGGTCAAGGTGAGCCGCTCACTGGCAAATTAAATCCATCACCAGGTGCAGAATTTATTGGCGTGATGTTAGGCGAAGCTGAACAGCAATACGTGTTGGCATCTGATGCTGGTTATGGATTTATCGTGAGTTTAAGTGATTTATATGGAAAAAACCGTGCTGGTAAAACCGCAATTTCCTTACCGAATGGTTCGCGCGCTCTTATGCCAAGATTAATCACGAATCCTGATAAACAATTTTTAGCTGTGGTTACTAACATTGGCAATTTATTAATTTTCTCACTGAAAGAATTGCCACAATTAGCAAAAGGCAAAGGTAACAAAATGATTAGCATTCCAAGCAGCAAAGTACAAAGCCGCGAAGAATTTGTTGTTGATATGGTGTTATTAAATGCCGACCAAAATTTACTAATCGTCGGTGATGGCAAACCTTTCACGATGAAACCAACTGACTGGAAAAACTTTCTAGCCGAACGCGCCCGCCGCGGCAACAAATTACCCCGCGGCTGCCGCCAGGTTGAAAAACTGCAAGTTGTATAACTAACCTGTCATTCCCGCGAAGGCGGGGATGACACTCACCGAAACCCATACCATCTATCTACCACTTCCTCCAATTCCTTCAGCCCGGTTATTTTCAATGCTGAAAATAACTGCACCGAAATTTCATTCCTATGATCTTTTAACGCTTCTTTCACTTCCCGCAGCGTAATTATTGCATCATTCTTGCTCAATTTGTCCGCTTTATTTAACACCACATGCACCGGCAAGCCGCGGTGATCGCAATAGGACAGTAGTTGCGCGTCGGTTTCGCGTAAAGGGTGGCGGATATCCATCACTAACACTAAGCCTTTTAAGCATTCGCGTTCTTCAATATATTCATTAACCGTTTTTTGCCATTTGAGTTTGGCGGCGAGGGGCACTTTTGCAAAACCATAACCTGGCAAATCGGCTAAACGCCTATTTTCATCAATAACAAATAAATTGACCATTTGCGTCCGGCCAGGTGTTTTACTGACGCGTGCCAAGCCTTTATTGCGTGTGATA
>Ga0068858_100002642_pt1 | contig 18047 bp, 18 predicted proteins | sample KBSSwiS12_FD_66589 | JGI IMG/M metagenome (GOLD analysis project Ga0068858, IMG submission 66589) | Switchgrass rhizosphere microbial communities from Kellogg Biological Station, Michigan, USA - KBS Switchgrass S1-2 | ecosystem: Host-associated > Plants > Roots > Rhizosphere > Soil ...
GCCGCTGACGCTGCAGATGGGCCCGTCGATGGACGCCGGCATCTTCGCCCTGCACATCCTCGGCGCGAGCTCGATCATGGGCTCGATCAACATCATCGTCACCATCCTCAACATGCGCGCTCCCGGCATGACGCTGATGAAGATGCCGCTCTTCTGCTGGACCTGGCTGATCACCGCCTACCTGCTGATCGCGGTGATGCCGGTGCTCGCCGGGGCGATCACGATGACGCTGACCGACCGCCACTTCGGCACCCACTTCTTCAATCCGGGCGGCGGCGGCGACCCGGTGATGTACCAGCACATCTTCTGGTTCTTCGGCCACCCCGAGGTCTACATCATGATCCTGCCGGCGTTCGGGATCATCAGCGCGGTGATTCCGGCGTTCTCGCGCAAGCGCCTGTTCGGCTACACCTCGATGGTCTACGCCACCTCGTCGATCGCGATCCTGTCGTTCATCGTCTGGGCGCATCACATGTTCACGACCGGGATGCCGGTCACGGGCCAGCTCTTCTTCATGTACGCGACGATGCTGATCGCGGTGCCGACCGGGGTGAAGGTCTTCAACTGGATCGCGACGATGTGGAAGGGCTCGATGACCTTCGAGACGCCCATGCTCTGGGCCGTCGGCTTCATCTTCGTCTTCACGATGGGCGGCTTCACCGGCCTCATCCTGGCGATGGCACCGATCGACATCCAGCTCCAGGACACTTACTACGTCGTCGCCCACTTCCACTACGTGCTGGTCGCCGGATCGCTGTTCGGGATGTTCGCCGGCTACTACTACTGGTCGCCGAAATGGACCGGTGTGATGTACAACGAGACGCGCGGCAAGATCCATTTCTGGACCTCGCTCGTCTTCTTCAACATCACTTTCTTCCCGATGCACTTCCTCGGGCTGGCCGGCATGCCGCGTCGCTACGCCGACTACCCGATGCAGTTCACCGACTTCAACATGGTGGCGTCGATCGGCGCCTTCGGCTTCGGCTTGTCGCAGGTGTACTTCTTCTTCGCGGTCGTCCTGCCGATGATGCGCGGCAAGGGCGAGTCCGCGTCGCAGCAGCCGTGGGAAGGCGCCGAGGGTCTCGAATGGGAAGTGCCGTCGCCGGCGCCGTTCCACACCTTCGAGACGCCGCCGCTCCTCAACAACGCGGGCACCAAGATCATCGGCGTCCATCCGGCAGCGGACCCGCACGCGCCGCATGCGCCGGGCGGCACCGCCGTCCCCGCGTGAGCGCTGCGGTGATGCCGTCCGAGCATCAGAAGAAGACGAACCTGCGCCTGGCGCTCGTGCTGGCGTCGATCGCGCTCGTCTTCTTCCTCGGCTTCATCGCCAAGAGCGCGTTCTTCGGCTAGCCGATGGCGCTGTCGCCTCTCTCCCGCGCGCGCGCCCTCGTCGCCGACAACCGGCGCATGGTCGGCAAGCTCGTCGCCGTCACCGTGCTGATGTTCGGCTTCGGCTACGCGCTGGTGCCGATCTACCGGACGATTTGCGAGGCGCTCGGCGTCAACGTGCTCGCCCGCGCCGAGGCGCAGGGCGGCGAGGCGGTCGGCAACTCCCAGGTCGACCTTTCGCGAACCGTCACGATCGAATTCGACGCGAACTCGCGCGGCCCGTGGGACTTCAAGCCGGCGCAGGCGAAGGTCGACGTCCACCCTGGCGAAGTGACGACGGTGATGTACGAGTTCCGCAACCGGCAGAGCCGAACCATGGCAGCGCAGGCGTTCCCGAGCTACGCGCCCAACGTCGCGATGGCGCACTTCAAGAAGCTCGAGTGCTTCTGCTTCACCGAGCACGTGCTCAAGCCGGGCGAATCGAAGCAGTGGCCGGTGGTCTTCGTCGTCGATCGCAAGCTCCCGAAGGACGTTCGCACGATCACGCTCTCCTACACGTTCTTCGAGGTCGGCGGCAAGACGCCGGCCGAGCCGTCGGCGGCACTCGCGCAGCCCGCGCTGGCCGTCAAGGCGGCGTCATGACGGAAAGCGACGTCGTGGCTCATCCCGGCCGCCGCAAGGCCTCGCTGCTGCGCACGCTGCTCGCGGTCGTCTGGTCGTTCCTGGGCATTCGCAAGTCGAAGGACCTCGAGCGCGACGTCAGCGAGCTGAACCCGCTCCATCTCGTCGTCGCCGGCGTCCTGGTCGCGGCGCTTTTCGTCGGCGCGCTGATCGCGCTCGTCAACTGGGTGATCAAGAGCGGCGTCGCCGCCTGAATCGGCCCCGCGAGATTTCGGAAAATAGGCAGGAGAACACTACATGTCGGCAACGACCCCGGCGGGCGCCCAGCCCTACTACTTCGTCCCCGCGCCGTCGCGCCACCCGGCCTCGGTGGCGTTCGGTTTCCTGCTCATCGTCTTCGGCGCCAGCCAGTGGGTGAACGGCGCTCCCTGGGGGGCGTGGGTCCTGCTCGCGGGCTTCGCGATCTGGCTCTTCGTCCTGCAGCAATGGTTTCGCCAGGCGATCGGCGAAAGCGAAGGCGGTCTCTACGGCAAGCGCATCGACGTGTCGTTTCGCTGGAGCATGAGCTGGTTCATCTTCTCGGAGGTGATGTTCTTCAGCGCCTTCTTCGGCGCGCTCTACTGGGCGCGCGCGCACGCGCTGCCCGACCTCGGCGACCTCGACAACGCGATCCTCTGGCCGGATTTCAAGGCCGTCTGGCCGAGCGCGGCACCCGGCTATACCGGCTCGCCGGCCCGGATCGTCGATCCGTTCGCGACCATGGGGCCGTGGCCGATCCCGACGCTCAACACCGCCATCCTGCTCAGCTCGGGCGTGACCGTGACCATCGCCCACCACGCGCTGATCGCGAACCATCGCGCCCGTGCGATCGTCTTCATGTGGCTGACGGTGCTGCTCGGCTTGACCTTCCTGAGCTTCCAGGCCTACGAGTACATGCATGCCTACAGCGAGCTCAACCTGAAGCTGAGCTCGGGCGCCTACGGCTCGACGTTCTTCATGCTGACCGGCTTCCACGGCTTCCACGTGTTCATCGGCATGCTGATGCTGCTGTTCATCACGATCCGGATCATGCGCGGCCACTTCACGCCGGAGCGTCACTTCGGGTTCGAGGGCGCGGCCTGGTACTGGCACTTCGTCGACGTCGTCTGGCTCGGCCTCTACATCGTCGTGTACTGGCTCTGAACGAGCGGCGCTAGCGCCGCCGTACTGCGCGAACCCGCTCAGCGCCCGACCGGAATTCCGGTCGGGTGGATCCAGCCGAGCGACCAGGCGATGACGATGCACGCGAACAGAAGCACCGACACCGCGATGCGGACGGCGAGGGCGCGCATCATGTCGCCGCCTTTGGAGCCTTCCTTGCGGCCGCCGCGCAGCATCGCGACGCCGGCCCAGGCGAGGGCGGCGAGGATGACGGCGAAGCTCACGCCGATGAGGATGTTCATCGTCGAAGATTATGGTCGCGGGTCGTCGTTGTGACGGCGACAGGGCCCTGGTGAACGAGGTCGAAGCCCGCTCCAAAAGCGCGTCGTCGCGGCGCCTTCGCGCCCGCGACATGGTGACGCTGCTCGCGACCCTGGCCGGCGTCGCCCTCACGCTGCGGCTCGGCGCCTGGCAGCTCGATCGCGCCGACCAGAAGATCGCCCTGCAGGCGAGCCTCGAGGCGCGTTCGCGCGAGCCCGCGCTCGACGGCGCATCGCTGGCGCGCTCGCCGCTCGCCGCCGAGGCGCAGCACCATCGACGCGTCAGCTTGCGCGGCCGCTGGCTCGCCGAGCAGACGGTGTTCCTCGACAACCGCCAGATGGACGGCAAGGTCGGCTTCTTCGTCGTCACGCCGTTGGTGCTGATGCCGGGCTCCGGCGTGGTGCTCGTCCAGCGCGGCTGGGCGGCGCGCCACTTCACTTCGCGCACCGAGCTGCCAGCGCTGACCACCGCCGAGGGCATCGTCGCGGTCGACGGCATCGTCGCCCCGGCGCCGTCGCGGCTGTTCGACCTGGGCGACGCCGCGAGCGGGCCGATCCGGCAGAATCTCGACATCGCTTCGTTCGCGCGCGACAGCGGGCTCGACCTGCTGCCGCTCTCGGTGTTGCAGGTGGAGGCTCCGGGCGCGACCGCCGACGGCCTGCTGCGCCACTGGCCGGCGCCGGCCGCCGACGTGCAGAAGCACTACGGCTATGCCTTCCAGTGGTTCGCCCTCGCGGCGGGCATCGCCTTCCTCTATGTCTGGCATCGATTCATCCGCCCCGCCAAGCCCTGACTCGGCGCTGCTCGTCAACTTCAGCGTTCACTCGCTGCCATCGACGAAGGACGCCGCGCTGCGGCGAACCGAGCGCGGCCGCTGGCTGATGATCGCGGTGCTGCTGGTCTGCGCGGCGCCGGTCGTCGCGTCGTACTTCACCTACTTCGTGCTGCGGCCCCAGGCCCGGACGAACTACAGCGAGCTGATCGTTCCGGCGCAGCCGCTGCCTGCGTCGCTGGCGCTCGGCGATCTCGCCGGCACGCCGGTCGCGCCGCTCTCGCTGCGCGGCCAATGGCTGGTCGTCGTCGTCGCCGGCGCCGCCTGCGATTCGCGCTGCGAACGCCACCTCTGGCTGCAGCGCCAGCTGCACGAAGCGCTCGGCGCCGAGAAGGATCGCGTCGACAAGCTCTGGCTGATCGACGACATCGATGCGCCGAGGCGCGAAACCTTGGCCGCCATCGCCGCGACCAGCGATGCGCGCGGCACCTTCGCGCCGACGACCGTGCTGCGCGCCGACCGAGCGGCCCTCGGCCGATGGCTCGCCCCGGCGCCCGGCCACTCGCTCGAGGACCATCTCTACCTCGTCGATCCACGCGGCGACTGGATGATGCGCGTGCCGGTCGACGCCGATCCGGCGCGCCTCAAGCGCGACATCGACAAGCTGCTGCGCGCGTCCGCGGGCTGGGACCGGGCCGGGCGATGAGCGGCGCAGCAGGCCCGGTCGACCTCGCACCGTTGCTCGGCGTGCTGGCCGTCGGTACCGGCGTGGCGCTCGTGCCGCTGGCCTGGTTCTGGCGCCGCGCTCGTGGCGATGCGCCGGCGCTGCGCCTGCAGGCGTTCGCGTGGCTCGTCCTCTTCCTCAGCTTCGACCTCGTCCTCCTCGGCGCCTTCACGCGCCTGAGCGACTCGGGTCTCGGCTGCCCCGACTGGCCGGGCTGCTACGGCCACGCCAGCCCGATCGGCGCGAGCGGGCACATCGCCGCCGCCGAGGCCGCCGTGCCGACGGGCGCCGTCACCGCGACCAAGGCCTGGATCGAGATGCTGCATCGCTACGCGGCGACGGCGATCGGCGCGCTCGTGGCCGTCCTCGCCGGCCTCGCGATTCGCGCGGCGCGGCGCTCCGGCGGTCGCATCGGCTCGGCGTGGGCGCTCTGGACCTTGCTCTGGATCTGCATCCAGGGCGCGTTCGGCGCGCTCACCGTCGCCTGGCGCCTCTACCCGGCGATCGTGAGCCTGCACCTGCTCGGCGGCGTCGGACTGCTCGCGCTTCTCGCGGTCCAGGCCGAGCGCTATGCGCCGAGGACGCTGTCGTTGCCGGCCGGGTTGCGCGCTGGCCTGATCGCCGTCGCCGTGCTGACGGTCGTCCAGATCGCCCTCGGCGCCTGGGTCAGCAGCAACTACGCCGTCCTCGCCTGTACCGACTTCCCGACCTGCCAGGGATCGTGGTGGCCGGAGATGGACGTCGGCGAAGGCTTCGTCGTGCGTCGGCCCCTCGGTGCCGGCAGCGAAGGCAACCTGCCTTTCGCGGCGCTCACCGCGATCCACATGGCGCACCGGCTGGGCGCGATCGTCTTGATTGCCGCCGTCGTCGCCCTCGCGTGGCGGCTTCGCCTTGCCGGCGCGACGACGCGTCCGTGGGCACTCGCCTTGCTCGGGCTGATCGCCTGGCAGGCGGCGAGCGGGCTGGGCAACGTGCTCCTCGGCTGGCCGCTCGCTGCGGCGCTCGCGCACACGGCAGGCGCGGCCGTGCTCGTCGTCGTCCTCTCGGTGCTTCTCGCTCGCAGCGCAGCGCCGCGCGCGCTGGCTACTCCCGTCGACGCCGGCGGCGCGCCCGCGCTGGCTTCATAGAATCGATTCGATGATGTCGGAAACCCTCGCGCCGGCGGCCGCGCGCAACGTCTCGCTGACGGCGAAGCTGCGCCAGTACTACGCGCTGACGAAGCCGCGCGTCGTCCAGCTGATCGTCTTCTGCGCGCTGATCGGCATGCTGCTGGCGACCCCCGGGCTGCCCGACTGGCGCGTCGCGCTCGCCGCGGTGGCGGGAATCTGGCTCGTCGCGGCGGCGGCGGCGGCGTTCAATTGCCTGGTCGAGCAGCGCATCGACTCGCGCATGGCTCGCACGTCGTGGCGCGCCACCGCCACCGGCGAGCTGACGACCCGCCAGGCGCTGGCGTTCTCGACGGCGCTCGGCGGCCTGGGCGGCGCGATCCTCTGGTTCGCGGTCAACCCGCTGACGATGTGGCTCACCCTCGCCACCTTCATCGGCTATGCGGTCGTCTACACGGTGCTGCTCAAGCCGTTGACACCGCAGAACATCGTCATCGGCGGCGCCTCGGGGGCGATGCCGCCGGTGCTCGGCTGGGCGGCGATCCGCGGCGACGTCGGGCCCGAGGCGCTGATCCTCTGCCTGATCATCTTCCTGTGGACGCCGCCGCACTTCTGGGCGCTCGCTCTCTACCGCGCCGAGGACTACCGCCGCGCCGGTCTGCCGATGCTGCCGGTGACGCACGGCTCTGAGTTCACGCGCCTCCACGTCTTCCTCTACACGCTGGTCCTGTTCGCCGCGACCCTCCTGCCCTTCGTCGCCGGAATGAGCGGGCCGATCTACCTCGCCGCGGCGATCGTCCTCGGCGTCATGTTCAGCGGCTATGCGTGGCGGCTCTGGCGCGGTTACTCCGACGCCTTGGCGCGGAAGACGTTCCGCTTCTCCATCGTCCACCTGACGCTGCTCTTTGCCGCGCTGCTGGTCGATCACTACCTGTGGCCGCTGTTCGCGTGACGACGTCGCGACGCAGGTTCGCGTTCGGGCTCGCCGCTGCCGGCTTGCTGGCCGGCTGCGAGCGCATCGCCGGCACGAACGCGGCGCCGACCTTCCACTTCACCGACATCACCGGCGCCGAGTTCGCGCGCAAGCTCGAGCTCCCCGACGTCGACGGCAAGCCGCACAGCCTCGCCGACTGGAACGGCAAGGTGACGGTCGTCTTCTTCGGCTACACCCAGTGCCCGGATGTCTGCCCGACGACGATGGCCGAGCTGGCGCAGATCAGAAAGCTCCTCGGCGCCGATGGCGACAAGCTGCAGACTGTCTTCGTCACGATCGACCCCGAGCGCGACACCGCCGAGATCCTGAAGGCCTACGTCGCCAACTTCGGCCCGGGAGTCGTCGCCCTGCGCGGCAACGCCGAGCAGACGGCCGCCGCGGCCAAGGAGTTCAAGGTCTTCTTCCAGAAGGTGCCCAGCAAGACCGCGGGCAGCTACACCATGGACCACAGCGCCGCGTCGTTCGTCTTCGATCCGAAAGGCCGCGTCCGCCTCTTCGTCCCCTACGGCAGCGACCCGAAAGTCCTCGCCGCCGACCTCAAGCAACTTCTCTCCGAGGCCTGAATTGAAAACGGCCCCAGCGGGGCCGGCCCCTCCCTCTCGGAGGGAGGGGAGCGAAGCGGGGAGGGAGCGACTCCTGAAGCTCCCTTGCGGAGCAAGAGAGGGAGCAGCCCTGTTTCGAAGAAGTGCGGGAAGCGTCGGCTCGCGGGCCCTCAGGCCGCGTGAGCCAGAGCTTTCCGCATCTTCTTCATCGCCGCGACTTCGATCTGGCGGATGCGTTCCGCGCTGACGCCGTACTCGCCGGCCAGGTCGTGCAGCGTCATGCCGCCCGAGCTGTCGTCGTTGACCTTCAGCCAGCGCTCCTCGACGATCCGGCGGCTGCGCGCGTCGAGCGAGTCGAGCGCCAGGGCGATGCCGTCGCCGGCAAGCCAGTCGCGCTTCTTCGCTTCCATGACCCGGGTCGGCTCGGAGGCGTCGTCGGCCAGGTAGGCGATCGGCGCGTAGCTTTCCTCGCCGTCGTCGTTCTGCGGCTCGAGCGCGACGTCGCCACCCGAGAGGCGCGTTTCCATCTCGAGGACTTCCTCGCGCTTGACGTTCAGGCTCTTGGCGAGCGTGTCGACCTCGCCCTGGGTGAGGGTGGTGCGATGGGTGTCTTCGTCGGTCGCATCGTCCTTCATCGATTGCTTCATCGAGCGCAGGTTGAAGAAGAGCTTCCGCTGCGCCTTGGTCGTCGCGACCTTGACCATGCGCCAGTTCTTGAGGATGTACTCGTGGATCTCGGCCTTGATCCAGTGCATGGCGTAGCTGACCAGGCGAACGCCTTGGTCCGGGTCGAACCGCTTCACGGCCTTCATCAGGCCGACGTTGCCTTCCTGGATCAGGTCGCCGTGGGGCAGGCCGTAGCCGAGGTACTTGCGCGAGATCGAGACGACCAGGCGCAGGTGCGAGACGACGAGGCGGCCGGCGGCCGCCAGGTCGCCGTGGTCGCGCAGGCGACGGGCGAACTCGGTTTCCTCTTCCTGGGTCAGGAGAGGGACACGGTTGATGGCGCCGATGTAGGCGTCGAGGTTGCCGAGGGACGGAACCAGGGCCCACGGGTCACGGACAGCCAGGGAAGAGTTCTTCATGGCGAGATCAGACATTCGCTAACCCCTTTCAGTTCCGCAAATATTAGCACTCGGGGCCTTAGAGTGCTAAGGCTTGAGCAATGGCGACGATGGCGCCCGCCTATGGCTGGCAAGTCGGGCGCCCGCCATCAAGTGAAGCCCGTGTCCATGCGATCGAGGAGGTCGTCGATGGTGGCGAGGAGCTCGTTCACCGCCACCGGCTTGGTCAGGTAGCGGATGGCGCCGGCGTCGAGGGCGGCGTCGACCTGCTGCGCGGTGGCGTCGGCCGAGACGACGATGACCGGGATGCCGGCGGTCGCCGCGTCGGTCTTGAGGTGGCGCAGCAGCTCCAGACCACTGATGTCTGGCAATTGCATGTCGAGCAGGACCAGGTGCGGCGCCCGGGCCCGGACTGCCGCCAGGCCGTCGAGACCGGTCACCGAGACCTCCATCTGGACTTGCGCCCGCTGCGCCAGGATGCCACGCATGACCTCGACGTTGGTCTCGTTGTCCTCGATGTAGCGGACGATCCGGCGGTGGTAGTCCGCCGGCAGGGCTTCGAGGTCGTCGAGCGACGACGGCACGGTGTCCGGATCGATCGCCCGGGGCAGCTTGAGGATGAACGACGAGCCCTCGTGGGGGACGCTCTTGACCCGGATCGAGCCGCCCATCAGCTCGGCCAGGCGCCGGCTGATGACCAGGCCGATGCCGGTGCCCTGGAGCGCCGTCCGCTCGCGGCCGAGCCGGTTGAACGGGCGGAACAGCTCCTCCAGCTGCTCGGGCGTCATTCCCATGCCGGTGTCGGTGACCGAGACCTCGATCACGTCGGGCGCGGCCAGCCGGCTGGCGATGTGGACCCGGCCGTTGTCGACGTTGTACTTGACGGCGTTGCTGAGCAGGTTGGTGAGGATCTGCTTGACCCGGGTGGCGTCGCCGAACACCGCGGAGGTGCCGGCGGCGAGCTCGACGCTGATCCGGATGCCGCGCTTGGCGGCATCGCTGGCGACGAGCGCCGTCGTCGCCTCGACCAGCTCGGCGAGATCGAGGGTCGTCGTCTGCAGGCGCAGGTTGCCCGAGTCGATGCGCGACAGATCGAGGACGTCGTTGATCATCTCGAGCAGGTGCCAGCCGGCCTGCTGGATCTGCGCGACCCACGGGCGCTGGGTGGTCGTCAGCGGATGGCGCCGGTCGATCTCGAGCAGCTGGGCGAAGCCGAGCATCGCGTTGAGCGGCGTGCGCAGCTCGTGGCTCATGCGCGAGAGGAAGTCGCTCTTGGCCCGGTTCGAGACCTCGGCCGCCTCGCGCGCCCGCTCGGCCTCCTCCAGGCGCAGGTGCTCAGTGATGTCCTCCACGACGCCGACGATGCGCCACGGCTGGTTGCTCGCGTCGCGCAGGAGCGAGACCGTCGAGCGTACCCAGACGACGTCGCCGGCGCGGTTTCGGCAGCGCTTGTGGCGCCGGTACATCGGGATCTCGCCGGCGACCAGCTGGGCGGTCAGCATCTCGTCGTTGGCGAGGTCCTCGGGATGGGTCAGCGCCTCGGGGCTCAGCGCCGTCAGCTCGCGCTCGTCGTAGCCGGTCAGCTCGCAGTAGCGCGGATTGGCCTGGATGATGCGGCCGGCGAGGTCGGTATAGACGACGCCGATCGGCACGTTGTCGATGATGTTGCGAAAGCGCTGCTCGCTCGCGCGCAGCGCCGTCTCGGCGGCTTGGCGCTCGCTCACCTCGGCGCGCAGGGCGGCGGTCCGCTCGCGCACGGCGCTTTCGATGCGCCGCGTCCGGCCGGTCGTGATCAGGAGCGATGCGCCCAGCATCGCCGCCGACAGCAGGCCGACGGCGGCGATCGTGAAGACGCTTCGATCGGCGCTGCCGGGGACGGTGCCGGGGGTGGCGCTGACGCGCACCTCGAGCTGCCGACCGGCGAAGACGATCGGGCGCTCGTGCATCAGGCGAGCGCGCTCGGTTTCGCATCCCGGGCGACCCGAGAGCCGCCGCCGTGGCGCGATCGGATCGGCGTCGACGAGGCACAGCTTGAGATAGGCCGGCACCTGGCCCGCCACACCGCTGAGCAGCGTGTCCATCGTCAAGGTGACGAAGACGACGCCGCGCAGCGCGGCACGGCGCTGCGCGATCCCGGCCATCTCGGCGTCGTAGATCGCCTGGTAGATGACGACACCCATCCGCTTGTCCGCCTCGTCTTGCTGGGTGAGGCGAAAGCCCGCCGTCGCGGCGGGGTCGCCGGTGTCGACCGCTTGCTGGATCGCTGCCCGCGCGGCGGGGATCGACAGCCCGTTGACGCCGAGCGCAGCGGTGTTGCCTTGCAGCGGCTCGATCAGGCGGACCGCGATCACGTCGCCGCTGTCGACCTGGCTCGGCGCGCTCGCGCCGCCGCCGGCCAGGCCTTCGAACGGTGCGACCGCGTCGGTTCGGTCGAAGACGCGGTAGCCGCTCGCCCCTTCGGCGCGGACGCGCGCCTCGAAGGCGGGGATGTCGTCGCGGCGGACGCGCTCGCTCCACCCCATCGCGCTGACCGCGCCCGAGTCGAGCCAGCGCTGCGTCGCCAGGCGCAGGTCGGCGCGCGGCACGTGGCGGACGACGGTGAACACGCCGCGCATCGCCTCGAGGGCGCGCAGCGGCTCTTCGAGCTGGCTGGCGAGGATGAGCGACGCGCCGGACGCGTCGTGCGCGAACGAGGCGTTCAGCCGATCGCTGTTCCAGCGCGATGCCTGGACGATGCCGAGGCCGAGGAACGCGACCACCAGCGTCATCGTCAGGCCGACCGGGACCCGGCGCGGCGCCCACTCCGAGCGGGGCCGGCCGATCAGGGTGAGGACAATCGGCGTCGCGATGAGCAGGCCGGCGAGATCGCCGAGCCACCAAGTCGCCCAGGTCACGGACGTGTTCGCCGCCGTGACCATCGCGCTGGCGCGCAGGGCGAGCGTCGAGAGGCTGGCGCCGACAACGCTGCTCGCCGCGGCGCAGGCGAGGAAGGCGGCGACGTCGCGCGGCAGCGTCAGCGTCAGCGGCTGGCGCACGAAGCGGCGCACGAGTGCCGCGCCGACGGCGGCCTGCAGCACCGCCGCGAGCGCCAGGACGAACGGCATCGCCGCGACGAGCGGATCGCCGAAGCCGCGCGACGCATTGACCACGACGTTGGCGGCGATCGCGCCGACGGCGACGCCGGCGAGCATGCCCCGGCCGAAGACGAGCACGCTCGCCAGGGCGATGCCGGCAGCGGGATAGAGCGGCGACGCGAGCGCCGGCGGGATCGCCAGCTTCATCGCCGCCAGGCCGGTGGCGAAGTACGCCAGCGCGGTCAGCGCCAGCGGCAATGCCCACTGCATCCAGCCGTGCGACGATGCCGAGCCGGAAGAGGGAGGAGCGGCGGTGCGCGACACAGCGAACGCCGCCCGGGGCCTAGACGTTGAACAGGAAGTTCAGAACGTCGCCATCCTTGACGACGTATTCCTTGCCCTCGGCGCGCATCCGGCCCGCCTCCTTGGCGCCCTGCTCGCCGCCGTGGGCGATGAAATCGTCGAAGGCGATCGTCTGGGCGCGAATGAAGCCGCGCTCGAAGTCGGTGTGGATGACGCCGGCGGCCTGCGGCGCGGTATCGCCGACGTGGATCGTCCAGGCGCGCACTTCCTTCGGCCCGGCGGTGAAGTAGGTCTGCAGGCCGAGCAGGGTGAAGGCCGCGCGGATCAGCCGCGCCAGGCCGGATTCGGTCTGGCCCATCTCGGCGAGGAAGAGCTGCCGGTCCTCGTCGTCCATGTCGGCGAGCTCGGCCTCGGTCTTGGCCGAGATGGCGACCACCGGCGCGTGCTGCTTGTCGGCGTAGGCCCGCAGTCGATCCAGGTGCGGGTTGTTCTCGAAGCCGTTCTCGGCGACGTTGGCGACGAACATCGCCGGCTTGGCGGTGATCAGGCAGAGCGGCTTCAGCACCGCCTGCTCTTCCTTGCTGAACGCGATCGAGCGCACCGGCCGCGCCTCGTTGAGCGCGGCGTCGCACTTGGCGAGGACGTCGACGAGGCGCTTGGCCTCCTTGTCGTTGCCGGCCTTGGCGACCTTCGTGTAGCGCGCCAGGCTCTTTTCGACCGTCGCCAGGTCGGCCAGACACAGCTCGGTCTGGATCACCTCGATGTCGGCGACCGGGTCGATTTTGTTGGCGACGTGGATGACGTTCTCGTCCTCGAAGCAGCGCACGACGTTGACGATCGCGTCGGTCTCGCGGATGTGGGCGAGGAACTGGTTGCCGAGGCCCTCACCCTTGGAGGCGCCGGCGACCAGGCCGGCGATGTCGACGAATTCGACGATCGCCGGGACGATTCGCTCCGGCTTGACGATCGCCGCCAAGCGAGCCAGGCGCGGGTCGGGCAGCTCGACGATGCCGACGTTCGGCTCGATGGTGCAGAACGGGTAGTTCTCGGCCGCGATGCCCGCCTTGGTGAGGGCGTTGAAGAGGGTGGACTTGCCGACGTTGGGCAGGCCCACGATGCCGCATTTGAGGCTCATGGGAAGCTCAGGGGGAACCCTGGGCGGAGTGCAACGCGGGATTTTAGTCGGCGCCTACACTGGGTCGCTCCACCTTCCCGAGGGCCATCCGTGACCCAGTTGCAGACTCTCGCGCCGCAGGCGCGCGACCTCGGCGGCGGCCTGATGGTTCGCCGCCTGCTCCCTTCGGCGGCGCGGCGTGCGGTCGGGCCGTTCGTCTTCTTCGACCACTTCGGGCCGATCGACGTCGAGCCGGGCGCGCACCACGACGTCCGGCCGCATCCGCACATCGGCCTGGCGACGCTCACCTATCTCCTCGAGGGCGCCATCATGCACCGCGACTCGACCGGCGTGGTCCAGCGGATCGAGCCCGGCGCCGTCAACTGGATGTCGGCGGGGCGCGGCATCGTCCACTCGGAGCGCACGCCCAAGGATCTCGTCGGCCGGGCGCACCGCAGCCACGGCCTGCAGCTCTGGATCGCGCTGCCGGAAGCGCTCGAGGACTCGGCGCCGTCGTTCCAGCACGTGGCGGCCGAGCGCATTCCGCGCGTCCGCCTCGCCGGCGCCACCGCCCGCGTCGTCGCCGGCGCCGCCTTCGGCGCCAGCTCGCCGGTCGAAACCGCATCGCCGACGCTGGCGGTGGTCATCGATCTCGACGTGGCGACGGAGACGTCGATTGCGCTCCCCGCGGCAGATGCGAGCGAGCGCGCGCTCTACGCCCTCGACCACCCGATCGAGGTCGACGGCGTCAAGTACGACGAGTGCACGATGGTCGTCCTGGCTCCCGGGACGTCGCCGACGCTGGCGGCGCCGCGCGGCGGCCGCGTCGTCCTCGTCGGCGGCGACTCGCTCGGCCACCGGTTCGTGTCGTGGAATTTCGTCGCCAGCACGCGCGAGCGCATCCGCGCCGCGGAGGACGACTGGCTCGCCCAACGCTTTGCCAGGATCCCGGGCGAAACCGAGTTCATCCCGCTTCCGGCACGGCAGCCGACTCCGCCTGCCGACCGGACCGTGCCCGGATCAGCATGAGCGCATTGCCGGCGACGGCGAGCACGGCACCAGCGGCGGTGCGGAGATCGGGGCGAAAGCCTTCGAAGGCGATCGAGACGAGCAGGGCGAGCAGCGGGGTCATCACGCCGACCGTCCCGGCGGCGCCGACGCCGACGCGATCCTGCAGCGTCAGGAAGCAGGCGAACGTGAGCACCGAGCCGGCAAAGGCGAGGTAGGCGAGCGAGAGCCACCAGCTCGGCGCCGTCGGCAGGGCGAGGCTGCGGCCGAACGCGAGGGCGAGGACCGCGGCAGCGATCGCGCCGTACAGCATGCCGAAGCCCATCGCCGGCAGGAGCGCCAACCCGCGCGTGCGGTTGCGGCTCGCGACCAGGCTGCCGACGGCCGAGAGGAGCACCGACGCGACGGTGAGCAGCGCACCGAGCGCTGCGCGCTCGCCGCCGCTCGCGCGCGTGATTTCGGTCCAGAAGATGACCACGACGCCGCACACGCTGAGCAGGCCGCCGACGACGAAGCGACGGCTGAGCGCAGCGCCGAACACGAGCGCGGCGCCGATGCCGGACAGGAGCGGTGACGCCGAGTACCCGACCGCGACCAGGCCCGACGGAACGAATCGCTCGGCGTGATAGACGCAGACGTACGAGACGCCGTAGAGGAAGACGCCCTGGAATGCGAGCGCGCCGTGGTCGGCGAGCGAACACGCGAGCGGCACGCCGCGCCAGCGGCAGAGCGCGAGCACGGCGACTCCGGCCAGGGCGAAGCGAAGCGCGACGCCGACCTCGGCCGAGAAATCGAAGAGCTGGTAGGTGATCGCGTGCCACGTGGTTCCCCAGATGACGACGCAGATCGCGAACAGCTGCCAGGTCTTGAAGCGCTGCACCGGGCCCTCTCGCCTTCAGGCGAAGGCGTAGCTCGCCGTGCCGCGCATCCCCGTCGTCAGCGTGCAGTCGATCCCTTCGACGACGACCGCGTTCATCGCGAAGGTGATCGACCCGCCCATGCGCGGGTCGGCCCGGTAGTGGGACAGCACGTCGCCGACCGCATGGCCGGCGACCCCGGTGGCCGGATCGACATCCGGGATCGAGCAACGGACGCAGGGCTTGACGAGCTTGAGCCGCACCGGCCCCTGGGCGGCGGCGAAGACGATCTCGTCGAGATGGTCCTCGCCGTTGGCATCGAGGCCGCCGAGGACGAGGTTGGGGCGGAAGCGGGCGAGCGTGACAGCCGGCTCGCCGGCGCGTGCGAGACGCCGGTTCACTTCATCGATCGATGCGGCCGAGGCGACGAGAAGGGGAAAGCCGTCCTGGAAGGCGTTGGCGGCCTCGATCGAACCCGTCCACTTGCGATCGGCGTGGCGCGGCGCCTCGGGATCGAAGCGCGCCAACCGGAGCGGGCGGCCGAGGAAATCGCTGAACCACTGCGCGCACAGGGCGCCCATGTCGTAGCCTGCGACGCGGTCGCCCCAGACCTCGACCTCGGTGCGCTCCTCGACCCGATCGATGGCGACGTGCAGGGCGAGCATTCCCGGCGCGCGCAGGATCAACTCGCTCGATTTCAGCGTCGTCTGCACGAGCGCCATGCGCGGCAGCTCGCGCTGCGTCACGAACACGCCGGCCGGGTCGACGACCAGCCATTGGCGATCGAGATCGAGGCCGGTCTCGCCCAGCACGGCTTCGCGCGGCGTGCCGCCGGCGCACGATTTGACGGGATAGACGTGGATCGATTCGAGCGTCACGTCGAGGTCGGTGGCGATGGCGGAACTCCTCGTGGAACGCGCCGCGGCAGCGGCGCCGAAGGAGCGATTGTCTGCGCAGCGCTCCCTACAATCCTCGCGATGGAGCGCTTCGACGTGCAGGTGAGCGGCGCCGGGATCGTCGGCAAGAGCCTGGCGCTTTCGCTCTCCCGACTCGGCCACTCGGTCGCCTTGCGCGGCACGCCGACCGCGCCGGCTCGCGACGACGTCCGTGCCTACGCGCTCAACGCCGCCTCGGTCGACCTGCTCCAGCGCCTCAAGGTCTGGGACAGCCTCGGCGCCGGTGCGACGACGCCGGTCCACGACATGGTCGTGCACGGCGATTCCGCGTCGGGCCAGCTCGAGTTCTCGGCCTGGGAGCAACGGGTCGGCACGCTCGCCGTCATCACCGACGCCGCTGCGCTCGAGCACGCGCTCGACACCGCGCTCGGCTTCGCGCCGCACGTGACGCGAACAGGCGCCGACGTCGCCGCGACGCTCGTCGCCCATTGCGAAGGCCGTGGCGCGGCGGCGTCCCTGCACGCGCTCGACGCCGGCTTCGAGCGCAGCGACTACGGCCAGAAGGCGATAGCCGCGCGACTTGTGGCGACGCTGCCGCATCGCCACGTCGCGCGCCAGTGGTTCCGTTCACCCGATGTCCTGGCGCTGCTGCCGTTCGACCGGCCCGCGGCAGCGTGTTCCTATGCGCTGGTCTGGTCGCTTCCGGCCGAGCGCGCCGACGCGCTTCTGGCGATGGAGCCGGCCGCGTTCGAGGCCGAGCTCGGCGAGGCGGCCGGCGCCGAGGTCGGGGCGCTCCGCCTCGGCTCCGAGCGCGCCGCCTGGCCGCTCGTCGTCGGTGGGGCGGCGAACTGGTGCGGCCCGGGCTGGGTGCTGGTCGGCGACGCCGCCCACCTGGTCCACCCGCTCGCCGGCCAGGGCCTCAATCTCGGCCTCGCCGACGTCGGAGCGCTCTCGGCCGTGATCGCCGAGCGCGAGCCGTGGCGCGGCGTGGGCGACGAACGGTTGTTGCGGCGGTACGTACGGCAGCGTGCCGCGCCGACCTGGGCGATGACGCGCATTACCGACGGTTTGTTGCGCTTGTTCGCCGAGCCGTCGGCACCGATCCGCGAACTCCGCAACAATGGAATGTCCATCGTCAATCGCATCGCCCCGATCAAGCGCTGGCTCACCGCGCGGGCGCTCGATTCCTGAAAGACCGTCATGAACCGATCCTCGCGCGTCGCCGCCGCACTGATCCTCGCCCTGTCGCTCGCCCCGGCCGCCTTCGCCGACGATGCGGCGATCCGCAAGAACATCGGCGAGCGTCTGCCGCAGTTCCCGAAGATCGACGAGATCACGAAGACGCCGATCCCGGGCGTCTACGAGCTGCGCGTCGGCACCGAGCTGTACTACACCGACGAGCAGGGCAACTACATCATCGAGGGCCAGCTCGTCGATACCAAGACGCGCGTCAACCTCACCGAAGAGCGCATCGGCAAGCTGACCGCGATCGACTTCAAGTCGTTGCCGCTGAAGGACGCGATGGTCTGGAAACAGGGCACCGGCGAGAGAAAGCTGGTCGTCTTCGCCGACCCGAACTGCGGCTACTGCAAGAAGTTCGAGAGGGACCTGCAGGCGGTCAAGGACGTCACCGTCTACACCTTCCTCTATCCGATCCTCGGCGGCGACTCGCCCGAGAAGTCGCAGAAGATCTGGTGCGCGAAGGACAACACCAAGGCGTGGCGCGACTGGATGCTGAAAGGCACCCTGGTCACTGACAGCCCGCCGTGCGACACCTCGGCGTTGCAGCGCAACTTCGCGTTCGGCCAGAAGCACCGCATCCGCGGCACGCCCGGGCTGGTGTTCGAGGACGGACGCGCCCAGGCCGGCGCCATGAACACCGAGCAGATCGAAAAGCAGCTCGCCGCGACGCGGGCGAAGATCCCCGGCTGAACGCGCCGGCGCGCCGCGGCTACAGGCGGTAGCTCGGGTCCTTGCGGTCGACCAGCCGGCGCAGCGCGGCGAACGCATCCTCGCCGGCGCTGTACTTCGCGTTGAACTGGAACGAGTCGGCGACGCACTTCTCGAGCACCCGAGGCGGGATCGGGATCGCCTCGCCCATCGACTGAGTGGCGAGCTGAACCTCGCATGCCCGCGTCACGGTCCACATCAGGACGAGCGCCTGCGCCACCGTGGCGCC
>Ga0068858_100002644_pt1 | contig 18037 bp, 16 predicted proteins | sample KBSSwiS12_FD_66589 | JGI IMG/M metagenome (GOLD analysis project Ga0068858, IMG submission 66589) | Switchgrass rhizosphere microbial communities from Kellogg Biological Station, Michigan, USA - KBS Switchgrass S1-2 | ecosystem: Host-associated > Plants > Roots > Rhizosphere > Soil ...
GGCGAGCTTGCGCAGCCCGCACCTGGGGCCAAACCGTTTTCCTACATCGCCGGCCGCTGTCATCCTGCCTGCGCAGTGCCTTCGCCTGCGCTCCTTGACAGCCGGCCGCGTGAAATGAGCCGTGTCAGTGTCACCCATGCACTGCCGGGCTCAAGTCACGGAGATAACCTGAATAACCTTCCGCAAAACCGGGTGACACGGTGTCACCCCGTGTCACCCGTGCACTTGCGCGATGGCCTACTTGTTCTGGTTGGCGAAGGCGTCGGCGATCGAGCAGCCGGCCGGGCCGAGGATGACGATGAACAGCACCGGCAGGATGAACAGGATCAGCGGCACGGTCATGATCGCCGGCAGACGCGCGGCCTTTTCCTCGGCGCGCATCATCCGCTCGTTGCGGAACTCGGCCGAGAGCACGCGCAGCGCGCTCGCCAGCGGCGTGCCGTAGCGTTCGGTCTGGATCATCGTGGTGACGACGCCGCGGACCGCCTCGAGATTGACGCGATAGGCCAGGTTCTCGAAGGCCATGCGTCGTTCGGTGAGGAACGAGAGTTCGATCGCGGTCAGCGTGAACTCGTCACCCAGCTCCGGATAGGCGCGGCCGAGCTCCTTCGCGACGCGGCCGAAGGCGGCGTCCACGGTGAGGCCCGCCTCGGCGCAGATCACCATCAGGTCGAGCGCATCGGGCAGGCCCTTGCGGATCGCGTCGGTGCGCTTGGTGGCGATGTTGTTGATGTAGAGCTCGGGCGCCTTGTATCCGAAGATCACCGCGGCAGCGAAGCCCATGAAACGCTTGGTGCTGCTCCACTCGGGGAACGCGTTGGACCAGTAGAGCACCGCGGCCGCGATCAGGCCGAACACGATCGGCAGGACCATGCGACCGAAGATCACCGCGACGGCGTATTCCTTCTTGCGGATGCCGGCGAAGGCCAGCTTCTGCTGGATGTCCTGGATCTGGCTGTCCTGCAGCACCTTGAGGTTGCTGAGGACGTCGCGCAGCCGGTCGGTGGTCTGGTTCTTGCGGACCAGGCTCTGGCGGCGACGGGCGCCGCCACTGACAATGCCGGCCTTGAGCTGCTCGCGCCGCTCGTTGAGCGCCTTGACGCGCTTGGCCATCGGATCGCGCACCGTCACCGCGGCGTAGATCGCCAAGACCACGGCGAGGGCGGCGACGCCGGCGAGGATCGAGCCGACGAGGACGACGTCGACCCCGAGAAGCGTGGGATGAGCGGCGGAGGAGGTCATCATGGTGCGTGTTTCCCGCTCAGATCTCGAAGCTGACCATCTTGGCCATGATGAAGGCGCCGATGCTCATCCACACCAGACCGCCGAGGCCCGCGACGATCAGCCGCTCGTCCTCGAAGAACTTGGCGATGTAGCCCGGGTTGATCCACCAGATCATGGTGAAGACGACGAACGGCAGGGCGCCGACGATGTAGGCCGAGGCTTTCGATTCCGAGCTCATCGCGCGGATCTTGAGCTTCATCTGGGCCCGCTTGCGCAGCACGTCGGCAAGGTTGGAGAGCGTCTCGGCGAGGTTGCCGCCGGTCTCGCGCTGGATCGCCAGGGTGATGCAGAAGAACTGGAACTCGGCCGTGCCCAGCCGATCGGCGGTCTCCTGGAGGGCGTCCTCCATGGTCTTGCCGATCTTCATCCGCTCAGTGACCATCTTGAACTCCTCGCCCACCGGCCCGGGCACTTCGCCCGAGACGATGCCGAGGGTTTCCGACACCGGCAGGCCCGAGCGCAGGCCGCGCACGAGCAGTTCGATGGCATCGGGAAACTTGGTCGTGAACGCGTTGATCCGGCGCTTGATGAAGTGGCTGACGAGCAGGTGCGGCAGCCCGAGCCCGATGATTGCACCGACGAACAGCGCGACGAGCGGGATGCCCGACTTGAGGAACACCAGCAGCGCTACCGCGAGGCTGAGGCCGATCGAGCCGTAGATGTACTGGGTCATCGTCCAGCCCATGCCGGTGCGGTGCAGCCGCAGCGCCAGCGCCTCGGCGCGCGAGCCCGAGCCGGCGATGCGGTGGGCCTGCGGCTTGCGCGCGGCCACGGCCTTCTTGAGCTGGGCCTCGACCTTGTCGGTCGCGTTCTCCGAATGGCGGTAGCGCACCGCCTGGAGTCGGCGGGTCACTTCCTTGGTCGGGTTCGGCCCCATGAACGCGCCGACGCCCATGCCGAGAACGGCGGCTCCGCCGACTGCAATGACCATCAGCTGCATCGGATTCATCGGGTATTCTCCGGACGCGGGTCCATGAACTTCACTGTTGGGTCAGGCCCGGCGCTCACGCCGGGGCCTTCTCCTTCTTGGCGAGCAGGCCCTTGAGGTCGAACTTGCCGAGCAGCGATTTCTTCGCGGCATCGCCGCCTTCGACAGCCTCTGACACGCCGGTGATCGCCTGGGCGATCTCGCGCACCACCGAGCCGCCCTTGGTCGTGCGGTTCGCCTCGGCGAAGGTCTGGCCCAGCTTGGCGGCGTTGGTGACGGCCTTCAGATCGTAGGGGATCTGGTAGTTCACCTTGCGCTCGATCGAGGCCTCGAAGTCGGCCTTGCTGATCTCCTGCGCGCTGGCCTGGACCTTGTTCACGACGACGAATGTCTGGACGTGGGCCGCGTTGGCCTTGAGCCAGGAGAGGATGCGGATCGCGTCGCGCGCCGAGGACAGCGTGTACTCGGTCGCCAGCACCACGCAGTTCACGTCCGCCAGCAAATGGGGGAAGTTGATCAGCATGTTGCGCGGCAGATCGATGACGGTCATCTCGAAGGCCTGGCGGAACTCCTCCTCGAGCTGGACGAAGGCCGAGCCGTCGGTCATCAGCGGCGAGTTGATCGGCGCCTCGGCCGAGAGGATCGCGAGGTTGTCGTTCGCGCGGATCATTGCGCGCTCGATGAACAGCCCGTCGATGCGGCTCGGGTTCTCGATCGCGTCGGTCAGGCCGCGGCCCGGCTCGAGGTCGAGCGTGAGCGCGCCGGTGCCGAAGTGGACGTCGAGGTCGAGCAGCGCCGTCGGCAGCTTGTGGTCGTTCGAGAACAGCCACGCCAGCGAGGTCGCGAGCAGCGAGGCGCCGACGCCGCCGCGGGTCCCGACCACCGCGGTCGAGATGTGGCGCTTGGCGGCGCTGGCGTCATGCGCCCGCGGCTGGGTGAAGATCGCCTGCGCCGAGAGCAGCGCATCGCGGACCTGCCCACTCGACAGCGGCTTGAGCAGGTAGTCCTGGATGCCGCTCGCCACGAGGTCGCGGTAGAGCCGCACGTCGTTGACCTGGCCGATCGCGATCACGACCGTACCCGGCTCGCAGACTTCGGCGAGCGCGTTGATGTCGTTGAGCGGATCGCCGCTTTCCGACAGGTCGACCATCAGGATGTTCGGGCTGGCGGTGATCGAGAGCGACTGGACTGCATTGCGCAGACCGCCCTTGTTGCACTTCTCCGGCTGCCAGCCGAGTTCGACCACGACCGGGCGCAGCACGTCGAGCGCGGCGTCGTCGCAGATGAAGGCGGCGAAGGGATCTCGATTGCCGGGCAGTCCGGCTTTCCATGGCGCGTTCATGTGTCAGTTCCCCCCGGTCGACCCGGCCTTGGCCTCGCCGGCCTTGGCAGCGTGTTCACGATAGGCGTCGATCGCCTTGTTCGAGCTCATCACGACCGTCTCGCCCGATCCGGTCGCGCCGTGCACGAGGTGGCTCGGATCGGCGACCATCGCGGCGAGGTTGCCGTTGATCGAGCAGCCGTAGCCGTGGCTCGTGGCGTTGGCGAAGTTGGTGTCGGAATTGTCGCGCCAGTCCGGGCAGCCCGGAACCGAGGCGCTGGTGCGGACCACGACGACGCGGGCGGTGCCGGCGTTGACATAGCCCTGGGTCACCGGGGCACCGTCGCTCAGCAGCATGCCGTAGCGCGCGGCAACCGCCTCGACGGCAGCGCGGGTGGCACCGCTGGCGAGCGGGTCGTCGATGAAGACCTTGTCGCCGTAGCGCAGCTTCATCGCGTCGAACCAGCCGGCAAGGCGGCGCTGCTCGGGGAGCGAGAGACCGCCGGGTCCGGTGGTCACGTCCAGCACATAGTTGGTCTTGTCGACCACCGGCTGGTGCACGCTTTCGACCGTCCGGTTGGCGGCCATGCCGCCGCAGCCGGCGAGCGCGAGGCCCAGCGAGAGGGCGAGGGCGGCCGGAACCTTGGTCATGACGGAATTGCGCGAGGATTTGCTCATGGGTCTGGCCTCTCTCACTTCAGGTTGAAGCCGGGCTGGGCGGACGGGTCGGCCTTGGGAGCCTTGCCGGGCTTGGCCGGAGCACTGGCGGCAACCGCCGGGAGCTGGCTGGCAGCGGCCGGGTCGGCCTCGCCGATGCGCGGCGCGGGCGGGGTCGCCGCCTGGGTCGCCGGCGCCTCCTTCGGCTTGGGCCGATCGCCGCCATTGCGGCCATCGCTCTGCTGGTTGCCGAAGATGCGCTGGATGTCGTTGGGCGCCTGGTAGCCGTCGGTCGGCAGCTTGATGTCGTTCGCGTCGACCGGATTGACGAGATAGGGCGTCACGACGATCACCAGCTCGGTCTCGCCGCGCCGGAAGCCGGTCGAGCGGAACAGTGCCCCAAGGATCGGGATGTCGCCCGCACCCGGGGTCTTCTGGACCGTGTTGGTGGTCGAGTTGCGCAACAGGCCGGCGATCATGAAGCTCTGGCCCGAGCCGAGCTCCACGGTGGTCTCCGCGCGGCGGGTGTTGATCGTGGGTACGTCGAAGCCGTTCTGGCGGATGCTCTCGCCCAGTTCGGAGACCTCGGGCCGCACGCGGATCGAGATGCGCCCGTTGGCGAGCACCGTCGGCGTGTAGCTGAGGCTGACGCCGTACTTCTTGTACTCGATCGAGGTGGTGCCGAGGCCCTGGCTCGAGGGGATCGGGAATTCGCCGCCGGCGAGGAACTCGGCGGTTTCGCCCGAGATCGCGGTGAGGTTCGGCTGGGCCAGCGTGGTGACGAGGCCCGCGGTCTCGCCAGCGTCGAGCGTGCCGAGGATATTCAGGCCGAACAGCTTGCCCGTCCCGGCAAGGGTCGTGGCGGCCGTACCGACCGGGCTTACGCTCGTGCCGGGGAGCAGCGAGATCGTACCGTTGGGGTTGGCAGCCGTGATCGAAGTCGGGTCAACGCCGTATTGGGAAACCTTGGTGCCTACCCCCAGCACTCGCCCTGGATACCAGGCATCAGCGGCGCCGCGACCTTGGCCCAGCCCGAACTGGAAGCCATTCGTAGCGTCCATTGTCGTCAGGTTGCTGGAGAGCGACTTGACCAGCGTGCGGCTGACCTCGGCGATGCGCACCTGCAGGTTGACCTGCAGCGGCGTCGCCATCTTGATCCGGGCGATCACGTTGGTGGTCTTGCCCATGAACGCCTGGACGAGGCGCTGGGCCTCGGAGGCGTCTTCGGGCGCGGCCACCGTGCCGGTGAGCAGCACTGTGTCGGACCCGAAGGTCGAGACCGAGATCTTCGCTTCCGGCATCGCCACGCGCAGCATCTGGTCGACGCTGTCGATATTCGAGCCGACGCGGACGTTGGCGGACCAGATCACGTTGCCGGCCGCGTCGCTGGCGTAAACCGTGGTCACCCCGCCCGACTTGCCCATGACATAGAGCTGGTTGGTCGACTTGATCTGGACATCGGCGATCGAATCGTTGGCGACGAACACGTCGGCCATCCGTCCGGGGACGGTCAGCAGCTGGCCGCGGCCGATCGAGATCGCGAGATCCTGCGACGGACGGGTCACCGTCTGCGCATCGAGCGGCGCCGTCGGCAGGGTCGCGGGGAGGATGATCCCGGCTCCCGCGGCAAGGAGCGAAAAGGCGAAACGGCTCTTCATCGTGGTGCCCTTCGAAAAGCGGGTGCCATGCTTGGTGGTGGGCAGCGTCATCGGCTTACCTCCCCGCCTGTTCGACAGTGGTGGTCTTGCCGCGGGTCACGCGGACGCTCGGGCCGGACGGCATGCCGCCGAGGCCACCGCCACCGGGCGCGGCCGCGGCGACTGCCTTGACCATGCTGCCCAGCGCATTGCCCATGGCTTGGCCGAACGACTTGGCCGTATCGGCCGGGCGGCCGACGGCGCGGCGCTGGAAGCGCGAAACGTCGCCACCGGTCTGGAAGGTGGTGTTGGTGTCGATCGGCTTGTTTATCGCGGCGCTGAGGAGACGATCCTCCTCGCCCTTGCTCGCGCCGGCCGGGAGCTTGACCTGGCCGCTGGCGACCGCCTTGTCGAGTTCCGACTGATTGTCGGCGAGCGAGCGCAGCGAGAGGCTGAGCGTGCCGAGCTTGTCGGCGACCGCGATCTTCTCGGCCAGCTTGGGGTTCACCTCGAGCGTGACGAGGCCGAAGGTCGAGACGACCGTCTTCCCGTCGACTACCTTGGTCTCGGTCGACTGGTCGGTGGCCAGCACGCGCAGGTTGCGAACGATGGTCTCGGCGACGTTGAGCGGCGCTGCACCGTCGCCCCCGCCGGCGACGCTCTGCGTGAGCATCAGGTCGACGTGGTCGCCCGGGAAGACGAAGCCGGCCACTGCGGCGCGGCCCGAAACGGTGATGGTGACGGCGCGCATGCCCGGCCCGAGGGCGGCGGCGAGGAAGCCGCGGTCACCGGGGCGGACGAGCGCACCCTGGGTCACTGGCTGGCCGGCCGTGACGGGGAAGCGCACGACGGTCCCGAGCAGCTTGTTCACGTCGGCCTCGCCTTCGATGAAGTAGGCGTCCTTGACCATCTCCTTCGGCCAGGCCGTGTAGCTGATCGCGTCCTGCGTGATGATCGTGCCGACGGGCAGTGCGCGCTGGGCGACCAGCACCTTGGGCCCTTGCGGCACCTGGGCCGCTTCGGCGGAGGGGGCGCTTGCGCCACCCAGCATGCTCCGGGCAGCGAGCGCGGTGCCGATCGCAACGACCAGCGCACCCAGCAGCAGCATGAGCTTTCTCTTGTCCATGGCTATCTAAGCCCCCCTAAGGATCGGACCGGCAGAAAATTGGTCCCGAATGATGAGTTGGTATCTGGCAAAGTGGTTAAAATCCGGTTCACCCAAGATGGGCGCCCGGCAGGGCCCCCGCCTGGAGCGCGGGCAGTGATTTGGCGTAGACCGTGAGCAGCGCGGCCGAAGCGATCGCGACACCGTAGGGAATGGCGATCCGGCCGGTCTGGCGGCGGGCCACGTGCCAGGCGCCGAACACGATCGTCAGCAGGCCGCCGATCATGCTCATGACGATCACGAGGAACAGGAAATGCGGCGGCTGGATCCACAAGGCGAGTGCGGTCAGCAACTTGACGTCGCCGCCGCCCATCATCTTGAGCGCGAACAGCACGGCCAGGATCACGAAGGCCGCAGCAGCCACGCCGAACTGCAGCGCGACGTCGGGCCACAGCGCGAGGCCGCTCGCCCACCAGAACGCCGGCGCGGCCACTGCAATGGCGGCGTTCAGCCAGTTGTCGATCTGGCGACGGCGCAGATCGGTGAAGGCTGCCGCCAGCAGGCCGATTGCCAAGGCGCCAAGCAGTCCATACGTAACCAGTTCGCTGCGCAAGTGACCAACCCCCGGTTTGCCCCTGTGGTACGCTTGCGTCTGTGCCACGGCAGGACTTACCAAAAAGTAACCAACCACTTGAGGCGCGAATTAGGGATGCAACGGGTGGCACGGCAGCCGGAAGCGCGCGCAGAGGCTCGGCGGTTTCCAGAAAAAACCAAAGAAACCAGATGGTTAGCTGGTGATGGGTGGCCGATCCGGCAGGTCGATTGGCCCGCCCCGGCCACCCCGCGCGGCCACCTCCTGTTCCTTCCCGGGCGCGGCGATTTCCTTGAAAAATATCTCGAAACGCTCGCCCACTGGAGCCATGAGGGCTGGGCGGTGACCGCGCTGGACTGGCGCGGGCAGGCTCTCTCGGGTCGCCTCGGCACCGATTCTCTTACCGGCCACGCCGATGACTTTGCGGTGTGGGTGGACGATCTCGCCACCTTCTGGGCCGAGTGGTCGGCACGCGGGCCCGGCCCGCACGTGCTCGTCGCTCATTCGATGGGCGGACACCTCGCGCTGCGCACGGTGGCCGAGGGCCGGGTCCGCCCGGATGCGCTGGTGCTCTCCACGCCGATGCTCGGGTTCGTCCGCCATGGCATTCCGCCGCTGCTCTCGAGCTGGTTCGCGGAGGCGATGTGCGCGATTGGCGATCCCCGTCGTCCGGCCTGGGGCTCGGGCGAGAAACCCGGGCAGCCGCCCGCCGACCGCATGCCCCTGCTCACCCACGATGCGCAGCGCTATTCCGACGAGGCGTGGTGGCGCGAGCAGCGCCCGGGGCTCGGCATGGGCCCGCCGAGCTGGGGCTGGCTGAGGGCCGCGCTCGCCTCGATGCGTGGACTCGACCGGCGGGCGATGCTCTCGCAGGTCACCGTGCCGGTCTTCATCGCTGCCACCGACGCCGATCGCCTCGTCGATTTCGGCGCGATCGCGCGCGCTGCGGGGTGGCTGCCCAACGCCGAGCTGCTCCGTTTCGGTGCCGAGGCGGCTCATGAACTGCTGCGCGAGGCCGATCCGGTTCGCGACCGGGTGATCGATGCGATCGATGGCTTCCTTGACCGCGTCGCCCCCGCCCCCCACTGACCGTCCCCGTGAGCTCCCCACCATATGACTTCGCGCTCGTCGGCGCCGGCATGGCCGGGGCGAGCCTTGCTGCGGCCTTGGCCGCCAGCGGCGCGCGAGTACTCGTGCTCGAGGCCGAGGCGGCGCCCGGCTACCACGCGACCGGCCGTTCGGCTGCGTTCTGGACCGAGAGCTATGGCGGCCCCGGCGTCCAGCCGCTGACCACCGCTTCGGGCCCCGACCTTGCCGCCGGCGGCTATCTCACCCCGCGCGGGGCCCTGACCATCGCCCGGGCCGGGCAGGAGGAGGCGCTCGACGCCTTCGCCGATCGGTTCGCCGCGCTCGGGGTGCGGGTCGAGCGGCTTGGCCGCGCCGAGCTGGAGGGACGCGTTCCGGGCCTGCGCCCCGACTGGATCGCCGCGGCCCACGAACCCGATTGCCGCGATATCGACGTCGGCCGGCTTCACCAGGACTACCTCGCTGCCGCCCGCGGCGCCGGCGCGGAGCTGTGGACCCGCGCCCGCCTCGCGGCGGCCGAGGATACTGGCAGCGGCTGGGCGCTTGCCATGGCCGATGGCCGTACCGCCAAGGCCGCAATCCTCGTCAATGCCGCGGGGGCCTGGGCCGACGAGGTCGCCCGTCTGGCCGGGGCGCGGCCGATCGGCCTCCAGCCCTACCGCCGCACCGTCGTGCAACTGCGCATCGCGCCGGCTCCGTCAGCCGAGCTGCCGCTGGTGCTCGATCTGGCAGAGCGCTTCTACTTCAAGCCCCAGTCCGGCCGCCTCTGGCTCAGCCCGCACGACGAGACGCCCAGCCGGCCCTGCGACGCCGCGCCTGAGGAGGTAGATGTCGCCACCGCCATCGCACGGCTCGAGCAGGTGGTCGACTGGCGCGTCGAGCGGGTCGAGCATCGCTGGGCCGGACTGAGGAGCTTTGCGTTGGACCGGCTGCCGGTCTACGGCTCCGCGCCCGATTGCCCGCGTCTGTTCTGGTTTGCCGGCCAAGGCGGCTTCGGGATCCAGACCGCGCCCGCCGCCGCCAGCCTGGCCGCCGCCTTGCTGGTGCCGGGACGGGATAGCCCCGTCGATCCGGCTCCCTATTATCCCGCGCGATTCGGCTAACCACGGCGCGACGAACGGCGACCGCAAACGGTTGAACTTGCCCCCGCAGGTGCTACCCTTCCGCTCCGGGTCGCGATCACCGGAGGCACGATTCATGGCGCACCGCTTCGAAATCCGTAAGAACAAGGCCGGCGAATTCGTCGCCTACTTCTGCTACAACGCCGAGACGATCTTCTGGACCGAGGGCTACGCGTCCAAGGCCAGCGCGAAGAACGCGATCGAATCAATCCTCAAGAATGGCCCCGCCGCCGAAGTGGTCGACACCACGACCTGACGCCAGCTGTCGGGCTCGGGCGCTCACCCGCCGTAGCTCGCGTCAGGACCATCCGCCGGGTCCTCCACACCGGCATCCGGCGGAGCGATGTCAGCTGAATCAGGCGGCCGTTGCATCTGATCGGTCCCTTGCGGCTCCGAGCGGATCAGCGCGCGGGCCACGACGGCTTGCGCCGCCGCGCGCTCGGCCGCCTCGGCGTCCTGATCGGCTCTGGCCTGCGTGGCGGCCGACTCAGGGTCGGGGGGCAGCGCGGCGTCCCATGCCGGCTCGCGCCAGGTCACATCCGGCCCCTGCGGCAGCCGTTCGCTCCAGCGCACGGGGGCGCCACCATAGACCCAGGCGGTCGAGCCATCGCCATAGTAGGATAGGCCCGGCTGAGGCGCCGGGTCGCGCGGCGCGGCTGGGAGAGTGCGATAGCGCTCGCGCCAGTCCAGTTCGGGAAAGGTGCGCAGCGTCGGATTGGCAGCGATGCCCATGACCACGCCGCCGCCGAGCGCGGCCAGCGCGCCAAGCACCCACATTCCCGCATTGCCCTGCGCCGCGGCCATCTCAGGCGCTCCCGGTTGCTGTCACACCGGTGAAACGCCGCCGCAGCCCCGCCCGTTCCAACCCGTCTGACGAGGGAAGGGCGGGTACCGCTCACATGTGGATCGGCTTGCCCCGCACCGCCATCGCGGCTTCCTTGATCGCTTCCGAATGGGTCGGGTGCGCGTGGCAGGTGTAGGCGATGTCTTCGCTGGTCGCGCCGAACTCCATCGCCTGCGCGGCCTGGGCAATCATCGTGCCGGCCACGCTGGCGATGCACCACACGCCGAGGACGCGGTCGGTCTCGGCATCGGCGATCACCTTCACGAAGCCGTCGGGCTCGTGGTTGGTCTTGGCGCGGCTGTTGGCGAGCATCGGGAACTTGCCGACCTTGATGGCGCGTCCGCCATCCTTGGCGGCTTCCTCGGTGAGGCCCACCCCGGCGATTTCCGGGTTGGTGTAGACCACGCCGGGGATCACGTCGTGGTTCACGATGCCGGTCAGGCCGGCGATGTTCTCGGCCACGGCGATGCCCTCATCCTCGGCCTTGTGCGCCAGCATCGGCCCGGGGATCACGTCGCCGATGGCCCACACTCCCGGCACCTTGGTCGCGAACTCGTGGTCGGTCTCAATCTGCCCGCGCTGATTGAGTTCCAGCCCGATCTTGTCCAGCGCCAGCCCGTCGACGTTCGGCCGCCGCCCGATGGCGACGAGCACGCAATCGGCCTCGAGCGTCTCGGCCGCGCCGCCGGCGGCCGGCTCCACGGTCACCTTTGCCGTCTTGCCCTTGACCTCGACCCCGGTCACCTTGGTGCCGAGCTTCAGGGCCATGCCTTGCTTCTTGAAGATCTTGGCCGCTTCCTTGCGCACTTCCCCGTCCATGCCGGGGAGCAGCTGATCGAGGAATTCGACCACGGTGACCTCGGCCCCCAGCCGCCGCCAGACCGAGCCCAGTTCGAGCCCGATCACGCCGCCGCCGATCACCACCAGCCGCTTCGGCACCGTCGGCAGCTCCAGCGCGCCGGTGCTGTCCACCACGACCTGCTGATCGATGGTGACGCCCGGCAGCGGAGTGACCGATGAGCCCGTGGCGATGACCACGTTCTTCGCGCTGACCTGCTTGCCGGCAATGTTCACGGTATGCGCATCGACGAACGCGGCGCGGCCCTTGAGCCAGTCCACCTTGTTCTTCTTGAACAGGAACTCGATCCCGCCGGTCAGCTGCTTCACCGCATCCCGCCGCAGGCCGTGCATCACGTCGAGGTCCAGCTCGGGCGTCACCTTCACCCCCAGCTTGGCCATCGCGCCGTTCGCGGCCGCATCGAAGTAGTCCGAGGCGTGCAGCATCGCCTTGCTGGGGATGCAGCCCACGTTGAGGCAGGTTCCGCCCAGCGTCTCGCGACTTTCGGCGCAGGCCGTCCTCAGCCCCAGCTGCGCGGCGCGGATCGCCGCGACATAGCCGCCCGGGCCGGCGCCGATCACGAGAACGTCGTAGTCGAAGGTCTGGTCAGCCATGAAGTCTGCCTATCCGTGGTTCAGTTGATCATGGCGAAGGCGGCGAGACCGCGGGCCGCACCTTCGCTGAGGAACGAGCGCAGCCGCTCCACATCGTCCATCACGAAATCGACGCCGCCCGGGCCTTCCTCGGCCAGCAGCTTGGCCCCATAGACATTGGCGCGCACCATCGCCTTGGGGTCGTAACGCTCGCGCAGGGTATCGTCGTCCAGATCGGACAGCGCAGCGTCGGCCGCCAGGATCCGCTCGGCCGGGATAAGCCACGCCGGGCCGAAGCCCTGGTCGCGCCCGACCTTCTCGAACTTGCCGACGATGATCGACAGCGGATCGGCCGTGGCCTCGGCCGCACCGGTCAACAGGAAGTGGATCGCCTGCCACTGGTCGTCGAGATCGAACGGGATCGCCACGTTGTGCACGGCGGCGGGAGCGTCGAGCAGCTCTTCGTCGACATCGGTGCCGACCAGGAACTGGCCGATCGAATCGGGGTCGGCGCGCAGCCGGGCCACGGTTGACGCATCGGCATAGCGGGCAGTCCAGATCATGCTCGTCATCGGGCCGTCCTCAAAGATCGATCAGTAGCCGCGTCGGATCCTCGATCGCTTCCTTGATGGTCTTGAGTGCGGTCACCGCCTCGCGTCCGTCAATGATCCGATGGTCGTAGGACAGCGCGAGGTACATCATCGGCCGGATCACGATCTCGCCATTGCGCACCACCGGGCGATTCTCGATCCGGTGCAGGCCGAGCACCGCCGACTGCGGCGGATTGATGATCGGGGTGGACATCAGCCCGCCGAACACGCCGCCGTTGGAGATGGTGAAGGTGCCCCCCTTCATGTCCTCGAGGGTCAGCGTGCCCTCGCGCGCCTTTTTGCCCAGCGCGACAATCGCTTTCTCGATGCCCGCGAACGAGAGCTTGTCGACATCGCGCACGACCGGGACGACCAGGCCGTTCGGCGCGGAGACCGCCACCGAAAGGTCGACGTAATCGAAGTAGACGATCTCGTCGCCCTGCAGCTGGGCGTTGACCGCTGGCAGGTCCTTCAGTGCCAGCACCGCCGCCTTGGCGAAGAAGCTCATGAAGCCGAGCTTCACCCCGTGCTTCTTCTCGAACGCGTCCTTGAAGGTGTCGCGCGCGTGGATCACGGCGCTCATGTCGCAGTCGTTGAAGGTGGTCAGCAGCGCCGCGGTGTCCTGCGCGTCCTTGAGGCGCTTGGCGATGGTCTGGCGCAGGCGGGTCATCTTGACTCGCTCCTCGCGCCGCTCGCCAGCCGGAGCCGAGGCAGGCGCGGGCGGCGCGGCAGGGGCGGACACCGCCGGGGCCGGACTCGCGGCCTTGGCCTGCGCGGCGGCGATCACGTCTTCCTTGGTCAGCCGGCCGTCCTTTCCGGTACCGGTCACGGTCGAGGGGTCGATGCCGTATTCGAGGATCGTGCGGCGCACCGCCGGCGAGAGCGTGATCGGCTCGCTTGCCGGGGCGGCGGACGCGGGCGGGGTAGCGGGAGCTGCGGCGGCGGGGGCAGTGGCCGGGGCAGGGGCAGGCTCCGCAGCGGCGGGAGCCGGAGCCGGCTCGGTCCGCGGCATGGGCTGCTGCGCTCCCGCGACCACCACGCTGTCTTCGATCGTCGCGAGCAGCGCGCCCACCGAGACGTTGGCGCCTTCGGCCACCAGTTGCTGGCCCATCGTCCCCGCGGCCGGCGCGTTGACTTCGATCGCAACCTTGTCGGTCTCGAGGCTGGCGATCGGCTCGTCGAGCATCACCGGCTCGCCCGGCTGCTTGAGCCACTGGCCGATCGTCGCCTCGGTCACGGATTCCCCGAGCGTGGGGACCTTCACTTCGATGGTCATCGTTCTTTCCTCACGCGTTCTTCTTGCGGCGGATTTCCCCGCGCACCGAAAGTCCCAGCGCATTGCTGACGAGCGCGGCCTGCTCGGAGGCATGGCGCTTGGCCAGGCCCGTCGCCGGCGAGGCACTGGCAGCGCGGCCGGCATAGCGGGCGCGCTTCACCGGGCTCGCCGCAGCCTCGAGCGCGGCCTCGATTTCCGGCTCGACGAAAAACCACGCGCCGTTGTTCTTCGGCTCTTCCTGGCACCAGACCACTTCCTCAAGCGCGGGCATGCGCTTGATCCGCTCGGCCAGCGGCTCGCCCGGGAACGGGTAGAGCTGCTCGAGCCGGACGATCTGCGTGTCGGCCAGTTCGGCCGCGTCGCGCGCCTCGAACAGGTCGTAGGCGACCTTGCCCGAACAGAGCACCAGCCGCCGGGTCTGCTCGTCGGCCACCGGCTTCATGTCGGAGAGGATCCGCATGAAGTGCCCCTCGCCGATGAAGTCGGAGGCCTTCGACTTCGCCAGCGGGTGGCGCAGCAGGCTCTTGGGAGTCATGATGATCAGCGGCTTGCGGAACGGGCGGTGCATCTGCCGGCGCAGCACGTGGAAGTAGTTCGCCGGGGTGGTGATGTTGCACACCTGCATGTTGTCCTGCGCGCAGAGCTGGAGATAGCGCTCCAGCCGCGCCGACGAGTGCTCGGGCCCCTGGCCCTCGTAACCGTGCGGCAGCAGCATGACGAGGCCGTTGGCCCGCAGCCACTTCGATTCCGAAGAGGCCACGTACTGATCGATGATGATCTGCGCGCCATTGGCGAAGTCGCCGAACTGGGCTTCCCACAGCACCAGTGTGCGCGGATCCGCTCCGGCATAGCCATACTCGAAGCCGAGCACGCCATATTCCGAGAGCGGGCTGTCATGCACCTCGAACCGGCCGTGCGGGACGGTCGAGAGCGGCACGTACTTGTGCTCGTCGGTCTGGTCGACCCACACAGCGTGGCGCTGCGAGAAGGTGCCGCGCCCCGAGTCCTGCCCCGAGAGGCGCACAGCATAGCCTTCCGAGAGCAGCGAGCCGAACGCCAGCGCCTCGCCGGTCGCCCAGTCGAACCCCTCGCCGCCGGCGAACATCTCGCGCTTGGCATCGAGCACGCGGGTCAGCGTCTTGTGGACGGTGAGCCCCTCGGGAACGGTGGTCAGCGTGCGGCCGAGGCTGTCGAACAGCTTGCGGTCGATGCCGGTCGGCACATTGCGGCGCGCGGTCTCGGGATCGGCGGGCTTGTTGAACCCGCTCCACCGGCCGGCGAACCAGTCCGCCTCGTTGGGCTTGTAGTCCTTGGCCGCGGCGAAATGTTCTTCCAGCAGTCCGTTGAACACCGCCTCGCTCTCGCCGAGGAAGTTGCCGTCGATCACGCCGGCGGCGGTGAGGCGGTCGGCATAGATCCGGCTGACCGGCGGATGCTGGCGGATCTTCGCGTACATCAGCGGCTGGGTGAAGCCCGGTTCGTCGCCCTCGTTATGGCCGAAGCGGCGGTAGCACCACATGTCGACCACCACGTCACGGCCGAAAGTCTGGCGATAGTCGACCGCGAGCTTGCAGGCGAAGGTCACCGCCTCCGGGTCGTCGCCGTTGACGTGCAGGATCGGCGCCTGGACGCCCTTGGCGACGTCGGACGGGTAGGGCGAGCCGCGCGAGAACTGCGGGCTGGTGGTGAACCCGATCTGGTTGTTGATGATGAAGTGGATGCAGCCGCCGGTGTTGTAGCCCTTCACGCCCGAGAAGCCGAAGCATTCCCAGACGATGCCCTGGCCGGCGAAGGCCGCATCCCCGTGGATCAGCACCGGCAGGACCTGCTTGTGCTTGCCCGGGCCGATGTCGTCGTGGAACTGCTGGTAGGCGCGCACCTTGCCGAGCACCACCGGGTCCACCGTTTCGAGGTGGCTGGGGTTGGGCATCAGGCTCATGTGCACCTTGATCCCGTCGAACTCGCGGTCCGAAGAGGTGCCGAGGTGATACTTAACGTCGCCCGATCCGCCCACGTCCTCGGGGTTGGCGGTGCCGCCGGAGAACTCGTGGAAGATTACCTTGTAGGGCTTGGCCAGCACGTTCGCGAGCACGTTCAGGCGGCCGCGGTGGGCCATGCCGTAGACGATCTCCTTCACGTCGCGCTGACCGCCGTACTTGATCACCGCTTCGAGTGCCGGGATCATCGATTCCCCGCCATCGAGCCCGAAGCGCTTGGTGCCGACGTACTTCTTGCCGAGGAACTTCTCGTATTGCTCGCCGCGCACGACGGCGGCGAGGATGGCCTTCTTGCCGTTCGGGGTGAAGTCGATGTGCTTGTCGCCGCCCTCGATCCGGTCCTGGATGAAGCGGCGCTCCTCCACGTCGGCGATGTGCATGTATTCGAAGCCAACCTTGCCGCAGTAGTTGGCGTGCAGGATGCCGACGATCTCGCGCACCGTTGCCCACTCGAGGCCCAGCGTTCCGCCGACGAAGACCTTGCGGTCGAGGTCGGCGGCGGTGAAGCCGTGGTACTCGGGGCTGAGGTCGGCAGGAATGTCCTGCCGGGCAAGGCCGAGCGGATCGAGGTTGGCGGCGAGGTGTCCGCGCACGCGGTAGGTGCGGATCAGCAGCATCACGCGGATCGCATCGGCCGCAGCGCCTTCCAGCGCAGCCTCGTCGAGCTGCGGGGCAGCGGGGGCCTTGGTGGCCTGGCGGATCGCCTCGCGCAGGGCCAGCGGGTCGAGCGCCTGGGTCAGCTCGTCCTCGGCCGCGCCGCCCACCTGCGGCCAGGTGCCGCGCGCCCAGCTTGGGCCGGGCTGGGGTCCGTCCTGTCCCGCATCGGGGAGAAACTCGTGCATTTCCTGACCCATCGCAGTCTTCCTTCGCCCGGCCGCCCGGGCTGTCAGCGTCATGCCCACTCCGGTCGGGGGCTCCATCCCCGGGGGGGCAGGAGTCCGGCCGGCGCAAGCCATCAGTCCCGGAAGCGCGGCGCGCTTTCCGAAGTCCCCCTGCGTAGACCAGGATGGTTAGCGTCAACCTCCCGGCGCTTATCGTAATAGTTCGTGTATCGCCGGCCTGCCCGCCAGCCGCCGCCGGCCCCCCTACGGGACCGGCCTGCGGCGAACGGGCGAAAGCTCAGACGCGTTCCTTGAGCGCTTCGGCGAGCGTCTCGCCGAGCAGCGACGGGCTGGAGGAAACGCGGATGCCCGCTTCCTCCATCGCCGCGATCTTGTCTTCCGCGCCGCCCTGGCCGCCCGAGACGATCGCCCCGGCGTGGCCCATGCGGCGGCCCGGAGGCGCCGTGCGGCCCGCGATGAAGCCGGCCATCGGCTTCTTGCGGCCACGCTTGGCCTCGTCCTTGAGGAACTGCGCGGCTTCTTCTTCCGCGCTGCCGCCGATCTCGCCGATCATGATGATCGACTTGGTCTCGTCGTCGGCGAGGAACAGTTCGAGCACGTCGATGAAGTTGGTCCCGTTGACCGGATCGCCGCCGATGCCCACCGCGGTGGTCTGGCCGAGGCCGATGTTCGAGGTCTGGAACACCGCCTCGTAAGTGAGGGTGCCCGAACGGCTGACGACGCCGACCGAGCCCTTCTTGAAGATGTTGCCCGGCATGATGCCGATCTTGCACTCGTTCGGGGTCAGCACGCCCGGGCAGTTCGGACCGATCAGGCGGCTCTTGGTGCCGGTCAGCGCCCGCTTCACGCGGACCATGTCGAGCACCGGAACGCCCTCGGTGATCGCCACGATCAACTCGATGCCGGCATCGATCGCCTCGAGGATCGCATCGGCGCAGCCGGCCGGCGGCACGTAGATGCAGCTCGCGGTGGCGCCGGTCGCGGCCTTGGCCTCGGCCACGGTGTCATACTGGGGCAGGCCGATGAACTCGGTGCCGCCCTTGCCCGGGGTCACGCCGGCAACCATCTGGGTGCCATAGTCGAGCGCGGCCTGGGTGTGAAAGCTGCCGGTCTTGCCGGTCATGCCCTGGGTGATGACCTTGGTGTTCTTGTTGACGAGAATGGACATGCAATTCGCTCCTGGGGAGGATGCTGGAAAGGTTCAGGCGCCCGATGCGATCGGGCACCCACGAGGGTTCAGGCGAGGCTGCCGTCGATGCCCTTGCAGGCCACCAGCAGTTCCTTGACCGCATCGACACTGACCTGGAAATTGCCCTTGGCTTCATC
>Ga0068858_100002652_pt1 | contig 18019 bp, 16 predicted proteins | sample KBSSwiS12_FD_66589 | JGI IMG/M metagenome (GOLD analysis project Ga0068858, IMG submission 66589) | Switchgrass rhizosphere microbial communities from Kellogg Biological Station, Michigan, USA - KBS Switchgrass S1-2 | ecosystem: Host-associated > Plants > Roots > Rhizosphere > Soil ...
GCGCTGGAGATCGAGAACGTCGCCCGCATGCGCAAGCAGGAGCTGATGTTCGCGATCATGAAGAAGCGCGCCAAGAACGGCGAGCAGGTCTTCGGCGACGGCGTCCTCGAGGTCCTGCCCGACGGCTTCGGCTTCCTGCGCTCGCCCGAGGCGAGCTACATGGCGTCGACCGACGACATCTACCTCTCGCCCAGTCAGGTCCGCCGCTTCAACCTGCACACCGGCGACATGGTCGAGGGCGAGGTGCGCGTTCCCAAGGACGGCGAGCGCTACTTCGCGCTGGTCAAGGTCGACAAGATCAACGACCTCTCGCCCGAGGAGAGCAAGCACAAGATCATGTTCGAGAACCTGACGCCGCTCTTTCCGAAGGAGCAGTTCAAGCTCGAGCGCGACATCAAGAACGAAGAGAACATCACGAGCCGGATCGTCGACCTGATCGCGCCGATCGGCAAGGGCCAGCGCGCCCTCCTCGTCTCGGCGCCGAAGAGCGGCAAGACAGTGATGATGCAGAACCTGGCGCACGCGCTGATCGCCAACTATCCCGAGGTCTATCTGATCGTCCTGCTCGTCGACGAGCGGCCCGAGGAAGTGACCGAGATGCAGCGCACCGTGCGCGGCGAGGTCATCAGCTCGACCTTCGACGAGCCGGCAGCGCGCCACGTCCAGGTCGCCGAGATGGTGATCGAGCGCGCCAAGCGCCTGGTCGAGATGAAGAAGGACGTCGTCATCCTGCTCGACTCGATCACCCGCCTCGCCCGCGCCTACAACAACGTCCTGCCGTCGTCGGGCAAGGTGCTGACCGGCGGCGTCGACGCCAACGCGCTGCAGCGCCCCAAGCGCTTCTTCGGCGCGGCCCGCAACATCGAGGAAGGCGGATCGCTCACGATCATCGGCACGGCGCTGGTCGAGACCGGCAGCCGGATGGACGAGGTGATCTACGAGGAGTTCAAGGGCACCGGCAACTGCGAGATCCACCTCGATCGCCGGATGTCGGAAAAGCGCGTCTATCCGTCGATCCTGCTCAACAAGTCGGGAACGCGACGCGAGGAGCTGCTCTTGAAGCCCGAGATCCTGCAGAAGAGCTGGATCCTGAGAAAGCTTCTGTACTCGATGGACGAGATCGAGGCGATGGAGTTCATCCTCGAGAAGATGAAGGCGACCAAGAACAACCTCGACTTCTTCGACATGATGCGCCGGGGCGGCTAGCCCGCGACCTCGCGTCCCGCTACAATCATCGGTTCTTCGGAAAGTGCGCCTCTGAGCGGTTTCAGTGCGGCGTGGCTCCCGGTATCACAGCAAAGGCATCCCGTGAAAGAAGGCATCCACCCCGCGTATCGCGAAGTCTGTTTCGTCGATCTCTCCAACGGCTTCAAGTTCGTCACGCGTTCGTGCGCGCAGACGAAGGAGACGGTCAAGATGGACGACGGCCGCGAGCTCCCGCTCTACAAGCTCGAGTCGACGAGCGAGTCGCACCCGTTCTACACCGGCACCCAGAAGAGCGTCGATTCGCTCGGCGGCCGGGTCGAGAAGTTCCGCAACAAGTTCGCCCACCTCGGCGGCAAGAAGTAAGGCACGAGAGTCGCGCGCTCCGGGAAAGGCAGCTTCGGCTGCCTTTTTTGCGCGCAACGCGCGAACAACAAAGGCCCGCGATGCTTGCTGCATCATTCGCGGTCGCCAGGATCCTGCCGCGTGAACATACCGAACCCCGCCCTCGTCAGCCAGCGCGAAGCCGAGCCGCTGCCGCGCCTAGCGCTCTTCATCCTGAGCGCGGCCTACGTCCTGCCCGGGCTGTTCGGCCGCGACCCCTGGAAGAGCGCCGACATCACGGCGTTCGGCTACATCGTCAACATCGCCCAGGGCAAGACCTCGTGGCTGGCACCGACGGTCGGCGGCCTGCCGGCCGATGGCGCGTTGTTGCCGTACTGGATCGGCGCCTTGTTCGTGCGCCTGCTGAGCCCGCTGAGCCCGCTGATCGATCCGGCGCTTGCGGCGCGGATCCCGTTCGCGCTCCTGCTCGCGCTCGCGCTCTCGCTCACCTGGTATGCGGCGTATCACCTGGCGCGATCCGACTCGGCGCAGCCGCTTCCGTTCGCCTTCGGCGGGGAGGCCGAGCCGGTCGACTATGCGCGCGCGATCGCCGACGGCGCGCTGCTCGCGCTGATCGCTTCGCTGGGCCTCCTCCAGCTAGGTCATGAAACGACCCCGGAGCTCGTCCAGCTCGGCGCCGTCGCTCTCTATCTGTACGGTCTCGCCGCCGCGCCGCATCACGCGCTGAAGGGCGCGCCGGTGGCGGCGCTGGCGATCGTCGTCCTGGCGGCGAGCGGCGCGCCGAGCATCGCCATGCTGCTCGCCGGCGTCGGCGCGGCGACGCTGTCGATGCGGCGCGCCGGCACGGCCCGGCGCGACATCGCCTGGCTCGCCCTCGGCGCGCTCCTCGGTGCCGCGGCCGCAACCTCGCTCGGCGCGTGGGCGAACCGACTCGGTTCCTACGTCGGTCCGGGCCAGGCGGTCAACCTGGTTCGCCAGATCGTCTGGTTCGCCTGGCCCGCGTGGCTGCTCGCGTTGTGGACGCTCTGGCAATGGCGCAGCCACCTCGCCAGCCGGCATATCGTCGTGCCGCTCGCCGTCGCGACGACGCTGCTCGCCGTCTGGGTGGCGATGGCGGGCAGCGACCGCGCGCTCATGCTCGCGCTGCCCGCGCTGGCGGTGCTGGCCGCCTTCGCGCTGCCGACGCTCAAGCGCAGCGCGGCCGCGGCCATCGACTGGTTCTCGGTGTTCTTCTTCACCATTGCGGTCACGACAGGCTGGGTCTTCTACGTCGCCATGCAGACCGGGACCCCTGCCAAGCTCGCGGCCAACGTCGCCAGGCTCTCGCCCGCTTATGCTCACACGTTCTCCGGGCTCGCCCTCGCGCTCGCGCTGGCCGGCACCCTCGCCTGGCTCTGGCTGGTGCGTTGGCGCACCGGCCGCCATCGCCACCCGTTGTGGAAGAGCCTCGTCCTGCCGGCCGGCGGCGTCAGCGTCTGCTGGCTGCTCGTGATGACCTTGCTCCTGCCGCCTCTCGACAACGCGCGCAGCTATCGCTCGATGATGGAGCGGATCGCGCAGAAGGTGCCGGCCGGCGCCTGCATCGCCGCGCCCGACATGGCGCGCGCCCAGGTCGTCGCCCTCGAATACTTCGGCGGCTATCGCGTCGACGCTAAGGCGAGCGCGACCGAGACGCGGTGCGAGTTCCTGATGCTGACGCGAACCCCGAGGCTGCCGGTCGCACCCTGGCAATTCATCGGCCGCGAACGGCGCCTGCGCAGCGACGACGACGTCACCGACATCTACCGTCGCATCGGCGCCGGCTGACGCCGGCGCCGTCACGGCGTCGTCAAGCGCGTCGCGCTGGCGGCCCCTTCGAGCGAAGGACGCGCCGGCAGACGCACGCGCAAGGAAGGCAGGACGAGCCGGAAGGTCGAGCCCTTGCCCGGCTCGCTGTCGATGTCGAGCTCGCCGCCGTGGCGCTGCATGACGTGCTTGACGATCGCCAGCCCGAGCCCGGTGCCGCCCGACTCGCGCGAGCGACCGCCGTCGACGCGATAGAAGCGCTCGGTGAGGCGCGACAGATGGACGCGCGCGATTCCGGGGCCGCTGTCGACGACGGCGATCTCGCCGCGCCCGCTGTCGGCGCAGTGCCAGGCGACGTCGATGCGGCCGCCGTCGGGCGTGTAGCGGATCGCGTTGCTGACGAGGTTGCCGAGCGCGCTCTGCAGCTCGGTCTCGGCACCGGCGATCTCCGCGCCCGCTGCGGACGCGAAGGTGATGACATGGCGCCCGGCCGAGAGGGCCCGCGCCTCGGCCTCGACGTGCGCGAACAAGGCGTCGACGCCGACCCAGCGATCGGCGCCCGGCCGCGGGCTGCCTTCCAGCCGCGCCAGCACGAGCAGGTCGGTGACGAGGTGACCCATGCGCTCGGCCTGCTGCGTCATCAGCGTGATGACGCGCTTCTGCTCCGCCTGGTCGAGCGGCAGGTTGCGCAGGGTCTCGAGGAAGCCGGACAGCACGGTCAGCGGCGTGCGGATCTCGTGCGAGACGTTGGCGACGAAATCGCGCCGCATCGCCTCGGCGCGCTCGCGCTCGGTCAGGTCCTGCGAGAGGACGAGCTTGAGGTCGCCGTCGTAGCGCCGGATCGTCACCTGCAGCGTCCCCGGGCCGCGTGGCGGGTGGAAGGTGACGGGCTCGTCGAACTGCCCGGCCTGCAGGTAGGCGACGAACGCGGGCGAGCGAATCAGGTTGGTGACGCGCTGGCGCCGGTCGCGCTGCGGGTCGAGACCGAAGTGATCGGCCGCGCGCGAGTTGCACCACTCGATCTGGTCGCCGGCGTCGAGGAGAAGGACACCGTTCGGCGACGCTTCCATGGCGGCGACGAACTGCGCCAGGCGCAGACGCTCGGCCTCGGCAGTCCGCGCGAGGCCGCGCAGGCTGCGCTCGATGCGATAGCCGATCTCGCCCCAAGAGCCGGCGTCGCGCGGTGCCGGCGTGTCCTGGGCGCCGCGCAGCCAGCGCAGCAGGCGCGCGCCGCGCATCGCATCGAAGGCGACGACCGCGCCAAATCCGAGCACGCCGCCGATCAGCGCCCCCAGCAGCGCCTTGCCTTCGCCGCGCAACAGCATGGCGGCGAGGCCGCCGGCGAGCATCGCCAGCAGGCCGACTCCCAAGCGCTGCAGCAGCCCGCTCATCGCTGCCGCGTCGGCTTCAGACCGGAACGGTCTGCGGCCGCGCCAGGCGGTAGCCGGCGCCGCGCACCGTCTCGATCATGTGGTGGCAATCGACCGGCGTCAGGGTCTCGCGCAAGCGCTTGATGTGGACGTCGACGGTGCGCTCCTCGATGAACACGTGGTCGCCCCAGACACGGTCGAGCAGCTGGGTCCGGCTGTGGACGCGCTCCGGGTGCGTCATCAGGAAGTGGAGGAGCTTGAATTCGGTCGCGCCGATCTTGACTTCGCGGCCGCGGCTCGTGACGCGCCGCGTCGCCGGATCCAGCTTCAGCGTCCCGACCTCGACCGCCGTGTCCAGGGCGTCGGGAGACTGGCGCCGCAACAGCGCGCGGATGCGAGCGAGCAGCTCGTTCGCCGAGAACGGCTTGGTGAGGTAGTCGTCGGCGCCCGCATCGAGGCCGGACACCTTGTCGGCCTCTTCCGAACGCGCCGTCAGCATGATGACCGGCAGCGCCCGCGTGCGCGGCGCGGCGCGCCACTGGCGCACCAGCGAGTAGCCGCTGCGGCCCGGCAGCATCCAGTCGAGGACGACCAGGGCCGGAAGCACGCCGTCGACGGCGTCCTGCGCCGCGTCGCTGTCGCCGGCGACCGTGACCTCGAAGCCGGCGTGGCGAAGGTTGATCGCGATCAGCTCGGCGATCGCCGGTTCGTCCTCGACGACCAGGATTCGACTCATCGTGCCCTGACCTTTCCTAGCGGACCAGCGACTCGACCATCCCCACCGGATTGTGGCGAACGTCGGTCCCCTTGACGATGTAGATGATCTGCTCGGCGAGATTCTTCGCGTGGTCGCCGACCCGCTCGATCGCCTTGGCGACGAAGATCAGGTCGATGCTCGAAGAGATCGTTCGCGCATCCTCCATCATGAAGGTGATCAGCTTCCTCAGCAGGCCTTCGAACTCCTGGTCGATCAGGTCGTCGCGCTTGAGCACCTCGACGGCGCGATCGACGTCGAGGCGCGCGAAGGCGTCCAGGGCCTTCCTCAGCTGCGACACCGCGAGCTCGGCCTCGTAGGCGAGGTCGTTGACGGGCAGGCGCAGCCGCGTCGAGACGCCCGAGTTGACGAGCCGCTGCACGGTGCGCGCGATCCGTGCCGCCTCGTCGCCGACGCGCTCGAGGTTGGCGATCGTCTTCGAGATCGCGATCAGGAGGCGCAGGTCGCGCGCGGTCGGCTGGCGCCGGGCGATGATCGTCGAGAGGTCGAGGTCGATCTCGATCTCGGTCTGGTTGACGCGCGCCTCGGTGACGAGAACCTCCGACGCGACGTCGCTGCTGAAGGTGACGAGCGCGTGGACCGAGCGCGCGACCTGCGACTCGACCATGCCGCCCATCTCGAGGACGCGCGTGGAGATGCCGCTCAGCTCGGCGTCGAACTGGGTGGAGAGATGGCGATCGCTCATGATGGTGTGCCTGCAGTCTGCACCTAGCCGAACCGGCCGGTGATGTAGTCCTCGGTGTCCTTCTTCTTCGGCCGCATGAAGACGTCGTTGGTGCGGCCGAACTCGATCAGGTCGCCCAGGTACATGTAGGCGGTGAAGTCGGAGCAGCGCGCTGCCTGCTGCATGTTGTGGGTGACGATCACCACCGTGTAGTCGGCCTTCAGCTCGTGGATCAGCTCCTCGATCTTGCCGGTCGAGATCGGGTCGAGCGCCGAGCACGGCTCGTCGAGGAGGATCACTTCCGGACGGATCGCGATGCCGCGCGCGATGCACAGGCGCTGCTGCTGGCCGCCCGAGAGGCCCGCGCCGCTCTGCGAGAGCTTGTCCTTGACCTCGTCCCAGAGCGCAGCCTTCCTGAGCGCCCACTCGACGCGCTCGTCCATCTCGACCCGCGGCAGCGATTCGAACAGCTTCACTCCGAAGGCGATGTTGTCGTAGATCGACATCGGGAACGGCGTCGGCTTCTGGAACACCATGCCGATCTTGGCGCGGATCAGAGAGATGTCGTCCTTCGAGGTCAGCAGGTTGCTGCCGTCCATCACGATCTCGCCCTCGGCGCGCTGCTCCGGGTAGAGCTCGTACATGCGGTTGAAGGTGCGCAGCAGGGTCGACTTCCCGCAGCCCGACGGGCCGATGAACGACGTCACCTTCTTCTCCGGAATGTCGAGGGTGATGTTCTTCAGCGCCTGGAAGCCGCCGTAGTAGAAATTGAGGTCGCGTACGGCGAGCTTGGGCTTCATCGCGACGGCGGGGTCGACTCTGGCATCCATGGCGGGTGTCTCGGGGTCAGGTCCGGTTGCGGAAGAAGGTGCGGGCGACGATGTTCAGGATCAAGACGCCGAGCGTGATCAGGAACACGCCGGCCCAGGCGAGTTTCTGCCAGTTCTCGTACGGGCTCATCGCGAACTTGAAGATCGTCACCGGCAGGCTGGCCATCGGCTGGCTCATGTCGCTGGTCCAGAACTGGTTCGAGAGCGCCGTGAAGAGGAGCGGTGCGGTCTCGCCGGCGATGCGCGCGAACGCGAGCAGGACGCCGGTGATGACGCCGGCGCGCGCGGCGCGCAGCGTCACGGTCGAGATCACGCGCCACTTCGGCGTTCCGAGCGCGTAGGCCGCCTCGCGCAGCGCATTGGGAATCAGCGCGAGCATGTTCTCGGTCGTCCTGATCACGACCGGAATGACGATCAGCGCCAGCGCCAGAACGCCGGCCCAGCCGGAGAACGACTTGGCGCGCGCGACCACGACCGAGTAGATGAACAGGCCGATGACGATCGACGGTGCCGACAGCAGGATGTCGTTGATGAAGCGCGTCGTGTGGCCGAGCCAGCCGCGCTGGCCGTATTCGGCGAGATAGATGCCGGCGAGGATGCCGATCGGCGTGCCGAGGAGCGTCGCCATCGTCACCATCGCGAGCGACCCGAAGATCGCGTTGGCAAGACCCCCGGTCTCGGCCTGCGGCGCCGGCGTCATCTCGGTGAAGAGCGACAGCGACATGCCCCCGATGCCGAGGCGGACGGTCTCGACCAGGATCCAGACGAGCCAGAAGATGCCGAATGCCATCGCCGCCAGCGCCAGGGTCAGCGCGACGACGTTCCTGCGCTTGCGACGCGCGTGGAGGCGGCGCCGCGCCAGCTGGGCGGCCTCGGGCGTCGCCGTGGCGGCGGTCGTGCTCATGCCACCCTGCCTTCACGCCGCTTCAATCGCTGCAGAAGCAGCTTGGAGATCGACAGGACGATGAACGTGATCAGGAACAGCACCAGGCCGAGGTAGATCAGCGATGCCTGGTGCAGCCCGGGGGCGGCCTCGCCGAACTCGTTGGCGAGCGCCGAGGTGATGCTGTTCGCCGCCTCGAAGAGCGAGAGCGAGTTGAGCTGGTTGAAGTTGCCGATCACGAACGTCACCGCCATCGTCTCGCCGAGGGCACGGCCGAGGCCGAGCATGATGCCGCCGACGACGCCCGTCTTGGTGTACGGCAGGACGACCTTCCAGACGACCTCCCAGGTGGTCGAGCCGAGCGCGTACGCCGATTCCTTCAGCATCGGCGGGGTGACGTCGAAGACGTCGCGCATCACCGAGGCGATGAACGGAATCACCATGATCGCGAGGATGATCCCGGCCGAGAGCAGGCCGATCCCCACGGGCGGCCCCGAGAACAATGAGCCGAGGACGGGAACGCCCTTGAACACCGACTGCAGCGGCTGCTGGACGAAGCGCGACAGGATCGGGCTGAAGACGAGAAGGCCCCACATGCCGTAGACGATCGACGGCACGGCGGCGAGCAGCTCGATCGCGGTGCCGAGCGGGCGCTTGAGCCAGAGCGGCGACAGCTCGGTGAGGAAGAGCGCGATGCCGAAGCTCACCGGCACCGCGATGACGAGCGCGATCAGCGACGTCATCAGCGTGCCGTAGATCATGACCAGCCCGCCGTAGCGGTTCTGCACCGGGTCCCACTCGCTCGTCCACAGGAACGACAGGCCGTAGGCGCGGATCGCCGGCGCGGCGCCGATGACGAGCGAGACGAGGATGCCGGCGAGGAGCGCGAGCGTCAGCCAGGCGGCGCCATGGGCCAGCGCCGAGAAGACGACGTCGGCCCACGGCGAAACGCGGCGGGCGACGGGAGGCCGGTCCTTCATGTCGGACCGTATCTTGCCCTCCTCGCGGAGGTAGGCGCTGGCCGGGAGGGTCGCCGCCACCGATCGACCCTACTTCCAGGCGATCGACTTGCCCGATGCGTCCTTGATGCTCGCGGCCCAGGACTTCCTCACCAGTTCCTTCACCGCCGTCGGCAGCGGAACGTATTCGAGCTCGTCGGCCATCTTGTCGCCGTTGGCATAGGCCCAGTCGAAGAACTTGAGCGCACCGGCGGCGGTCGCCGGCTTTTCCTGCGCCTTGTACATGAGGATGAAGGTCGCGCCGCTGATCGGCCACGCGTCCTTCCCCGGCTGGTCGGTCAGGACCTGGAAGAAGGTCTTGCTCCAGTCGGCGCCCGCGGCGGCAGCCTTGAAGTTGTCGGCGTCGGGGGGAACGAAATTGCCGTCCTTGTTCTTGAGCAAGGTGTAGGTCATCTTGTTCTGCTTGGCGTAGGCGTACTCGACGTAGCCGATCGAATTGGGCAGGCGCTGCACGTACGACGCGACGCCTTCGTTGCCCTTGCCGCCGGCGCCGGTGGGCCAGTTGACCGCGGTGCCCTCGCCCACCTTCGCCTTCCACTCGGCGTTGGTCTTCGACAGATAGTTCGTGAAGATGAACGATGTGCCCGAACCGTCGGCGCGGCGCACCGCCGAAACCGCTTCGTCAGGCAGCGGCACGCCCGGATTGAGCGCCGTCAGCGCCGGATCGTTCCAGCGCGTGATCTTGCCGAGGTAGATGTCGCCGAGGACCTGGCCGGTGAGCTTGATCTGGCCGGGTGCGATTCCCTTGATGTTGACGACCGGAACGACGCCGCCGATGACGGTCGGGAACTGGATCAGCCCGTCCTTGGCGAGCGCGTCGTCGCTGAGCGGCATGTCGGTCGCGCCGAAGTCGACCGTCTTGGCCCGGATCTGCTGGATCCCGGCACCGGAGCCGACCGACTGGTAGTTGAGGCGGGCACCGGTTGCCTTGTTGTAGGCGTCGGCCCACTTGGCGTAGATCGGCGCCGGAAACGTGGCGCCGGCGCCGGTCATGTCCTGAGCCGCAGCGAGGCCCGCGGCGCCGGCGAGCACGGCACCGGCGCAGGCGCGAGAAAGCGATGACGTCATGGTCGTGGACCTTTCGAGCGATGTCGAGGAGCAGTGCCCGAAACTCTACGAAGCGCGTATGACGTCTCCGTGACACGGCCGCGGGCTCGATGACTTTGCCGTCGCATTGGCGGTGCCGGCGTCACGCGCCTGTCATATTCACCGCGTGGCGCGCGGACGGTCGCTGCGGACTGCCGCGGTTTCAGGCCAGAGTCGCCGCCAGCGTCTCGGCGCAGCGCTTCGACAGGGCCGCGTCGCGCGCCTCGACCATGACGCGAACCACCGGCTCGGTGCCCGACGGCCGGATCAGGACGCGGCCGCTGCTGCCGAGCTCGCGGTCGACCTCGGCACGACGCTCGGCGAGCGCCCGGTTCGCCTTCCAGTCGGCGCCCGGCTTGAGGCGCACGTTGATCAGCGTCTGCGGGAAGAGGTCGACGCCCGCGAGCAGGTCGGCGAGCTTGCGTCCCGACCGCACCACCGCCTCGAGCACCATCAGCGCGCTGACGATGCCGTCGCCGGTCGTGTGGCGGTCGAGCGCGAGCAGATGGCCCGATCCTTCGCCGCCGAGCTGCCAGCCGCGCTGCAGCAGCTCCTCGAGCACGTAGCGATCGCCGACGGCGGCGCGAACGACGTCGACGCCGCGACGGCGCAGCGCCTGCTCGACGCCCAGGTTGGTCATCAACGTGCCGACGACGCCCGGCACGGCACGGCCGTGGTCGAGACGCGCGGCGGCGAGCACGTAAAGCAGCTCGTCGCCGTTGTAGAGGCGCCCGGCGCCGTCGACGACCTGGAGCCGGTCGCCGTCGCCGTCGAGGGCGATTCCATAGTCGCCGCCGCCGGCGACGACGGCGTCGACGAGCGCCTGCGGCGCCGTCGCGCCGAAGCCGGCGTTGATATTGAAGCCGTCCGGGCGGCAGCCGATCGACGTCACGTCCGCGCCGAGCTCGTGGAAGACGTCCGGCGCGACGTGGTACGCCGCCCCATGGGCAGCATCGACGACGATCGACAGGCCGCGCAGCGTCAGGTCGTTGCTGTAGGTGCTCTTGCAGAACTCGACGTAGCGCCCGCTCGCGTCGTCGAGGCGGCGCGCGCGCCCGAGCTCGGCGGAGCCGACCCACACTTGCTCGGCCGCGAGCTCCGCCTCAACCTCGGCCTCCCAGGCGTCGGGCAGCTTCTCGCCGCGCGCCGAGAAGAACTTGATGCCGTTGTCGGCGAACGGGTTGTGCGATGCGCTGATGACGACGCCGAGGTCGAGGCGGAGCGCCCGCGTCAGGTAGGCGACGCCGGGAGTCGGCAGCGGGCCGGTCAGGACGACGTCGACGCCGGCCGAGGCGAAGCCGGCCTCGAGGGCAGACTCGATCATGTAGCCGGAGATGCGGGTGTCCTTCCCGATCAGGACGGTCGGGCGGCGCTCGCCCTGGCGCAGGACCTGGCCGACGGCATGGCCGAGGCGGAGCATGAAGTCGGGCGTGATCGGCGCCTCGCCGACCGTGCCGCGGATGCCATCGGTGCCGAAATACGTTCTGCTCATGGATTGCTGACGCGGCCGCTGGAGAGATCGCGGCGATTATCGGCGTCGTGCGCTGCCTGCCACACGGCCAGGCCGGCGACCGTCGCGGCGACGTCGTGGACGCGGACGATGCGCGCGCCGCGCTGCACGGCGACGACCGCGGCGACGACGCTGGCGGCCTCGAGCCGCGCCTGCTCGGCCGGCGGCCGGCTGGCCGGCGCCTTCGCCGCCAGGCCGGCGAGACGGGCCAGCGTCGACTTGCGCGACCAGCCGACGAGAAGCGGCACGCCGAGCGCGACGAGCACGTCCTGACGCGCGAGCAGCTCGAGGTTCTGCGCCGGCGTCTTGCCGAAGCCGATGCCCGGATCGACGACGACGCGCGCCGGGGCGATTCCCGCCGCCACGGCAGCCTCGATCCGCTCGCGCAGGAACGCGGCGACCTCGCCGGTGACGTCGTCGTAGCTCGTCTCGGCCTGCATCGAGCGCGGCGTGCCGCGCATGTGCATCAGGCAGACGCCGCAGCGCGGATGCGCCGCGACGAGCGCGAGCGCGCCCGGCGTTCGCAGCGCCGCGATGTCGTTGACGATGTCGACGCCGAGGTCGAGCGCGGCGCGCATGACTTCGACCTTGGTCGTGTCGATCGAGACCGGGCAGCCGAGGCCGAGGGCCGCCTCGAGCACCGGGCGAACGCGCGCCAGCTCGACCTCGGCGCTCACCGGCAGCGCGCCGGGGCGGCTCGACTCGCCGCCGATGTCGAGGACGTCGGCGCCGTCCTGCAGCAGCTGCTCGCAGCGGGCGATCGCCTGCCCTGGCGACAGGTCAGCGCCGCCTTCGGAGAACGAGTCGGGCGTGACGTTGACGATTCCCATCACGCGCGGCCGCGCAAGATCGATCTCGAAGCGGCTCGTCCGCCAGACCGACGCGCTCATGAAAAACGGGGCCGAAGCCCCGTCTCGAACCGCAGCTCGGGCATCTTCCTCAGGCGGCGGCAGGCGCGTTGCCCGGCGTCACCGGCGGCACGCTGCCGCTCGGCTTGACCGACGACGGCACCCAGTCCTTCGGCGGCCGCGGCGGCTTGCCCGACATGATGTCGTCGATCTGGTCGGAATCGATCGTCTCCCACTCGAGGAGTGCCGCCGCCATCGCGTGCATCTTGTCCTGGTTGTCCTCGATCAGCTTCCGAGCGATCGCGTACTGCTCGTCGATGATGCGGCGGATGACGAGGTCGACCTTGCGCATCGTCTCTTCCGACATCGTGGTCGTCTTGGTCACCGAGCGGCCGAGGAAGACCTCGCCCTCGTTCTCGGCGTAGACCATCGGCCCGAGCTCGTCGGTCATGCCGTAGCGCGTGACCATGTCGCGCGCGATCGCGGTTGCGCGCTCGAAGTCGTTGCTGGCGCCGGTCGTCATCTGGTGCATGAACACCTCTTCGGCGATGCGGCCGCCGAAGAGCACGGCGATCGTCGAGAGCATGCGCTCCTTGTCGAGGCTGTAGCGGTCGCCTTCGGGAAGCTGCATCGTCACGCCGAGGGCGCGGCCGCGCGGAATGACGGTCACCTTGTGGACCGGATCGGTCTTCGGCATCAGGCGGGCGACGAGGGCGTGGCCGGACTCGTGGTACGCGGTGTTCCTGCGCTCCTCCTCCGGCATGATCATCGACTTGCGCTCGGGGCCCATCATGATCTTGTCCTTGGCCTTCTCGAAGTCGACCATCTCGACGACGCGACCCGAGCGGCGCGCCGCGAACAGCGCCGCCTCGTTGACCAGGTTGGCGAGATCGGCACCCGAGAAGCCCGGCGTGCCGCGCGCCAGGATGTCGGCGCGGATGTCCTGGCCGACCGGGACCTTCCTCATGTGGACGTTGAGGATCTGCTCGCGGCCACGCACGTCGGGCAGCGTCACGTAGACCTGGCGGTCGAAGCGACCGGGGCGCAGCAGCGCCGGGTCGAGGATGTCGGGCCGGTTGGTCGCGGCCATGACGATGACGCCGAGGTTCGTCTCGAAGCCGTCCATCTCGACGAGCATCTGGTTCAGCGTCTGCTCGCGCTCGTCGTTGCCGCCGCCGAGGCCCGCGCCGCGATGGCGGCCGACCGCGTCGATCTCGTCGACGAAGATGATGCAGGGCGCGCTCTTCTTGGCCTGCTCGAACATGTCGCGAACGCGTGCCGCGCCGACGCCGACGAACATCTCGACGAAGTCGGAGCCCGAGATCGAGAAGAACGGCACCTTGGCCTCGCCGGCGATCGCCTTGGCGAGCAGCGTCTTGCCGGTGCCCGGGGGGCCGACCAAGAGCACGCCGCGCGGGATCCGGCCGCCGAGCTTCTGGAACTTCTGCGGGTCCTTCAGGAAGTCGACCAGCTCCTTGACCTCTTCCTTGGCCTCGTCGCAGCCGGCGACGTCGGCGAAGGTCGTGGTGTTGTTGGCTTCGTCGAGCATGCGCGCTTTCGACTTGCCGAAGCTGAACGCGCCGCCCTTGCCGCCGCCCTGCATCTGGCGCATGAAGTAGATCCAGACGCCGATCAGCAACAGGATCGGCCCCCACGAGGCGAGGATCGAGAGCAGGAACGAGGGCTCTTCGCGCGGCTTGACGTCGAACTTGACGCCGTTGTTGATCAGGTCGCCGACCAGGCCGCGGTCGAGGTAGGTGGCGGTCGTGCGCAGCTCCTTGTCGTCGGTCGTCTTGGCGCGGATCTCGGTCGAGCCGCCGACGCCTTCCTGCAGGGTGACGCTACGGACGCGCTTGCCGCGCACCTCTTCGAGGAAGTCGGAGTAGCCGATCGCGCCGGTCTGCGCGCCAGTGCGCTCGAACTGCTTGAACACGGTGAAGAGGACAAGCGCGATCACCAGCCAGACCGCGACCTTCGAAAACCATTGATTGTTCACCGCGACTCCAATTCCAAGAGAACCGAGCGCCCGACAACCCAGGGAGCTCGACTCACGGCATCTGCGGCCGATTTTAGTCCACGCAAGCCCGGTGAATCGGGGCGATTGCCCAGGGCATTTGCCTCGCTATTTCGGGTTATCGACACCGGATGCACGAGATTTGAGGCCGATTCCGACGAGAAAGGTCTCGGCCGACTTCGCCCGCGACGCCTTCGGCTTGACCGCCTTCACGGCCTTGAAGCTCGCCTTGAAGCGCTCGACGAGCTGACTGTAGCCGCTGCCATGAAAGACCTTGCAGACGAGGCAGCCTTCCGCACGGAGGTGGCGCTGGGCGAAATCGATCGCGAGCTCGACCAGGTCGGCCATCCGCGCTGCGTCGGACGCGGCGACGCCCGACAGGTTCGGCGCCATGTCCGAGAGGACGACATCGACCGGCCGGCCGCCGACGCGCGCTTCGAGCTCGGCCAGGACCGCAGCCTCGCGGAAGTCGCCGGCGATGAAGTCGACACCGTCGATCGGCTCGAACTCGAGCAAGTCGAGGGCGATGATGGTGCCGTGCAGCGGACCGGGTGCCGCCTTCGGGTCGGCGCTCGCGCCGCGGCCGAACTTCCTGCGCACGTACTGGCTCCAGGCGCCTGGCACCGCGCCGAGGTCGACGACGAACTGGCCCGGCTCGAGCAGGTGCAGCTGCTCGTCGATCTCCTTCAGCTTGTACGCCGCCCGGGCCCGGTAGCCCTCGCGCTGGGCAAGCTTGACGTACGGATCGGTCAGGTGATCGTGCAGCCACGCCTTGTTGAGTTTCTTGCCCTTGCCCTTGGTCGCCATCGGGCGCCGATAATAGGCGCGTGCCCGCCCTCCTCCTCAGCCCCGCGCAGCGCAAGCAGAAGCGCGCCGAGGCGCATCACCTCGATCCGGTCGTCGCGATCGGCCACGACGGCGCGACAGCCGCCGTGCGGCGCGAGATCGAAGCGGCGCTCGACGCTCATGGCCTCGTCAAGGTGCGCGTCTTCTCCGACGACCGCTCGAGCCGGGAAGCGCTCCTCGCCGAGCTGAGCGACGTGTTCGGCGCGGCACCGATCCAGCACATCGGCAAGCTGCTCGTCCTGTGGCGGCCGCCGGCGCCGAAGGAGAAGGCCGAGAAGGAAGGCCGGATGCCGGGGCCGAAGGTCGTCAAGGTGCTCAAGTTCTCGAAGAGCGGCAACCACCGGCCGCAGGTCAAGAAGGTCACCGTCGTCGGCAACATGCGGCTCGCGGCCGGCGGCACGCTCAAGCGCGCGACGCGGCGGCGCCCGGCGAGCCTCAAGAAGTCGGCACAGCAGGCGTAGCGGCATCGCCGGCCGGCGCGCGCGTCAGGCGCCAGGCCAGGACCGCGACGGCAAGGAACTTGACGAGGAAGAACGCCGACGCGACGCCGTGCAGCACGGCAAACGACGGACCCCCTTCGCCGCGCCGAGCCGATTCGATCATCGGCTGGATCGCGTAGTGACCGGCGACGATGGCGAACAGCGCGCCGAGCACGAGCAGCATCTCGGTGCTGAAGCGCGACGACACGCCGCTGGCGGAATCGACGCGCGCCAGCCGAAGGCACAGAACCAGGAGGACGGCGCCGACGCAGACGCCGATCGTCGCATCGAGCCCGAACAACTGCGCCGCGACCCGGCCGGCATCGCCGCGCGGCAGCGTCGCGAACAAGGCGGGAGCGGCGACGAAGCCGACGCCGGCGATCAGCCCCGCCCACGTGCCGGCGAGCCAACTCGCGGCGCGGCGCAGGGCGGGCCTCACGCGCTCACTCGTAGCGGATGCCGGTGATCTCGTAGCTCTTGATGCCGCCGGGTGCCTGCACCTCGGCGATGTCGCCCTCGACCTTGCCGATCAGCGCGCGCGCGATCGGCGAGCTGATCGAGACCAGCCCCTGCTTGAGGTCGGCTTCGTCGTCGCCGACGATCTGGTAGGTGACCTTGGTGCCGCTGTCTTCGTCCTCGAGGTCCACCGTCGAGCCGAAGACGACCCGGCCGTCGGCGTCGACCGACTTCGGGTCGATGATCTGCGCCGCGGCCAGCTTGCTCTCGACCTCGAGGATGCGGCCTTCGATGAAGCCCTGCTTGTCCTTCGCGGCCTCGTACTCGGCGTTCTCGGACAGGTCGCCCTGGGCGCGCGCGTCCGAGATCGCCTGGATGACGGCGTGGCGCTCGACGTTCTTCAACCGGCTGAGCTCTTCCCTCAGCTTTTCGGCACCGCGTCGGGTGAGCGGAATGGTGGCCATGACAAGAAACCTCGAAAAAAGAAAAGCCGCCGTCGGCAGACTCCGGCGGCGGCGGTAGCGGCCAGTTTAGTGCAGTTCGGAATGCAGTTGCTGGAGCGAAGTGACCCCGAGGTCGTCGCGATGCTTCATGCCTTCGACTGCCGCTTCGCAGCCCGCCATGCTGGTGTAGTACGTCACCCGGTGAGCGAGCGCCGCCTGGCGGATGTGACGCGAGTCGGCGATCGCCGTGCGCGTCTCGTCGACGGTCGTGAAGACGAGCTGGATCTCGCCGTTCTTCAGCATGTCGACGATGTGCGGACGGCCGTCCTTGACCTTGTTGACGGCGCGGACCGGCACGCCGGCCTCGGCGATCGCCGCCGCCGTGCCGCGGGTGGCGACCAGCTGGAAGCCGAGGGCAGCGAGCTGCGCGGCGACGGCGACCGCGCGCGCCTTGTCGCCGTTCCTGACGGTGACGCAGACCGTGCCACGCGTCGGCAGGCGCGAGCCGGCGCCGAGCTGGCTCTTCAGCATCGCCTCGCCGAAGGTCCGCCCTGCCCCCATGACCTCGCCGGTCGAGCGCATCTCCGGACCGAGGATCGGATCGACGCCGGGAAACTTGTTGAACGGAAAGACCGCTTCCTTGACCGAGAAGTACGGCGGAACGACCTCGCCGCGAACGTTCTTCTGGCTCGCGAGCGACTGGCCGACCATGCAGCGCGCGGCGATCTTGGCGAGCGGCTCGCCGGTCGCCTTGGAGACGAACGGCACGGTGCGCGACGCGCGCGGGTTGACCTCGAGGACATAGATGGTCGCCGCGTCGCCGTCGCCCGCGACGTCACCCTGGATCGCGAACTGCACGTTCATCAGGCCGACGACCTTCAAGGCCTTGGCCATCAGCGCCGTCTGCCGGCGCAACTCGTCCTGCAGCTTCTTCGGCAGCGAGTACGGCGGCAGCGAGCACGCCGAGTCGCCGGAATGGATTCCCGCCTGCTCGACGTGCTCCATGATCCCGCCGATCATCACCTCGGCGCCGTCGCTGATGCAGTCGACGTCGACCTCGATCGCGTCGTCGAGGAAGCGGTCGAGCAGGACCGGCGACTTCTCGCTCACCTTGACCGCCTCGCGCATGTAGCGCTCGAGGTCCTTGTCGCCGTGGACGATCTCCATCGCCCGGCCGCCGAGCACGTAGCTCGGCCTGACGACGAGCGGATAGCCGATCTCCTGCGCCAGGACGAGCGCCTGCTCCTCGGTGCGCGCGGTGCGGTTGGGCGGCTGGCGCAGGCCGAGCTCGGTCAAGAGCTTCTGGAAGCGCTCGCGGTCCTCGGCGACGTCGATCGAATCGGGCGAGGTGCCGACGATCGGCACGCCGGCGCGCTCGAGGTCGAGCGCGAGCTTGAGCGGCGTCTGCCCGCCGTACTGGACGATGACGCCGAACGGCCGTTCCTTGTCGACGATCTCGAGGA
>Ga0068858_100002661_pt1 | contig 17970 bp, 15 predicted proteins | sample KBSSwiS12_FD_66589 | JGI IMG/M metagenome (GOLD analysis project Ga0068858, IMG submission 66589) | Switchgrass rhizosphere microbial communities from Kellogg Biological Station, Michigan, USA - KBS Switchgrass S1-2 | ecosystem: Host-associated > Plants > Roots > Rhizosphere > Soil ...
CGGGCGCGCTTGATGCACGTCGTCAGCTGGCGCTGGAAGAAGGCGCGCGTGCCGGTCAGGCGGGCGGGCGTGATCTTGCCGTTCTCGTTGATGAAATCGCGCAAGGTGTCGATGTCCTTGTAGTCGATTTCCTTGACGCCGGTGACCGTGAAGCGGCAGAAACGCTTGCGACGGAACAGCAGCGACTGGGTGTTGCGCTTGGGCTTGCGGTCCTTGGAGAACCGACCTTTACCGCGGGGCGGGGGCATGTGATGACCTCTCTATTTCAATTCGATGGACTGGATGTGGAAGACGACGCCGCGACCGTTGCGCTGGGCGCCGACGAAGCCTTCGAATCCATGCTCGACGCCGAGCGGGGCGGCAAGCAACTGGTCGGTGAGCGGGCCGACGGCACGGGCTCGGACCTCCACGGAGACCTTGCGCGGTACGCCGAGCTGGCTCACTTCGGACTCGTGCTTCAGGCTGAGATCCAGCGCAGGCAGGCCGGCGGGGGTGAATCGGAGAGCGCCTCGCTCGACGATCGCCGCCGACAGTGCCAGCCGGTTCGTCAGGCCGAAGCCTCCTGGGGCGCGCGCCGCGATTCCTCGCGGTCGACGGTCTTCATCATGACCGACGGCGTGGTCTCGGCCTGGCTCTTGACGACCGTCAGATGGCGCAGCACGGCGTCATTGAAGCGGAAGCCCGTCTCGAGCTCGGTCAGCACCTTGTTGTCGCACTCGATGTTGATGCACAGGTAGTGCGCCTTGGCGAGCTTCTGGATCATGTAGGCCAGCTGGCGCCGACCCCAATCCTCGACCCGGTGGACCTTGCCGCCGCCGGCGGTGACCAGTCCCTTGTAGCGTTCCAGCATGGCCGGAACCTGTTCGCTCTGATCCGGATGGATCAGGAGCACGATCTCGTAGTGACGCATCGAATCTCCTTGTGGATTCCGCCGGGAAAGCCCGGCGAGGAAGCCGCTCCGTGATCGATAGCGCGAAGCGGCAAGGGAAAAGCCTATGAGTATAACCGTTTCGGGCGCGGTGCCCCTTGCCTCCCGGCGGGCGAATCCCGCCTGCGGGTCGGGTCGAACCCTGAGCGCGGCGCCCGGCGTGGCGATTGCGGGAATCCTCGGCGTGCGCGCCACCGTGTGTGCGGAAGGCGGTTGTCGCTCCGATCCCGGCGATTACACTTCGCTCCGGCGACTTCCGCTCCTGTCGAGCGGCGTCGCCGCGGCGCCGACGGCACGCCCTTGGGCCGCGCACCTGAACGGGACCCATCGATGAGCAATTCCGGCGGCAGCGGCAAGTTTGCCTGGGAGACCTCGAAAGGCGAGGCGGCCAGCGCTACGCAGCGCGACGAATGGCAAGCGACCCGCGCCGAGCCCGCGTCGAAGGAAGCGATCGACGAATGGCAGGCCACGCGGGTGCTGCCCCGGGCCGGTGCCCAGGAATGGCAGCCGGCAAGGGCCCAGAGCAATTCGACGGCGCGTTCCGACGACTCGAGGCAAGCGCCCGGATCCGCACGCAGCACGCCCCAGCCTTCGGAATCGCCGGACGCCTGGGCCTCGACCCGGGCGCACACCGCGCTGGCGACGCAGCTGCTGCCCGACGAGAACGACTATCTCGCCGGCGAGAAGGACGAGATCGGCCGGCAGATCGGAGGCAACGAGCGCGAGCTGTTCGTCTCCTGCGCGCCGGCCGAGGCGCTGCAGCAGCAGTTCGACCACCTGCATCCGGAATTCATCGCCGTCCACGACATCGCCACCTCCTCCTCGAGGAAGCTGCTCGCCGGCATCGCCGCGGCCAGCGGCCGGGCGGTGCAGAAGCTGGTGATCCGCCGCCAGGGCTACGGCACGGCACTGGCGACGTTGGAGTTCGTCGACCTGCCGACCACCGACAACCAGTCGCTGCGCCTCTACACCACCGAGGCCGACGCCGACAGCGCGCAGCGCCATGCGCTGGCCAAGACGCTGCTCGCCAACAGCCGGCTCGGCGTCATCATGGTCGGCGAGCTGCCGGGCCACGCGATCGCCACGGCGCTCAAGCCGGTGCACGACGACATCCTCGCCGGCCCGTGGCCGAACCGCAATCTCCTGCTGCTGCCGCTCGCCTCGGCCAGCACCCTGGTGACGCACGGGCTCGACCTCGGCCGCGGCACCGGCGTCGCGGTGCGCACCACGCCGCAGGTGGCGCGCCCCGCGGACGCCTGGGCCTTCATCACCGGCACCTGGAGCCGGCTGCGCGAACAGGCGCCGAACGACGGCCGCACCGTGCCCGAGCTCGGTGCCTTCAAGCCGGCGCCGTACCAGCCGCGCAAGGCGCCGCTCGCGCCGGTCATGGGCGGCATCCCGTCGGGCGACACGGTGCCGATGGAAGACCAGCCGCCGATCTCGCTGATGATGCGGCCGATGCCGGCGATCGCCCCCACCGGCTACACTGCCGCGCCGCCCTCGACCGTGATCGAGCGCTATGTCCGCCAGGTGAGCGAGCTGAACGGCGTGGTCAGCTGCTGCGTGTTCGAAACCCAGAGCGGCCATCCGATCGCCCATGCCGGCGCCAACCCCGGCTCCGAGGCGCTCGCCACCCACGGCAGCGAGCTGCTGACGGCGATGATGAGCGTCAGCCGCTCCCTCGGTTTCGGTCACTCGCTGCCGGAAGCCGCGGTGACGCTCGGCTCGCACCACCTGCTGCTGCGCGGCGTGCCGAAGAATCCAGGCCTGGCGATGCACGCCGTGCTCGACAAGACGAGCGCCAATCTGACGCTCGCCCGGCTGCAGATCATGCGTCTGGACGCGATCTTCGACGAGCCGACCCAGGCCGCCTGAGCGACCCGGGCGGCCGAGGCCCCGCCGGGCCGCCCCGAGGGGCCGAGCCCCTCGGGGACAGCGAGCGAAGTGAGCGTGGGGGCTCTCTACTGACTCAGTGGACGACCCGCTCGAAGACGAAGCGTCCGCCGGCGTAGTCGACCGGAATCACGTCCTTCGGACCGAACCGGCCCTCGAGGATCAGCTTCGAGACCGGGTTCTCGATCTCGCGCTGGATCGCCCGCTTCAGCGGCCGCGCGCCGAACACCGGATCGAAGCCGGCCTTCGCCAGCTCGGCCAGCGCCCGCGGCGAGACGTCGAGCTTCATGTCCATCTTCTCCAGCCGCGATTCGAGGATCCGCAGCTGGATCTTCGCGATCGCCTCGATGTTCTTGGCATCGAGCGCGTGGAACACGACGGCCTCGTCGATCCGGTTCAGGAACTCCGGCCGGAAGTGCTTCTTGACCTCGGCCCAGACCGCGTCGTTGATCGTCTCCGAACTTTGCCCGGCAAGCTGCATGATCTGCTGCGAGCCGAGGTTGGAGGTCATGACGATGACCGCGTTCTTGAAGTCGACCGTCCGGCCCTGGCCGTCGGTGAGGCGGCCGTCGTCGAGCACCTGCAGGAGCACGTTGAACACGTCCGGGTGCGCCTTCTCGACCTCGTCGAGCAGGAGCACGCAGTAGGGCTTGCGCCGCACCGCCTCGGTCAGGTAGCCGCCCTCGTCGTAGCCGACATAGCCGGGCGGCGCGCCGATCATGCGCGCCACCGAGTGCTTCTCCATGAACTCACTCATGTCGAGGCGGATCAGGTGGTCCTCGCTGTCGAACAAGAACCCGGCCAGCGCCTTGCAGAGCTCGGTCTTGCCGACGCCCGTCGGACCCAGGAAGAGGAACGAGCCGGTCGGCCGGTTCGGGTCGGAGAGGCCCGAGCGCGAACGCCGGATGGCGTTGGCCACCGCGGCGATCGCCTCGTCCTGGCCGACGACGCGCTCGTGCAGCTTCTGCTCCATCAGCAGCAGCTTGTCGCGCTCGCCCTGCATCAGCTTGGCGACCGGAATGCCGGTGGCCCGGGCCACGACCTCGGCGATCTCCTCGGCGCCGACGAGCGTGCGCAGGAGCTGCGGCCGGCCGCCGGCGGCGCCCTTCTTCTGCTCGGTCGCCTGCGCGTCCTTGAGCTTGCGCTCGAGCTCCGGAAGCTTCCCGTACTGCAGTTCGGCGACCTTGTCGTAGTCGCCCTTTCGCTTCAGGTCCTCGATCTGCGAGCGGGTGCGGTCGATGTCCTCGAGCAGCTGCGCCGATCCCTGGGCCGCGGCCTTCTCGGCCTTCCAGACCTCGTTCAGGTCGGCGAGCTCGCGCTTCAGGCGGTCGATCTCCTCCTCGATCAGGCCGAGGCGGCGCTTCGAGGCTTCGTCCTTCTCCTTCAGCACCGAGGCGCGCTCGATCTGCAGCTGGATCAGGCGGCGGTCGAGCTTGTCGATCGCCTCCGGCTTGGAGTCGATCTCGATCTTCACCTTCGAGGCGGCCTCGTCGATCAGGTCGATCGCCTTGTCGGGCAGGAAGCGGTCGGTGATGTAGCGGTGCGAGAGCTCGGCCGCGGCGACGATGGCCGGGTCGGTGATCTCGACGCCGTGGTGGACCTCGTACTTCTCCTGCAGGCCGCGCAGGATGGCGATGGTCGCCTCGACCGTGGGCTCGCCGACCAGGATCTTCTGGAAGCGGCGCTCGAGCGCCGCGTCCTTCTCGATGTACTTGCGGTATTCGTCGAGCGTGGTCGCGCCGATGCAGTGCAGCTCGCCGCGCGCCAGGGCGGGCTTGAGCATGTTGCCGGCGTCGATCGCGCCCTCGGCCTTGCCGGCGCCGACCATGGTGTGGATCTCGTCGATGAAGACGATGGTCTTGCCCTCGTCCTGCGCGACTTCCTTGAGCACGCTCTTCAGCCGCTCCTCGAACTCGCCGCGGAACTTGGCACCGGCCAGCAGCAGCGCCATGTCGAGGACGAGCACGCGCTTGTCCTTCAAGGTGTCGGGCACCTCGCCGGCGACGATGCGCTGCGCCAGGCCCTCGACGATCGCCGTCTTGCCCACGCCGGGCTCGCCGATCAGCACCGGGTTGTTCTTGGTCCGGCGCTGCAGCACCTGGATGGCGCGGCGGATCTCGTCGTCGCGGCCGATCACCGGGTCGAGCTTGCCGGCGCGGGCGCGCTCGGTCAGGTCGAGGGTGTACTTCTTCAGCGCCTCGCGCTGGCCCTCGGCCTCGGCGCTGTCGACCTTCTGGCCGCCGCGGACCGCCTCGATCGCCGTCTCCATCGCCGCACGGGTGACGCCGTTCTGCTTCAGCAGGGTGCCGATCGAGCCTTTCGCGTCGGCCGCCGCGAGGATGAACATCTCGCTGGCGATGAACTGGTCGCCGCGCTTGTTGGCTTCCCGTTCGGTCGCCTGCAGCAGGTTGGTCAGGTCGCGTCCGGGCTGCACCGCCTCGCCGCCCTGCACCTGCGGCAGCTTGGCGATCTCGGCGTCGAGCGCGGCCTGCAGCCGGGCGACGTTGGCCCCGGCGCGCGAGAGCAAGGCCTTCGGCCCGTCGGGCTGGGCCAGAAGCGCCGACAGCAGGTGCGCCGGCTCGACGTACGGATTGCTCCTGTTGACGGCCAGGCTCTGGGCGTCGGCGAGGGCGGTCTGGAAGGTGGTGGTGAACTTGTCGAATCGCATGGGACTTCTCCGGATGCGATCAACCTGAGGCAAACAGGGGTATTTTTCAAGCCCGCATGGGCTTCCGCCGCGAGAACGCGGCCGAATTCGCGGCGGCTAGCGCCCGAGCAGCGGCGAAGCCAGGCGAAATCCGAGGGCAGCGAAGGCCAGTGCCCCGACGACGTGGGCCAGCGTGTGCCCCAGGGCCAGAAGCCATTCGCCGCGCAGCATCAGGACCAGTGACTCGACCGAAAACGCCGAGAAGGTGGTGAAGCCGCCGAGCAGGCCGGTGACGAGCAACAGGCGGAGCATCTCGCCCGGCGTGCGCTCGAACCAGGCCAGGGCGACGCCGACCAGCAGGCCGCCGACGCAATTGACGAACAGCGTGCCGAGCGGAAAGCCGTGCCAGCGATCGTTCAGCCACACGCCCGACAGCCAGCGCAGCACCGCGCCGACGCTGGCGCCGAGCGAGATGACGGCGATCTGTGGCCAGGGCATCGAGGCTAGCCGTGCGGCGGCGCCGGCGCGGGAGCGGCGGCGTTGCCGGACGCTATCCCCCAGCGGGCCAAAGCCGCATCGTCGGCCACCCGGGCGTCGACCCAGCGCGCACCGGCGTCGGTCGCCTCCTTCTTCCAGAACGGGGCGCTCGTCTTCAGGTAGTCCATCAGGAACTCGCAGGCCTGGAACGCCTGGCCGCGATGCGCCGACGCCACCGCCACCAGGACGATCTGCTCCCGGGCCTGAAGCTCGCCGATGCGGTGGACGACGCGGACCGCACGGATGTCGAAGCGGGCAAAGGCCTGGTCGATCATCGCCTCGATCGCCGCCTCGGTCATGCCGGGATAGTGCTCGAGCTCCATCGAGGCCACCGCCCTGCCGTCGCTGCGATCGCGGACCGTGCCGACGAAAGTCGCCACCGCGCCGACGCCGCCGTCGCCGGCGCGCAGCGCCGTCACCTCGGCCCCGAGGTCGAAGTCCTCGTGCCGGATCGAGACGCGGACGGCCGGCGCAGCCACCTCAGCCCCCGGTCACCGGCGGGAAGAAGCCGACCTCGTCGCCCTCGCCGAGCAGCACCGACTCGGCACAGAGGACGCGGTTCCTGGCGCTGCGCACCGCCTTCTGCCGGCCCAGCACCTCGGCGTGGCGGCCGCCGCGGGCGGAGAGCGCGTCGCGCAGGGCGCCGACGCTGGCGCCCTCGCCGACCTCCACCGTCTCGGCGCCGCCCAAGGCCTCGCGCAAGGAGGCGAAGTAGCGCACCTCGACCTTCATGTCAGCAGCTCCGCGAACGGCAGATAGCGCACCGTGTCGCCGGCGGCGATCGTCGTCCCGCCGGGGTTGTCGACCAGGCCGTCACCCCAGGTCGTGGAGGTGAGCACCGCGGACCCCTGGTTGGGAAACAGCTCCAGCCCGCCGCCGGCATTGCGACGCACGCGCAGGAACTCGCGCCGCCGGTCGGCGCGCGGCCAGGCGAAGTCGGCCCGCATGGCGATCGGCCGGGGCGCCAGATCGGTGGCACCCTGCAGCCGCAGCAGCACCGGCCGCACGGCGAACAGGAAGGTCACGAACGCCGACACCGGATTGCCCGGCAGGCCGATGAACCAGGCCGACGAGCCGTCGCCCCGAGAAACCTCGCCGAACGCCAGCGGCTTGCCGGGCTTGATCGCGATCTGCCACATATCGAGCCGCCCTTCCTGCTCGACCGCCGGCTTCATGTGGTCCTCCTCGCCGACCGACATGCCGCCGCAGGTGACGATCAGGTCGTTGCCGGCGGCGGCGCGGCGTAGCGTCTCGCGGGTGGCGTCGAGCCGGTCGGGAACGATGCCGAGGTCCTCGCAGACGCCGCCCATCGCCTGGATCAGGCCGCGCAGGGTGAAGCGGTTGGAGTTGTAGATCGCTCCGGGCTTGAGCGCTTCGCCCGGCATCGCCAGCTCGTCGCCGGTGGAAAACAGCGCGACGCGCGGTCGCGCGCCCACCTTCAGCGTCGCCGCGCCGACCGAGGCCGCCATGCCGAGCGCCTGTGGCCCGAGGCGCAGCCCGGCACGCAAGACGGTGGCGTCGCGCTGCACGTCCTCGCCGCGGCGCCGGATCGATTGCCCGGCCGTGGGCGAGGCGTCGATGCGGACGCCGCCCTCGGCCGGGGCGCAGAGCTCCTGCATGACGACCGCGTTGGCGCCCGCGGGCACCTGGGCGCCGGTGAAGATCCGGGCCGCCGTGCCGGGCTCGAGCGCCGTGCCGACCTGGCCCGCGGCGATTCGCTGGCTGACGCGCAGGACGGTGCCCGGCTGCGGGACGTCGGCGATGCGCAGCGCATAGCCGTCCATCTCGCTGTTGTCTTCGGGCGGCACGTCGAGCAGCGAGCGCACGTCCTCGGCGAGGACGCGGCCCAGGGCATCAAAGGTCGAGACCGACTCGGCGCGCGCCGGTGCCGGCGGCCGGACCTGACCGAGCAGGCGCTCGACCGCCTCGTCCAGCGACAACATCGCCGGCCTGCGCTGGGTGTCGGTCGAGGCGCTCACCATTCAGCCATTTTCGGCGATGAAGGCCTTGAGCGCGGCGACGTCGACCGGCATCGTCACGAACCGGCGCGGCAAGGCTTCGATGCCGGCGAAGCGCGCCGGCCGCGGCGGCTCGATTCCGATCGCCTCGTGCACGGTGGCGCCGAACTTGGCCGCGAGCGCGGTCTCGAGCACGATCATCGGCGTGCCCGCCTCGGCGTGCTGGCGCGCCACCTTGAGAGCGTCGGCGGTGTGCGGATCGATCACCTCGCCGGTGCTTTCGTGCACCTGGCGGATCGTCGCCAGCCGGTCGGCGCCGGTGCTGCGGCCGCTGACCAGGCCGAACTCGGGCAAGTGTGCCCGCTCGGCCGACGTCAGGGCGAATTCGCGCCGCTGCTCGACCTCGGCGAAGAGCCCGCGGGTGCGCTCGGGGTCTCGGCCCACGGCATCGAAGACGAAGCGCTCGAAGTTGGAGGCCTTGGAGATGTCCATCGACGGGCTCGAGGTCTCGTGCGTCTCGGCCGCGGTGCGCACCCGGTAGCGCCCGGTGCGGAAGAATTCGTCGAGGACGTCGTTCTCGTTGGTGGCGAGCACCAGCCGGCGGATCGGCAGGCCCATGCTCCGGGCGATGTGGCCGGAGCAGATGTTGCCGAAGTTGCCGGTCGGCACCGCGAAATCGACCTCGTCGGCGTCGCTCGCCGTGGCCTGGAACCAGCCGGCGAAGTAGTAGACGACCTGGGCCACGAGACGCGCCCAGTTGATCGAGTTGACCGTGCCGATCGCCTGGCTCCGCTTGAAGGCGGGGTCGGCCGAGACCGCCTTGACGAGGTCCTGGCAATCGTCGAACACGCCCTGGACCGCGATGTTGTGGATGTTGGGATCCTGCAGGCTGAACATCTGCGCCTGCTGGAACGGGCTCATCCGGCCGTGCGGGGAGAGCATGAACACCGAGACCCCGCGCTTGCCGCGAAGCGCGTATTCGGCGGCGCTGCCGGTGTCGCCCGAAGTAGCGCCCAGCACCTTGAGCGGGCGCCCCCGCCGCGCCAGCTCGTACTCGAAGGCCTGGCCGAGGAACTGCATCGCCAGGTCCTTGAACGCCAGCGTCGGCCCGTTCGACAGGCCGAGGACGAAGACGCCGGGCTCGAGCGGCCGGAGCGGAACGATTCGAGGATCGCCGAAGACCTCGGCGGTGTAGGTCCGGCGCAGCAGCTCGCGCAGGTCGCCCGGCGGCACATCGTCGATGAAGAGCGAGAGCAGCTGGAAAGCCAGCTCCGGATAGCTGAGGCGGCGCCAGCGCGCCAGCGTCGCCGCGTCGATGCGCGGATAGCGCTCCGGCAGATAGAGGCCGCCGTCCGGGGCCAGCCCCTCGAGCAGGATCTCGCAGAACGATCGCCCGGTGGATTCGCCGCGCGTGCTGACGTATTTCATGACGGCAAGGTCCGCGGAAGTCTCAACCGAGATCTTCCTTGCGGATGCGCACGATCTTCGCCAGCACCGTCGGCAGCGCCTGCATCGCCGCGATCGCCTTCGTCATCCGGCCCTCGACCGTGTCGTGGGTGAGGATGATGACGTCGGTACGGGCGGCGCCCTCGTGCGTGCCGATCGCCGCCGGGCGCTGCAGCAGCGCGTCGATCGAGATGTCGTGGTCGGCGAGGATGCCGGTCACCCGCGCCAGCACGCCGGCGACGTCGGCCACCTGCAGGCGCAGGTAGAACGAGGTCACGACCTCGTCGATCGGCAGGACCGCAAGGTCCTGCATCGCTGCCGGCTGGAACGCCAGGTGCGGCACGCGGTGATCGGGGTCGGCGCTGGCCAGCCGGGCGAGGTCCACCAGGTCGGCGATCACCGCCGAGGCGGTCGGCTCGGCGCCGGCGCCCTTGCCGTAGTAGAGGGTCGTGCCGACCGCGTCGCCCTGCACCAGCACCGCGTTCATCGCCCCCTCGACGTTGGCGATCAGGCGTTGCGTCGGCACCAGGGTCGGATGGACGCGCAGCTCGATCCCGGCCGGCGCACCCGCCTTCGCCTCCCGGCGGCGGGTGATCGCCAGCAGCTTGATCCGGTAGCCGAGCTGCTCGGCGTAGGCGATGTCGGCGGCCTGCAGCTCGGCGATGCCCTCGACATGCGCCTTGGCGAACTGCACCGGCACGCCGAAGGCGATGGCGCTGACGATGGTGGCCTTGTGCGCGGCGTCGGTGCCGTTGATGTCGAAGCTCGGGTCGGCCTCGGCATAGCCCAGGCGCTGCGCCTCGGCCAGGGCGGTGGCGAAGTCGATGCCCTTGGCGCGCATCTCCGAGAGGATGAAGTTGGTGGTGCCGTTGATGATTCCGGCGATCCACTCGATGCGGTTGGCGGTGAGGCCCTCGCGCAGCGCCTTGATGATCGGGATGCCGCCGGCCACCGCCGCCTCGAACGCGACCACGACGCCCTTGTCGCGGGCCGCGGCGAAGATCTCCGTGCCATGAACGGCCAGCAGCGCCTTGTTGGCGGTGACGACATGCTTGCCCGAGGCGATCGCCTCGAGCACCAGCGTCCGGGCGATGCCGGTGCCGCCGATCAGCTCGACGATGACGTCGATCTCCGGCCGGGCGATCACCGCCCGGGCGTCGGCGTGCACCTCGGCCGAGTCGCCGACCAGGGCGCGGGCGCGCGCGGTGTCGAGGTCGGCGACGTGGCCGATGCGGATCTCGCGCCCGGCGCGGCGCCGGATCTCCTCCTGGTTGCGCTTGAGGACGGTGAAGGTGCCGCTGCCGACGACGCCGGCGCCGAGCAATCCGACCTGGATCGGCTTCATGCGGCCTGCCGGGCGTGCCGGCTGCGGTAGTGCTCGAGGAAGGTCGCGATCCGGCCGATCGCGTCGGTCAGGTCGTCCGAGTTCGGCAGGAAGACGACGCGGAAATGGTCCGGGTGCGGCCAGTTGAAGCCGGTGCCCTGGACGATCAGCACCTTCTGCTCGGCCAGCAGCTCGTAGGCGAACTGCTGGTCGTCCTCGATCGGGTAGATCGTCGGATCGAGCTTCGGGAACATGTAGAGCGCGGCCTTCGGCTTGACGCAGGTCACCCCCGGGATCGCCGTCAGGAGCTTGTGCGCCAGGTCGCGCTGCCGGCACAGGCGCCCGCCCGGGGCCACCAGGTCGTCGATGCTCTGGTAGCCGCCGAGGGCGGTCTGGATCGCCAGCTGGCCGGGGGTGTTGGAACACAGGCGCATCGAGGCCAGCATATTGAGGCCCTCGATGTAGTCGGCCGCCGGCTTCTTCTCGCCCGAGACCACCATCCAGCCGGCCCGGTAGCCGCAGGAGCGGTAGTTCTTCGATAGGCCGTTGAACGTGAGAAACAGCACATCGTCGGCGAGCGAGGCGATCGAGGTGTGGGTCAGGCCGTCGTAGACGGTCTTGTCGTAGATCTCGTCGGCGAAGACGATCAGCCGGTGCTTCCTCGCCAGCTCGATGATCTGCAGCAGCAGCGAGTCCGGGTAGAGCGCGCCGGTCGGGTTGTTCGGATTGATGACGACGATGGCGCGGGTGCGCGGCGTGATCTTCGCCGCCATGTCGGCGATGTCGGGCAGCCAGTCGGAGGCTTCGTCGCAGAGGTAGTGCACCGGCGTGCCGCCGGAGAGCGCGACCGAGGCGGTCCAGAGGGGATAGTCCGGCGTCGGGATCAGCACCTCGTCGCCGTTGTTGAGCAGCGCGTTCATGCTCATCGTGATCAGCTCGGAGGCGCCGTTGCCGAGGTAGACGTCGTCGACCGTCACGCCGTGAACATGCTTCTGCTGGGTGTAGTGGACGATCGCCTTGCGCGGCGCAAACAGTCCCTTGGAATCGGTGTACCCGGCCGCATTCGGCAGGTTGCGGATCATGTCCTGCACGATCTCGTCGGGGGGCTCGAGGCCGAACGCGGCGATGTTGCCGATGTTCAGCTTAATCACGTGCTGGCCCTCCTCTTCCATCTGCCGGGCCTTGTCGAGCACCGGGCCGCGGATGTCGTAGCAGACGTTGGCGAGCTTGCTCGACTTCAGGAAGGCTTCCACGAGAGGGGCGCCGGAGCGCATGGACGAGGGGCGGATATTTGACCACAGGGGTCGGCGCGCACCCCTCTCGGATAATCGGCGCATGAAGATGCGCGCCGACCGGATCGAGGGCCAGAACGCGATCGCCCGGCACGGGCCGGACGGCGTCGTCGTCAACGGCGTCGAGCACACCGCGAGCGTCATCGTCCCCTGGGACGGGGCAGTGGTGCCCTGGAACGCGGCGTCCTTCGAATCGCTGGGCGTCGAGCATTTCGCCCGGCTGGTGGCGCTCAAGCCCGAGCTCGTGATCTTCGGCAGCGGGCCGCGCCTTCGCTTTCCGCCGGCGGCGCTCCTCAGGCCGCTGATCGAAGCGCGGATCGGCGTCGAGACCATGGACACGGCCGCCGCCTGCCGCACCTACAACGTTCTGCTCGCGGAAGGCCGCTCGGTCGTGGCCGCGTTGCTCTTCAGCCGTGCCTGAGGCTGGCCTCGCTGCGCCAGCGGCGGCCGGAAGCGCAGATGTCAAGCCCTATAATCAAAGGCTACGCCCCGCAATGGGGTTGCCGACAAGAGCTTCATGACGCCTGCACTCAACAAACCTGTACCGGAATTTGAAGCGCTCGCGACCGGAGGAGTGAAGTTCACACCGCAGGCCTACGCCGGCAAGATCGTCGTCCTCTATTTCTACCCCAAGGACAATACGCCCGGTTGTACCACCGAGGCGATGCAATTCCGCGACCATTACAAGGACTTCCTCAAGGCGGGCGCGGTGCTGTTCGGTGTCTCTCGCGACAATATGGCCTCGCACGACCGCTTCAAGGCCAACCTCGAGCTGCCCTTCGAGCTGATCGCCGACACCGAGGAAAAGCTCTGCCACATGTTCGGCGTCGTCAAGAACAAGATCATGTACGGCAAGAAAGTCAAGGGCATCGAGCGCAGCACCTTCCTGATCGACGGCAGCGGCATCCTGCGTGCCGAATGGCGCGGGCTCACCGTCGCGGGCCACGTCGAGGAAGTCCTGAAGGCCGTCAAGGCGATCAAGAAGGGCGCCTGAGGCCGGCGCGCATCCGCCGCCGGCCGGGAAGTCTCGGCGGTGCGGACCTTTCCGCCTGAACCCGCCTCTCACCACGAGACCCCCATGCCCCTGCCCAAGCCCCCTGCCAAGCGTGCCGACCTGCTCGGCCGTGAACAGTTCGAATCCCAGGGCGCCGCAACGCCGGGCAAGAGCGCACGCCGCACCCGTCCCGCGGCCGAGCCGGTCGCCCCGGCGCTGCTCGAGCTCCGCAACGAAGGCGAGCTGCCGGCGGCACCGCCCTCGCTGCCGGCCGTGACCCAGGCGCCGGCGCCGGCGCGCAGCGTCCACCACGTGCCGCGGCCGGAGCGGGAGAAGAAGGCGGTGCGGGGCAACGGCCCGACCACGCTGTTCGTGCTCGACACCAACGTGCTGATGCACGACCCGACGTCGCTGTTCCGCTTCGAGGAGCACGACATCTACCTGCCGATGATCACCCTCGAGGAGCTCGACGGGCACAAGCGCGGCATGACGGAGGTGGCGCGCAACGCTCGCCAGGTGAGCCGCGACCTCGACGCGCTCGCCGCCAACATGCCGACGCGCAACGCCAAGGGCAAGAGCGAAGGCATCGCCCTCAACCGCACCGGGCGGCGCGAGGCCGGCGGGAAGCTCTTCTTCCAGACCGACCTGATCGACGTCTCCCTGCCGGCCGGTCTGCCGCAGGGCAAGGCGGACAACCAGATCCTCGGTGTCGTCAAGGCGCTCGGCGAGCAGCAGCCGAGCCGCGACGTGGTGCTGGTGTCCAAGGACATCAACATGCGCATCAAGGCGCGTGCGCTGGGCCTGCCCGCCGAGGACTACTTCAACGACAAGACGCTCGAGGACGGCGACCTGCTGTACACCGGCGTGCTGCAGTTGCCCGCCGACTTCTGGGACAAGCACGGCAAGACGGTCGAGAGCTGGCAGGACAAGGGCCTCACCTACTACCGGATCAACGGGCCGATCGTCCCGCTGCTCCTGATCAACCAGTTCGTCTATCTCGAGGCGCCGGGCGCCGCGTCGCTCTACGCCAAGGTGATCGAGATCACCGGCAAGACCGCGGTGCTGCGCACCCTCAAGGACTACACCCACCAGAAGAACGCGGTCTGGGGCGTGATGGCGCGAAACCGCGACCAGAACTTCGCCTTCAACCTGCTGATGGATCCGGAGTGCGACTTCATCACCCTCACCGGCACCGCGGGCTCAGGCAAGACGCTGATGTCGCTCGCCTCGGGGCTGGCGCAGGTGATGGACGACCGCCGCTACACCGAGATCATCGTCACCCGGGTGACGGTGCCGGTGGGTGAGGACATCGGCTTCCTGCCGGGCACCGAGGAAGAGAAGATGGGCCCGTGGATGGGCGCCCTCGACGACAACCTCGAGGTGCTCTCCAAGACCGACAGCGGCGCCGGCGAATGGGGCCGTGCCGCGACCAACGACCTGGTGCGCTCGAAGATCAAGATCAAGAGCCTGAACTTCATGCGCGGCCGCACCTTCCTCAACAAGTTCGTCATCATCGACGAGGCGCAGAACCTGACGCCCAAGCAGATGAAGACGCTGATCACTCGCGCCGGCCCGGGCACGAAGATCGTCTGCCTCGGCAACCTGGCGCAGATCGACACGCCTTACCTTACCGAGGGCTCGTCGGGCCTCACCTACGCGGTCGACCGCTTCAAGGGCTGGGCGCACTCGGGCCATGTGACACTGGCGCGCGGCGAGCGCTCGCGGCTCGCCGACTTCGCGAGCGAAGTGCTTTAGTCCGCCGAGATCTCGGCGAGACGCCGGGGTCTTCGCCGGCCCAGCGTGGGGCAGCTCCTCAGGCCTTCGCTTCGACCAGATCGCGGATCTGCTGCAACGCCGTCGGATCCTCGATCGTCGTCAGGTCGCCGGGATCGCGCCGTTCGCAGATCGCCTGCAGCGCGCGGCGCAGCAGCTTGCCGGAGCGGGTCTTCGGCAAGGCGGTGACGAAGTGCACCCGCGACGGCCGGGCGACGGAACCGAGCTGGCTGTCGACCGTCTTCATGATGTCGCCTTCGAGCTTGAGCCGAGCCGCGGCGTCGCCGAGCGCCGACGCGTCCTTGGCGATGACGAAGGCCATCGCCACCTGGCCCTTCAGCGCGTCGGCGATGCCGACGACCGCGACCTCGGCGACGTTCGGGTGGCTGGAGATGCTCTCCTCGATCTCCCGCGTGCCGAGCCGGTGGCCGGCGACGTTGATGACGTCGTCGGTGCGGCCGAGGATGAAGAAGTAGCCGTCGGCGTCGCGGATGCCCCAGTCGAAGGTGTTGTAGACGCTGCGGCCGTGGATGCTGTTCCAGTAGGTCTCGACGAAGCGGCGGTCGTCGCGCCACACGGTCTGCATGAAGCCGGGCGGCGTCGGGCCCTCGATGACGACGACGCCCTTCTTCCCCGGCTCGACGATGTCGGTGCCGTTGGACTCGTCGACGATGCGCACGTCGTAGCCGTACATCGCCACGCCGGGGCTGCCGAACTTGCTCTCGCCCTTCTCCACGCCGTTGGCGATCGTCAGGATCGGCCAGCCGCTCTCGGTCTGCCAGTAGTTGTCGATGATGGGCTTGCCGATCGCCCCGGCGATCCAAGAGGCCGTCGGTTCATCGAGCGGCTCGCCCGCCAGGTACAGGGCGCGCAGGCTCGACAGGTCGTGCTGGTGCAGGTACTTCGGGTCCTGCTTCTTCAGCACCCGGATCGCCGTCGGCGCGGTGAACATCGCCGTCACCTTGTACTTCTCGACCAGACTCCACCAGATGCCGGCGTCGGGGCGGATCGGCAGGCCCTCGTACATGATCGTCGCCATGCCGGCGATCAGCGGGCCATAGACGATGTAGCTGTGGCCGACCACCCAGCCGATGTCGCTGGTGGAGAAATAGGTCTCGCCGGCCTGGCCGCAGAAGATGTGCTTCATGCTCGCCGCCAGCGCCACCGCGTAGCCGCCAGTGTCGCGCTGCACGCCCTTGGGCCGGCCCGTGGTGCCGCTGGTGTAGAGGGTGTAGCTGGGATGGGTGGAATCGACCCAGGCGCAGGGCACGACGGTGGCGAGATGGCGCTCGCGCAGCGGCGCGTAAAGGGCATCGCGCCCGGCCGCCAGCGGCATCGGCGCCATGCCGCGATCGACCAGCAGCACCTTCGCCGGCTTGTGCGTCGCCCGGACGATCGCCTCGTCGAGCAGCGGCTTGTAGGCGAGCACCTTGCCGGCGCGGCTGCCGGCGTCGGCACTGACGATCACCTTCGGCTCGGCGTCGTCGATCCGGCTCGCCAGGCTGACGCTGGCGAAGCCGCCGAACACCACCGAGTGGATCGCGCCGATGCGGGCGCAGGCCAGCATCGCGAACGCCGCCTCCGGGATCATCGGCATGTAGATCAGGACCCGATCTCCCTTCGCCACGCCGAGCTCGACCAGCACCGCGGCCATGCGCTGCACCTCCGCATGCAGCTCGGCGAAGCTGTAGATCCGTTCGCTCTCGGTCTCGGTCGAGACGTGGATCAACGCCGGCTGCGCGGCGCGCGCCGCCAGGTGACGATCGACGGCGTTGTGACACAGGTTGGTCGTGCCGCCGGCGAACCAGCGCACGAACGGCGGCTTGCTGGCGTCGCAGACCGAATCGAACGGCCGCTGCCAGTCGATGAGCGCGGCCTGCTCGGCCCAGAACGCGTCGCGATCCTCGAGCGAGCGGCGATGGAAGACGGCGTAGGCCGTGCCGATGGGGGTGCTCATGATGCGCTCCGGGTCGAGGCCGGCAGCGCGACCATGGTTGTCGTTGAGGGGGGTGCGGTGCAGCCGCTGTCGCAGCAGCGGCCCGGCTGGCGGTTGGCGGTGATCGGCCGCTCGGGATCGTGCAGCAAGCCGCGGTTGAGCAACCGCTCGACCAGCTCGACCTTGTTGCCGAGCGGATAGTTGCGCCAAATCTCCTGCTTCATCGCCGCCGGCGAGCCGCCGCCGTGCAGGCTGATCACCGAGTACCAGCCGCCCTGGTAGGAGGCGGTCAGGTCCTCGAGGAAGCGCGCCGCCTGGATCCGCTTGTCGTAGGGCACGTCGGGGTTGGCGCGCAGCACCTCGGCGAGATTCGCCCTGGTCTCGGGGTTGTGGTCCTCGTCAGGCCCCGGCAGGGTGACGATCAGCCCGCCCGAGACGTAGTGGGCGATCCGCTGCATCTCGTAGATCTGGTTCGCCAGCAGCAGCTTGCCGATGTTCGAGAACACCGCATCCGGCGTCACCACCTTCGAGAGCGGGTCCTCGGTCGCATAGACGCTGGCGGCCACGCCGCAGGCATAGAAGCCCTCGACCATGGAGATCAGCTGCACCATCTGCTCGCGCAGGTGCGCCTCCTTGCCGGGGTCGAAGCCGTTGGCCTCGCACATCAGGGCCCCGGCGCCGATCAGCAGGTCGCCGAAGCCGGCACGCGCGGCGATGCAAGTGTGTCGATGGTGGGTGGCGTAGCCGTAGGTCAGCCCGGCCGAGTGCTGCCATTCGCCGGCCAGGAAGACCCGCTCCCAGGGCACGAACACGCGGTCGAAGACGAGCACGCCGGTTGACTGACCGTACTTGCCGGAAAAGAGCGCCGCCTTCTCGCCGGGGCGGCCGGCGGGACGGGCGACGATCGTCAGGCCGTCGGCGTCGCAGGGCACGGCGCAGCAGACCGCGAAGTCGGCGTCGGCCTCGCCCATGTTGCGGCTCGGCATGACCAGGAACTCGTGCATGTAGGGCGCGCCGGTGACGATCGCCTTGGTGCCCGAGATGACGATCCCCTTGGCGCTGCGCTCGACGATGTGGACGTAGCTGTCCGGGTTGGCCTGCTCGTGCGGCCGCTTGCTGCGGTCGCCCTTGGCGTCGGTCATGGCGATGCCCAGGCACAGGTCCTTGTCCTGAAAGTCGTGCAGGTAGGCGAGGAAGCGCTCGCCGTAGCGCGAGCCGGTCTCGGCATCGACCCGCGCCGTC